>Ga0172372_10009543_pt1 | contig 12609 bp, 20 predicted proteins | sample LakKiv5m_2_FD_114544 | JGI IMG/M metagenome (GOLD analysis project Ga0172372, IMG submission 114544) | Freshwater microbial communities from Kabuno Bay, South-Kivu, Congo - kab_092012_9.5m | ecosystem: Environmental > Aquatic > Freshwater > Lake | place: Democratic Republic of the Congo...
CGGCTTTTTATGCAGGAGGCGCTATGCAGGCGCTCAAACAGTCCACCGCAAATCAAATCGTGTACGCCTATATGTGTGATGCCGCTGACGGGTATACCCCGGAAACGGGCATTACTACGCCGACCGTCTACCTGTCAAAGAATGGCGGCGCTCCGGCTGCGCCCTCCGCCCTGGACTGGGCCGAGTTGGATGACACGCACATGCCGGGCATCTACACAATCACGCTGTCGGCCACAGACACTGACACAGTCGGCCCACTGGCGATTGACGTGATCAAGTCCGGCACATCCCGCCACTTCGCCGCCGTCTATTATGTCTCCGCCGCTTTGGTGGATGATGTGAAGGGCGACACGGCGGCGATCCTGGTTGATACGGGCACGGATGGCGTGTTGCTGGCCGCCACAGCGACCAGTCCCAAACTGGTAGACGATGTCTGGGACGAACTCAACGCCGGGCACGTCACGGCGGGCACGACGGGCAAGAAACTGAACGATGTGGCAGCGGCTACCAATCCTTGGGACACCGACCCGGCGACTTATACGACAGCAGGCACCTTCGGCTACGCCATCGCACGGGCGATCAGCGGCGCAGGCGCCAATCTGACTACCATCACAGTGCAAGACGCCGACGACAATCCCATCGAAGGTGTGCGGGTAGACATCTACAGCGCAGCCACACCCTCAACGGCGACCTACTACACCCACGGCGACACGAATGCCAGCGGACAAGTCAGCCTATACCTGCCGGTCGGGGTATGGTTTGCATTTCGCTACAAACGGGGTTACTCGTTCAACGATCCCGTGACTGTGACGGTGACATAATGCCGACGCTGACCGGGTTACGCGACACTTATCCTTATCCCGCCGGACATTCACGCGCCGAGTTGCGCGTGGAGGTGGCACGTTTCTTCGGTTGGTACGCGTTCACGGCCACCGGGGGCAGCACGACAACCCTTGTCAACAACCAGTACGCGCGTTTCGCCGACGACTATTTCATCAACGCCAACGTGTGGATCGAGCAAGCCGGTGGCGCCGCGCCCCAGAACGAGGATAGCTACTGCACCGACTTCGTCAGCAGCACTGGCACGCTGACCGTTTCACCCGCTTTCACGCAGCCTGTGCAAGCAGGAGACAAAGCCCAGATCTTCATGCGCTGCGCGAAGGCCGACATCGACAACGCGTTGGCGAAGGTCGGCTACGGCGCAACGGCATTGGCGCAGTTGACGCCCAGCGCGACGACCCTGGATTACAGCCTGAACGCCGTAGAGGGGCTGCATAGCGGCAGCCAACTGGTTGCCGTCTGGCTACGGGCGTTGAATGACGCAGACAGCCTGCCGTACATGCTCCCAGGGTGGCAGATCGCCGACGACGATGGCATTTTGACGCTGCGTTTGCCGGGCCTGCTCAATCCTGCCGATGGCCTATGGATTGAGTTCAACACAGGGGAGGATCACCTACAAACGGATGACGCCCGCATCAATCTGCCCGTGGCGCTCGTCAAGGCGCGCGCCATCTGCTGGCTGATCGAGACCGTCATCCTGCCCAAGCAGGATAACGTGGGCTTACAACACTGGGGGACAATCCTGCGCGACCAGCGCGATGTGCTGGCGCGCGAGGAGCGGCAACGTAATATCCGTCCTGGCAAGGCACGGGGCCATAACTGGGAAAGCGGCAGGACACGCGATGCTGCCACGGCCCTGGGCCTGCGCGAGCACTTCGGCGGTGACTTTGGGAACTATCCATGAGCGGTTCCGTACAACTCGGCGACGAGTTCTTTACCCTCAACGGTGTCGTCTACCCCTTCCTGTTCCCGGAGGCCGGTGGCGTGCTGGGTTGCCGATCGGTATCGCCCTTTGCGCCCAAGACGGCAACTGGAGACCGCAGTTACCAGGACTACGAATGGATTTCAGCCACCGCGCTGGCCGATCTTTCTGGTGGCATGGGGCAGGAACGTCTCGTAGACGCCACGCAGTACTACGCCAGCCATAACGTCGATGCCAGGGGCGGACGCATTGTCCTCGGCCCCTTGCTCACCATCTCCTCCTACGCGGCGGGCCTCGACACACATAGCGGCGAGCTTCTGGCGGATACTTACGCTGGCGCTGGCGCGCCCGAATTGGATTACTACTCTGTCGATAGCAGCACGACCAAACTGGCCTGCAAGGTCACGATCCCCGCTGGCCTGACATTTCTGCGTCGCGTGTGGCTGCCACTGCGCGCCACGGTCGAGGCGGGCACGGTCACAGTTGGCATCTACGCTGACGACAATGGCAGTCCAGGCACCCTGGTCGACTCAATCACCATTAGCCGGGACGAATTCAAGACTTGGGGCGGTTGGGTGCAGGCGATCTTCGCCTCGGAAGTCTCCGTCATCGGCGGCAACACCTATTGGATCAGCGTGGAGCACAGCGGTGCAGCGGACAGCGCTGCATGGTACGGCGCCTATGGCACAGACGATTACAGCGCGCAGGCCAATGCCCAGTATTGGGACGGCGCGGCGTGGGTTGCGACCGCGGCGTATTGGCACCTGATCGTCCTGTACGATCAAGATTCTCTGCGCCTGGATGCGCCGACCAACCTGCTGCTGGGCGCCGGCGAGGACGGTATCACGCGGCTGTGGGGCTGGGGCGGGCGACGCGTCTACTACGTCAACCCGGCGGACGATGCCTTGACGCTGGTCACCGACGGAGCGGGCAACGCCTACGCGACCGTCGCCGACATCGCCGACGCCGTGTGGTTCCGGGGCTCAGGCGACACGTACAGCCTGTTGTACCTGGCCCTGGGCGACGCCACCGACATGGTGAAGTTCGACGGCAACATCGGCACCGAGCAGTGGTCGGCTGTCACGAGCATCCAGGCGCGCAAGCTGACTGTGCATAACGGCCTGCTGTGGCGCTGCGACGAGCGCAACCAGGTCAGCGGCTCGGCGGATGGCAGCACCTTTGGCAACGCCGTTGCCGTGGGCGACACCTCCTATCCGGTGGCCAAGCTGCTGAGTTGGAACGGCGCGCTCTACGTGGGTAAGCAAGACGGCCTGTACAAGGTGGAGTACGTCACAGGCTATCCCACCTCGACTACCCCGACCTGCACCAAGGTTCTGGACTTCACCAGCCAGGTAGACAGTAATAACTTTTCGATACTCCTGGAGCATCAAGGCAACCTGATCTTCTCCATCGGGCAGGCGCTGCTCATGTATACCCTGGGCAACCTCTTGACGCCGATCACCCCCGATAGCGGCCTGAACCTCTCCGTGAGCGAGCGCAGTTACTTCCGGGCGGGCTTTTCGGCGCTGTCGGCCTTATGGGTGTGCGCCGAGGGGCCGTTGGGGGGCGCGTCGGCGCTGTTAGCTTACGTCGATGGGCACTGGCACGCGCTCGCCACTATGCCGCGGGCCGGCGATATGCTGCGCTCGCTCTATCTGGAGCCAGGGTTGTACGATACCGTTGGGCGGCTTTGGTTTTCAAGCGGACTGGACTTTGTTTACTGCAAGATGCCCAGCACAACCCAGAAACGCTGGCTGTGGGACGACATGGATTGGGCGGCGAGCGGCTATTTGGACACCTCGTGGATCGACGGCGGGATCAGATCGATCAATAAGGATTGGTATCAGGTCACGCTGCACGTGCGGGACGTCGCGATCTGGTATACGCCGCCCCCAGTGAGCTACGGTCCTTACGTCAAGGTTTACTGGCGCCCCGACGAGGCTACAGCCTGGGCGCAAGTCGGCGCCGCGGTGGGCACGGAGGGTATTGTCAACCTGACGTTCCCGGCTGGCAGTTATGGGCCGAAGTGTCAGTTGCGTATTTACCTGTATCGGGGCGCGCTCGACATAGTAGAAACCACGCCGCAAGTGGAAGCCGTGGTGCTCAAGTACATCGAGCGCCCCGAGGAGTACCGCACCTTCACGCGCACCTACGAGTTTAGCAGCGGGCAGACCTGGCGCAACGGCCTGCCGACAGGCAAGACGTTGGCGGGCTGGCTGGCCGATCTGGCGCTCCTGCGCACGTCCGCCGAGCCGTTGACCCTGACTACCTGGTACGGGGCGCCGTACACCGGCCACATCGTGGACTATGACGTCAAGGAGATTCGGGAGCAGCGCGGGGATCTGCAAGACGTCGGCAGTCTGCTCGCGGTCATCCGCTTCCAGGAGTTGGTTTGATGCCGGCGGCCTCGCCCTGGCCCAAGTTGGGGCGGCCTCTGGGCGCTCGTCTGCGTAGCAAAACCGCCACGCGCCAGACCCGGCCTCGGGGCGTCAAATTCAGAGTCGCGCGCCAGCCTAATTACCAGCGCATCAAAGCGGAGGTCGCGGTTGCCATCGAGCAGTTGCCGGCCAGCGAGCGCAACTTTATCCCGGCGGATAGCACCCTGCCGGAGTTGATCGTGGCCCTGGCGCTGCTCCGCCTGCGCCTGCTGTTTCAGGCGCAGAACCCCGAGTTGGGCGGACGGCTGGAACTGGGCGGAGGTGTAGTTGACTTCAAGGTGTTTGTGGGCGCCGGGATCGTCATCGTGCGGGTGCAGGGCGATTACTGGCACAGTCTGCCGGAACGGGTTCTGAAGGACGCCCTCCAGTATGATCGGCTGCACCGCTTGGGGTATCGCGTGGCCGATTTATGGGAAGGCGATTTGTATCAAGCCTGGGTGGATGGTCGCGTAACGCGCTTGGTCGAAGACGCCATCAATGCCGCCGCATAGCAGAAGGAGCGTCATGCAAAGTCTCGGCAATCGTCTGGATGTAGTCGTCGTGGCGCCAGAGGTGCCAGGTCAGGCGCCCCTCGCCCTGCTGGGCGAGATCGGTGAACTGGGCGCAGTGACCGATGTGAATCTGGAGGTCATCGGCGGCGCTCAGGCGACGTTAGATCGGATCGCCCTGGCGTTGCGTCACCGAGCCGACGTGGTGATCTGGTCGGGACATGGCCGTCCCGGACGACTGCTCGCCGTGGATGGCGAGGTGGACGGCGAGTGGCTGGCCACGCAGGCGCGTTGCGGTGCGCCACGGGTGCTCATTCTGGCCACCTGCGGGTCTGGGGGCAGCAACGAGTTGGAGAGTCTCGTCGCCGAGGTCTCACGGGTGGGTATCAACGTAGTCGGTATGCCGGTCGGTATGGGCGATCGGGCCGCTATCACGTTCAACAAAGAGTTTTTGCGGGCATTGGTGGCGGGCGCCGACGTGTACACCGCGCATCGGGTTGCCACCAAACAGGTGGCGGCGCTTGACGTTATGTTAGCCGACGGCATCATCCTGGTGCCGGGGCTGACGAACGGCTACCGGGCCATCGTGGAGCGGATCGATGCACAAGACGTGCGGTTCGACCGGATCGAACGCGAGTTAACCAAAATCCAGGTTTTGCTGGAGAAGCGGCGGCGCTCAACGTAACATGGCATCCACCGCGCCGTGCGCGCGATGGGCGTCGGCCAGGTCTGCTTCGACCAACGCCAGGTAGCGGCGCAGGATGGACAAGTCGGAATGGCCCATCAGCTTCTGCAAGCTAAAGATATCCATGCCAGCTCGTAGGCTCCATAGAGCGAACGTCCGCCGAAATGTGTGGGGGTGGCAATGGGCTACTTGAGCGCGTGCGCCGAGGCGCATGAGCATGGATTGCACCCCGTCCACTGTCAGCCGTTCACCGGATGGCGTGACGAACAGAGGCTCGGCGGTTTGGATGCTGCGAGAGTCCAGGTACTTGAACAGCGCCCGTTTCGCTTTTGCGCCGATGTAGGTGATGCGATCCTTGCGTCCCTTGCCTTGACGCACGACGCACGCGCCCGTGCGGGTGTCCACATCCCCCACATTCAGTGCGCAAAACTCTGACACCTCTCATAATGACCGTAGCCTGAGCGCACCAGGCCGAGTTTCTGTCCTAAGTCTTCCTGTGACAAACCGGCTGCCTTGCGTGCCTCTTTAACGCGCAAGGGGATTGTTGCCAATTCTTCGCCAATCAGGTTCTTTTTTGTAGCCACAAGCTTAATATACACGATACTCTCCCTCTTTGCTACCCCCAACCCCTTGACAAAATGCTACAACTATGCTACACTCCAGGCTAGAAATTGTAGATCGGTACGGCTCTCTTTTTTTGAGTCGGATTGCTACGAATCCTGGTTTATCCAGGCAGTATTGGGATCATTCTCAATAGGAGGCGCCTTCACGATGGACACCCCAACCAAAATTCGCTTCCTGCGAATTGCTCGGCACATGAAACAAACCGATCTGTCGCAGCTTACCGGAATCGCGGTGCGCGATATCTCGGCGATCGAGAGTCGCCAGATCGAACGGTGGGAGCAGCGTTTGCTTGACGCTCTCGGCTACACGTCTGAGATGGACGCGCTGCTGGCGCAACTGGTCGGCGGCGGGCACGCGCCCGAGGCGGCGCACGATGTGGCGTGATCTGCTGAGCCGGCTGCTGCTCGGTGCGGGTCTGGCCCTGGCAGTCGCCGGGGCGTTTGAGAGCCGCTGGGTCTGGTGGGGCTGGGGCCTCCTGGTTCTGGCCGTCCTGCTCAGCGTCCTACCTCAGCGTAGCACACCAGGCCGCCGATGAAATCTCTCGTCCTGCTGGGCGCAACGCTCGGATGTGGCCACGCACGAGCTCGGCGCGTTGGGGGAATTGGCCGTCGCCAGGTTGCTCGGCGGCAGGTTGGACGAGAGTCCGCGACCGGGTGGCGACGACGGACGTCCCGACGTGCTCCTCCCGGATGGCCGGGGGGTGAACGTCAAGACCCGCAGCCGCAGCGGCTATGACTTTCTGCTCGACCCCAACCAGGACAGTCTCCGCGCCGATTACGGCGTACTCTGCTACACCATCGGCGGGAAACTGCTGCTGGAGGTGGTCGGCTGGCTGACCGACGCCGACCTGCAACAGTACGGCGTCAGGCGAGATTACGGTCACGGGCCCCGGCTGGCGCTGGCCGCCAGGCACTTGCGGCCCATCACGGCATTACTCAAGGAGGTAGCATGAAACTCAGTGAGGCAGTGGCGCAACTGCGCGCCGAACAGGAGCAGGAACGTGTCGGGGTCATGGCGCAAATGCAGCGTGAAGCCGGGGAAAAGCGCCACAGAGAACAGATCATGGCTGAACGGTTTCGGACGTGGCTTGCCGATCAAGGCATCGAGTTGGACCCCGCCGACCTCGTCCGGGCCGCCGAGGTAGGCACGGGGAAGTTCGAGGTCAAAGTGCGGCTGAACGCTGCGGGCGAAGTCTGCCTGAACACTCCGGTGCAACTGGGGAACCTGGCGCCGGATGCGACGCCGCTGCTGTCCTGGCGGGCGCGCTATCAGTCCGCCAACGGAAACACGTACTACACCGATTGCGGCACTTTCGTCGGGGCCTGCCTGGAAGTGTATCGCAGCACGCGCACTGGCCCCTGCGCCGCTGAGAACAGGGAGGTAGCCGATGTTGCAGCAGAGTGACTTTGCGGACGCCTACGGTCGTCTCGCCGTGGCGAAGCAAAACCTGTATGACGAGACGGAAGCCTACCTGACCGCCAGTCAGGCCGTGGCCTGGGCACGGTTTGCGGCGCTCGCCGCCGGGGAGATCGCTGGCAAGAACGAGGCTGAGCGGGAAGCCAACGCCCGCCTGAAGTTTCGGCCCCTGTTTTACGACATGGAGCGAGCCGAACGCGGCATGAACGCCGCTCGATTGGCGTGCGAGTTAGCAGAGTTGCGTGTGCAGGAATTGGCACGCGAGTTGCGGCTGATAGAAATCAACGCTTCGGCGGGGTTCGTCTACAACCTGACGACCGCTACCGCTTAATGACCGAAGCCGACGCGTGAGAACGACACGCGTCGGCTTCGCCGAAAGGAAATGCCACCATGAGTATAGCACAATCTGTCAATACCATGCCGTTCAATCCAGCCCACTACGCCGAAGGGGTCTTCCGCTACCTGACGGGCGGCATAGTTCACGACTTCGAGCCGCCCGAAAAACGGCGGGGCTACCACGACGCCAGTAATGGCATGGGCAAAAGCGAGCAAGGCTATTGGTTCGACTGGTGCATCGACAAGTTGGGCTTTGTCGATCCCTTTATCCACTGGTCAGAGCGACACACAGGAGGCTCCATCCTATGAACGACAATCGGGCGCTTACCAGAAGTAATCCCCAAGCCGCCGAGATCGCACCGGGCTTTGATCCCACCAATGTACCGCCGGAGATCATGCAGTTAGCGGTGGCGTTGTGGGCCTCTTTGGGGCAGGACGGCGGCGGCATCAGCCAGGCGGACGCGCTCAAAGCGGCCATCCACGCGCAGCGGACAGGTGAGGTATTCGGGCGGGACAGCTACATCGGCACAACGGGCCGGGTCAAGGGCCAAATTCTCGAGGGCTACCGGGCGATCCAGGCGCGGGTGGAAACCCCGTACATCGTCAAGTATCGACCGTTGACGACGCAAGAGGCGGCGGACAACGAGATCAAGCCCTCCATGCGCGCGCTGATCTGCGAGGTGTCCGTCCTCGACGTGTGGCGCCGGGCGCAACGCATGAATGTGCCCTATGAGCCAGTCAGGGGTCTGGGCATCCTGACCGCCGCCGACATGCGCACCAGCGATGGTCGAGAGAAGGACCCGCCCACCGGCAAAACCTGGCGTTGGGTGCTGGAGAAGCGGGCGCGTAAAGACGCGCTGCGGCAATTGCCAGCCTGGGCGCGCGATCCCTACGACTGGAACGAGGGCGACACTGAGGAGGATAACGCACAGACCCGGCAGGTGGCCGCCGCGGAAGCCGCGGCGGTTGAACAGGTTCGGCAGTTCCAGCAGTTGCCACCGGAGCAGCAGCAAGCCAAACTTGCCGCCAACGTGACGGCCATGCGTGGGCCGCAGACCGCTGATCCGCTCGGCATTGATGACACTCCTCCCCCGGCGTCACACTCATTAACGGCGGATACGGTTGGCAATGGTCAGGCGCTGGACGCCATTCCCGGCGCGCAGGACGAGACCAGGATCACCGACAAGCAGCGGCGGGAGATGTTTGCCGTTGCGACTGAACTCTACGGGCGCGAGCAACTCGATCAATTTCGAGAGTGGATCCATGAGCAGTACCAGGTGGAAACCACGAACGCCCTGGCTATGCGGCAAGGCGCCGAGATCATCGCGAAGCTGCGCGCGGCGCTGCACCCGCAGCCGGAGTGACTCTGCGCCTGCCCCGTGCGCTGCGAATCGCAGGCCACGCCAAGCGTGTTGGCAGCGTAGGCGGCGGGGCGGGCGCTTTGGACGGAGAGTGCTCCGGCTTCGGCGTGAGCCCTCGGCCTGGGCTCGGGCCGAGGGCTCAGCCGAACGGCGACGTTGCAGCACCTCCGCCTGGGAGGAAGGCATGACAGATCCCATGACGGACGAGGAACTCAAGACAGAGTTGAAGAATCTGCGGTTGGCGATTGCAGACGCGATCAACGCGGTTCACGCCCAAACCCCGGTGTCCATCCTCGAGGTGGGTTATGTCTTCGCAGACATCATGCAGGCGGCTATTGTTGCGCACTGGTTGAATACCGGGCAGCTGTCCCGGCCAGCCGACTCGCTACCCCAACCCTCAACGGAGCCTACGGGCTGAGGAGCGGGGCGCAGTCCCGTTCTACGCGGCCCACGGGGTTGTGAAACAACTCTGTAGCACGATGCTACAAGACGAGGCCATATGATTTCACCCGAAACCGTAGAATCGCTTCTACAGGCCCGTAGCGGGTCACTACGTGAGACAGCGCGCAAGCTGAAACTGCCAGAAGGCATGTGTGGCACGCTCTCTGACATCCTACGCCAGCGCCATGACCACGTGACGCGCGCAGCAGAAAACCGGGTACGGGTCGCCCTCGGTTTGCCGCCGATCAGGGAGTACACCGTGCCAGCCTGCTCCTCCTGTGGTGGCGTTCATACCGGCGACTGTCACGGCAAGCCCGTCGCCCAGGTCGTGATCCTGGCGCCCGGCGAGCGGGTGCGTAAACCTCGCAAGCCAGCAGAGAAGTGGGTGGCCTACGCAACCTCGGCACTGCGCGCAGCCCTCATCAACCGCCAACCCATGACCGGCCCGCGCTACTATGACCGGCTGGGTCGGGTTTATACCACCCGGGAGGAGTTCAGCCGTGGAAAAAACCATTGACGTAACTGACGCCACCGCCGAAGATGGACTGTGGTACATCCGGCGACTCGCCGCATGTCATGCTGGTGTGCGGCTGTACCTGTCTCAGCAAGAGGAGCAAGCGCGCGAGTTGGCGGAGTTGCGGAAGGATCTCGCCGCGATCGCCACCACAGTTGAACGGTTGCGCAGCGAATTGGCCCGTGTGCTCGGGGTGGCCATGTGCCGAGGCGTTCATCTGGGCTACTGCGAGGCCGACGACGATTATCGTCTCCGGTGGGCAGAGCTGACCGGTAGGGGCTGGGTGGACGCCGAATCGAGCGACGTGATGACCGACACGGACGATGCGCCCGACCCGTTCGAGCGTCTGACAAGCGCAGAGGGTTGACATGCCGACACGCTACCTGAAGGAGTCGATCTGCACCAGCGAGAACCTGGCGCAATTGTCGGCGGAGGCGGAACGTTTCTGGTATCGGCTGCTCGTCCAGGTGGACGACTACGGACGCCTGGACGCCCGGCTGCCGATTCTGCGCTCGAAGTGTTTTCCCCTGCAACTGGATTGCATCGGCGAGCCAGACATCCACGCCTGGTTGTCGGAACTGGAGCGCGCCGGGTTGATCCGGCTCTACACTGTGGACAAGCGCCCCCATCTGGAGATTTTGACCTTTTGCAAGCACAACCAGCCGCGTGCTAAGGTCAGCAAATGGCCCGAACCCCCGCCAGTTGCGGGCACTTGCACACAAATGCCGACATCTGCAAACGAATGCTCGCAGATTCCTTCGGAATCGGAATCGGAATCGGAATCGAATATCGAAGATCGAATATCGGAATCGGAATCGGAATCGAATATCGAAGATCGAATATCGGAATCGGAATCGGAATCGAAGATTAGTGCGGCTACGCCGCAATCATCGGCTGCGCAGACCCTTCCTGCGGCTGTGCAGGTGTTTCTCGACAACGGCGGCCAGTTCCCGACCGGCAAACTGGCCGATGGGACGCCCAAGAAACGGCGCGCCATCGCGTACATCGCTGAGCGCGTGCGCGACTCGCCGGAGTCGCTTGCGCTGTGGGGCCAGGTGGTCGCTGCCTACTGCGCGCAGTGGTCGGGCAAGTCCTACACGGTGATGATCGACGAGTACTACGCCCAGAATCGTGTGCCAGGTCAGGCGCCACCGGTACTCAGGCCCGCGTACGACCTGGACAATGCTACCCCGGTACGGTTGTATGGCAAACCCGGACGCAACTGTAATCTTTCACCGCCGGAGAATATGACGAGTGAGGAACGCAAGTTGTACTACGGCGGAAAAGGTGACGGCATCGTGGAGATGTGATTGTTGTCCACGATTTTGCGGTGGACGGTATTTAGGCGGAAGATTTCCGTCTAGATGAAGTTAGGCTTACGGGTGAACACATGGAACTTGAAGGGACATGGCCAGCAGATGACATCAGACGCGCATTCGTTGATGGAGCGAAATGGTGGAACTACGTCTCAACCGGATTCACGATGTTCTCCGCCGAACGCAACGAGGCAGAAAACGAAGCGGAGCGCCGGTATCCAGGTGGCAAGGTTGTGCAGAATGAAATCGAAGACTTGGATCGAGACGGATCATAAAGGCATCCAGTGGCGCGTGCAGCGTGTCACCGGCCCCATCGCCTGGATGCTGTGCGGTCGGTCGAGCTTTCTCGCGTACCGCCGTCTAACACCGCTTCCACCTGACGCCTGCGGCGGTAGGAGCGTGGATCGCGAAAGTGACGCTGGCGCAGCCGCAGGTGAACCCTGACCGTTAGACGGCTTTTTGTGATGAATACTCTATTCGCTCTACCGGAAGAAAACAAGGCGCATCCCGCCCGGTACACCGACGCGCTGCTGAGCACGTTTGTCCGGATGCTGCGAGGGAGTCGGCGTATCCTAGACCCGTTCGGCGGCACGGGTAAGGTGTTTCTGTTGGAGCATTGGCTGCCGGGCATCCAGATCGAGGCGGTCGAGATTGAACCGGAATGGGCAGCGATCAACCCACGAACGACGCTCGGCAATGCTCTGGTGTTGCCGTGGCCCGATGGATACTTTGACGCCATCTGCACCAGTCCGACCTATGGCAATCGCATGGCGGATACGTTCGCCAGGATATCGGGCAGTATTGAGCCACGAGGCAAGTACGCCTGGGACTTGCGGCGAGAGTTGTCCCCCGACAATACAGGCCGCTTGCAGTGGGGGGCAGAGTATCGGCGGATGCACGAATTGGCTTGGGCTGAGGCGTTGCGTGTTCTACAGCCCGGCGGACGATTTGTGCTGAACGTCAAGGATCATATCCGAGATGGAGAGCGCCAACACGTGACAGACTGGCATATCGAAACGCTGACGGCGCTTGGATTGGTCGTGCGAGAGCATGAAAGGATCAACTGCGCCGGAATGCGAGTTTATCGCAATGGCGGCAAGCGCGTTGATTACGAGAGCGTCATATTGCTGGAACGCCACCTAACATCAGTTCCAGCCGACCGCCTATCAGTCGCCGCAGCGGACGATCAGGAAATGACATCGGCGGCGGCTGAACATCGCCGTTAGAC
>Ga0172372_10009545_pt1 | contig 12607 bp, 13 predicted proteins | sample LakKiv5m_2_FD_114544 | JGI IMG/M metagenome (GOLD analysis project Ga0172372, IMG submission 114544) | Freshwater microbial communities from Kabuno Bay, South-Kivu, Congo - kab_092012_9.5m | ecosystem: Environmental > Aquatic > Freshwater > Lake | place: Democratic Republic of the Congo...
GCAGGGCAGGGGTCTCCATCGGGCGGTGCGATTACTACCGTGGCACCTTCCTCGGCTGTGGCGGCTGGCGCAGGCGGGTCGGCTCAGGCAGCCGAGGCACCATTGGCGACATTTACGTTCCGCACGGCTTCCGGTCAAACCGCGGTCTACAGCGTAAACCTGGTTGATGGCAAGTTAGTTGTTTCAGCGCCGAGTGGTGATGCGAAGCAGGTGGCCCAACTGCAGCAAGAGAGCGTGGTTCAAGAGGCGATAAATGCTGTGAGCCGAGCTGGCGGGGATGTCAGCCGAGTTTCCGGGGTGGTGATGGATCTTCGAGACTAGGTAAAAACTTTCTTATTGCCTCAGGCAGATATTTCCGACTCGGAGCGAAAGAAATGTTGTATTGAAAATAAACTTATAAGAATCAATGACTTATTAGATTTTTATAAAACAGAATATCAGGCATGAGAATTGCTTGAACTAAATCAGAAAGATGGTTTACCCGTATTTATGTACACATTGTGAAAGAGAGGCTGCCGATGAAGGTCTCAAAAGTGTTGGGGGTTGGAGTTAGTCTATTCGTGGCTGTAGGCTTATTGAGCGGTTACAGCACGGGCTCCACCAAGGTTCCTGATCTTAAAGATCCGGTTACAAAAGATATTGCAAAGGGTCCGTCCGCCGAGAGCCTGGTCTACTCCTGGGCATCGAGCTGGTCTGGGAAGAACTTCCCAGAGTACGCCCGGTTCTATAGCGGCGAGTTTTCCAACTCCGGGCACAAGGACCGAGCCTCCTGGCTCGCCTTCCGTAAACCCCGAGTGACTAAGGAGGCCGACATCTCAGTGGAGATTTATGGCCTAAGTATCGTTGAGCAGGGATCCCGGCATTTTGTAGCCGAGTTCGTACAGGACTATAAATCAGGCAGTCTTGCCGTAATGTCGTTGAAAAAGCAGCGCTGGGTGGAAGAGGGTGGTGCATGGCGTATCGCCCTGGAGGAGTCGACAGACGTGGGCATGGACCATGCGACAGTGGTTTCCGCTAAAGCCCTTCCGGCCCTCTACGCAGCCTTATTACCAGCACCTGCTGAGAACCCAGTAGCACCTAACGCCCACATGCAGGTGTCGCTTGCGGTCGATAATCGCCGTGATCTAGCCCAGGCCGCTCTGGCCTCCGTTTCACCGGCCCAGACCCAAAAGGCACAGGTTTCCGTGAAGCGTTTTGAGTTCGAGGGTCAGGTCCGCGCCCTACCTAAAGAGATTCTGCACGACAGTCTGAAGGAGTTTGTGGGCAAAAGCTTGAGCGCCCAAGATCTCGAGCTGGTCGCCAAGCGCCTCACCGATGTCTATCAGGCGAAAGGATACCGAGACGCCATTGCCGTGGTCACCCAGCAGTCCTTTTCCGGCGGGGTCGTTCGAATCCTAGTGATTGAGAACACTGGCAGCCGCCTAAGTGCGGTCTCCGACCCAAGATTCCCAACTATCGATGAGTCCCTGGCGCATATACAGTTGGTAACAAATCAGTTTCTTGAGAGGCTATTTCCTAAGAGAGTGGTGATTGCAACGGGCTATTAAGCCCGTTTTTTTTAAACCCTTAACGTCGCATAATGTGTATTATGTTAACTATAGGAAAGAGCTTGGGGGGCTATGCGACCCCGCCACCCTCGCCAGAGCGACCTAACAAATCAAAGACTCAGCAGCGCTCAAAAATCGCTGCGATGCCCTGACCGCCACCGATACACATGGTGACTAAGCAATACTTGCCCTGAACACGGTGTAGTTCATGGATCGCCTTTGTCGCGATTACCGCCCCAGACGCGCCAACTGGATGACCAAGTGCAATGGCGCCGCCGTTGACATTGGTCTTAGCCGGATCAAGTCCCAACCCCTTCATAACGGAGAGCGCCTGAGCGGCAAAGGCCTCGTTGGATTCGATCACGTCCATCTTGTCGAGGGTTAACCCCGCCCGCTGCAACGCAATCTTTGAGGCCGGGATAGGCCCCTCTCCCATCACGTCGTTTGGAACACCGGCAACCGCATAAGACACTAACCGTGCGATTGGCTTGTGACCCGCCGCAGCTGCAGCCTTAGATTCGGCTAAAACAAAGAATGAAGCGCCGTCGTTAATGCCTGAGGCATTGCCTGCGGTAACCGTGCCCTCTTTCTTAAATGCCGGCTTCATCTTGGCAAGAGCTTCGAGCGAGGTTGCTTTGGGATGCTCATCGGTATCAAAAATAATATCGCCTTTACGGCTTGAAATCGTAATCGGTGCGATCTGCGATTTAAACCGGCCCTCTGCAATAGCCTTGGCAGCACGACTCTGAGACTCGAGCGCGAATGCATCTTGCTCCTCGCGGCTAATCTTCCACTTGGTCGCAAGGTTCTCGGCGGTGATTCCCATATGGCCAACACCGAAGGGATCAGTGAGCGTGGCCACCATCATATCGATCACCTTGGTATCCCCCATTCGCGCACCATTACGCATTGCTGCAGAGAGATAACCACCGCGGGTCATGCTCTCGGTTCCGCCACCAACACCAAAATCACAATCGCCTAGCATAATGGCCTGCGATGTTGAGACAATCGCCTGAAGGCCTGAACCACACAGACGATTTAAGGTTACCGCAACTGACTCCATGGAGAGGCCAGCGTTGATGGCTGCAACACGCGAAACATAGGGCGAACGCGATTCTGTCGGGATGCAGTTGCCGACCGATACGTAATTTATCTTCGCCGGATCCACGCCTGAGCGTGCGACTGCCTCTTTCATTACAAGACCACCAAGATCAGCCGGCTCAAGACTTGACAATGTGCCATTGAAAGCACCTACTGCGGAACGCACCGCGCTCAACACGACGACTTCTTTCATTGCATATCTCCTTTGAAATAAATTGCATGTAAATCATGGGTATCAGACTCAACAATATCCACGACTGCAAACTCGCCAATCGCTGCGGGAATGGGATGTCGAGAGTTTGGGTCGGGCGAAATTCGTACAACACCATCAATATCGGGCGCATCTGCCGTTGTTCTTCCGATCAACTGGCCCTCATCCGGATCAACGCCATCAATCAGCACTCGCACGCGCCGACCAACCCAACGGCGTAGACGTGCCTCAGAGATCGTCTCTTGCAGTCGCATGAAGCGATCAAGTCGTTCTAATTTAATCTCTTCGGGAACCGGATTGGCAAGGGCATTCGCGGCGGCACCATCGACAGGCGAATAGGTAAAGCAGCCCACACGATCCAGTTCTGCAGCCTGCACAAAGTCGAGGAGATGTTCAAACTCCGCCTCCGTCTCGCCAGGAAATCCGACAATAAATGTACTTCGAATGGTTAGATCGGGGCATATCGCACGCCAGGCGGCGACGCGCTCAATATTCTTTTCACCACTTGCCGGTCGCTTCATCCGCTTTAAGACATCCGGGTGGGAATGCTGAAACGGAATATCAAGATAAGGCAGCACCCGTTCAGCCGCCATCAAGGGCAGGATTTCGTCCACATGAGGATAGGGATAGACATAATGCAGTCGCACCCACACACCAAGCCCACCCAAGGCCTCGCAGAGTTCGGTCATCCGAGTGCGTACGGGCCTGCCGTTAACAAAATCAGTTCGATACTTAATATCCACACCATAGGCACTGGTATCCTGCGAAATAACAAGAAGCTCTTTTACACCCGCCTTCACAAGGCTCTCAGCCTCTCGCATCACCTCACCGATAGGCCGTGACACCAGATCACCACGCATACTTGGAATAATGCAGAAGCTACAGCGATGGTTACAGCCCTCTGAAATCTTGAGGTAAGCGTAGTGTCGTGGCGTTAGCCGGATGCCCTGCTCGGGAACAAGATCAAGAAATGGATCATGTGGCTTTGGGAGGTGACGATGAATTGCCTGCATCACCTCTTGCGTCGCATGCGGGCCAGTCACCGCCAATACCTTGGGGTGAGTCTGCGTAACCAGGTTGCCGCCTGAGGCGCCCGCTTTTGCGCCAAGACATCCGGTAACAATCACCCGGCCATTCTCAGCAAGTGCCTCGCCGATTGCATCAAGACTTTCTTGAACGGCCTCATCAATAAACCCACAGGTATTGACCACGACCAGATCTGCATCCTGATATTGGGGAGAAATCTCGTAGCCCTCGGCACGTAACTGAGTGAGAATTCGTTCAGAATCCACCAAGGCCTTTGGGCAGCCGAGCGAGACAAAACCGACACGACCAGGCTGCAAAACTCAGTTGTCTTTCTTTTCGGGGGTGCCAGCCTGACCAGGGAACGGGAAACCCTGAAACATCGATTGAGCATTCTTCTGCATCTGGTCTTGCATCTGCATAAAAACGCTCTTGCTCTGCTCAATATAGTTACCCATAAGGTTTTGCATCATCGGGGCCTGCCCCTGCATGAACTGTGTCCATGCCTCTGCGTTAGGAAAACCGCCCCGCCCATCCACTAATTTTTTTGACGACTCTTGAAGTGTATTTTGAATCTCAGTGAAAGCCTGAATATTCTTCTCAAGATAATCGCCCATCATGCCCTGCATAGCATTGCCATAAAAGCGAATCACCTGGGAGAGCATGGGTGCGGAGAACATGGGTGCCCCGGCCGACTCCTCATCAAGAATAATCTGCAACAGAATACTCCGTGTTAAGTCGTCAGAGGTTTTCGCATCAATCACGGTGAAACTTTCTCCACTGAGTACGAGCTGTTTTACGTCGGCAAGCGTTATATAAGTACTGGTCTGGGTATCGTAGAGCCGCCGATTCGGATACTTTTTGATTAAACGAGGAGTCTTCTCTGTCATGGCCATTCATTTCTAAGGAGTAATACTGCAAAACCTTCACAACCACCGCTGCTCTCGCAGCATGATTGCCCCACGGGAGTCTCTGGAGCATCAACTCATATGAAGGCCGCCGTTGAGTGAGAAGTCTGCGCCCGTCGCAAAACCACCCTGATCCGAGGCGATCCAACGCACAATCGAGCCAATCTCATCGGGTGTGCCCAAACGCTTAACCGGGATCGTACTGACGATTTTTTCCAGAACCTCAGGCTTAATCGCGCGAACCATCTCGGTTCCAATGTATCCAGGAGAGACCGTGTTGACGGTAACACCCTTAGAGGCAAGTTCCTGCGCGAGCGCCATCGTGAACCCATGAATACCCGCCTTAGCAGTCGAATAGTTGGTCTGCCCAAACTGACCCTTCTGCCCATTGACCGACGAAATATTAATAATCCGGCCCCAGCCATTGGTCACCATACCCTCAACGACCTGTTTGGTTACATTAAAAAGGCTATTCAGATTGGTATCAATCACATCAGACCAGGCCTGAGGCGTCATCTTGACAAACATTCCATCGCGGGTGATACCCGCGTTGTTAACGAGAATATCGGGATTACCATGCTCGGCCTTCACCTTCGAGAATGCCTCAACAGTGGACTCCCAACTTCCAACGTTACCGACCGATGCATAGAAGGTGTAGCCCTCCTTTTTCTGCTCGTCGAGCCACTTCTGGGCGTCGCGAGTAGGGCCACAGCCGGCAATTACCTTATGACCCGCATCATGTAACTCGCGGCAGATTGAGGTGCCGATACCGCCCATTCCCCCTGTAACATAAGCAATACGTTGTGCCATCTTGTCTTCCTCCGGTTTTTATAATTTATTTGTCACCCGACTAATTTGTGGGTGTCCTGACCTTTACATAACTACCTGGTGCCGCTTCAATCGCCTTATATTTAGCGTTACCTGCAGATAACGGCGCTGCAATCTCCTCTCCGCGAAAGGCCATTAACCAGGCGGCCCAATCACTCCACCAACTGCCGGGCATCTCGGTGGCGCCTTCAAGCCATTGCGCTGCAGAGTTACCGACACTGTCACCCTCTGCACTCTCATTAATCCAATAGCTCCGTTTGTTTTTCGATGCCGGATTAATTGAACCTGCAATATGACCGCTCGCACCCAAGACGAAGCGCTTGACGCCTCCTAGATTTGTCAACGACTTCCAGGCCGACTCCCAGGGCACGATATGATCCTCTCGAGCACCCATCGCATAAGTCGGCACTTTCACCGCAGCGAGATCCATCTTCTGACCCGCAATCGTAAGACGACCTCTCTTCACCAGATTGTTTTCAAGATACATATTGCGTAGATACCAGGCGAAGAAAGGCCCGGGAAGATTCGTGCTGTCCGAGTTCCAGTAGAGAAGGTCAAACGGGACCGGCTTCTCGCCCTTTAAATAATTGCTCACCACATAGTTCCAGACCAGATCATTGGGTCTGAGGAACGAAAATGTACTGGCGAGCTCGCTACCCTTCAAAAGACCGCCTTTCGCGAGCTGCTCCTCTCGCATTCGGACATGCCGCTCATCAATAAAGACATCCAATACACCTGAGTCTGAGAAATCAAGGAGCGTCGTCATCAGGGTTAGAGAGGCGACCTTCTCTTCTTCTCGGGCGGCCAGGTGGGCAAGCGCAGTCGCTGTCATCGTGCCACCAACGCAGAATCCCAAGATATTTGCCTTTGGCTGATCTGAGATCGCGAGCACCACATCAAGCGCCTTTAAAATTCCCCTCTCAACATAGTCATCCCAAGTTAATTGACTGGCCTCATCTTGGATATTGCTCCAAGAGACTAAAAACACTGTGAACCCTTGATCGACCGCAAATTTCACAAATGAACTCTGTGGCTGGAGATCCATGATGTAAAACTTATTGATGCTCGGTGGCACCATCAATAATGGCACCGATCCAACTTGTTCCGTGGTAGGTTTATATTGAATTAGCTGAAAGAGTGGGTTCTGAAAGACAATGTCACCCGCGGTCATTGCAACGTTTTTACCAATCGCAAAAGCGCTTTCGTCCGTCTGGGAGATACGACCCTTGCGCATATCGGTCACGAGATTCTCGATACCCGCCCGCAAGCTCTCGCCTTTGGAGTCAAGCATCTTCTGATGCACCTCTGGATTAGTCGCGAAGAAGTTCGCTGGCGAGGCTGCATCAATCCATTGCTGTGTCATGAATTTCAACCGCGCATGCGTCTTTGGATCCGTTTGCACGGCATCGGTCATTGCGCTGAGCGTCTTAGCGTTGAGCACATAAAGCGCGGCAAGCCCTGCAAAACCCGAATCTAACCAGGTCGGATTGTTGAAGCGCCGATCTTGCGATGCCATCTTGATCATCTCGGGCTTCGAGACCATGACCTTTCCCAGTTCCTCGAGATAGTGCTTCTGAATTGCCTGCATCTTCTCGGGAACAAACTCCATCGAGGGGAGCTGAGGCAGGTTGGCTGGTTTTTCAACCGCCACGACCGGGGTCGGCGTTGACGCCTGCTTGGCCCGTTTTTTCCTGCCGGTCGCGCTGATCTGCCGCTTGCCTTCCATGCTTAACGCTCCCCTGCTGATTTTGGTCTTTCATCCATTCTGCATAGGCATGATGCAGAGTGTCAAATAACGTGGGTCAGGCAGATGACTCCGTTTGCGGGCCAGCGATAAATCTAACGACCGTCAGCACCATGATTGGTCAGTTTGAGAAGTTCCCACTCATCGACCTGCCTCTTGGCAGCCCCGACCTCGGCTGCGAAATCTAATTTTGAGGTCTCTTGCAGAAGGATAAGGAGACGATGCGCATGCTCATGCTTCGCGAGATAGGCAACGCCTAGGTAATAAGCGGCTCTGCGCTCATTTGCAGGCACCCCTTTCCCGTCCACATAAATACAGCCTAAGGTGTAGGCGCACTGGACGCTACCCGCCTCAACCCCTTTTTCGAGCAATTCGATTCCGCGAGCGATATCCTTTTTGACCCCCCAGGGCTCTCCAGAGCCCGTAACCAGAATCTGAGCCAGATTGGCGTAGGCATCGGGAATCTTTTCCCCAATGGCTCGCTCGTAATACCTGACGGCAATGCCCAGATCGGGCTTTAGCTTACCCACCCCGTTTTCGTACATCAGGCCAACGTTAAAAGAGGAGATGCCACCGCGCTGAGAGTCAAGCGAGTTGTGATAGGCGAATAGTTTCTCGAGCTGCTCGGGACTCAGCAGCCCCTCTACCGTCATGTTGGTCAGACGCTTTTGCGCCACATCGCAGAACTCTTGCGTAAAGGCTTCAAAGTACTGATCAAAGGCCGCATCGTAGCGGCCGCGGGAGAAATTAAAGTCCGCTGCTTCTAGGAGTTGATTGGCGTTGTTATTGAAAGTGGGCACGTTTTGGTTACGCAGGCATTACCGCCAAGTTTTCTCGTCTATTTATTGAGTTTTACAAACCGATGAAGCGTTCCCTTGTCCCGTCGCTTACTGTAGAGGTCTCTTGTCGTGCGGTGCACAACAATAAATAACACGTTGGAAGACAGGCCCTCGACCCAGTCCTGAACGACACGCCGCTCAACGTGGCCCTCTTCGAAGTAGTAACGAGGGACCTCCTCGCGCGAAAGAACTGCCATGTATTCCCGCGGGCCGGAGTCCACCTCGATTTCCTGGAGCTTTTCGAGTCGCTTGAGCAGATCAATATTGACAGCCCCCTCGCACTGATCGGTCACGGCGTATTTTCCCCGATCGATTTCGATCGCGAATAAGAATGTATTGTAATTCATCGCCATGTTCGAAAACCCAAGAGAAAAACCCGACCAATCGAATACCCCCGACCCTCTCCAACGCTAGGCCAAAAGAGCCTTCGCGGTTCCTCGATGATATCCGATTCATCTTAAACATCCTGATCGTAAAGACCGTATCCGCTAGGCATCTCAGGATAGAAATTATGGGTCGATTGATCGTCATTACAAAGCACATTTTCCGTAAGTTCGCCTTCGCCTTACTCGGCGTTTTGATCCTTACTCAGGCTGCGCATCTGGCGCTCGCCTACGTCTAGTAGGCCGCGTACCTACTCAATTCCCTTGAACACCTCGACGCCCGCAGAGGGGGCAATACCGGGTGCCTCCGAGACCCGTCCGCCCGCCTCTTTTGGAGAGGCGACAGTCACGATTTCTCCACCCGACTGAATAACCAAATCTCTTAAAGTGGAATCTTCTTTAGCTTTAGAAAAAGATCTTAAGTATTTGTTTGTAAAGGAAATTTCCTCGAGCTCAAGCCAGAATGCGAGATCCTTGTTGTTGAGCTCGACTGCATAGTCACGCGCCGTCAAGCCGGCCTCGTTCGTCTGGGTTGGGTCAGCGCCTAGTTCGATCAGGGCTGCCGCTGCGGGTCGGTGATTAAACCGGGCCGCCATCATGAGGGGTGTGGTCTTATTTGGGCTGGCTGCATCAATGTAGGCACTCTTTTCTGCGAGAAGCCGAATAATCTCCACCTGCCCTGTTGTTGCCGCATAGTGCATTGGGGTCCAGCCCGTCCTGTTGATCTCAGCTCCAAGTCCAATCAGGGCGCGGGCAATGGGCACCGACCCCTTCACCGCAGCAATCATTAAGGCAGTCTCACCCAGCTGATTCTGGTAATTGAGCACCTCGGGGCTCTGCCAGGCGGGCTGCTTGAGCAGGGCGAGTGCCAGCATCTCGCCATCATCCCGAATCGCCAGCATCAACAAGTTATTGGAAAGATCGTCGCGCGTCTTCTCATTCAAGCCAAGCGCAGGCATCTGGCGCAGAAAGCTCACATCATTTGCACGAACTGCCAGGCCAAAAGACTGCAGAGCGTCTCTGGCAAACGCGGTAGGAATCGCCAAACCAAGGGCCAAACAGAGCCCAATGGGGATGATGTGTCTACGCATGGCAGGCCATCTCCCCAGAAATAAATCGCTCGAAGTTCTGAGAGGTCGACAGGGCGACCTGCTCAACCGAGCACCCCTTTAGCGCTGCGATTTTGTGCGCAACATGAATTACGAACGAGGGCTCATTGGTCTTTCCCCGATAGGGCACCGGTGCCAGAAACGGTGAGTCGGTCTCAATCATCAGGTGCTCGAGCGGGATCTCGCGGGCCACATCATGGACCTGGCTTGCATTTTTAAAGGTGACAATCCCGGAAATCGAAATCAAGAAATTCATGTCAATGGCGGCTTTTGCCACCGCCACAGACTCGGTAAAACAGTGCATGACCCCACCAACTTCAGAGGCGCCCTCCTCCCGCAGGATCTGCAGCGTGTCGTTGGCGGCTTCCCGGGTGTGAATGATTAGGGGCTTGCGAGCCGCCTTAGCCGCCCGGATATGAACACGAAACCGCTCGCGCTGCCACTCAAGATCATCGGTCTTGCCGTCCCCCTCTCTTCGGTAGTAGTCTAGGCCGGTCTCACCGATCGCCACTACCTTGGGGTCGACCGATAAATCAACAAGCCTAGCCACCGTCGGCTCCTCGATCCCCTGATTGTCGGGGTGAACGCCTACCGATGCGAACAGAAAATCATGGGCGCGGGCCATCTGAAGAACCTGCTCCGACTCCTCAAGGGTGGTGCATATATTGAGCGCGCGGGAGACCTTGGCCTGGCGCATACGACTCAGCACCCCCTCGGTATCTTCGATCAGTCCGGGGTAATTGAGGTGACAATGGGAATCGACGAAGGTCATGGTCATCAAAATCTGCTTATTGGGCCCTACGATAGCGATCAAAGATCGACTCGTAAAACAGTTTCGGGTTCAGGGGGTGCTCGGCCAATGCCCGAGAGGCCAGAATCTCGGCTAGCATCTGTGACCAACGCTGGGGCGATCTCATCCTCAGCGCCTGTTCCCTGAGTGCATCACTCTCTTGGGGGAAGGCCCGCGGCGCTAGCCCATTGGCAACGCGGCTGGCATCTGTCATCCATCGAACCAGCAGGTCTATGGCATCGGCTGGTGGCGACTTACCCGCCTTCTCGGCCCATTTGATCGGATCGATCTGTCCGGACACCAAGAGCGGCATGAGCCAGGCGGCTGCCTCGCTATTTCTGGTCTGAATCTGACTCAAGGCCTGAGAATCGACCCACAAGTCAATCCTTCGACATCGCGAGAGCACCGTGGCGGGTATGCCCCGGAGTCGGTCCGCGACAAGAACAAAAACCAGAGACTCGGCAGGTTCCTCGAGGCTCTTGAGCAAAGCATTGGCTGCGGCATAGTTCATTCGATTAGCTGGGCTAATCAGTACAACGCGCAGCCCACCCCGATGCGATCCCACGTTTGCAAAACCCGAAAGTGCTCGGATCTGCTCAATTCGAATCTCCTGGGACTTTTTCTTGGAATCTCCAGAGGCGGCCTGGCCGTCTTGGGCGTCTGCCGAGCTCTCCTCCGAAGACGGTATGTCCTCATCGGCATCAGCATCGGGCCTTACCCAGCGAAAATCGGGATGCTGGGTGGCAGACATCCAATGGCAGGACTGACAGGATCCGCAGCCAGAACGGTCGCCAAGGGGGGACTGACAGAGCCAAGAGGCGGCCAGCTCCATGGCGAGACCCGTCTTGCCAATTCCCTTCGGCCCAACCAAGAGCAAGGCACTCGGCCTGCGATTGAGACCCTTGTTAACCAGATCCCACCACCCGTTTTGAAATTTAATATCATTATTAATCATAATGATATGATATTTTCCTCAAGTAATTTTTGAATATTAGGTACAGCATCACTCGAGTCGATAACAAGTCGCTTTAAAGAATCTACCTGAGGTTTATTTAGGTAGACCGCCCGAACGCGATTAAAGAAGGCTAAATCCTGTGACTCAAACCGATCCCCGGCCGCACCCCTTTGAGCGCGACGCTGGGCAGCAAGCGACGCCGGTGCATCAAATAGGTAGGTTCGATCGGGCTCTATCCCCTCCGTGGCATCCCGGTTCAGTTGATCAATCCACCCTAGATCAACCCCCCCGCCACCGCCCTGGTAAGCCCGGGTGGATTCGGTAAAACGGTCGCAGACAACCCACTGCCCGGCCTGCAGCGCGGGCTTAATTCTGGTTCGAAAATGGTCCCTTCTTGCAGCGACCGCCAGGAGGACCTCGGTCTCGCTGTCCATAGGCTCATGGAGCAACAGCTCTCGGATTTTCTCTGCAAGCGATGTCCCACCAGGCTCTCGTGTCATACAGACCGTGGCCAGATGGTGGCGCTCGATCACCCGCCGAATAAACTCAAGGTGCGTGCTCTTGCCGGCCCCATCAATACCCTCGACAACAATAAATTTCCCGTGTTTTATGGTTTGTCTCCCGCAATCTTCCGAATAAAGCGGTTAACGGCGTTATTGTGCTGCGCGAGAGTCTCTGAGAACTCAGAGCTTCCATCACCCCGCGCAACGAAAAACAGCGCCCCAGAGGGGGCCGGGTTCATCGCCGCTCGAATCGCCCGCAGGCCAGGGTTTGAAATAGGTGTGGGTGGCAAGGTTTTTCGGGTGTAGGTGTTATAGGGGGTATCTCTCCGTAGATGCTTTTTAGTGAGGTCACCCGCAAATTCTCGGCCCAAGCCATAGATGACCGTAGGGTCCGCCTGAAGCGGCATTCCCCTCTTGATGCGATTCGCAAAGACAGCGGCCACCCGTTCCCGGTCCCCCGGATATTGGGTCTCTTTTTCGATGATTGAGGCAACAATCAGGGCCTCATAAATTGATTGGTAGGGTAGGTCACCACTTCTCGCCCCCCAGGCCTCAGCCAGAAACTGTCGCTGAAGCCTGACCGATCGACTGACGACCGTGCTCGCCTGGCTTCCCTTTCTCAACACATAAGCATCGGGGTAAAGCCAGCCTTCTGGATTATTCACC
>Ga0172372_10009546_pt1 | contig 12604 bp, 9 predicted proteins | sample LakKiv5m_2_FD_114544 | JGI IMG/M metagenome (GOLD analysis project Ga0172372, IMG submission 114544) | Freshwater microbial communities from Kabuno Bay, South-Kivu, Congo - kab_092012_9.5m | ecosystem: Environmental > Aquatic > Freshwater > Lake | place: Democratic Republic of the Congo...
CGGCAGCAACTTCGGCGCAAGTTCAAGCGCCCTTTGCGCCTCAGCTCTTGCTTGTTCACCACGGCCTTGTGATTGCCGCAACCGGGCAAGCGCGATCCGACCGACGCCGCTGTCCGGGTCCAGACCTCGTAGTTGATCGAGCAGCGGCTCCGTGGTGTGCTGTGCAGCTAAGAACGCCGTGATCGCTTGGCGATAAAGGTCTGCTGCGGCATCGCTGGCGGCCGTAAATTCAAGGCCGTACTGGTCGAAATGCATCAAATGGGTCCGCTATCGATCGACTTACTTGAGCTTACGGCCGGTTGCATCAAACACCTCCACATCAATGGGTATGCCCTGTCCAATGCTTTGGCTGACGGTACAAAAGTCCTCAAACGTCTCTAACACCCGGTCTAGGTTTTGGAGGACTCCCGCTTCAACGCCCAGATTCAAGCGAGCCACGATTTTGGCAATTCGCATGCGCCCCTTGTCGGTGCGGCCGACCTCACAGCTCACCTCGGCGCTGATGGGCTCTGGTTGTTGCTTGAACTTACGCAATGCAAACAATACCGCCGCCGCCAGACAATTATCGATAGCACCGGGCAACCCAGGTCCCTCTATGGCCGAAGTTGTCCAGTGCTGTGGTTAACGCGTCTTCTGTGCTCACAGGGTGGGAGGCGTCCATTCAATTCTCCTTGGCGCTTTGCGCCTCCATGAACAGCGACCTGTTATCAATTATCGACCTGTCTCAAAAAGCCGGTCCAGCTCAAATTAGCCCTTGAGATGCGCTGGCATCAGTTTAAGAGCGTCGGAAGTGATTTGTCATCGTTTTGATATCGTATTCATGACTTGGGTTTTAGCGGAAATCCGGTTAGTCTTTAGTTTGGGCTAGTTATAATTTACGAAAAGGATTGGTGATGCCGGCACATCGACAACTTGAGTCATCGACAAGAGTCGCGCTGGCAGCTTACTTGCATGATTTAGGAAAGCTTGCTGAACGGGCAGGCGTATTCTCGGATCATCCCTTTCTTCAGGCACACATACAGCTCTATTGCCCATTTCATAGAAACGGTGGCTGGCACAGTCACCGTCACGCCGCGCACACAGCGTTAGCTTTTGATGATATTGAGGCTTGGCTTCCGTCAGGCATTCAGACTGAAGCCTATCCGTTTACCCCCCGTGTCGATCGGTCGGAGGGTGCTGAACCAACCGACTCTTTGCTTAATGCAGCAGCAGCTCATCACGTCCCTGATACGTTTCTACAATGGATTGTCGCAACTGCGGACCGAGTGGCCTCAGGTTTTGAGCGGGAGGAGTTTGAACGATACAACGAATCGCAAGACCGAACTGACTCTGGCAAGAACCATTATCAAGCCAGACAGCTGACGCTGTTTGAGCAGATTCGGGTTTCAAAAATGGCAACATCAGATCATTCGTTGAAATGGCGCCTACCGCTTCGACCAATGTCTCCTGCTGGAATCTTTCCAAAGCTTGCTTCTGATTGTGAACCGACGGATGATGTCAGCGCTAAGCTTCAGTACAAAAGCATTTGGGATTACTTTAAAGGTGCTCTGCCTACGATTCCCGAATCGCATCGTGCGAATCTTCCGCTTTGGTTTGACGACTTCGACAACCTATGGCTAACCACGGCGCAAGCCATCCCTGCCGCAACAGCATTCGGAGTGAGGCCGGAGGTATCGCTGTACGATCACTCCAGGACTACCGCGGCAATCGCGTGCGCACTTTGGCGCTGGCATGAAGACTGTCGCAAGACCGATGAGTCAGCGGTGCAGGGCCTGAAGTCGAGAACAGATTTTGACGTTCAAAAGTTTTTGTTGATTCAAGGCGATTTCTTTGGGATCCAGCAATTCATATTTAGCGCTGGAGGTCAGTCACGCAAGCAGGCTGCCAAGTTGCTGCGCGGTCGATCGCTTCAAGTTTCGCTGATGTCTGAAATTGCAGCTTTAGGAATTCTCGAGGACCTAGGGCTTCCTCCGACCAGTCAGGTGATTAATGCAGCAGGAAAATTTCTCCTGGTAGCGCCAAATACGCAGGACGTACACACAGCGCTTGAGCAGATACAGGACCGATATGATCGTTGGTTTGAAGACCACGCGTTTGGCATGGCAGGAATTGGTCTTGCCTGGGAGCCAGCGTCCTGTAATGATTTTTTAAGGCGTAATAACGAACGCGACTCAGAAACCCCGTTTTCAAAACTGGTAGTCAGATTGTTTCGAGGTCTTGATGTAGCCAAGTTCAAGCGATTTGACCTTCCCAAAAGAGGTGCCAGGGTCTTTAAAACCGATTTTCCTATAGGTGTCTGCGCCTGGAATGGGAGGTTACCAGCGGATCGGGAAGAGATTGACGAACAAGGTAATCAGGTCGCCTCATGCGCTCTTTCTCGAGATCAGATCAAGATCGGCGAATCGGGTGCACGAGGACTTAATGCGATAGTCGTCGCAAAAAACGGCAGCGTCGTTCTCGATGTGCCGGGTACGAGACGTCTTGAGATGGAAATGCTTGGTTACAACATTGCGTTTGCACGTCAAGACGATGGACTTAAACGATTCGATAAGTCGATTGAAACGGGAGCAATCAGTCGGATCTGGGATTATTCTCTTCCGGAAGAGGACGATGTATACGGAGAACGACCGATCTTTAACGGTATGGCCAGACGCTTGATTGGCGGTTATGTTCCAAAAGTAAAGCGATCAGACCTCGCCTTGATTGATCGGTATACAGGTGATGTCGACGAAATCGTCCATGAAGCCGATGCTTTAAAAACGATGGACATGATTGCCTGTGAGGACCGCTCATATAATGGGGCCGACTGGCAGGGCGTGGTCGCGCTTGGTATTTTGAAGGGTGACATAGACGATCTGGGCCAGATTTTTCAGGCGGGATTGCAGCAACCCAATTTTGCAAAGTTTGCATCCTTATCCCGGCAGCTTTCGGCGTTCTTTTCGATCTACCTTCCCTGGCTGCTTGAACGTGAGTACCCCAGTGTTTACACAGTCTTTGCTGGTGGCGATGATTTCTTTCTTATTGGGCCGTGGCGTACCGTTCAAAAGCTAGCAGCCCGGCTGAGGGAGGATTTTGGACAATATGTCACAGGGAATTCAGAGATCCATTTTTCGGTGGGGATTTCGACGTCAAAGCCAGGGGCACCCATTCAAACCTTTGCTCAGGCAGCTTCTGAAGCGCTGGATAACCTGTCAAAGCTTAGAGAAGGGAAGAATGCGATAACCTGTTTTGGTGAAACGATTGCCTGGGAAGATTGGCCCGCGATCGAACGGGCAAGTGCTGCACTTGACGATCTGAGAGAAAAACTGGGTCTGTCGACCGGGTTCGTCTACGCCCTGTTGCAATTTGTTCAGATGTATACCCAAGAGGCAAGTCGAACGGACAATGCAATGTGGCGACCTCGACTCGCCTACAGGACAAGGCGAATGTTACTTCGGACGGTTCGAAATGAGTCAGATCGTCAGGCATTACAAGTAGAGCTGGTGCGCACGATAGCAACCGAGGGAATCGAACGATTTGGTTCAGCCTATCGAATTGTATTGTTCAATCATCTTTATCAGTTTAGAAGCCACTAATCACTCGGGAAATAAGGAGTCATCATTTTGGCAACCTACCAACAAGACCGAGCTCGGGGAGGAGCCTCCCGGGAGGCTCCTGAAATCGATACGAGCGATATCGTGCTTTCGGGCCCACTGGACCCCAATATTTTTGCTGATATCGCTAACAGCAAATCGATGGCGGTCCACAGATCTTCGGGCCAGCATTTAAACCGATCCTCTCAGTTACGGCGCTTTTATGATGAACTGGTGATGTGGCAGGAGCGGGTTGGCACGGACCAGGAGAAATTCAGGCAGTTTCATCCCTTTATCAACATGTTGAAGGCTAAGGTCGCTTACGCAAAAGGGCGAAAGCATGTGGATGCTTCGTTCGAGAAATTATTCTGCCACGTGATCAATCAATGCAAAGATGCGCAGTCGCTGAAAAATGCAAAGTTGTTCATGGAGGCGTTTTTGGCCTTCTATAAAGTACACCAACCCAATTGACAGGGAGAGCAAACTAAATGAGTCAAGCACTCCAATTGGTCCAAATCAGGCGACTTGCCGGTGACCTTGAGCTGCTCTCTGGATTGAGGATCGGTGCAAGCGAAGGCGAGATCCGAATCGGTGGGGTTGATAACCAGGTGATTCGGAATGTTCATGACCGTGGTCGGCCCTATATTCCTGGTTCAAGCGTCAAAGGGAAAGTGAGAAGCCTGCTCGAGTGGCGAAGTGGTGCTGTCGCACCCGAACCGCTGGGAATTAAAGATTTGCATCGGTCACCGGGCAATCCCCACATCCGGTCAATACTTCAATTGTTTGGCGTCGGTGGCGGTGATCAGCTCTCAGATGAGGATGCAAGAGAAATTGGGCCAACCCGTTTGGCTTTCTGGGATGCTTCATTGAACGAGTCGTGGGCTCAACGTATCGAATCAGAGAATCTTTTGCTCACTGAAGTAAAGACCGAAAATAGAATTGATCGAATCCGTGGTGTTGCCGAGCACCCCAGACAAACCGAACGGGTTCCCGCAGGGGCAATCTTTGAATTTAAGCTTTCAATTAAGGTTTTGAACATCGACGGTGATGGTAAGGCTCTTCAGAGGGTGGCTTTCCAGGGCCTGCGCTTGTTGGAGCTTGACAGCCTCGGTGGTTCGGGTTCAAGGGGCTACGGAAAGATTCGGTTTCGAAATCTAACGCTGGACGGTGAGTCGGTGCAAAGCGATTTTGATGCCGTTGATCCCTTCGTTGCTTGAGAGCTTTCGATTGAAATCTTTTGTTATCACCGTTCGACCACTTTCAGCATTTGGAACGCCGATGTCAGGCGATACGCTATTTGGCCAGCTGTGCTGGGCCATCGCCATGCGGAGAGGTGAGACTGAGTTTAAAGAACTCCTGCATGGCTACACACACGGGAGCCCTTTTGGAGTGGTTTCTGATGCGTTTCCGAAAGGATTTCTTCCAAGGGCAACCCTACCCGACTTCGTGTATGGGGGATTGGAGCTTGATCCTGTCGCGCGAAAAACGCTCAAGCGCAGACAGTGGCTGCCAACGGAAGGACGAGAGCTGCCCTACCGAGAGTGGATAACACAGGCGAAGGCCGTCTGGCCAAGTAAAACAGTAACGGTTACGCAAAATACCATCCACAGACTAAGCGGTACCACTGGATCGGGGGTTTTTTCACCCCGTCAGGTTGAACAAATTGCTTTTTCAAATGACACCATGTTTGAAATCTACGGTGTGATCGACACTGACAGATTGAGCCTGGAAGAACTCATGGAAGCGTTTTGCGATATTGGACAAAGTGGCTTTGGCAGGGACGCCTCAACGGGGCTTGGAAAGTTTGACGTTGTTTCGTCGCACACAATCGATGCCTCAAAAAGTGACAGCCTTGACTTCATGACTCTTGCACCATGCGCACCTAAGGTATCAGATCTTGATGCGTCTGGATGCTGGACCCAACCAATTACCCGTTTTGGACGTCACGGTAGCGTGCTTGCTACCGGGGGTAAACCGTTTAAATCTCCCATCATGTTTGCGGCAACTGGGGCAGTATTGAGAATTCGATCGGGGACCAAACTCTTTCACGGCGTCGGTATAGGAGGTCCCGATTCACCGATTTCAACATCGATGCCCAAGACTGTTCACCAAGGGTATGCACCACTCATACCGATCCACCTGGATGTCAGGCTATGACGCCCTGGACAGACCGAACGAGGCTCTTTGTTACGCCATTGTCCCCACTCCATATTGGTTGTGGCGCTGACTTTGATCCTACCGAATACGTGATCTCGGAGGGTTTGCTTTATAAGTTTGACCCATCGAATCTGCCGCTTACCGATGAAGATCGACAGGAACTCAATGGGGCTGTTGCCCTGGGCGGGGCTAAGGCATTGCTGCGGATCCAAAACTTTTTTCACAAAAGGCGAAAGGATTGCGAAGGGCACGCAATGCTTGCGATTCCGGTCTCGAAGGGATTGGAATCCCAGTATCAGTTACGAATCGGTCAGGTCGCTCAATTTGAGCCCGACGGTAACTTCATCAGCCGATTGGTCATTGAACGCACTGCACATCATCCTCATTCGGGAGTTCCCTATCTACCAGGCTCTGGTTTAAAGGGTGCAATGCGGACCGCCTGGCTGGACAGACTCAACGAAGGCAGGACAGGTTTGCTCAACAAAAGGTGGTCAGAGCTTGAAACTGAGCTGCTTTCTGGGGGGCGGTTCGATAAGGACCCTTTTCGACTGGTTACCGTATCTGATGCATCTGGGTCCAACATCGTGTCTCGAATCGTCTTTCACACAAACCACAGGAAGGTACCCGCTGTTGAACGAGATGGTTTTCCAAGAACAGCACAAGGTCTTGCGGTGCGACGCGAGTGTATTGCTCACGGACAGATCGGAGCATTGAGCTGCGAAATTGCTATTGATTCACTTAAAGGTTGCGATGATCCGGCAACACCTGCGGTTGGGTTGCGGCTGAAGGGCTGGGCTGATATGGCCCAAGCCTGCAACCGATACTACCTGCCGAGGTTGCGTAAGGAAGCAGAGTTTTTTCGTAACCGAGGCCTCGTTGATCGGGGTTGGGTCAGTGCAACGATGGATATGTTAGACCGGTTGAAAGTGCAGTTTGATTCAGGCGCGGCCGTTTTATTACGCGTAGGTCGTCACAGCGGCTCTGAGAATATCACCTTAGATGGCGTTCGGAGTATTCGAATTCGCCGATCGAAGGGTGAAAGTGAGCAAAGTTCAACTGGTGGAACGACCCTGTGGCTTGCTGCCGAGACAGAAGGTGATACGTCAGACATGCACCCTTTGGGATGGGTATTGCTCCACAGAGAACTCTACGACCCGGTATGTCATTGGGGTAGCTTCTTTAAAGTACCTGACCTCAGTATGGTTCACGTTGCATTAAGCAAGGCACGTGAGTCAGCCCGTGAGGCCGCGGAACAAAGGCGTCAGAAGGCCCTGGAAAATGCCCGACTTGAAGATGAGCGAAAGCTGCAATTGATGCGCGAGCAAGAAAAGCTAAATGCAATGTCTGAAAACGGCCGCCTAGTGGAAGCCCTTCGCGTTGCGCTCAGTAATTACAATGCCAGAAGACCTCAAGCAGTGGGCGGTGAGTTGTATCAAAAGACTCGATCGTTAATCGCGATCGCAGAGGGCGGTGAATGGCTTGAGGAAGACCGACGTCGTCTGGGCGAGTTGCTTCGCGAATTGGTACCCCAAAAAATTGATTTGGGAGGTAGGGCGAAAGAGATAAAGCAAGCGGCAAACCGCCTGCTTGGCCTTTAGTGACCACTGAGGGAGAGCGCCCAGATGTCGCTGGGTTTTCGCTTCCGATAGCCAGATTCCGTTTTGTTGGAACAACCCTGGGAGCTCTTCGACTTCCAGACTACGAAGGCTCATTATTGAGAGGTGTCTTTGGTGCTGCGCTTCGGCGAACGGTATGCATGACCAACCTTTCGGATTGCAAGTCATGCCCACTTTACCGCTCATGTGCATATCCGGAGATATTTGAAACACCGCCTCGGCCGACAACCTTCAATCAGCGCTTCACCGAAGTGCCAAACCCATACGTGATGGAACCGTCGCAAAGAGTCCCCCGAGTTTTGAATGAAGGCGATACTTTCGAGTTTTCAATGGTTTTGATTGGTTTTCGGGCATTACAGCAATTACCAGTCATCGTTCATGCATGGCAACGGGCCCTGCGTTTCGGGTTGGGGCAGTCGCGGATTCCGGTAAGACTTTTGAAGGTGTACCGCGAGGGCTCTTCGGGGGAAGCCGTCCTGATATGGGATGAAGATTCAAAAAAAATTACCAGATATGAATCTGAGCTCCTTACACCTTTGATGATGTACACAAAAGATGAATTGATTCTTAAAATCATTACACCGCTTAGACTTCAGAATGACGGAAGACCATTGTTTCCCGGGGACCTAAATGCAAGGACGCTATGGATGGCCGCCGTTCGAAGGGTAAGGCTATTGGCCCAATTGCATGCAGGCCTTGCTCCGCATGCGGAGATTAGCGAACTGCTTAAAGATGCTGCACTGATTGTTGAAGATCGGTCGGATTTGAGGTGGAAAAATTGGAAAAGATATTCCTCCCGTCAGGGTCAGGAGATGGTGCTTGGTGGCGTTGTTGGCTATTGGAGGATGAGAGGTCCGGTTGAACGTATTTGGCCCTGGTTGTGGATAGCGCAGTGGTGTCATCTTGGTAAAAATGCCACCATGGGCCTGGGTCGTTTTCAACTGCTCGCGGGCCCGCAATAAGACTTGAGACTGTCGTGGCAACGCTATTTGTGGATCGATCAGGCGTTGCTTTAAGCAGAGAAAGTAATGCCATCGTTCTACGCTTCGAAGAAGGGGAAGTGCGCAGGCTGCCGATGCGTGTGATCGACCGAGTTATTGTGTGGGGTTCTGCGACGGTTGACTCGGCTCTCATTGTTGCGCTAGCCGAGCGGGGAATTTCCATGGCCTTTCACGCAGGCAGAGGTTCTGGGGGTAATGCGCTTGTTCATGGTCATGGCCCTCACGCTGGATTGTTGCGGCTAAAACAAATTCGACTGCTAGACGACGTTACCATGCGGACAGCAATCGCCCGTGCCATCGTTAGCGCAAAGCTGCGTGCACAGTATCGGTTCGTCACAAAATTACGTCTGATGTAATCCCTGATATTGAAGGGATTGAGACCCCTGAGATTTAGCCTTAAACATGATCGGTTTAAGTCTGATGTAATCCCTGATATTGAAGGGATTGAGACTCATTTCACCAACCCTCCCTTGTTGTTGATGCCTTGTCTGATGTAATCCCTGATATTGAAGGGATTGAGACAATGCTGTTTTACGTTGATCTTTAACCTTGATGAGTCTGATGTAATCCCTGATATTGAAGGGATTGAGACTGTCCATTGCTTGAAACTCTTCCATGTTGTTCTGTCTGATGTAATCCCTAATATTGAAGGGATTGAGACCCTTTAGGGGCGGTTAACGCGTCAACGGTTACGCGTCTGATGTAATCCCTGATATTGAAGGGATTGAGACATGGTCGTACAGATCGACTAGTGGCTCGAGGTTTGTCTGATGTAATCCCTGATATTGAAGGGATTGAGACGAAGCGTTGAACTCCACGAGCATAGAGCAGGTGTCGTCTGATGTAATCCCTGATATTGAAGGGATTGAGACTCTCTCCTTGGTTCTTGATAGTGGGCGTTAATCAGTCTGATGTAATCCCTGATATTGAAGGGATTGAGACCTGTCCTTGATGGCATCTTTGATGGCGTCAGCCGTCTGATGTAATCCCTGATATTGAAGGGATTGAGACCGAATCGCTTTAGTTGTCGCCTTCATCAAAGCGGTCTGATGTAATCCCTGATATTGAAGGGATTGAGACTTGAAAGTTGTTAGGTAATTATTGACCGTCTTGGGTCTGATGTAATCCCTGATATTGAAGGGATTGAGACGCCCTGCTAGCTACTAACCGACCGAACCGCGTCGTCTGATGTAATCCCTGATATTGAAGGGATTGAGACAGGTATTCCCCTTTGTCAGTCTGCCCTGGTTGTGGTCTGATGTAATCCCTGATATTGAAGGGATTGAGACAGATTGCCAAGCGTCGGAATCCGCGACATTGCAAAGTCTGATGTAATCCCTGATATTGAAGGGATTGAGACTCATGCTAGTTCTCCTTAAGTTGTTGGACAGATTGTCTGATGTAATCCCTGATATTGAAGGGATTGAGACGCAGTAGCTTTCTTCTCAAGGTCAGCAATCTGAGGTCTGATGTAATCCCTGATATTGAAGGGATTGAGACTCAAGACTGAGTGCGTACATTGATTCTGCTGTGGGTCTGATGTAATCCCTGATATTGAAGGGATTGAGACTTGTCATCTTTTGCAAGGATCTTAAGATTGATATGTCTGATGCAATCCCTGATATTGAAGGGATTGAGACTCATTGGTGATCTTGGAAGCGTCTATGAGCTTACGTCTGATGTAATCCCTGATATTGAAGGGATTGAGACGACGGTTACTCGGTATGGCTTAGCCATCTGCTTTAGGTCTGATGTAATCCCTGATATTGAAGGGATTGAGACGTCTTGATTTGCATCTCTTGCTCCTGTCATGTTGGTCTGATGTAATCCCTGATATTGAAGGGATTGAGACCCGATAGCATCGGACGTTACATCTTTTTTAACAGTTCTGATGTAATCCCTGATATTGAAGGGATTGAGACATAAGCTTGTGTAACTTTGCAGCAATTGCGTTGGCGTCTGATGTAATCCCTGATATTGAAGGGATTGAGACAATGCTCAGGGTGATACAGCTCGTAGTCTGCTTCCGTCTGATGTAATCCCTGATATTGAAGGGATTGAGACATCCACTGGACGATAAATCCTTGCATGGTTTACGTCTGATGTAATCCCTGATATTGAAGGGATTGAGACTCGCTAACTAGGGTCGATGCGAGATCGGACATGTGTCTGATGTAATCCCTGATATTGAAGGGATTGAGACACCGTAGTCGCCGTGTGATACGAGTGCGCGTTCAGTCTGATGTAATCCCTGATATTGAAGGGATTGAGACTAGTCGCTCAAGGGTTTAACCGTCTTCGGGTGTAGTCTGATGTAATCCCTGATATTGAAGGGATTGAGACAAGTAAGCGTCTGAGTTTTCGGGGATTGGATAGTGTCTGATGTAATCCCTGATATTGAAGGGATTGAGACAAGTATTCAATCAACATTTCCTCGATCTTGCTCAGTCTGATGTAATCCCTGATATTGAAGGGATTGAGACCGCTCGAAAGCGATGTACCAGTTTGGTTTGATCAGTCTGATGTAATCCCTGATATTGAATGGATTGAGACGTTTAATTTTGAACCTAACAATTGTTAGCATTGAGTCTGATGTAATCTCTGATATTGAAGGGATTGAGACGTGTATGTGGCTTTGAAGAGTGCGCCCTCAACAGGTCTGATGTAATGCCTGATATTGAAGGGATTGAGACCCCTCAATTGCAGCCTGAGCAACCTTCAGACTACGTCTGATGTAATCCCTGATATTGAAGGGATTGAGACTCTGCTCGGCGCAGGATTCCCTGACAAGCTGTGGTCTGATGTAATCCCTGATATTGAAGGGATTGAGACGTTAAGCGCGCCCCATGCCGTGCCTTTTGAGCTTGTCTGATGTAATCCCTGATATTGAAGGGATTGAGACCCATTCGGGATTGGCCGTATCATCGCCACGTTTCGTCTGATGTAATCCCTGATATTGAAGGGATTGAGACACGGCGCAAGCTATGATCCCCTCATAGATCATATGTCTGATGTAATCCCTGATATTAAAGGGATTGAGACTTTAACGCTTTGGTGAGCGTTTCGCGGGCCTGGAGTCTGATGTAATCCCTGATATTGAAGGGATTGAGACAAGTGCTCATTCCTGTATCCCTTTCTGTTGTTTGGTCTGATGTAATCCCTGATATTGAAGGGATTGAGACTCCATTTTATTAACCCTGTTAATAAGTTGATTGAGTCTGATGTAATCCCTGATATTGAAGGGATTGAGACAGAACTTCTGGCGCTCCATTTGTTGCTTGGTGAGGTCTGATGTAATCCCTGATATTGAAGGGATTGAGACGAGAGTTGTTGCGTGGCCCCTGCGTTCGCGTACAGTCTGATGTAATCCCTGATATTGAAGGGATTGAGACCCCACGCCGTCTGTGGTTAGGTTGCCAGTGAGTAGTCTGATGTAATCCCTGATATTGAAGGGATTGAGACTTCACTTTTCACCGTTTCATCGACACTTTCTTGTGTCTGATGTAATCCCTGATATTGAAGGGATTGAGACAGTAAGGCTTTAGGCTTGGAAGAGAAAAACTTAGGTTTGATGTAATCCCTGATATTGAAGGGATTGAGACTATGCAAAGTCAGCAAATGCTTCCTCTGGTTTTGTCTGATGTAATCCCTGATATTGAAGGGATTGAGACTTGACTCAAGCATTTGCATTTCCTCAGTTAAGCGGTCTGATGTAATCCCTGATATTGAAGGGATTGAGACAGCTGACGATCAAGCCATGCGTCGTAATCCATTTGTCTGATGTAATCCCTGATATTGAAGGGATTGAGACACAGGGTCACGGTTCTTAATGACGTTGAGCATTTGGTCTGATGTAATCCCTGATATTGAAGGGATTGAGACGTGAAGGCCATGCGATCTGGTCTGCACTTTGTTGTCTGATGTAATCCCTGATATTGAAGGGATTGAGACGAAACCCGCATAGATCGAATCATGCTTTGCATCGTCTGATGTAATCCCTGATATTGAAGGGATTGAGACGCTTTGAGCCCTTTGTAATACTCGGCTTTCTCGGTCTGATGTAATCCCTGATATTGAAGGGATTGAGACTTAAACGTTGTCAGGTAATTGTTTACCGTTTTGGTCTGATGTAATCAGAAGTGGCTCGGTTCATTTGAACAGATATACCCCGATGGATAAGTGATACGGGGTGGGTTAAAACGGTGCAGCGTTGTCCACGGCGGCGGTCGTGGTCCGTGCTAAGACCATGAACGATCGC
>Ga0172372_10009547_pt1 | contig 12603 bp, 8 predicted proteins | sample LakKiv5m_2_FD_114544 | JGI IMG/M metagenome (GOLD analysis project Ga0172372, IMG submission 114544) | Freshwater microbial communities from Kabuno Bay, South-Kivu, Congo - kab_092012_9.5m | ecosystem: Environmental > Aquatic > Freshwater > Lake | place: Democratic Republic of the Congo...
CCCACGCCGCGAATCTCCATGTCACGCATGGCCAGCTTGAAACCGGCACCTAAATCTTGATGCTCCTCAATAGCCCTGAGACGACGCATGCTTTTTGAAGGCAATTTGATGCCGGCAGGCAACATGAGGTAACAATAAGCCTGAATACTATAGCGCCCAATACGACCGCGAATTTGGTGCAATTCAGATAAGCCAAACATGTGCGCATCATTGATGAGCATGGTGTTGGCCGTTGGAATATCAATGCCATTGGCAACAATCGTGGTGGATAAAAAAATATCCAATTCAAGTGCATAAAAGGCCTTCATAACGGCAGAAAGTTCTTGTTCTTTCATTTGACCATGCCCTATGCCAATGCGAGCTTTGGGAAAGTACCCCTGCAATTCATCTTTTATTTTATCGATATCCTCTATGCGATTGTGTAAGAAATAGGATTGCCCACCGCGATCGAGTTCACGTTGAATCGCATGCAAAATCACACCCTTGCTTCGTTCGCGAATGTAGGTTCGAATCGGATGGCGATTTTCAGGAGGCAAAGTGAGGTTAGAAATACCGCGAACACCCAGCATACTCAAGTGCAAAGTGCGCGGTATGGGCGTTGCCGACAATGAGAGCACATCAATGTTAGGATAGCGCTTCTTCAAAGCTTCTTTTTGCTTTACACCAAAGCGCTGCTCTTCATCTAAAATCATGATTCCCAAATCAGCAAAGTCCACATCGGTAGAAAGCAAACGATGTGTACCGATTAAAATCATGATCTCACCACTAGCTAAGCCCATCAGCGTTTGGCGTGATTCTTTAGCCGAACGAAAGCGCGTGAGCACGCCAATGCTTTTGGCTTTATCGCGAAAGCGCTCACAAAAACTGTGATAATGCTGCTCTGCCAAAACGGTGGTGGGAGCGAGAATAGCAACTTGTTTATTATCGAGCGTCGCTTTATGGGCAATGCGCATGGCCACTTCGGTTTTCCCGAAACCGACATCACCACAAAGCAAGTGATCCATCACTTTATGCGATTCCATATCGCGTTTAATCGAGGCCGTAGCTTGCAATTGACAGGGGGTGTCGTTGTAGGGAAAGGCTCTTTCAAAAGCGCGTTGTTCAGGAGTGTCATTTGAAAACACAAAACCGTTTTGACTCTCGCGAAAGGCCTGACGGTGCACAAGTTCCATCACAATGCGATCGATGGCCTTGCGTGCTTTTTTCTTTTTCATCTCCCACACTTTGGTGCCGATGCGCGAGAGTTCGGGAATGGAATCGCCCTGTCCAATATACTTTTGAACTAAATTCAATTGAGCTATAGGGACATACACTTTGCTGCCGGCCGCAAATTGCAAAAGCAGAAAGTCATTCGTTATATTATCCTTCTCCATCGAAGTAAGACCCAAGAACTGTCCTACGCCATAATTCTCATGGACGATGTAGTCGCCCATTTCAAGGTCGACAAAATCTGCCATCGCATCGCTTTGACTAAGCTCAGCGTGAAGATCGGAAATTTGAATCAAATTATTCTCGTGAAATACTTGAACGCCTAACTCTGGCAATTCAAAATTGTCTTCTAGTTGACCTTCTAAACTCCATAAATCCAGATGCCCTTTTTCAGCTAGTTTCAATTGCGAGCCATAGGTTTCAATCAAGAAACAGGTTTGTGCAACACTCGTTTGTTTTAGATAGTCAATCGCCTCTTGTTGACTATAGGCAATGGCATCGAGTACATGACCTCGAAATTGAAATTCAGCATGTTCAATTGAACGCGCGAAATAGACTTTTTGCAAATCGATGTTGCTCTGCCCTTGATTGAATAGCCAAGCGGCAAAACCCGAGCTCATGTTTTGGGAAACTTGCGCTCTTGCCAACAATTCAGGTTCTTGAATCAAACACAAGGCATTGTCGGGCAAATAGTCAAATATGGAACCATCACGAGCAAGGTGATTGATTTTTTCATAGTCCATATCATCCAAGACCAGCCTAATTAAATTGCGAATGCTCTTTTGCGTGAGGGCGCTGAATTCTCTAATTGAATCTATTTCAGTTCCAAAAAGTTCTATCCTTACCGGATGCTGTGAAAAACGTGGGAAAATATCGAGTATTCCCCCTCGTTGTGCAAAATCACCACGTTGATCGACTTTATCTTGTCTTTGAAAACCGCGTTTTTCGAGTTGAAGTAACAAATCATCAAGATGGATGTCTTGGCCTTGTTCCAAAGTGAGCACGGGCTCATCGATGAATTCCAATGAGAAACAAGGTGCTTCCAAGGTATTGAGTGTCGTGATCCATACTCCATGATGCGCTTCCGGTTCGAGCATGGCGCGAATGCTTTTCATCTGTTGCAACAGTGCAGCATGCTCTAGGGTAGTGATGTTCGCATGTACAAATGGGTAAGGGTGCAAATCGGCATGTTGGGTCCAAATTTTAAGCTCGGATAGAAACCCCTCCATCTCAGCTTCATCCTGCAAAATAATGATCACAGGTCGTTCGATGCGATCTAAGCCCAATCCCAATAAAAATGGCGCAATCGAGCGATAACAACCAGATATTGAAAATGAGTTTTTCTTTTTTAAAGCTGCACGTAAAGCTTGAATCGACTCGTGTTCGCGAATCTTTTCAATACCTCTAAAATTTGCATCACTCATGCTCTGGGGGTATAAAGAAGAGCGTCAGGGCTCAATCTCTCTAAATTAGAGAGGTTCTAACAAACAAAGACGCGTTTTATGTTGACTTTTAACCAGAGCGCACGTGAGTGGCGTGCCCTCATGATCTTTGCGTTGAAAGGTGGGGTTTAAAAATTGCAACAATGTGGGGTCAAATTTTGCACCCAGATTTCGAAACTCTAAGCGCCCACTATAAGGCTTTAAGGCTTGTTTGAGCATGGAAACTTTAGGTGCAAAATCAGCGTGAAAGCGGTATTTTCTAGCCAATGGCAAGGATTGATCTTTGGTGTCGATGAACATTTGCTCATAGGGCGTAGGAACAAGTTCAAATTGTTGTTCCCAATTTGAAAGCAAGCCACTTTGCTTCAGGCAAATTTCTGGGATGGCAATCACATCACCTCGCCTCGGCTCTATTTCTGAATTAAACAAAGGCGACAATGGCTGTGCTTCAAATTGCCCAACACAATGGCCGTCAAAGTTGATTTGACTAGCACGCGTCAAAGGATTATTAAGACCATAACTACCGCTGATTTCTTTGATTTCCCCTGCAAACTGAATCACCTCCCACGACCAAGCCGGATAGTGCTGTTGCAATTCTAGGATAGATTCACCAGGGGATAACTTTATTTGAGCATAGTCGAAGGTTTCAAGCAAGGCCATGCAGTTCGATAATGCTGGACTATAGCCCGCCAAGCGTTGTCCGTCTTTACGCCTTGCAGGGTCCATAAAAGCATAGCTTTTACCTGACCAATCAAAGGGCATGCCGAAAGCATCGTTACAGCAAAAATGAACTTTGGCATTGGGATAAGTGGTTAAAAAATTGTGTCTGCTCACCCATACGGCGAGCGGATCAATGTCTCCCACCCAAAAATGAGTTTGTTTTTGGGCAACTTGTTCAAATAGTTGGATGGCATCCATACCGGCCCCAGATGCAGGAACGACGACAGCATGAAGCTTAGTGCCCTCTATCTTTGAAAAAAAACTTTTAAAGCGATGTTGACTGACCTGCCAACTGCTCGCCATCTCAGCCATTTCGGAGCTCGCCACAAGCGCAGCTGTCCGTTTAGCTTTGGCCCGAATCTTTTGATTACCGCGACCAAACCCGCCTAAAATAGGCTCTAAATTTACACCAGCAGCCTTGGCCTTGGTTCTCCACGTCAAAGCATCTTTGCCGATCAAACGATCATCTTGACTAGCTTCTACTAGCCAATTCAAAATTTTTTGGTCTGGTAAAAGCATGCGCCGCTTAATAACCGCTTCTACCACCGACAACGGGTTTAAAGCAACCTATCTTGCCAGCGTCTTTTTTCCGAGCTTTATACCCAACCAATCTGACCAACCAAGCCAGCCTTGTTCTTTGTAGGCACGCGGAGGCCAAACCGGAATATCGATTGGGCATGAACCACGTGCGTGGTCACTGCCATTGCGATAGTGCTCCCACTCGTGCAAATTATTGAAATTGAGTGCATGCACAAATTCCCTAGCTGCCTCAAATGTGCGATAGTGGATGGGTTCGGGTTGGTAATGATCGCTAATCCAGTCAGATAAATTCATCCAACCTTTATCGCGATAAACTTCTTCAGGGTTCTCAGGTATGTCCTTAGGCAAAGTGCCTTTTTCGGAAAGTTTGCCTTCAACAAAAAGCCTCCAATTGTCCTCTTTGCCCAAGCGAAGAGTGCGGATGAAGTTTCTCGCTTGCTCAAAACTTCGATAGTTTTTTCTCATTTCTTTGACCTTCTGAGTGCTCAGAAAATCGTCAAAGCCATTCCAACCATTGCCTTTGTAGATTTTATCTACACGCGAAGGAATATCTTTTGGCTTGGCAGAATGACCTTCTAACTCACCCTTAGCATAGCGAGTCCACTCATCCTTATTGCGAAGATTAAGCGAGCGCGCAAAGTCACGAGCGCTTTCAAAAGATCTATAATCGATGCGGCGGCCTTTAGCCATTTTTGTTACTAAAAGAGTTGAGGTGGGGCATGTATAATGAACAAGCCGGATTGAAAAGCACCTCAAGCAAGGCTCTTAAACAAGCTTTTAAATCCAAGCTTTTGACATTTTCACGTCTACTTTTTCAAAACGCCCCATGTTTGTGGTCCCAAGATGCCATCGACTAGGAGTTGATGACTTTTTTGAAATGCAGACATGGCTTTTTTAGTGTAGCTGCCATAGACATTTTCACTTTTTTCAAGTGGAAAGCCCGAACGTTGCAAGGCCTCGTGTAAGTCAGTTAAACTGATATGATTGTTTATCATATAAGCATTGAGGCCTTGTGATTGAACACTGCGATTCATGTAGGTTCGGTAGAGCTGTCGCAATTCATCCCATAACACACTGCTCTTAGGTGCGCCCAAAATACACACCGCAATCGTACGCCCCTTGTACTCACAAAAAGATAAAAAACAATGGCGAGCCAAATTTGTAAACCCCGTTTTTCCTAGCACTGGATAGGCGAAACCCTCGTTAAGCAAGCGATTATGATTGCCTTTATTAATGCGTTGCCCTGTTTTAGAAACAATTGAAATTGTTTTTGAATTTAACACCTCAACCAACTCAGGGATGTTTTTCAAAGCACACAATATTTTGATATTATCGACACAAGTCGTCACCATGCCCTCTGGTGAAGGCAAGCCTGAAGCATTCGTTATAAAAGTTGATTTTGTCCCCAAACTCTTGGCCATAGCCTGCATGTCTTGAGCAAATTTACTCTCACTGCCACTTGTCCCTTCTGCCAAAGCCCTAGCAGCATCATTGCAGGAGGCCACAAGGGCAAGTTTAATCAAATCTTTTAAGTGATATTGATCCCCTTCTTTTAAGTCGGCTCTAGTTGGTTCAGCTGCGGCGGCATGTCTAGAGATAGTGACGTATTTATCTTTATCGTCATTGTTTTTCCAAGCCGTGAGCGCAGCCAAAACTTTGATGGTGCTTGCCGGAGCGCGACGAGTTTCTGAATTTTTACGGTAGAGAAACTGCTCGGCATCGACATCGTATACGGCAATAGCAGTGGATTGATAAGCACAGAGGGTCGCGACACATGCCCACCAAAACAAAACTATGAGTGTGTGTCGTTTAAAAACGTAAAGCATTTAGAGATTAGTCAGGTTTAGGCCAAAAACGTTGCGTGAATTTTGAGGTTTCTTTTAAGCGCTTTGAAACAAGATCTGGACCAAGAAACTCGAGCACTTCAAATAGCGGCAAGCTCTCTTTTTGCTTCATGATGCCGATGCGCAAAAGCATAAAAGCTGCAGCAGTGGGCAGCTCTTGCTTTTCGGCAAGGTTGTGAGCGAGAGCCTTAAACTCATCCGGCGTGCTAGGTCTGTTGCTGGCTAATTCTTTGACATAACCCTTCAGAAAGTTTTGAGCTTGAGCTTGAGAGCACTTTTTAATGCGAAAGTTTTCAACATTGTAGTCGTCGTCTTTTTCAAACAGGAAACTGGTCCAACGGTCCAAATCACTACGAGATTTGATGCGCTGTTGCAAATGTAAACGCAGCGGCTCTATGTAATCCAATAGTGCAGCGTCAGCTTCAAGCTGATATTCTTTTAGACGCTGAAGCGTAAATGCCATGATATAGTGCGCGTTGAAGCGATCGAGCTTGTCGAAATCAAAAATGGGTGCAGAGGTGGAGATGCGAGAGACATCGTAAATCGATTTCAGTTCATCAAAATCGATGAATTCTCTATCCCCGCTGATCGAATAACCCATCAAAGCCAGAAAATTGGTCAGTGCTTCACGACAGTACCCTTTAGCCATGAACCATTGCAGTGAAGTGGGGTTTTTGCGTTTGGATATTTTGGATTTGTCGTCATTTCTAAGCAGCGGCAGATGCATGAATTTTGGCGCGTCCCAACCAAAAGCACGATAGAGCAATAGGTGTTTGGGAGCTGAAGAAAGCCATTCTTCACCACGCATCACGTGGGTGATTTTCATATGATGATCATCCACCACATTGGCAAGATGGTAAGTAGGAAAACCATCCGCTTTGAGCAAGACTTGGTCATCGATTTCCGAATTTTGAAAAACAATATCGTGTCCTCGCACTTCGTCAAAAACTCTGGTCTCACCCTCCAATGGCACGGCAAGTCGAACCACATGAACCTCGCCACTGTCAATGCGACGTTTTGCCTCCGCTTTATCCATGCCACGACAATGGTTGTCGTAACGAGAGTTTTGCTTATTGGCCATTTGTTCGTCACGTAAAATATCAAGACGCTCCTTGCTACAAAAACACGGATAAGCCTCCCCTTTCGCCACCAACTCCCACGCTGCCTTGTTGTACAAGTCGAGTCTTTCCGACTGCCGATAAGGGCCGCAGTCACCACCAATGTCTGGACCTTCATCCCATTCAAGCCCCATCCAGCGTAAACTAGATAGGATTTGACGCTCCGACTCCAAGCTACTGCGAGCTTGATCGGTATCTTCTATGCGCAATAAAAATTGACCGCCATGACGACGGGCAAAAGCCAAATTGTGCAAGGCGATATAAGCGGTGCCAATGTGCGGAGCGCCAGTGGGCGAAGGCGCGATGCGAGTTCTAACCATTTGAGTCATGCGTTATTTTTTTACGGCAGCAAAGCCTTTTTCCAAATCTTGGACAATGTCAAGCGGATGTTCCAGTCCGACCGAGATGCGAATGGTCCCAGCACCAATACCTACAGCCAACCGCTCTGCTTCACTGAGCTTGCTGTGTGTGGTCGAAGCTGGATGAGTGAGAATGGTACGAGTATCACCAAGATTAGGCGTAAGCGAGGACATCTCAAGTGCATCCATAAATTTAACTCCAGCTTCAAAACCACCCTTGATGCCAAACGTTACAATGCCGCCCCCGCCGCGTTGCTGACGTTTGGCCAATTCAACCTGCGGATGAGAATTAAAGAAGGGATATTTAACCCAATCCACCAAGTTGGTTTGAGACTCTAAAAAGCTCGCTATATGAGCAGCGGACTCCATATGTCGATCCATACGCACCGCTAGTGTTTCTAGTCCCTTGCTGAAAATCCAAGCATTCATGGGAGAAAGCGATGGCCCAGTATGACGTAAAAAAAACGTGTATTTCTCAATCAAAGCTTTGTTTGAAATAATAACACCACCCAACGCTCGTCCTTGTCCATCGATGTATTTTGTAGCTGAATGCACCACCACATCAGCACCAAAATCGATTGGATTTTGCAAGTAAGGGGTGCAAAAAACGTTGTCGACAATTAAAATTAAATTGTGCGCCTTTGCCAATTTGACAGCCCATTCTAAATCGATTAAATCTAAAGAGGGATTAGACGGGGTTTCTAAAAAGAGAATTTTCGTTTTGCCCTTTTGAATAGCTTGTTCCCATTTATCAGTTTGATCAAAATCCACATACGACGCACTCACACCCCAACGCGGCAAAATCTGCGTTAAAATCTGATGAGTTGAACCAAAAATAGAGCGCGAGGATAAAATGTGATCACCCGAACTGACCAATCCGGCCAGTGAGGAAAAAATTGCCGACATGCCAGTCGCCGTAGCTAAAGCGGCTTCGCCATTTTCCAAAGCGGCCATTTTATTTTCAAACTCTGTGACCGTGGGATTGGTGTAACGCGAGTAGACATTGCCCTCTTCACAACCTTCAAACAGGCGTTTGCCTTGTTCTGTGTCTTCAAAGATGAAGCTCGAACTCATGTAAATCGGGGCACTATGCTCGCGAAATTGTGAGCGCGGACCTTGCATGCGAATGGCACGAGTTTCAAATTCAGGCTGATTTTTGGGGTTTTGATCTTGCATGTTTGTAGTCTAAAGTGAAGTGAATTTTGAATACCGCTCTTATTAAAGCCATCCATCTGCCCTGCAAGGCGTCATGAAAAGAAGCGTATTGAAAAATTATAAAAACTTACCGCTTTAAGTTTATACCCTCAAGATGCCGTTGTAAATGAACATGAATCTATCTACATAGCTGCGACCAAGTGGAGAATTGAGATAATTATCCATCAATTCATTCATAACTTGATAAGCCTGATTTGTTTGGCCACTGACACTCAGCTCTTCCACCCGCGAAAAGGCCTTTTCAAAAAGTTCACCGTATTTTAACCGGTAACCCGTTTCACATTGAGCTAAAAAATCACGATAACGCAAATAGTTTTTATTGTCTAATTTCATCAGTGAATTTAAATATTCAAAAGCCGGTTCGTACTCTTTCAAACGCAAACTTGAAACCACCAACATAAAAAGATCGTTGGCATTATTTTGATCCATAAATTTTAGACTCAACGAACAAATCACATTTTCGTTGATGACCCCCCAGCCTATCTCCGATTTCATGCCCTTGGCAGATAGCAGCTCAATACCACTTTGAGTGACTTTTGAAATCACTCCTTCATAATCTTCAATTAGACTCGAGGGAACCGCAATGGAATTTTTTGCATTGATGCTGCTCATCAGACGAGACTTCATATTGTTCATGGCTTGAATTTCGAGAGCGTATTGTCGCAAGACTTGTTTTGTTTTATTGTCGTACGACCCGTACTGGAGTTTGCGTGTCAATTCTGAAAATAACGTTTCATAGTCTTTTGAAGCTAGCAACTTTTGATATTGACCGATGGAGCTCGTGACCTTCTCAAGTAGAGCTTTATCTTCATCCGCAATCTTTTGATAGTAAAGCTTTGCTTTATTCAGTAACTCCATGCCATTTTTGGGATCGACAACTTTGAGCTGTAGATCAAGAAAATTCAATAAATTGCTTTGTACATCATTGCTAAACTTCTCTTCATAATGTTGCGCCTCTTGCATCGAGGTTTTAAACATTTTTTCGCGCTGTTCTTTCTCTTTTAGCCAACGCTGATAGGACTCTTTGCGAAAAGCATCGCCTACATTTTCTTGTTTTTCTTTGTCATTGGGTTCAGATTTTTTTTTCTTTTCTACCTTGACTTTCAAATCTTCGGTCGTGCTGAATTTGTTTTGCCAATAAATATGAGAATTGATTTTGACCAACTGCTCCTCGATTTCAGGTGGCAACTCGCCCTGTTTCACTAGCAGCTCTTTCGCCTGTTTAAGTTGTTCGATGATTTCAGGCCGTTTTGATTTGTCGCCGCTTTGTATCAGAGCCACCGCACTTTCGTACAACTCGTTTGAACGAGTTATCTCTTTTTGATCAACGGCAGCAAAAAGAGTTAGAGGCAATAAAAGAAAGAGGATCGAATAAGGCATGTTGAAACTTGAGCTTAACTTAAAAAAAGAGTCACACAGTGGAATAGTTTCATATCAAATACGAGTCTGCCAGCCTTTTAATGACAATAAAGAGACTTTAAGAATTCACCTCTAAATCCCTCTAGTTGCTTAAACCAACTGGGAACTTGTTCAGCCGTCATCGACTTAAATTGTTTGATTTCAGCATCCGTCAATCGAAACAAGATTTCATCACACGTGTTGGGAAAATGAATTTTTAGAAGCTCTCGAGCATGAAACAACTCTCGATGAATATTGAAATTTCTCCATAACCCTAACGTCAAAAGTATGGGGAAAGGCAGGTAGAGATAAGCTGTCCAGACGTGGATGGGCTCATACACAATCGGCAAAAATGAAGCGCACATCCACAGTAGCAAAGATAGAAGCACCCATTGGTTGTCTCTAGGCGTGTTTAAGGCGCCGCCTATTTTTCTTCTAAGCCAACTATCGCTCGTAGCGTAGGCGAAAGTTTCTTCATAGCGGTTGCTGTGCAAAGGTGCTCTAGCCACGTGGCACATTTCATGCCTTATCAACTCATCGCCACTATAGATCATCCATTTTTTTTGCTTTTTAAACACGGCTTTTAGCTGAAAGAAAGTTTTCATGGGTTCATGCTCAGCTTCAATAAATTGAACCGCCATTCCCCCTGTTAAAAACGGAAGCCCCTCGTCACAGTAATAAGCGGGAACCCAGCTCGGACAAACTCCAAAGCGATCGATGATAGGCTCTGCTGACTCCGTGAGCTGAGCTTCGCTCATGCGGTCTTCTTTTTTTAAGGCATAGCTGAGATCTTGAAGTCGTAAATCTTCTTGCTCTAAAGCTATCGACCAAGCTCTGAGATTTTCAACCCGTGCTACAAAATCGACCTCACTTTCATTTAGACCCGGAAAAAGTCCCTCTCGATTGTAATTCTTGATGAGGTCAAGGTGCATGAATAAAGTTTAGTTCGATAAATTGCTTTGATAGCCACAGTTTGTTATGCGTCTAGCACGTGTACAAAAAACGTTCAACTTTATCCTACAGAACTATTCAAGTTCATCCTCTCAATTCTAGTTTTTGGTGTAAAATAAAAAATGGTTACAGCAAGCCGCGACAAAAACGATAGCAGTCCCGTCGATCTAGAGATAAAAGATGCTGAGTTGATATTTAAAACCGTCTGGAACCAATTAGAGGAAAAATTCACCCGACCTAAATTGATCTTTCCTAAGGAAATCATTTGGCTTGGTGGAGCTCCAGGTGCTGGTAAAGGAACCAACACCCCCTTTATTGAAAAAGAGCGTGGCTTTACCGCACAACCAGTCGTGGTGAGCAATTTATTGAACAGCCCTGAAGCCAAGAAAATCAAAGATGCTGGTGGCATGGTAGGTGACCGTGAGGTGGTGGGGCTTCTGTTCGAGGCGTTGCTCAACCCTGTGTATGAAAATGGCGCGATCGTCGATGGTTTCCCGCGCACCAAAGTTCAGGTTGAGTGTTTAAAGCGTTTTTATGACAAGATGATTGAGCTTAAAAAGGAATTCCACGACACTCCCATTGCGAGTAGTTTTCGCTACCCCTTGTTTCGCATCACGGTGCTCTTTGTCTCTGAAAGAGTCAGTGTCGAACGCCAACTTTATCGAGGTCAAAACGCTATTGAAGAAAAGAAAAATGGCGTCATTGATGGAGAAGAATTGCGCGCAACCGACTTTAGTGAAGCCCTAGCTCGAAATAGATATCGAACCTTCAAAGAACGCACCTTTGATGCCTTGCAGTCCTTACAAAATATTTTCCACTATCATTTCATCGATGCTGAAGGTTCGATTGAAGAGGTGCAATGGAACATCGCAAAAGAGTTCCAATACCAAAGTTCACTTGAACTGGATCAAGAACTATTTGAAGACATGCGCCCCATCCCCTTGGCTTCTGAAATGGTGGTGCATACCCGTCAAGATTTAGTGCGTCGTCTTGAAGAACACCGACAAAAAACGGGGCCTTTATTCAAACGACTGATTGAAATGGTTGTAGCAGAGTTGATACCCCAGTTATGGCAGCATTCATCAGCCGGCTATGCCTGCCTGGAATCTCGTAATCCCATTTTAGATGAAAGTGGTGCGCTGCCTATTTTGATTGATGTCATGACCGAACGTGGCTTTCATTTGAACGTGAGTCAAGAAGAGTGGGCCGTGCCCATTAAAGTCGATCCCGAAACTCATTCCATCATCAACAAGCTAGAAAAAAAGCATATTTTGCGATTGACCTTTAAAGGCAGTGAGATTCGTCGTGGCAACGATTGATCCTTCAACCAACTCTTAAAAATTATTTAACACCTTATCAAAAAATATGGACTACGATTTTAAAAAAGTCGAATCGCATTGGCAACAGTACTGGAAAGACCATGACCTTTATCACGTCGATGACGATTCTAAAAAAGAAAAGTTTTATTGTTTAGCACAGTTCCCCTATCCCTCAGGCGCAGGCCTGCACATGGGTCATGTGACTATTTACACCTATACCGATGTGATTGCGCGCTTTAAAGTTCACCAAGGCTTTGAAGTTTTGCATCCAATGGGCTGGGATGCCTTTGGCCTGCCGACAGAAAATCACGCGATCAAAGTAGGACGACATCCGAGTGAAATCACCTCCGAAAATATCGCGAATTTCAAACGCCAATTGGATGCGATGGGCTTTAGCTACGATTGGAAGCGCGAGATCAACACCAGCACTCCCAATTATTACAAATGGACTCAGTGGATTTGGAAACAACTTCACTTAGCCGATCTCA
>Ga0172372_10009551_pt1 | contig 12600 bp, 11 predicted proteins | sample LakKiv5m_2_FD_114544 | JGI IMG/M metagenome (GOLD analysis project Ga0172372, IMG submission 114544) | Freshwater microbial communities from Kabuno Bay, South-Kivu, Congo - kab_092012_9.5m | ecosystem: Environmental > Aquatic > Freshwater > Lake | place: Democratic Republic of the Congo...
CAAGTGGACCGGCATCCCCGTGAGCCGGCTCATTGAGAGTGAACGCGAGAAGTTGCTCCGCATGGAGGACCAGCTCCGCCACCGCGTGGTCGGCCAAGCCGAGGCGGTCGAGGCGGTGAGCGAAGCGGTGCGCCGTAGTCGTGCCGGCCTGGGCGAGGCGCACCGCCCCATCGGAAGCTTCCTCTTCCTGGGCCCGACGGGCGTGGGCAAGACGGAGTTGTGCAAGGCCCTGGCGGAGTTCCTCTTCGACACCGAGGACGCCATGGTCCGCATCGACATGAGCGAGTTCATGGAGCAGCACAGCGTGGCTCGACTCATCGGCGCACCTCCGGGCTACGTGGGCTACGAGGAGGGCGGCCGCCTGACCGAGGCGGTTCGCCGGCGCCCCTACGCGGTGGTGCTCTTTGACGAGATGGAGAAGGCCCACCCCGACGTGAGCAACGTGCTGCTGCAGGTGCTCGACGACGGCCGCCTGACCGATGGTCAGGGTCGCACGGTGGACTTCACCAACACCATCATCGTGATGACCAGCAACATCGGCGCCCAGGCCATCCTGGACATGACCGAGAAGGGCGAGCCGGACGAGATGATCGCGGCACATGTCCGCACGCTGCTGAAGAAGCACCTGCGCCCCGAGCTGCTCAACCGCATCGACGAGACCGTGGTCTTCCACCAGCTGCGCAAGAAGGATCTTGCCGGCATCGTGGAGATCCAGGTGCAGAACCTGCGCAAGCGGCTCAAGGCGCGCGGACTGGACCTGGAGCTTGCGCCGGCGGCCGTGCACGCGCTGGCCGACGAGGGCTACGACCCGGCGTTCGGCGCGCGACCGCTGAAGCGCGTGATCCAGCAGCGGTTGGAGAACGAGATCGCGAAGCGGATGCTGGAGGGGGTGTTGGGGGAGGGGGATGTGGTGCGGGTCGATTTCGCGGCACGGAACTTCTCGTTCAACAACGCTGCCTCGACGACGCGCGCCAAGGTCTGATCCTCTCTCGACGCACCCCAGCCCGATGCTGGCTCAGGAATCGCGACCACGCATACTTCGGAAAGCCCGCTCGATGCCTCTCGGCAGCCGGGTCAGCGCTGCGTACGCCCTGCCGATCGCGAGTGACCTTCGCGATGCTCCGCCACCATTGACGGAGTCGCGAAGGAACTGATCGAGCTCGAGTTGCCAGCCAGCGCAGCCCTGCATGCGAGCATGCTCCTCGACGAGATTTCGCCAGTTACGCCGCAGAAAGGCCCGACCTCCAGCCAGCAGCGGACTCTCGCCCAGAAGGCTTCGATACAGTGCCTGCAACGCGATCACCTCGTGCGGGAAGGGTCCGGAAGCCCTGTGCGAACTGTCCTGCGCTGGATGCAGACGGTACTGCACGAGTGGCTCGTGTATCAGTGCGGCACCGGAGACCGCGGCAACATCCAGCATCAGCGGTCGATCAAACATCTTTCCGTAGGCACCCACCTTGACCTCGCATCGTTGCAGGGCCTCCCTGCGATACACCGCGGTGCAGAACGGCACCGGAAGACCTCGAAACAGACGATTGGCAAGTTGCGCTGCAGAGAGCCGCTGCACGCGCGCCGACCGAAGTTCGGGCGCGGCAGGTACGCCCCCCGTGAACGTCTGCATGAGCGACAGCACGATCGAGACATCTGCGAAGTTCGCGATGGCATCCGTCACCCGACGCACGCACTCGGGGTGCAGAAGGTCATCGTCATGGAACAGCATCACCCATGGAGCCTCCACCATCGCCTGCATGCGCGACCAACACCCTCGCGAATCGTTCTCTGGCCATCGCACCAGTTCCACGGCCATCGAGGCGTGCTCGCGCACGACATCTGCCGAAGCATCCGTGCTTCCGTTGTCGACCACCCGAATTCGCCGTGGCTTGACGGTTTGCGAAGCGACCGAACGAAGCGTCTCGCGCAGCAACCCGGCTCGGTTGTACGTGAGCACGATGATCTCGAGGGGCGCGGTGTTCATCACGGTATCCGCTCTTCGGCGACCCCACACAGTCTCAGCACCCACGATGCGAAACCCTCGAAGGAGTGCCGAAGACCGATCGGCGAGGCGAGGAATCGACGGGCCGCGCATCGCATCGACGCGTCACCACCCCCGACACGCTCGTTCAGCCACTTGACCGGATCCTGAGCTTCGGCGAATCCTCGACCATCGATGTAGGTGTCGTCGGGCAGATGTCGATCGATGTCCGGAGCGCCACGATAGATCGGGATGCAGCCGGCATGCATGGCGTCGAAGATCTTTTCCGTGACGTACCCCTCGAAGGCGGCGTTCTCGTAGGCGAGAGCGAATCGGAACCCGCGGAGCACCTTCGCCTTGTCCTCGCACGGCCCGTGCCGACGCGGCCCGCGTCGTCGGATCCTCACGGCCCACGTGTCCGGAAGATTCTCAAGCGCATCCCAGCCGGATCCCCATACGTCGATGCGCCCGCATCCGGCCAGCCGCTCGATGACCGCGAGGCGCTCGTCATGCAGTTGTGCGTCACGACCATGGCGAAAGGTGTACGACATCCGGCGACGAGCGGCTCGTCGAAGCAAGCGAAGGGCCTGCTTCGGCTCCCGCCACCCCCGCGCACTCCGCTCGAGCCAGTACTTGTTGGCGGCCACCAGCACTACGCCGTCCTTTCGGTCATCGGTGTCGTGTGCCGCGACATGCTGTTGCCAGAAGCAGGGAAAGGTCATGCGATGCCGCACGGCCGAGCGCGCAAGCATCGAATCCGCCAGCAGCGGCGCCGGACCCATGATGTTCGCGAATGGCGCAACACGACGCCGGAGCCGGTCGAAATTCCGGAAGGCGACCAGCGGCGACTCGAGCGACATGAGCAGGGTCGGACAGGCCCCCTGACGGCACAACGCCTCCCCATGCGGCGAGTCGAGTTCCTGCAGCACATGAACCTCGCTCGCGCGCCACGCTCCACGTCGCACATGCTCGAGCGCGACATCGCCTGAAGCGATCTCGAACCTTCCCTCCTTGGCCCAGTCGTGAAGCACGCTCACCCAGCCCGTGCCCGGATATCGCGAGGACCAGGCCCGATCGGCCAGCCGGTCACCATGGAACTGTCGAATCGCGTTGCAGTATGCGATCTTCACGTTGCACCGCTGCTGGATCGTGTTCGTCGCCGGACGCCGGCATCGAGAAAGATGCCATTCGTGCCGTTGTTGATCACCAGCAGGTAGTCAAGGTCATCCATCGCCCCGAGCAGGCCGTTCTCGTCGCGGTTCACCTCGAGCACGATCAGCGTCGGCCGAAATCGCGCCCAGTCGTTGCTCGCAAGTATGTCCAGCTCGCGACCCTCGACGTCGATCGAGCAGAAGTCGATCGGGCCCTCGGGGCGATGCTCGGCAAGAACCGCTCCGAGAGGGCGCACCGGAACCTGCACGGTTTCGACGATGCGATATCCATCCTTTAGGTAGAGCTCGGCATCCTTCCTGCTGAACGTTGAAAGCGTGCTCGCGCTCATGCGGTGGAACGGCAGCTTGCCTGCCACGCTGCCGATGCCGATCGGCAGATTGATGTCACGCGGACGGCGGGCCGCGATCGCGGAAAAGGCGGATGGATCGGGCTCGATGTTGATGCCATGGGCTCCTCTGCGATAGAAGCGCCACGTGTTGCTCAACTCCACCGGATGATTCGCGCCGACGTCGACGTAGAACGGGCGATCCACTCCGAGAATCGCGTCGATGTGCAGGTCCTCTCCGTACTGGGCGTGGGAGCCGAACACCCACCGACGCACGCGAGTCCGCCATCTCCGCTGCAGGGTTCTCGTGGAAATGAGCGCCATGGCCTCTCGTGACGGCAAGTTGTATCCGCTCGCCATCCGATTCGCCCGGGTGACCGCATGCGCCGCGATAGCCTGCGTCGACATGGCACTCGGACTCCTGCGTCGATCCCATCCGGACCAGAGCCCCGCGATCTCGTTCACCGGCGGACTGGGCGCCCAGATGCTCAGCGCGGCGGGCTACTTCCGTCTGGAGATGGACGGCGCGACCCCCGAGGCGGACCTCGACTATTTCGACGTGCCTCCAAGGATCGCCGAGCCGGGTTCCGGCGAGGTCTCCATCTGGCCTTGGCAGCTCAAGCCGTTCGGGATCGCCCCCGAAGGCTTCCGGCGCCTGACACATCGCGTGTCCCGGAATCGCGTGTTGAGGGACAGCCCTCAGAAGACAGCTCTCGGGATCCGAGGCCTATGTACTCCCGAGATCCGTGCGCGATTCGAGGTGCCTCGCGGCGTGCGTGAGGTCCTTCCACGAGAGTTCCCGCAGCGCTTCGCGGCCGTGCACCTTCGTCGGGGTGACTACCTGAACGTGGCGAGCCACGTCGTTCCGGACGCGGCCTTCGTCTCCGCGCTGCTGGCGTACGCGCAAGACCTCGAGGCCGTCGTGCTGCTCTCGGATGGCGAGCCCGGCGCGACGGCGCGCGCACGACTCGAAGGCGCATTCCGTCATCTCTGGGTGCCGGAACGACTGTCCGCATGGGATACCCACCGAGTGCTTCGAGCCTCGGCGATGATGATCGGATCCAACAGCCAGTTCAGCCTCGTCGCGGCGCTGCTGCATGAGCAGGGTCGCGTGCTGCTCCCATCACGTTGGGCCGGCCGGCCCGCGGATCAGGCGGCATGGGAGGCGGAGCTCACCGGGCTCTGCGCGTTCCGGGCGATGTGACCCGCGCCGGGTTCAGGTGCCTTCCATCTCGATCGAACGCACCTGCGGTTCCATCTGGGAAATGGGCCTGCCGAAGGCGAGTTTCGGATAGGCGTTCGCCAGAGGGTCGATCTTCGCGACCAGCAGGCTCGGTGCCCTCGGATCCCGGAAGCACGTCGCGAGGGCTTCATCGATGCCGCCGGGCTCGCCCACGGTTCCAGCGGCGATGCCGTACGCCCGCGCAATGCGCTCGAAGTCGGGTGCGCTGTAACCCCACATGGTGGAGTGATACCTGCCCTTGAAGTAAGACTGCTGGAACTGGCGCACCATGCCATGGCACGCATTGTCGATCACCACCATCTTGATCGGCAGTCCAAGACGCACGATCGTCTGCAGCTCCTGCATGTTGAGCTGGAAGCCGCCATCGCCCGCGATCACCACCACCTGACGATCGCTCGCGAGCGCCGCACCGATCGCCGCGGGCAGCGCGAAGCCCATCGCGCCCATGCCGCCCGAGGTGAGAAAACGCTGGTGCGCACCGAGACGCAGGGACTGGGCTGCCCACTGCTGATGCTGCCCCACATCGGCGACGAATGCCGCCGCGTCGACCGCGACGCTTGAAAGCCGGTGCATCAGGTCATTCGGGTTGATGCCCTCGAGATCACGCAGTTCATGCGTGTCGGGCCACTGGGACTTCAGCGCCGCGAGGTGCCGAACCCATTCGTCGCATCGGGCGACATCGGTTGGCATGTCAAGCACGCGCTCGAGGAACGTCAAGAGCTCGCTGGTCAGGGCCGTGCAGCCCGTGACGCGATTGTTCATCTCGCCCGCTTCACAATCCACGTGGAAGATCGCCCTTGAACCCTTGAATTCATTCGTGTCCGAACCGGTCTGGCGAACGTCAAGACGACTGCCGAGCACCAGCAGCAAGTCGCTTTCGCTGATCGCGACGTTCGCCCAACGGTTGCCGTAGCTGCCGATGAGACCGACCCGCATCGGGTCGTCGGCCGCGAGCACGTCCACCCCCATCAGGGAGTGCACGACTGGCACGCCCAGGCGACTCACGAGCCGACGGAATGGGTGCACGGCGAGACCCGATCGCATGCCTCCACCCGCGAGGATGAGCGGCCTGCGCGACCGGGCCAGCGCCTGCTGAAATCGCGCCCAGAAATCATCCACTGCGACGTCGGTGCGATGGGGGCGTGCGCCTGGAGCAGACCCATCCAGCACCGTCGCGCGCTGGACATCCATGGGCACGTCAAGCAGCACCGGACCGGGCCGCCCCCGCATCGCGACGGTGAAGGCGCGGTCGACTGCGGACGGAAGGTGCGCAGGGTCAAGCACGAGCTCGGCCATCTTGGTGACAGGCTTCGCCATCGAGACGATGTCCGTCTCCTGGAATCCAAGCTGGCGGATCGCACGAGACCCCTTCATCTCGGCACGATTGACCTGTCCGGTGATGAACACGGCAGGCGTGGAGTCGAAGAAGCAGCTGCCGATGGCGGTCAGCAGATTGGTCGCTCCCGGCCCGCTCGTGGCCATCGCAACCCCGGGGATGCCGGTCATGCGCCCGAAGCCCTCGGCGGCGAATCCGGCGCCCTGCTCGTGATGCATGCTCACCACCTTCACGGCCGTGCGTTCGTGAAGCGCATCGATCATGAAGGTGATCATGCCTCCGACGAGCTCGAAGACATGGGTGACACCGCGGCGCTCGATCTCCCGCGCGATGTATTCGGCTCCATTCATGGCGTGCCCACGGTGCCATGGTAGTGACGGGCCGTTCCAAGGATTCCCTGATCGAGCGTGCGATGGCGGCGCAGGCCCAGCAGCGCGCCGGCACGCGAGGCGTCGGGCACGTAACGGGAGCGATCGCCTCCAGAAGCCGCCTCGATTCGCACGCCGCAACGCGGCGCGAGAAGGTCGCGAACACGCCCAGCCAGATCGGCGATCGAGATCGCCTCATCGGAGCCGGCGTTCAGCACGGTGCCACGAGCTCCGGCAAGCGTCAGCGTCCAGATCCAGGCAGCCAGATCCGCCCCGTGCAGGTAGGAGCGGATGGACTGCCCGTCACCTCGCACCAGGATCGGGCCACCATGAAGGGCGTCTCGAATGAAGTTGCCGATCGCGAAGCGGCCGTCCAGGGGCAGCGAGGGGCCGATCAGCCCGAACACCCGTGAGACCGTGACTGCCGCGTCGCATCCGCTTGAGGCCTTCGAAACAAGCCGTTCCGCGGCCCGCTTGCCGAGGGCGTACGCGCCATACGGCGTCTGCGTGGCCTGATCGATCGGTTCCGACTCCGTGGGGTCGGGATCACCGGCCTGACGAGGCGCGTAGACGGCACCCGAACTCACCAGATGGAATCGCGTGGCCCCGCACCGCTCGGCGAGTTCGAGCATGCGGCGCGTGCCAAGCTCGCAGACCTCGGCGACGTCGCACGTGCCAACCGCGATCGCCGTGTCCGCGGCCCCATGAAGAACCACGTCGATCGAGCCCTGGCCCATCGGAATCTCGCGAACATCGGCCTCAAGCAGCGAGATCCACGACTGCGAGGCAAGCCAAGGCCACCTTTCACGCGTTCGCGCCGCCGAACGAGTGACAAGCGACAACTCGCAGGCGAGGTGATGCGACGCCCGGGCATGCGCCAACGTCTCGACGAGCCAACGCCCGACGAAACCCGTGCCCCCGGTGATCAGGATGCGACGATCGGCGACTTCGCGCCAACGCGTGCCGACCTGCACGGCCGCGCAATGCAGGTCGTGGGCAGGCAGGCACGACACGGGGTCACCGGGCGTCATGAACGGGCCGCGAGACCAACGACCGTATCCGGTCCGCGACGAACGCAAGCGCTTCGCGAGACAGGCCCGGATAGACCCCGATCCAGAACGTTCGATCCATGACCCGATCCGTGTTCTCCAGCGTTCCCGACACGCGATGCCGCACGCCCTCCATCGATGGCTGCCGGACCAGGTTGCCGGCGAAGAGCAGACGGGTGCCGATACGTTCCGCATCGAGCGCCCGAAGCAGGTCGATCCGACGCACGGGGCAGGCCTCCGTGAGCGTGATCGGGAAGCCGAACCACGAGGGATCGGAACCCGAGGTGGCTTCAGGAAGGATCAGCGCGTGCTCGAGCCCTCGCAAATGCTCCTTGAGAAGGCGAAAGTTCTCCTTGCGAGCGGCGATGAAACCCTCCAGGCGATCCATCTGCGCCAGTGCGCACGCCGCCTGCATGTCGGTGATCTTCAGGTTGTAGCCCACATGCGAATAGATGTACTTGTGGTCGTAGCCCTCGGGCAGCCCTCCCAACTTCCATCCATACCGCTTGCCGCACGTGTTGTCCTTGCCGGGATCGCAGAAGCAGTCCCGACCCCAGTCACGGAACGACTCGGCGATTCGCTTGAGCCGCGGCTCGTTCGTGAGCACGGCGCCACCCTCGCCCATGGTGATGTGGTGCGCCGGATAGAAACTGAGCGTGGCCAGATCGCCGAAGGTGCCGACCTTGCGGCCACGGTAGGTGCTTCCGAGGGCGTCGCAGCAATCCTCGATCAGCCACAGGCCGTGACGCTTCGCGATCGCCTGCACCGCGTCCAGGTCGAATGGATTGCCGAGCGTGTGCGCGATCATGATCGCACGGGTTCGTGGCGTGATCGCCGCCTCGATGCGGGAGACGTCGATGTTGTAGGTCGGCAACGTGACGTCGACGAAGACCGGCACGGCGCCATGCTGCAGGATCGGGTTGACCGTGGTCGGGAAGCCCGCCGCCACGGCGATCACCTCGTCGCCCGGCCGGATGGCGCGTTCCGCGAGACGCGGTGACGTGAGGGTGGCGAAGGCAACCAGATTCGCGGAGGAGCCAGAGTTGACCGTCAAGGCGTGACGAACACCGACGAACTTCGCGAGTCGGCGCTCGAACTCGGCGTTGAACCGGCCCGTGGTCAGCCATCCGTCGAGCGAGGCCTCGACGAGATTGCGGATTTCGGGAGCGCCGATCACCTTGCCCGAGGGCGGCACCGGGGTCTGACCGGGCACGAAGGGTTGCGGCGCGAACGCGACGTCGGCGTAGGCGTCCACGAGTTCGCCGATGCGCCGCCTGAGCTCATCGAGGCGCGCCGTGACGTTGATCTGGAGCGGTGTCATCGACATGTGCTGAATTCGTCGATCTGCGCAATGGTAGTCGCACGCACGTCGTCGCCCCGCATCCATGCCCGATACCAGTCGACGGTTCGCTGCAGCCCCACCTCAAGCGGCCATCGGGGAATCCATCCAAGACGCTCGCGCGCCTTCCGGATTTCCAACTGCAGCAGTCGCGCCTCGTGTGGCTGCGAACCCGCGTCCAGCGTCCAGCGGAACCCGTCGCCCCAGCAGGCACGCCAGCGATCAAGGACCCAGGAAACCGGCCTCACGTCGACCGGCTCGGGGCCGAAATTCCACGCCGTGGATGCTCCGTCATCGCCCTGCAGCAGCCGCTGCGCGAGCAGCAGGTAGCCGGACAGCGGCTCAAGCACGTGCTGCCAGGGCCTTGTCGAGCCGGGATTCCGGATCAGAACGGGCTGCGACTTGCCGATCGATCGAACGATGTCGGGAATGAGGCGATCGACGGCCCAGTCGCCGCCCCCGATCACGTTGCCCGCGCGGGCCGTCGCCAGTCGAACCACCGCTTCCGCGCGGTTCGCCAGGAACGACCGACGCCACGCGGCGCTCAGGATTTCCGCGCAGGCCTTGCTGCTGCTGTAGGGATCATGCCCTCCGAGGGGATCGTCCTCGTTGTAACCGCGGTCGAGCTCGCGATTCTCGTAGCACTTGTCCGTCGTCACGTTCACCACGGCCCGTACCGAAGGCGTCGATCGCACGGCCTCGAGCAGGTGCATCGTGCCGAGAACGTTCGTGTGATAGGTCTCGACGGGGTCCCGGTAGGACTGTCGAACGATCGGCTGGGCCGCGAGGTGGAAGACGGCTTCAGGCCGTATCCGGGCCATCGCGTCGCGCAGCGTCTCGGGATGGCGGATGTCGGCGATGATCGACGCCATCTGCGTCTCGAGACCGACCAACTCGAAGAGGTTCGGCTGGGTCGGTGCCGGCAGCGCGACGCCGTGCACGCTCGCCCCGAGCCTCGTGAGCCAGAGGGAAAGCCAGGCCCCCTTGAACCCCGTGTGGCCGGTCACGAGAACCCGACGCCCACGCCAGAAGGCGTTCACGACCACTTCTTCCAGGGCGCCTCACCGCGCTTCCAGAGATCCTCGAGCAGCGTCCGATCCCGCAGCGTGTCCATGGGCTGCCAGAATCCCTCGTGCCGATAGGCCCGCAGCCGACCTCCGCGCGCCAGCGTCTCGAGCGGCTCGCGTTCCCAGATCGTCGAGTCGTCGTGAAGCAGCGAGAGCACGGAGCGCCTGAGCACGAAGAAGCCGCCATTGACGAGCCCACCCGCACCATGCGGTTTCTCGGAAAAAGACCGGACCATGCCGTCTGGCGCGATGTCCAGCACGCCGAACCGGGCCGCCGGCGTGACGGCTGTGAGCGTTGCTTCGGCGCCGTGCGATCGATGGAAGCGGATCACCGCACCGATGTCCACGTCACTCACGCCATCGCCGTAGGTGAAGCAGAAGTCCTCGGCATGATCAAGGTGCGTCGCCACCCTTCGCAGGCGTCCACCGGTCATCGTGTGCTCGCCCGTGTCGACCAGGGTGACGCGCCACGGCTCGGCGAACCGCTGATGCACCTCCATCGCGTTGCGCTGCACGTCGAAGGTCACGTCGGAACTGTGAAGGAAGTAGTTCGCGAAGTACTCCTTGATCAGGTAGCCGCGGTAGCCACAGCAGATCACGAAGTCGTTCACCCCGTGGGCCGAATACATCTTCATGATGTGCCACAGGATGGGCCGCCCACCGATCTCGATCATCGGCTTGGGGCGAAGATGGCTCTCCTCGGAGATCCGGGTACCCATGCCACCTGCAAGAATGACGGCTTTCATTCGAGAATCCTCGTCGCACCCCGCGACAGGCGCGCATCGTAGACGCTGCGGACCCGATCGGCGACGGATGACCACGAATGCCGCGACACCCCCCGCCTTGCGCCCTCACGAAAGGCATGCGCGGCAGTCGAAAGTCGGCCAAGTGCCGTCGCCGTCTGCTCGGCCGCCCCTGCCGGCAACACGATGCCCGCGTCACCAACGACATCCCGCACCCCCATGCGCTCGCTCACCAGCACCGGCAGCCCCGCCGCCATGGCCTCCAGCACCACCATGCCGAAGGTCTCGAACTCGCTGAGCAACGCGAACGCGTCGGCGGCGCTGTAGTACCTCTCGATGCCCTGCGCCTGCGCGCCGGCGAAGATCACGTCGCCTCCGATGCCAAGGCTCTCCGCGCGGTGCTGGAACGGGCCAATGGGCCCGCGACCGACCACAAGAAGCTTCGCGACCCGCGCTGGATCGCGGCGGCGAAACTCCGCGAAACCGTCCATGAGCGGCCCGAGACCCTTGGGCTCGAAGTTCATGCCCACGAGGAGCACCACGAAGTCGTCTCGGCCGATGCCATGCTTCGCCCGAACCTCGGCTCGCGCGGTGGGATCGTGGGCGAAGCGTTCGGCGTCCACCCCTGGATGCACGACCCGCCATTCGCCGGGAAGGGTTCCGAAGACCTCCTCGAAGCGCTCCTTCAGGAATGCGCTCACCGGCATGAAGGTGGTGCCCGCGCCGCCGCCGATCATGCGGCGGTCGATCATCATCATGGCGCGGTCGAACAGGTTCGGCCGTCGCTTCAGAACATGGCGGACCCAATGGGCGTGCGGTGCGCCATGCGTGCTGAAGACGTCGGCCTTGAACGTCGGCCAGTGCGAATGCACGAGGTCGAAGCCCTCGCGCGCAATCATGCGCTGCGCCATCGCGGTGAAGAACCAGGGCCGCAGGAACCGTGGAAACTTGATGCGCGGCACCTTGTGGAACGCGATGTCTGGGCGCCCTGCCTCCCATCGATTCGCGAAGACATGGAACTCGTACTTGCCGGTCGCAGCGAGGCGCTCGGTGACCTCCTTCACGAAGCGTTCGCTGCCGCCGATGCCGCCGTATTTCTCGGCGATGATGGCGATGCGCGGGGGCATGAGCGTAGGCTATCGTGGCATAATCTCACGCAGCCATCGCCCGTCGCGACGCGCTGACCGCCGAACCGCAGACTGCTCGAATGCCCAAACGCGCATCCGCATTCCGGCCACTCGACCTCCTCTACGTGGCCCGCAAGGCCATGAAGCAGCGAAGCCTCGCCTGGCTCCCGGTGTATCTGCGTGATCGCAGGGCCTTCGAGGCCGCGGGTGGGCGCGTGACCGATCTCTACCCGATCCTCAACGAGTTCGTCTCCTCCGCGGGCATCGCGAGCGGCCACTATTTCCATCAGGATCTCCTGATCGCGCAGTCCATTCATTCGGCCGCTCCGCGGCGGCACATCGACGTCGGCAGCCGAATCGACGGCTTCGTCGCCCACGTCGCGAGTTTCCGACCCATCGAGGTGATTGACATCCGGCCGATGCCTCGGAGCGAGCATTCCAACATCCGATTCATTCAGGCGAACCTCAATGTTCCCGATCCCGCGCTCGAGGCATGCAGCGACTCGGTGAGCTGCCTGCATGTGCTCGAGCATCTCGGTCTCGGCAGATATGGGGACCCGGTCGATCCCGACGGCCATCGGAGGGGGCTCGAGGCGCTCGCTCGCATGGTCGAGCCGGGCGGTCGCCTCTATGTCTCGTCTCCGGTCGGCCGCGCGCGCGTCTGCTTCAACGCGCATCGAGTGTTCGACCCGCTGGACTTCCCCCGATTGCTCGGTGCCACCATGCGACTCGAACGGTTCGACTTCGTCGATGACGCTGGGGCGTTGCACGCCCAGCAGGAACCGAATCAGGTGCCTGCAATGGACTACGGCTGCGGGATTTACACGTTCCGCAAACCGAACAACAACGCCCGATAAC
>Ga0172372_10009553_pt1 | contig 12598 bp, 11 predicted proteins | sample LakKiv5m_2_FD_114544 | JGI IMG/M metagenome (GOLD analysis project Ga0172372, IMG submission 114544) | Freshwater microbial communities from Kabuno Bay, South-Kivu, Congo - kab_092012_9.5m | ecosystem: Environmental > Aquatic > Freshwater > Lake | place: Democratic Republic of the Congo...
ATCGTCTTCCAGTATTCCGGTGGCCGGCTCGACGTGCCGCGGTCGATCGCCGCCGGTCTCGATTATCAGGCGCGGCAGGTGGGCCCGCTCGTCGATCGCATGATTTGCGAACTCGATGCCTTCGGTGCCGATCTCGCTGTGACCGACTTCGAGCCGGCGCTCCCGCGGGCCGCCGCCCGCCAGCAAATTCCGCTCGTGAGCGTCGATCATCAGCACTTCCTTTTGGCCTACGACCTCGGCAGCCTTCCGCTCTCGCTCCGTTGGCAGGCCTGGTTCATGAGCCATGCGGTGTGGATGTATGTCAGCGACGCCACCGACACGGTGGTGTCGGCCTTCTTCCGCCCGCCGCTGCGCCGCGGCTGGGAACACGTGGTGCAGACCGGGCCGCTCCTGCGGCGCGAGGTCGTGGGCGCCGAATCGAGCGACCAAGGCTTCGTCCTCAGCTACCTGCGGCGCCACACACCCTTCGAGGCGATCACGGCGCTGGCCGATTGCGGCATGCCCGTGAAGGTCTACGGCCTCGGCCATCGGGAGCACGTCGGCAACATCTCGTTCCACGCGATCGACGAGCGGCGATTCATCGAAGACCTCGCGGCCTGCCGCTGCATGGTTTCGGCGGCCGGCAACCAGCTGATCGGCGAGGCCCTGCATCTGGGCAAGCCGATGCTCGTGCTGCCGGAGCGGGCGCATGCGGAGCAGCTCATGAACAGCCACTTCCTCGCCGGCATGGGCTGTGGCGATTTCGCGCTGCTCGAGCAGGTCACTCGTGAGCGGGTGCGCGGGTTTTTCGACGGTCTCGATCGTTTCCGTCCAGCGCTCGACGGAGTGCAGGGACGGATGGATGGCACGCCTGACGTGGTGCGGGTGATCGAGCATCGGCTCGCGCATCCGGTCGCCGCCGAGCTCAGTGCGGCCGCGGAGCCAGATGCCGCACGATCGCCGGCATGATCCCGCGCATCGCCCGCGCACGGTGGCTGATAACTGCCTTGACTGCCGGCGACAGCTCGCCGAAGGTGCGGTGGTATTCCGGCACGATGAAGAGCGGGTCGTAGCCGAAGCCTCCGTCCCCCTGCGGCGCGGTGGCGATCAGGCCGCCGCAGGTGCCGAACGCGGTGGCTACGATCGTGCCGGAAGGATCGGCGAGCGCTGCATGGCAGGCGTAGTGTGCCGCACGGTCGGCACCGTGGTGGCGGGCGAGCCGTTCGAGCAGGAGGGCGTTGTTGCGTTCGTCGGCGCGGCCGTCGGCGTTGCCCGCGCCGGCGAATCGAGCCGAGAAGATGCCGGGCGCCCCGCCGAGCGCCGGAACGACGAGTCCGCTGTCTTCGGCAAGCACCCAGGCATGAAGCTCCCGCGCCTGTTGGCCCGCCTTGAGTGCGGCGTTTTCGGCGAAGGTCGAGCCCGTCTCCTCCACGTCGACGGCTCGTGGCTCGTCGGCGAGCGATCGGCAGGAGATTGCATGCGGCTCGAGCAGTGCGGCGAGCTCGCGCAGCTTGCCGGCATTCGTGGTGCCGAGCACGAGCACGGGAGCGGTGAATGCCATGGAGATCAACGCCAGCCGTTTGGCGCCCGCGGCACGTCGATCGGCTTTGGCTGCACATCGAGCATGATGCCATCGATCGACCGCGGCATGATCGCGCCCGTTGCGAGCTTCGTCGGGTCGGGGCCGAGCTCGCGGACAATCCGGGCGAGCTCCGGGTTCACGACGGCTGCGCCATTGCCCTGCGGCACGGCCAATTGCTGGAGGCTCCCCACGCAGACGATGCTCGATTCGCGATCGTGGAATTCCCAGGCCTGCCAGCCGGAGCGCCGGAGCGCCCGCGTCAGTTTGTGGGCCTTCTCGGCGGCCTCCATCAGCCGACTCTCGAGTTTGACCGATTCGTCCCCGCCTTCGATCGCCTTCTGGTCGAACGTGCCGGCACCCGTGAACGTGGCCACCCGCACCGAGTAGCGGCCGGGGCAGTCCAGCAGACTGTGCGTCACGTCGGCATTCATTTCGATGACGAATTTGTCGACCTGCTGACGGGTGAAGAAGTCTTCGGGCAGGAGCGGATTCGGGATCACGAAGGCGAGGTGCATCGGCCCCTTCGCGGCGCTGCGATCGAGGCCGATCATCTTGCGGAAGTCGGAAAACGACTGGCTCCGGCCGCTGTCGCCGGAAAGCGCCCGTGGGTGAAGCCCCTTGATCTTGGCGAGCATCTTCTGACCGCGCGGGTCGTCGAAGGAGGCGAAGTCGCCGACAAGCACGGCCACCTCCACCACCTGCTCCTCCTTCGCGTAGCGCATCTTTTTTGGCGTGCCGTCGGGATTGAAGCCGAGGCCCTGCTGCTTGCCGGTGTAGTCGAACGATTTTTCGTGGGTGTAGGCCTTGAGCTTGTGGTCGCGGCGCAATTCCTGCACCAGCGTGCGAGCGTCGGCGCGGGCGCCTTCGCCGCGGAACGTCGTCGCCAAGACGAGCCACGGCCCGTCGTTCTCAGCCAGCGGAAACATCGCCTGCGGATCGATCTCCGACGCCGAGAACCACGACGTCGGCAGCCAGCCTGACTGCGCGTCGGCACCACGCGGTGCTGCGCAGAGCGCGAGGATGGCGATGAGGGCCGGGAAGAGTGGCCGAAACGCATGGCGGACGGGCTTCACGCGGCGGATTCCTTCGTCGCTGGTGGGCAGGGCAGTTTGGGGGCGGGAAGGTAGCAGCGGGGCGGGCGCGGCACCAGACCGGTTAGCCCTTGGAAAAACAGGAAATGGAAGCTGGAAAACATGGCAGAATGGGCTGACCACACGATGCCGCTCCATCATTCCACCCGCGCCACCGCCCTGACGATCCTGCTGGCCACCGGCTGGGTTGCCGGCCTCGTCATGCCGCCCGTGTTGCTGCTTCGGTCGCGGTCGGCCTGGCTCGAGAAACTCGAGGCCCCGGAGGCTCAAGCGCAGTGGGACGAGTTTCGCGCGGCCATGAAGCAGCAGAGCGGCCGCGATGGACCGGTGCAGCGGAAGGTGCCCAAGAGCGTGGAGCCGCCTCTGAAGGTGTGGCTGCGGGACTATGTCTTCCTGGCGATCGCCGCGTGGGTGATTCTCGGCGGCGTGCTCGGCTTCGTGGCCGTGATGCTCGGCCGCGGCGCGCTACTTGCCCAGGACGAGCCAGCCCGTGGCGGCGACGACGAAAAACAGGATCAGGGTGATGCCGAGAACGCCCAGAAACGAAAACACGGCGGCTGACCTTTGGTGAAGTTGGAAACGGGAAGCCGACGATCAAGCGCCGTCCCGACTCTTCGATCCTATGCAGAGCCGTCGGCGCGAACAAGGCGGGCTTCCCCGGACGCCACGCAAAAAAGCCGACGGCGCCCCTGAATGCCGCAGGAGCGCCGTCGGAGGAGTGGATCGATCGTTGGCCTGCCCTACGTCCGGGGCCGGCGGAAGATGTCGTCGGGAACACTCGAGCGGGCAGTGCGGCCCACGTCGTCGAGTGTGCGTCGCTGGCCCACCGTGTTCCACGGCGTGACATCCTCGAGCTCGGGCATGATCTCGAGAATCTGCGCAACAAGCATCTCCACCATCTTGCCAACGGGCGTGCCGCCGGTGCGTTCGCGGATCGCGGCCGCTGTCTTCATGAGCTTCACCATCCGCGACCGCTCGAGCACGGGCCCCGAGAGCTGCCCCTCGTCTTCGACGAGCAGTTCGGCGATCGGCACTTCCAGCACCGACTGCCAGGCCATCACCTCGGAGATCCGCAGATCGGCCTCGGCCTGCTCCTGCCGCCGCACGACCGACATCTCGACGCCGAGCCGACGTGCCACGTTGCGGAGCGTCACTCCCTGCCGCTGCCGCACTTCGGCGATGCGGTGCATCTTTCGCCGCGGGCGGCGGCTGCCCAAGCGGTTGGCCTGACTCGGGCTGCCGTATTCGTCAGCTGCCCGTGCGGCATCCGAATGGCCGCTGTCGGCAACGGCGAACGGGTTGAGCGAGCCATCATCGGAATCGTCGAAGTCGTCGCGGCAGTCGGATTCATAGTGGACAGTTGCCATGGGAACACCTCCTCGTCGTCGTGCGGCCCGCGGCGGTCACCGCGGTGACAAGAAGTACGCAGCAGGTTCGGAGGTCGTTCGCGCGGGCCTCCAACTTTTTTCGGAAAGGCGCGAAAAAGAAGCCGAAAAAGGTGTCAGGACTCTTTTCCGCCGCGGAAAAGAGTCCTGACACCTTTTTGTTCCCCTTTTCCGCCGCGGAAAAGAGTCCTGACACCTTTTTGTTCCCGCTGGTACAACGCTCCGCTATGAGCGGCTCATCAGCGAATGATTCATCAAGCGACGCGATCCACAAGCCCGCCGGCTACGAGGCCCTGCGCACAGCTGCGGCCTGGGCTGACCTCGGGCCGCGAACTGCGGTCTTCGCCACCGGCCCCGACGCCGTGAAGTTTGTCGATAGTTTCACGACGGCGGCCGTGTCGAAGCTCGAGCCCGGCGCCGGCACCGAAGGCTTCTTCGCCGATGCCAAGGGCTGGGTGCTGGCGCTGGCCACGATCTTTCGCACTGGCGACGGCGTCTGGATCGATGCGGCCGCCGATCTGCCGACGCCGCTCCATGGCCACCTCGAACGCTACCACATCCGGGAGCGTCTCGAACTTGTCGATGCATCGGTGGCCCACGCCTTCCTGCTCGTGGCCGGCCCCGCGGCGGCCGATCTGCTCGCTCCGATCGTGGGCGCAACGCTGCCGGCGCGGCTGCTCGACCATGGAGCGATCCAGATCGCCGGTATCGATGCCACGATCGCCCGCGTCGATTGGGCGGGCGACGAAGGCTTTCTCGTGCGCGTGGCCGCCGCCGACCGCGAACGGCTGGCTGCTGCGCTGCGCACCAGCGGCATTCCCGAAGCCAGCGCCGAGGCGCTCGAGACGGTGCGAATCGAAGCGGGCAGGCCGGCCCCCGCCGACATCGTCGAGAAGACGTTGCCGCAGGAGCTCGGCCGCGACGCGCGGGCCATCTCGTTCACGAAGGGCTGCTATCTGGGGCAGGAGACGGTGGCCCGCATCGATGCACTCGGGCATGTGAATCGCCGGCTCGTGGCGGTGGCCACGGGAGGCCCGTTCGAGCGCGGCGCCGTCGTCACGTCGGGCGGTGAGCCGATTGGAACCGTCACGTCGGCCTGCCTCTCGCCGCGAGCGGGCGGCGGGCTCGGCCTCGTGCTCGCGGTCACAAGGAAGCTCGCTGCCGACGCGGCGGTCGAGGTGGGCGGTGCGTCGGCGCGGGTGATGCCGCTGCCCGTTTCGAAATAGTCGACGAGCGCATGATCGCTATGGAGGCTGCACAAGATGCCTGATCCCGATGTTGCACTGCCCCCGTCGCCCGCGGAGCGCGGCGGCGAGATCGTCTTCGTGTCGAAGCGGTTTCGCGTCGTGCGGATCGCCGAGCCGATCGGCGCCGGGATCGATAAAGCGCCGCGGCACCGCGAGGTGATCGAGCATCCGGGGAGCGTCGTCGTGGTGCCGATGGTGTCGCCGCGGGAAGTCTGCCTCGTCGAGGTGGTGCGGGTGGCCGTGGGCCGCACGCTCCTCGAACTGCCTGCCGGCACGCTCGACCGCGTGGAGTCGCTCCGCGATGCGGCGGCCCGCGAACTCGCCGAGGAGACGGGCTACCGTGCCGGCCGGATCGAGCCGGTGGCTTCGTTTTGGATGTCGCCCGGCATCCTGCGGGAACGGATGCACCTTTTTGTCGCGGAAGCGCTTGTGCCGGGGGCGCAGGCGCTCGAGCCTGGGGAGCAGATCACCACCCGCGTGGTCGCGTGGGATGAGGCGATCGCGATGTGTCTCGACGGACGCATCGACGATGCGAAGACCGTCGCCGGCCTCATGCTGCTGGCGGCGCGGCGTGGGTGGGATGCCGGTCGAGCATGAAGAGGGCTCCGCCGACGAGCCCCGTGATGATCGTCGCCAAGAACCAGAGCAGCCCGATCGCGACGGCCTGCTCCGACGAGACTCCCGACGGGGCGAGAAGCATCGCCAGCCCGCCCTCGCGCACCCCCACGCCGCTGATGCTGATCGGCAGCACCATCGCCAGCGCGATCAGCGGCACCACGGCAAACCAGATCGAGAGCGGCAGGTTGACGCCGATGCCGCGGGCCATGAAGGCCACGGCAATCGCGCCCCCCGCCTGCACGATCAGGCTCCAGCCCACCGCCTGCACCATCAGGCTCGGCCGCAACTGGTAAGGGAGCAGTCGAGAGATGAATTGCCGCGCGGCATGCGGCTCGGGAAAGAGCGAGAGCAGCCGGTCGAGCGATCCGACGCCGAGCCAGATGACGGCAATCGCCGCCGCGAGCAGCCCACCGCCGACGGCAAACGTCGGCGCCGTGCCGAGCGACGCCTCTTTGCCGATCGCCGCCGCGCCCGCGAGCACGCCAAGCGCCGTGAGGCCCGTGAGCCGGTCGGCGAGCACGGTGCAGCCGGCCAGCAGTCGGCCGTGGGTCGAGTCGGCGAGCCGATAGGCCTTCACCACGTCGCCACCGATCGTCGTCGGCAGGCAGAGGCTGAAAAACATCCCCTCGAAGAACCGCCAGACGAAGACCCCGAGCGAGTAGGGGAACCCGATCGGTCGCGCAAGCGCGGCCCAGCGGATCGCGCCGACCACCTGCACGAGCGCCCCGGTCACGAGGCCGGCCACCCACCACCTCCAATCGATCTGATTGAAGAGCCCCACGAGCTTGTGCCACTCCACGCTCCGCAGGGCGAATGCCATGAGCGCGGCGGTGGCCGCGAGCCGCAGCAGGATGCTGAGCCAGCCCGGCAGTCGCCTGCGGTCGGTCGACTGGCCGCTGGCATCGGGCCAGGGATCGTGGCCGGTTTCCTCGGCATGTGGTGGGGGGTTCTGCTGAAGTGTGCGCATGGAAGGTACCTTACCCGAAACCCAGTCTCCGTTCACAGTCCGACCGGACGGCGACAGAACGATCGGATTCTTTCATCATGGCTGCCGGTCTCGATGCCTGGATCTTGCCGTTCACCGACGTTGTCGTCGTCGTGTTTCTCGTCGCGCTCGGGGCGAACCTGGGCAGTTTTCTCAACGTGGTGGTTCATCGACTGCCGCGCGGCGAGTCGGTGGTGACAGGTGGTTCGCGTTGTCCGTCGTGTGGAGCGGCGATTCGCTGGCATGACAACGTGCCGGTACTTGGCTGGCTCTGGCTCGGAGGCCGATGTCGTGACTGCGGGGAGCCGATCTCCCCCCGCTATCCGCTCGTGGAAGCGGCAGCGGCGTTGATCGTCGGGGCCGTCGCGTCGGTCGAACTGCTCTCTGGCGGCCAGAACCTGCCGGGCGAGCTCTTCGCCGGACGACCGGCCGGAGGAGAGTGGCTGCTCTTGGATCCCGATTGGCGGCTCGTGGCCGCCTGTGCCGTCCACTGCGCGGTGCTTGTCACCCTGTTGGCCTGGGCGCTCATTGATCACAACGGGCATCCGTTGCCGTCGCGCTTGGTAGCGATCACGACGGCGCTTGCCTTGGCCGCGGCTGCATGGCTGCCGGGCGTGCAGCCTGTCGCCGCGGGCTTCGGTCCAGCGGTCGGCCTGCCGGCGAGGGCCATCGCTTCGGCTGCCGGCATCGGCGCCGGCTGGTGTATCGGGCAGATGATCGGCGGCCCCGCGGCCCGCTGGATGCTGATGCTGATTGGTGCGGCGTTTGGCTGGCAGGCTGTCGTGGCAATCGCGGCGCTTGCCATCGCCTGCGGCGGCCTGCGGCGGCTGCTCTCGGCGGCCTGGCCTGCAGCACACTTCGAGCATGCGTGCAGCTACGACATCGTCGTTGCGGCGATGGTGCATCAGCTGGCCTGGCGTATGATCCACCAGATGGGGGGATGGTGGCATGCGGTATAGTGTTCATTGCGGGCGGGTAACGTCGAAAGGTCGCGTATGAATCCGAAGCAGGTCGTCTCCGTCGTGTCGAAGCCGAACGTCGCGGTTCGGCCTTCGCCATCGCGGCAGCACGGGCACCAAGACGAAGGACTCTGGGAAGGAACCCGCCGCAGGCTGTCGGAGTTTCGGCGCGATCTGGGGCGGCCCGAAGATCGCGCGGCCTGGATCACAATCGCCGGGCTCACGGCGATGCTTATCTATAGCTATTGGCCGGGCCTGCTCAATGCCCAGGCGAGCTGGAGCAATCCGCAATATTCCCACGGCTGGATCGTGCCGCTCTTCTCGGCGGGCCTGCTGTTCTGGTGGCGGCGGCCGATCGAGCCGGTGAGTGTGACGGCGCGGCTCGCGGGCTTGGGGCTCCTGGTGGGCAGTTTTGCGCTGCGGCTCCTGGCGGCCCGCTATCGGATCGTGACGATCGACATGTATACGTTCGTGCCTGCGCTGGCCGGCGTCTTCTTGTTGGCCGGCGGCTGGGGCATGTTTCGCTGGGCTTGGGCGCCGATTGCGTTTTTGATCTTCATGTATCCGCTGCCCGACGAGGCCACCCGCTACCTGCTCGGGCCGCTTCAGACGCTCGCGACGATCGTCAGCACATACGCCTTGCAGACCCTTGGACTCGGCGCCTTCCGGGAGGGCAACCAGATCGTAGTGGGGGAGATGCACCTCGGTGTGGTCGATGCATGCAGCGGCCTGCGGATGCTGACGATTTTCATCGCGCTCTCGGTGGCCCTCGTCCTGCTCGGCGAGCGAGAATGGTGGGAAAACGCCGTCATTCTCGCCAGTGCGATCCCGATCGCACTGATCGTCAACTCGATTCGTATTACTGTCACCGGGCTGCTGTACCAGGTGGCCAGTTCGGAGGTGGCAGAGATGGTTTTTCACGATCTTGCGGGCTGGGTCATGATGCCGATGGCTCTGGGCATGCTGTTTGGCCTGCAATGGCTGCTCGCCCAGCTCTTCGTGTCGGAAGATCAAACGCCAGCCGTAGTTGCGGCGCGTGCGCCGAACATCGGTGGGCCAGCCGCCACGGCCGTGCCATCGCGCCAGCCGCGCCAGTCGGCCCCTTTCAAGGGCCCGGTAAATCGTGCTGATTGACACGAAAATATGGGCTAGAATTGGGCGTGTTGGCGGGCTGCGGTGGCTGAATCTATGAGCGAATCGAGCACGGCAATGGATGCGACGGCTGGCGTGAATGCCTCGGCGACCCCGTCGGCGGGTGCGCTCGTCGTGCGCGATCAGGTGCTCGCGCCCCAAATGCCTCAGGCCTATCCCCCGGCCTATGGCGGCGAAGACCCGCTGGCGGGCGGGGTTGATTTCCGCCGCGTTTGGCACTCGTTTCGTCGGCGTTGGCTGCCGGCGGTGGCACTCGGCACGCTCCTTGCGACCCTGGCGTCCGTCTCCGTCTGGTTCTTCATGCCGCGGGGCTACGAGGCCGTGGCCTGGCTGCGGGTGAGCGCCAAGTCGGGCATGCTCGGCGGCGGGGGCCGCGACGGCGGCGAGTATGAGGCCTATCGCAAGACTCAAGTCGCGCTCATCAAGTCGCCGTTCGTGCTCACCTCGGCACTGCGGCGGCCTGGCATTGCCGACCTGCAGACGCTCCGCGAGGAACGAGAAGACCCGGTGGGCTGGCTCACCCGGTCGGTTCAGGTGAGTGCACCGATGGAATCGGAGGTGGTTCAGGTCCGCCTGCGCGGGGAGAGTGCCGCCGACATCGCGAAAATCGTGAATGCAGTCACGGCCGCTTATCTCGAGGACATTGTCAACAAGGAGCGGGCAGAAAACCTCGGCCGCCGCGACGCGCTCGAGAAGAAATACAAGGAAAACATGGCCGAGATGAGGGAGATGCGGGAGACATTCAACACGCTCGCCCGCACCCTCGGCACCCGCGACAGTGCGGAGGTGGCGACCCAGCGAAGCCTCCTGCTCGACCATCTCGGCACACTGCGGTCGCAGCTTTCGCAGGCCCAGCGCGATCTCACCGCGATCGATGCCGAGCTCTCGATCCTCGACGCCAAGGCGCGGGGCGATATCGCCAGCGAAGACGCGCTGCCGGACGAAGTGGTCGAGTCGGCGATCATTCGTGATCCGCAGATCGTCGACCTCGGCGAGCGGCTTGCCGCCATCGAGGAATCGATCCTCTTTCAGGAGCAGCGGAGCGCCCGCGGTGGCAACGAGCCGGCGGTGAAGCGGCTGCGAGCCCAGCGGGATCAGGTGGTGCGACGGATCGCCGAGCGTCGAAACGAGCTCCGGCCGCAGATCGTCGCCCAATTCGCGCTCGAGGGGGTGGGACGTCGCTCCGGCCAGGTTGCTGAGAGCCCGGTCGTGCTCAAGATGCGGCGAGAAATGCTCGCGTTGTCCGTCGCGGAGATCTCGAAGGAATTCGACAAGGTGGCCAAGGAGGCCACGGAACTCGGCAAGGCCAACGCCGATCTCGAGGCGCGGCGGAACGAGATCGAGCAGTTGCAGCGGGTGACCGACCAGATCGGCATCCAACTCGAGACTTCGTCGCTCGACCTCTCCATGCCCAGCCGTGTGACGCTCATCGAGGAAGCGGGCGTGCCCGAGGGCAACGACCGCCTGTTCCGGCTGATGCTCTCGTCGCTCGCGGGCCTCGCCGGCCTCGTGCTCGGCGGCGGCGCGATCGTGGCGTTTGAATACCTGCGGGACCGGCTCAGCACGACCGACGAGGTGCCGCGCCGGCTCGGCGTGCGGATGCTCGGCACGCTGCCGAAGGTGGGCCGTTCGCGCCGTGGTTCCCACGACGGGCTCTTGGCCGAGTGTGTCGACGGCATCCGCGCCCTCGTGATGCAGTCGGGCCGCGAGGCGCCGAGGGTGATCCTCGTGACGAGCGCGGTCGAGCATGAGGGCAAGACGACGTTTGCGTCGCAACTCGCCGCGAGTCTGGCCCGGTCCGACAAGCGCACGCTCCTGCTCGATGGAGATCTCCGGAATCCAAACGCCCACATCGCATTGGAGTTGGAGCAGGGCGTTGGCCTTTCCGAGTTGCTGCGCGGCGAGATCTCGAGCGACGAGGCGGTGCAGCCGACGAGCATCGACGGTCTTTTCGCCGTCACCGGCGGCCAGTGCGACTACGCCGCCGTCACGGCGCTCTCTCGTCCGGAGCTTGCCAAGGCGATCAAGGGCTACCGTGAATCATTCGAGCACATCGTGATCGACGCGGGCCCGGTGCTGGCCTTCGCCGACGCGTTGCTCTTCGGCCAGCAGAGCGATATTGCGATCGTGGCGACGATGCGCGATACGAGCCGGACGCCATTGGTGAATTCGGCGATCGAGCGGCTGCGGGCGGTGGGGGTGAGGGTGCTCGGCGTGGTGATGAATGGTGTCGTCGATGCCGGACCGCGGCGGCTTTATGCGTCGCCGCTGCCGCGCTAGCCCCGGCGCCGAGGGGTAAATGATGAGCAAATCAGGTTTTTGGTCCGGCCTGGTGCCGGTGCTCGCAGGGATCGTGCTCGTGGCCGGCGTGACGGCGGTGCAGGGTCTCTGGACCGATCGCTGGAGCGGTCGCAATGTGGCCGAGGATCTCAAGCAGGCAGCGGAGAAGCTCGAAGCGAATTTTCCACGTGAGTTTGGCGGCTGGCAGTTCGTGCAGGAATTGGCTTCGGATCCGAAGCAGCTCGAGCGGGCCGGGGCCGTTGGGCACATCTCCCGCCTTTTCGTGGACAAAGACACGGGCGCCAAGGTGTCGGTGTTCATCGTGTGTGCCACACCGCACGACGCCTCTGGCCACACCCCCGACCGCTGCTATCCAGGCGCCGGCTTCGAGATCGCGGAGCCGGAGCACCGCCAGAGCCTCCCGCTCACCGACGGTCGCACGGCCGAAACCTTCACAGGCACGTTCCGCAAGACCGGACAGACGCTGCGGGTCTTCTGGACCTACGGCGTCGATGGCCGCTGGATCGCGCCGCAGATCGCCCGGATCGAGCTGGCCGGCAAATCGGCCGTTTACAAGCTCTATGCCATCATCGACGAGACGCGGCTGCCGGGCGTTCAGGCCTCGCTCGTGTGCGCCGACTTCCTCGCCGCCTTGCTGCCGGCGTTCGACGAGGCGATCTTCGGCGCCACGGCCGCGTCGGAGCCGGAAAAAACGGCCGCCGCAGAGGCGGGCAACCGGGGCTGACCCGGCCGGTGCGGCGCGGTATGGTACTCGCAAGTCATTCAGCTCTCGGGAGAACGTGCGTGGCAGTCTCATCCAAGCGGGCCCTCATCACGGGCATCACCGGCCAAGACGGCTCCTATTTGGCCGAACTGCTGCTCGACAAGGGCTATGAAGTGCACGGCCTCGTCCGCAGGTCGAGCACGTTTGGCACGCAGCGGATCGAGCATCTCTACCGCGACATCCACGATGTCGACCGTCCGCTGACGTTGCACCACGGCGACATGGCCGACGGCAACGGCCTCAACCGCCTGATCCGCGAGATCCGCCCCACGGAGGTCTACAACCTCGCTGCGCAGAGCCACGTGCGGGTGAGCTTCGACCAGCCCACCTACACCGCCGATGTCACCGCCGTCGGCACGCTGCGGCTCCTCGAGGCGATTCGCGATCTGCAAGACGCGGTGGGCTACCAGATCCGCTTCTATCAGGCGTCGAGTTCGGAGATGTATGGCAAGGTCGTGGAGACCCCGCAGCGCGAGACCACGCCTTTTTATCCGCGAAGCCCCTACGGCGTGGCCAAGCTCTACGCCCACTGGATC
>Ga0172372_10009554_pt1 | contig 12598 bp, 9 predicted proteins | sample LakKiv5m_2_FD_114544 | JGI IMG/M metagenome (GOLD analysis project Ga0172372, IMG submission 114544) | Freshwater microbial communities from Kabuno Bay, South-Kivu, Congo - kab_092012_9.5m | ecosystem: Environmental > Aquatic > Freshwater > Lake | place: Democratic Republic of the Congo...
CTTCGCCGCCGAGGCGGAGGCCAGCGCGGGAACGGAAGTGGAACCATTCGGAGTTACCATAGCTCTGATAGCTATGGCACTTACGGGAACCCTTGAACAGAGGTGCTACGGCTGACGCTTACTCCATTATGTAGATGACTGAATCCGTCTCGGCAACAAAGTCCGGCTGGTATTCGGGATGGTCGGCACCGGCCTTGTAGTAAATCTGAAACTGGCCCTTCGCGGGCTTGAACCACTTCGTTGCCTCGCGTTCGAGAATCACCGACAACTTGCGCTCGGCGTCGGACTTGGGCTGTCAGAGCATCCCGATCAAATCTCGCACGTAGGTGGCTGGGTCGTCCTTGGCGCAGAGAATATGGTGGGCGCGGTAGGCCCCCGCGTCCGCCTGCTTTTGGGGATCTACGGGACTCGGCCATCGGAGATCGTGGCGGTAGGTCTGTGAGACGAGGAACGATTCCAGACTGATGTCGTCCCGCTTCAACAAGGCTTGCAGGTCCTTGATTCGTCGTGAGAACTGCACCTTTGGATTGTTGAAGGTATCCGTGAAGTTGCGCAGGCCCTTGGGGTCGATAAACGCGATGCGCTGCTTCACCTGCTGGTCTTCCGTAAGCAGCCAGAGGATGAAGTCAGGTCGGAATCCCGCTTCCGTGAAAAAGCTGATCGCCTTGTCCGAGCTGTGATTGCGCAGCAGATACAGCTCCGTCTTCGCCAGCATCCCGGTGGCCTCGGCCTTGCAGAACGCTTCCAAGTCATGAACGAACTGCTTCTCCCCGGCGTTCAAATGCGTGGGCACAATCTTCACGAGGGAATCCTGACCGTCGTTGTGGCTGAGATGAATGAGTGGCTGATAGAGATGGTGTTCGGCACCGAAGATTTCCAGCTTTTGAAAGCTCATCGCCTCGAATGTGCCCGCCTCAAACTTGGTGGTCAGGTCGCGCAGTCGCTTGATTAGCGCCTTTTCCGACTTCTTCACCAGCAGTTGATACTTGTTGAGGATCAACTCATCGGTCTTGGTCAGGCGCTGGTATTCCAGGAACGGAGCCTCGAAGTCGCGCTTGTGAAACTGGTAGAACCGATCCGCATAACCTTTCAGCAGGTGAACGACGATGTCCTGATACAACGCCAGGCGGTCGAAGCGGAAATCGAGGTAGCCCGGCGGGATGTAGAGTTGATACCACCACGCCGATGCGAACATGACGCGGAGTTCCGCAGGCCCGAAGAGCAGGTTGTAATAAGCCTTGTCCCGCTTGTGCCGCTCCAACTCGAACCAAATCGCGTTCCAATCGAGGAACGCGAGGTGATTGGCCTTGAGAGGCTCTTGATTCAGCACGGCCGCAGCGCCGTCGGCGCGCGGGGCAGACGACTGTTTTTGGAGTCGCGGATACCAGTCGGCCACGACTGTGTTGGTCAATTTCCCTTCCAGACTGGCGAGCGTGAGCTTCACCGCCTTTTTGAAATCTGGCATCTCAGCCTTGGGCCGGATGATATGCAGCTCCAGCTCGTCGCGCTCGAACTCGGGCAGCTTGATGGTCGGAAGGAAGATGAGTTCCCGCCGCTCATCGTCGCCCACACCTTCTTCTTCGAGGTATTCCTCGAATTCCTTCATGTAGTCGCTCTTGATTCCGAAGATGTTCAGCGTCTCCAGCAGGGCGATGTGGTCCGGGTGTTTGCGCGGAACGTCGTCGCCCTGGAAATCGAGCGCGTCGAGCGCGCTCGTGCGCTTCAGCTTGAACTTGTAGCCCTTCAGCCGGACGCCCCGTCCGAATAGCTGGATGATCTCGCTGCCTTCCTTCTTCCCGACGTTCATCAGCCCCATCGCCGAGACGCGCCAACTGCTCCAGCCTTCGGTGAACTTCTTCGCGCCGGCAAGGATGCGGATGCCGCTGCCGGGTTTCTTGATCTCCTCGAATAGCGATCCGGAGAACTTCAGTTCGTCCACGGCGTAATGCTCGTCTTCACCCCGGCGTTCCGCGCACAGGTCGCAGAGCTTTTTGGAGTCGCCCACGTTGACGACACCGAACCACGGATTGCCCTCGCCGATGCGAAGGCCAATCTCTCCTTCGCTGCCTTGCAGGTGGACGATGTGCAACTGGCCCCCTCCGCTCGCGTTGAAGACATGCTTGAGAATGTCTGCGAACAGCTCTCCGGCCTTGTCTGGTGTGAACAGCGTCTCGACATACGGGAAGAAACGGTCAAACACCGCGCGCCCGCCTGCGACCAGTCCATCCCGGCGTTCGAGCAACTTCTTGAGACGCTTTTCCGATTCCGCTCGGTCTGAGATGAACGCGGCCAGGAATTTGAGAATCTGGACAAGGTCCGTGTCTTCCTGAGTCTGGCGCTGACCGGTAACGGATCCGCCGACGAAGACCATCAGCGGGGATTCCAGCAAATAGGGCACGAGCGCGGCACCACCGTCGCCGAACCGTCGGCATTGCTGGTAAAAGGCCAGCAGACAGGCGGTGAGATACAGCGGCCGGGTTTCCTCCTCATGCTCCTCGGCAAGATTGAGGATGTTGAAATCCTTCCCGAAGCCGTCGTTGTAGAAAAACTTGTAGGAGTAGTCGAAGAGGATGCACTTGGCGTAGGTCTGCGTGAGTTTGTATCCCTTTGACCCCTCTTTTCCATCCTTCGGCGCAGTTGCTGTCCCTGCTGCTTTGATCGCCTGGCCGAACGTGGCGGAATACTCGAAAGAGAAGCCCGTCGCGCAAAGGCGTGCGCGCTTGTCCATCCACTCTTCGCCGCCGGAGCCGCGGTGGCCCTCGTCCACCAGGACGAGATTGTTGCCCTCGAAGGTGTCCACCGCCACCGTTTTGTCGCCGGACGTTTCGCGCAGCTTGTGAATATCAATGATGTCCACGCCGCGTCCGGTGAACAGGGTGGCGCCGTCTTTGTCGTAGAATTCCGCTTCGATGCCGGACAGCTCAAATTCCTCCTTGTGCTGGCGGGACAAACCTTCGTTGGGTGTCAGCAGGATGATGCGGTTCAGTTTGTGGCGCTGGCCCGCCTTGCCCAGGTAATAAAGATACTGCCGGATGTGGCAGTGCATCAGGAGCGTCTTGCCGCTGCCGGTCGCCATCCAGAAGGCGATCTTGTTCAGGTCGCCGGCAGAGAAGCTGTCCATCTGGCTGCGGGCGTTCAACTGGTCGTTCGTTTGGGCGACGGCGGCGTTCAGGGACACCAGCAATGCTTCCGCGTCGTGGAAATACCGGTCCAGATACATCTCGGTGAGCAACAGCCCGAGATACTGGAAATAGAGCGGGTAGAGCGTTTGCCCCGCCAGATTGCGTTTGCCCGTGATGGCTTTCCAGTGCGTCACGAGCTGGGTGTCGTAGTCCCGCAGTTGGTCGTCGGACAGCGTGCGCCCGTTTTGGCCAAGCCTGGGCAACCGGGCGATGAGTTGCTGGACGAAGCGGCTGCTGCCGTCATCGGCCCAACCCTCAAACTCCGGGGCACGCAGCATCTCGGAAAGCTGGTCGAAATCATCGACGCCGAATTGCCGCAAGGCCCACGGCGCGAGGATCAGTTTGTCAGCGAAGTGGGTGGACATCAGCTCAGGGATTCAAAGTTGGCCGTGTCGAACATGAGACGATGGAACGTCTCCTCGATGAGATGAACCTTGTTGTGCGGGTCGTGCAACGTGTGTGCGCCGTTCACGTAGATGAAGTCAAACTCGGTATCCGCCGGGTTCACGGCGAGCTTGGTGAGGAACTTTTCCAGAGCCTCGTTGTCCGCCTTGGCATCGCCCGACAGGGTGCGCCAGAGGATGAGGCAACGGCCGCCCGCGCGCTTTTCTCCGGTGACGGTGAGGAAGCCCTTGGCGGTGTCGATGTGCTTCACCTTAAGGCCGAGCAGCCAGTTGAAGGTTTCGACCAGGTCCACCGTGGTTTCCTTCGTCTCGCCAGCGCTGGAAGTGGCGATGTGCAGCTTGTAGGCGAAGGGATCGCGGAACTGCGCGGCATCCAGAAGGCTGGCGCTGCCGGCGCTTTCCACGTCGAGGAAGTAGCCGAGCAGGTATTCGTCCCGATTGCTCTCGCCCGTCTGAGCCAGTGCGGCTGCTTGCTCTGGTGTGCGGTGCAGGTGCAGGTTGTTCAGCGTGTCTTCGTAGCTTTCCAGCCGGACGATTTTGAAGGCGTGGGAAATGCCGGTGTTGCGGGATTGCGGCTTGCCGTCTTTCCAGTCGGTTGAATAGGCAACCTTTTTCAGGCGAGGGACCAGCACCGTATCGAAATATTCGCCCATCTCCACCAAGACGTATTTGCGTGAACCGCCATCTTCTCGGTTCAAATTGATGACTGCGTGCCCTGTAGTGCCGGAGCCTCCAAAGTAGTCCAAAATCAGTCCGTGATTTCCGTCAGCGGAAAACAGCAATCGTTCGGTGAGGAGAACCGACTTCGGATAATCAAACCGCCCGCCCAATCCGAGATCGTCTAAAGTAACGCTGCCATCACTTTTCACCGACAATATCGAGCGAAGGAGGAATGACTCGACTTCTCTCAGGTAAGTAATGGAACTGGGTTGGATAGTGGGCTTTGTGGAATACCATATCCGGCCGACCATCATGCTGCCGTCTGGAAGGGTGTAGGTTGGCCCATCGCGTTCTGCGTCACGAAACGTTTGTTCTTTCCAACGCCACCCATTGTCAGGAATCGGACACGCGACTTTGGTTACTGGGTTGATGACTTCGTAGCGCGGCCCTTCGGTTTTTGCATTGGGCCACGACATGTTGATTTTCCCCCAAACTTCGAAATTCGGGTCCAATTCACAATAAAGCGTCAAGCCGCGGTCATACCCTTGTTTTCGATAGAATTTTTTGAGTTCGAGTTGGGCTTCTTCCAGGGTCATTCCGGCTGCCTTGGACTTGCGCACAATTTGGTAAATATCCTCTAACTCGTCCTTCCTCATTTTGAACTCCATGCCTTGCGCGCGGCGGTGCTCTAGGTCCTTTGCGAGTAGGATGACGAAGTCATGGATATTTCCGATACCTTTGTCGTTCTTTGGGACTCGCTTGTTCCAAATGATGGTCTCAACGAGGTTTTTCGCCCCGAACGTTTCCTCTAGCAGCGGAGCAAAGTGGCGAACTTCGTTCTCGTCGCAAAAGGCGAAAAGTGAACCCTTATCTTCAAGCACGGCGCGCGCCAGTGGAAGTGTCTGTGATTGTTGAGCCAGCCACGACGAGCTCTTGTAGCCATCCTTGTAGCAAAACCCATCGCCACCGGTGTTGTATGGCGGATCAATGTTCACCGTTGTAACACGTTCTTTGTATCGCTCGCTCAGATTTCGCAAACTGTCCGAGTTATCACCTTGGAAGCAGACGCCGTTAACCATGTCGTCGAGGTTTTCGATGGGAGCGAGCAGCTTGAGAGTGAACTCGCGGGCGAAGTGGCGCGTGTCGAGCATCAGGTGCGGGTTCGCCTTCAGCCATTGCGGATCGCGGATTGCGGATTGCGGATTGAGAAGATCGGTCTCGATGGCGGAAATGGAGTAGAGCTGTTCCCAATCCTGCCACTGCGCTTCGCAGGCGCAAATCTCGGGGTAGAGCGACTCCGGCACGCGATCGAGCGTGAGGCAGTAGCGGGTTTCGACGACGAACTTTTTCTTGAGCCAGAGCCTTTTCTGGAAGTCCTCCAGTTGCGCGATCATGCGGATGACCGGCAGGGCACAGCGGCGGATGGCGCGAATCTTGGAAACGTATTCCTCGGCCTTGGGCGCGGCGGCTTCCTCGATGTCATCAAGGTGCATGACTTCGTTCTTGATGTAGAAATCCAGCTCGCGCCGGAGAAACCCGCCGAGATCCTTGTGGATGAAATAATCAAAAGAGTATTTGGCCGTGTAGCCGCGCAGGTGCTTTTGCAGGATGGTGCGCTTGTCGTTCTTGTCCTTGGGCTGGTGCGTGGGGTCGGCGGCGAAGAGGAGCGCTTTCCAGCGGGGCGGCAGGGAATCGGCCAGCGTTTTCTCGGTGTCGGCGTTGAGCTTGTCCTGAAGGTTGCGTTCGCTGGTGTGCTCCCGGTAGCGGAACCGCAGGCAGAGCGTGTTCCCATTTTCTTCCAGAAACGGCTGGTCGGCATCCAGCGCGAAGGCGCGGGTGGTCTTGCCGTCCGGTTTCCGGTTGTCCTTCTCGGTGTCACCTTCCACGAGTTTGAAGCGGACAACCGATTCGTCGGCGATGTCGTCGAGCTTGAGTTCGCCAGTGAGGATGTCGGCCTTGCGGATGCGGAAGGTGTAGTCCCGGAGCAATTCCGAGGACTTGATGTAATACTGATCCATGTTCGCCCAGACCAGCTTCACCTCCTCGCCGTTGTAGGGGATCATGTATTTCTCGCGCCCGTGGACGGTGGAACGGTGCAGACCGAGAAAATCGCCGCCCTGATAGTAGCGGGAAAAGAAGGTCAGGAGATGGGAATAAACTTCGTCGGCGGTGGCGTCCAGTTCCGCGCCCTTGGCGAGCTTGTCGCGCAGCTCCATAACCTTGGGAGATTGCTCCGGAGCGATGCCGGCGGCGCCGGCAGCCGTCTCGGCCTTTTCCAATTCGTGTTTGAGCTGGAGGTTTTGCAGATCGCCATGGGCGGTGAGAGCGGTGCGGACGGTCTTCTCAAGATGTTTGTCGAGGAACTGAGTAATCTCGGCATGACGCTGCCGAAGCACGCGGTAGATGCCGAAGTCGAGGTCGGCTTTGTCCAACTCGAACAGTTCGCGGAGCTTGGCCTTGAGCTTCTCAAAGTTCGGCGAAGCGGGTGTCGGTGTTTCGTTGTCGGGCATGGTGGAATCCTAGTGAATCAGCTTTTGGTTGGCGAGCGCCTGCCGCTTTGGCCATGCAAGGACCAGCGGATGGTGAAGAGGGATTGTTTCTGGATGTTCGGGTTGAGTTTGCCGCGAATGCCGGCAACGAGGCGGTCGCGTTCGGCCAGAATGCGGTCCTCGACCTCGAAAATCTCCTGCCGGAGCTTGCGCTGCCTGCGCTCGGCCTCGGAGATTTCGCCCTGAAGTTTGGCTTGCTCGGCCAGATCGGAGGTCTTCCCCGACTCGTTGCGGAGTTCGCGGATGCGCTTCTTGATGTCCTTGAGAGCCTTCTCGGAGCTGGCCACCTGGTCGTCGGCCCAGCCGTCGAGCTTGGTGACTTCGGCCTCGAAGAACTTGGCGTTCCGGGCGGAAATGGCGGCCAGGGTGTCGGCTTCCGCCTTGGCGCGGATGTTTTCCAACGCCTGCACATGCAGCGAGAGGTCGGCACACACGGCGGTGCTGCCGGGCAGCAGGAAGAGGCGGGAGGCTCGTTCGGGATCGATCACTTCGCCTGAGTCGGCAACGGCTGAGAACAAAAGGTGATCCTCCGCCTGATTGAGCGCCTCGACCGTGAGCATGGTAATGGAGAGCCAGCCGGATTTGCCGATGAGCGGCTCAAGGATCGTGATTTTCCCGTCGTGATCCTCGTAGTTGAACCGGACTTCGACGACGGGCAGATCGCGGGACTTGGCCTGGGCGACGACGGCCTCGGCGAGCGGGTGGTTGAGCCGGTAAAGATGCGCCTCGCCGGTGCGGCGGGGGAGTTCGTAGAGGCCGAGGGGAATGGGACCGGGGAACGGCGAGGCTTTGAGGCGGAACGAGTAGTCGCTCAGAAACTCGGCGTGGCCGTTGAGTTCGTGCGCGGTGAGGCGCATGAGGGAGCGTTCGATGCGGTTGAGCGAGGCGGTGGAGGCGTCGGCCCGCACGCGGAGCTTCTCGCGGACTTCGTCGTCAAAGTTTTCCAGCAGCTTGCGGCTGGTCTGCGTCATGGCCTCGTTGATTTCGAGGCTGAGTTCGAGCTGGAGCTGGTCGAAGGCGACCTTGATCTCCTCGTGCTTGCGGCAGCGCTGGTAGATGGCGGCGATGCGTTTCTCGAAATCCACGCCGCTTTCAATCGCGCCGAGCACCTCGTCGCTGGCACCGAAGACGCCCTCGAAGAGCTGGAACTTTTCCGAGAGCAGCTCGAACACGCGGCGGTCGGCCTCGTTTTTGCGGTTGAGGAAATTGACCACGACCACGTCGTGCTTCTGCCCGTAGCGGTGGCAGCGGCCGATGCGCTGCTCGATGCGCTGGGGGTTCCACGGCAGGTCGTAATTCACCACGAGCGAGCAGAACTGGAGATTGATGCCCTCGGCACCTGCTTCGGTGGCGATCATGATGCGGCCCTGCTCACGGAAATAATCCACGAGCGCGGAGCGCATGTCGGCGGACTTGGAGCCGGTGATGCGGTCGGTGCCGGCGTGCCGGTCCAGCCAGGCGGCATAGATGAGCTTCGACTGGTCGTCGGTGTTGGAACCGTTGAACAGGACGATGCCGTCCTTGAACTCGCTGTCGGCCAGGACGCGGAGCAGGTAGTTCTGCGTCTTGCGGGACTCGGTGAAGATGATGGCCTTCTCGGCCGCCCCAAGTTCGCGAGCCTTGGCGAAGGCGATGGCGAGCGCCTTGATGAGCGCCTTGCCCTTTGCGTTGTGACTGATGGAGACGGCGAGACTGGCGAAGGCGTCGAGGTCGGCGACTTCGGCTGCGAGTGCGGCGCGGTCGGCATCGGACAACGGTGCGGCCGGCTCGTCGTCGCTCCATTCCTCGGCGGTTTCATCGAGCGCCTCGTAGTCTTGGTCGAGTTCGTCTTCGAGGGACTCGGCGGGCTCCTTCTTCTGGAGCTTCGCCTTGAGCCGGTTGGAAATGGATTCGAGCGCTCCGGCGATGGCGAAAGTGGATGAGGCAAGGAGCTTGCGGAGCACGAGGGTCATCAGCGAGCGCTGGCTGGCGGGCAGCGCCTGGAGATTGTCGCGCCGAAGATACTCAGACACGAGATTGTAGAGGCGATCCTCGCTGTCCTCCGGCGTGAACTCCTCGACCATCGGCAGGCGCTTGGTGAACGGGATGTAGGAGGTGACCTGACGCCGAAGCGTGCGGTGGCAGATGGGTTTGAGCCGGGCTTTGAGCGTCTGGAACACCTGCTCCTGGCTGAGATTGGCGAACTGGTCCCGGAAGCTCTTGAGGTCGCCGAAGGTGTGCTCGTCAATGAAGCTGACGAGGCCGAACAATTCGAGCAGCGAGTTTTGCAGGGGCGTCGCGGTGAGCAGGAGCTTGTGCTTGTTGGCGAGCGCGAGCTTGAGCGTGTTGGCGATGACGTTGGACGGCTTGTAAACATTTCGCAGGCGGTGGGCTTCATCCATCACCACGAGATCCCAAGGCGTGTTGGCGACATCAGCAGCCTTGTTGCGGGCGAACTGGTAGGAGCAGATGACGATGGCCTCGCACTCGAACGGGCGGAACTGCCCCTGACGCACGGCGGCGTTGTAGGGCTTGGTTTCGAGGATTGCGCACGGCAGGAAGAACTTTTCGCTCAACTCCTGATACCACTGCTTGCGGAGGTTTGACGGGACGATGACCAGGATGCGGCGTTTGCGCTCCGCCCATTTCTGCGAGAGGACGAGACCGGCCTCGATGGTTTTGCCGAGACCGACTTCGTCGGCGAGCAACGCGCCCTTGGAAAGCGGTGAGTTGAAGGCAAATAGAGCGGCGTCCACCTGATGCGGATTCAAGTCCACCTGTGCGCCCGCCACCGCGCCCGCGAGCTTCTCCATGCTGTCCGAAGCGCAACGCTTCGTCAGCTCGTGGGCGAAATACTTGGCGTGGTAGTCGGTCAGGTGCATCGAATCTGCACAGTCCATAAGAATTCCCAGCCGACCAAATCACGAACGCCCATGCGGGCTGTGCTGACCCGGAACGGCCCGATGCTCACGGATTTGCGGTTGCTGTAACCCATTTGCTTCCTTCAGTGCTGTCGGGTGTGATGATGCTGGCCGCGCGGATGAAGGGCAAGAATTCCTCGCCGTTTGGCTGGAAGGCATATGGAGAAGTGGCCCATTGCCGGGTTCCTTTCGCTTGAGATCGAAGCGTCTCAACGGTGCCGATCGTCCCACGCGTTTACACCATCCTACAACACTCGTCGAGTAGGTCAAAAGCACCCATCATCCATCCTCGCGAGCTTGGAGAAGCTGAGGACGGTGCGTCACGGGAGATAATGAGACTTTTTGGGTTAAAAAAGGGGTAACAGTTCGGGATTTGTTTTGGTTGGTTTTGCTTTTGTTTTGGAGAGCTTGACCAGGCCTTGGCGGCGGAGCCAAGACAGGGCGACCGCGCGCCAGGCGCGTTGGCAGCTCTGCTGGTTTGGGCTCATGGTTTGAGACACTGTGGCATCCGCACGGGCTTTTATCCATGCGAAAGTGAGGTGGCGCTGGCGGCGCGAGGGGCGCAGCCGGGGGCGCAGGTAATAGGTGGAGACGGCGCTCTGGCCGGCGAGGCGGCGTCTGGGCTTGGCGTTTTCGAGATGGAGCACGGCACGGATGTAGGGGGCGACGTGGTCGGGCTGCCAATGACGCGGAGCGGGGAGGCAGGGCAGGAGGCTGATTTTCATGTCGCGGATGCCTTTCTCAATGGCGCCGTTGTAGCGGGGGCAGGCGTTGGGACTGTTCAAGGGCAGGACGCAGGCATGGGCGAGCAAGGCTTCCATGGCGTGGTCGTTGAAGACGCTGCCGTTGTCGCGCTTGAGGAACAAGGGAGCGCCGTGCTGGGCAAAGAGCCGGCGCAGATGCTCGGCGATGGTGGGCCCATGGAGATTGGCGGTGACCAACGGTGGGAAGCGCAGGCCGCTGGCGAGGTCTTGGATGGCGACGAGGTAAAGTTTGCGGCCGGACTGGTCGGCGACATGCTCGGTGGCGTCGATGGCCCAGGCGGTGTTGGGCCGGAGCCAAGTGAGTCGGTGCCAGGCAAGCCTGCGCTGGCGCTTTTGGTGGGAACGTTCCGCGTGGACGAGGGTGTTGAGCTGGCGGCGTGAAAGGCTCGACTGGAAGCGGCGATAAAACTGCGTGGTGCCCCGCGTGCGCTGGAGCCGGTGCGGCAAGGCGGCGAGTTCGGGCTGCAGCTGGGCCAGCGGGAGCGGGCCGGTTTTCTTGGGGCCGGGTGACTGCAGCAGAGGCCGGCCGCGTTGGAGCCGCAGCCGCCAGCGCTGGAAGGTGGCAAAAGGCAGAGCGAGGCCACGACAGACGCGCCGGTAACTGAACCCGGTGTGAGTGACAATGGCCTCGCTCATGATGATTACCTTTTTGAGGGTCTCGGCTTTTTTTTAGACGAGGGGCGATCCAGATCGCGCAAGACCGCCCGCAGTTCCGCCAGCTGGCGGGCCGCTTGGAGTTTGGCCTGGGCCTGCTGGAGCTGCTGGCGCAAGGCCGTCTTCTCCGGGTCGTCCGGCTTCTGGGGCCGGCCCGGCGGACGCTGGGTCAACTGATCCACCATGCCCTGCAAGGCGCGGCGTTCCCATTGGTAGTAGGTCTTGCGGGAGACCCCCAGCGACTGCGCGGCCTGGGTCGCCGTCAACTGGCCGGCCTGGACTTGCAGGATGAGGGAGGCCCGTTGCCGGGCTTGTTGGGCGGGGCTCATTTACCCCGCTTTCTGCGCCGCTTCCGGCTTGGGTGCAAGCTTGGTGAGCTGCTCCAGCTTGGCCGAGAGCTTGTCCAAGGAGGCGGAGCGCTGTTGCTGCTGCAGGAGCGAGCGCAGGCGCGGGCTCAAGGCCTGGCCCTGCGCCAGGTTCACCCGCGGCTCCAAGGCCTGGAGCATGCCCTCCATCGCCCGGCGCTGCCACTGCTGGAAGGTGATCCAGTTGATGTGGAGCTGGCGGCAGACCTCCGCCGGCTTGGCCCGTTCCGTCCAAACTGCCAGCACCGCCTGCGCCTTCTCCTGGGCGTTGAAGTTCGGGCTGGGTTTGCGTGGGGTTCGGGTTCTGGTCTTGGGCTGGGGTTGGGGCTTGTCGTTGTTCATGGGTGGGTTGGGTTTGCGGGTCGTAGGTGAGTTCTTGCGGGGTGGCGTCGAGGGGATGGGTGACACTGAGCTTGAGCTTGCCCTTCTCGGCGCGGAGCACGACGGACTGGCCGTCCAGGCGGCCGACCATGTAGAAGGGCGCCTGGGGTTTGCCGCGCAGGGCCAGTTCGAGGAGGTTGTCCTGGATGCCCTGCTCGATGGTTTTGCGCAGCTCATGTTGGATCTCGAAGAAGCGGTCGGCGGGACACAGGCCACCGATGCCCTGATGCGGCCGCTTGTGGTTGTAGTATTTGATCCAGAGTTTGATGCGCTCGCGGGCGACGTCGAAGCTCTCGAACTGGGCACGGACCAGGAAGTCCTGCCAAATGGTGGACCAGAAGCGCTCGACCTTGCCCAGCGTCATGGGGTGTTGCGGGCGGGACTTGAAGTGCGCGACGCGATCCTTCTGGAGCTCCGCCGAGAAGCGGCTGGTGCCACGCCAGGAAGTGTATTGGCGGCCGTTGTCGGTGAGCATCTCCTTGGGCGGCTGGAACTCGCCGGCGGCGACGCGATAAACCTCAATGGCGGCCTGGGCCGTGGGACTGCGGAACAAGTCCGCGCCGACGATGAAACGGGAGTAATCATCCATGAAGGCGATGAGGTAGGCATACCGGCCACCTAGCAGCCTGTCGGACTTAGCGAACGAAGATTTTCCCACATTCCCTGCAGCCCACACACGCCGCCAGCGTCTGACTCCGCATGCCCGCCCGCTTCGTCCCCATTGACCGCGACACCCCGC
>Ga0172372_10009557_pt1 | contig 12596 bp, 6 predicted proteins | sample LakKiv5m_2_FD_114544 | JGI IMG/M metagenome (GOLD analysis project Ga0172372, IMG submission 114544) | Freshwater microbial communities from Kabuno Bay, South-Kivu, Congo - kab_092012_9.5m | ecosystem: Environmental > Aquatic > Freshwater > Lake | place: Democratic Republic of the Congo...
CCTCCCATTCCGAACTTCAGCATTTTTCCGGGAATCGTTCGGACAAGATCCAACTTTTGCTTCTTTGAAAAAATACTGATGCCACCCTTCACTTTTCCGGTGATATGCAGCTGTATCGAGTCTTTGTTCATCAAACGGAACATGGAAAGCATGGCGCCTTCGTCCAAATGAACTTGTAAGGGAACGGCAAGCGTATCCGTGTGCTTTCTTTTGAGTTTCACCTTTTGATCCAATTGCACGATACCAAGTGATTGGTCTTCTGCCGCAACAAAAACCTTCGACGGCTTGACTTTCAATGAAAATCCATTTGGATTATAAACGACTGCCCTTACTTCGAGTGAGATCTCTCTCCCGTCCATTTTCAATAGCTTCACTCCATCCATGGAACGCACCTCCGGATACTTGAATTCTGCGCAAGAAGAGAAGACAAAAACCGTTAAAACTGCAAAGAACAGCAGCCGCATCAGTTCGACATGAATTCCGTGTAGTACTTATAGAAATAGGGGATAGTCTCGATTCCGCGATAATAGTTAAACAACCCATAATGCTCGTTCGGCGAATGGATCGCATCGCTATCCAGACCGAAGCCCATCAGCATCGTTTTCAATCCAAGTTCCTTTTCGAACATCGCAACGATCGGAATACTTCCGCCACTTCTCACCGGAATAGCCGGTTTTCCGAATGTCTGCTCATAGGCTTTCGATGCAGCCTGATAAGCGATTGAATCAATTGGTGTCACCGCTGCTTCACCCCCATGATGCGGCGTCACTTTTACACGCACCCCTTTTGGCGCGATCGCTGCAAAATGTTTCGTGAACAACTCCGTGATCTCATCCGAGATTTGATTCGGAACCAGGCGCATGGAAATCTTTGCATACGCTTTTGAAGGGATGACCGTTTTGGCTCCTTCACCAATATATCCTCCCCAGATTCCGTTCACATCCAGCGTTGGACGAATTGAGCCTCGTTCAGGCGTGGAATAACCCGTTTCGCCATGCACATCTTCCAGATCAAGGGCTTTGCAATACGCCTCATGAGAAAAAGGAGCTTTGGCCATTTCCGCGCGTTCAGCGGCTGAAAGTTCTACCACTTTGTCATAAAATCCCGGAATGGTGATGTGATTATTTTCATCATGCAATGAAGCAATCATCTTCGTCAGGATGTTGATCGGATTTGCCACACAACCGCCGTAAAGTCCGGAATGCAGATCGCGGTTAGGTCCGGTAACTTCCACCTCCAGGTAACTCATTCCTCTCAATCCGGTGGTAATAGAAGGACAATCATTCGCGATCATTCCTGTATCGGAAACCAGAATAATATCTGCTTTGAGGCGATCTTTATTTTTGGCCACAAAACTGCCAAGATTATCGCTGCCTACCTCTTCTTCGCCTTCGATCATGAACTTCACGTTACACGGCAATTCATTGGTCTTAAGCAAAGCCTCCATCGCCTTCACATGCATGAACATCTGACCTTTGTCATCGCAGGCACCTCTGGCAAAAATGGCTCCCTCCGGATGAAGATCCGTCTTTTTAACGACAGGCTCAAATGGCGGTGAATGCCACAGATCGATCGGGTCCGCGGGTTGCACGTCGTAATGCCCGTACACAAGAACGGTTGGAAGGTCTTTCGAAATGATCTTTTCACCATACACCAGCGGGTGACCTCCCGTTTCGCAGATCTCTACCGCATCCAGTCCAATGGTAGTGAGGTGCGTCGCAATGTTTTCTGCTGTTTTGCGCACGTCCTTCGCGAAGGCCGGATCAGCTGATACTGAAGGTATTCTCAAAAGATCGAGCAATTCGTTTAAAAATCGTTCTTTATTTTCTGTAATGAATTGTTGTGTTTGTTTCATGCGTCCTTAATTACAGTTCAAAATTCGCAATTTAAATGAGTTTGACAGGCTTTTCACCTTTATTTTCATGAGAATGACGCAACCTTTTTCTATTTTTGGCGGTCTCAAGACTAGAAACTTATCCTCATGAAATATTTCTTCATTCTGTTACTTATCGTGCTATCGACAAAGGCTCATGGTCAAATCACCGTGACGAATGCGCAATCGCCAAATCAGCTCGTTCAGAATGTATTGATGGGGGTAGGTGTTACTGCTTCCAATGTAACCTATAATACGAGCGCAGCCAGCGCAGGGGTTCCTCAACAGAATGTCTCTTTTTTCGATGCTACCGGCACCACATTTCCAATCACTTCAGGAGTGCTATTAACAACAGGAGCAGGAGTCGGAGCTGTTGGCCCAAACAATTCCGGTTCTCAAACGGATAGCGGAACACCAACGGTTTCTACTGACCCGCATTTGAATGCTATTGCTGCCGGATCAGTAACAAATGGGGTTGTTCTTGAATTTGATTTTGTCCCTGCCGGAGATTCGATTTCATTCCGATACATTTTCGGATCCGAAGAGTATCCTGAATTTTCACCTTCAACCTTTAACGATGCTTTCGGGTTCTTTCTGTGGGGACCAGGCATTTCAGGCCCTTATGCACTTGCAGGCTACCCTGCGGGAGGAACAAACCTGGCATTGATCCCAGGCACCACCACTCCTGTGACCATAAACAATATCTTACCTTCTGATTCCAACTACGTTGACAACCTTAATGGCCTAGCCTACGGCTCAGCTATTCAATATGATGGCACTACGAAGCTCTTTACCTCTTTAGCCGGGGTTCAATGCGGACAAACTTACCATATTAAACTAGCACTTTGTAACGTTGGTGACCAGTCCTGGGATTCTGGTGTGTTCCTCGAAGCCAGCTCATTTAGTTCCGATGCTGTTCAAATCGCTGTGGCCACAGTATCAGGCGATACAGCAATCTATGAAGGTTGTTCCAGTGCAAACATCATCTTTACACGACCTGCTGATCAGGTCGGAGCCCCGCTTACAGTTACCTACGATATTGTAGGTACAGCGACTAACGGTACTGATTACAACACATTGACCAGTCCTATCACATTCAATATTGGCGAAGATACTGTAACACTTTCTGTAAGTCCTGTTGATGACGGCATATCCGAAGGTCCTGAACTTATCAGCATAACGGCTTACTCGCTCAATGAGTGCGGGGACACTGTTGCAACAACAGGTGAGGTCTGGATCCTTGATGAGCCCGTGCTGGATATCATCGAACAGGACACCATCATACAATGTAAGGATGATTCTGTGCTCGTAACAGCCATCCCTGTAGGAGGCATTGGTGCTATTTCACTCACTTGGAGTAATGGAGCAACCGGGAGCCCGGTTTACGTTTCAGGCAACCTTTCCGGAGACACCAGTTACCTTGTCACAATGACGGATCAATGCAACAATACATTTACCGACACACTCACCGTAACTGTGCTTCAAACGTTGGCTATTGACACCCTTTTATCCGGACCTTCTACGTGCGAACCAACAGGCTGGGTATCCGCCTTCATTAGTGGTTCATCCGGTGTGCCACTCTACAACTGGAACGGACCTGGTGTTGACAACCCTAATTTCATTGATGCAACCGTTTGGGAAGAACTCTCTTCGGGATGGTATTATTTTACCGTTCAAGATAACTTCTGTACGGATTTCGATAGTGTTTTCGTTGATATTCTCAATCCACCAAATGCTCAATTGAGTATTACACCAGAAAGCGGTTGTGGACCACTCAACGTGAGCATGACCAACTCAAGTGAAAATGCAGATCACTACCATTGGGATTTTGGTAATGGACAGCAACTTGATCTAACAAGCACAGCATCGCAATCGCAGACTTATTCGGTTAGTTCCATCATTCAACTGATCGCCTATCAGGGAACCTTATGCTCAGATACGGCCTACGCAACCGTAACTGTGGGCACATGCGGATGCACTGATCCGAATGCGTTAAACTATAATCCGCTCGCCACCATTGATAATGGAAATTGTCAATACCCTATCCCAAGCGTTGTTGCGCCAAACGTATTTACCCCGAATGGCGATAATGCCAATGATCTCTTCTTCCTTAATGTTACTAATGCAACCAGCGTTGAACTTGTTATCCTCAATCGCTGGGGGAATATCATGTTCGACATGAAAGGTGTAAATCCAGCCTGGAACGGCAAAACTGATAGTGGAATTCCGGTTGATGAGGGCGTTTACTTTTACAAATACGTGGTAAAAGGATTTAATGACCAGGAACTTGAAGGACATGGATTCATTGAACTGATACGCTGATAATTCAGAATCAGAAGGAAAAACAGAAACAGAAGGAGAAAGAGAGTCAGGAAGTTAGAAGTTAGGAGTTGAAAGTACTGGTTCTTAGATCTATCAGTCCTGACCGAATGGAATGAGTTTCTGGACGGTCTATGCTCTATGTTCCATCAGCTCAAGGACGAACTCGGAGGTTCATTGAGGGAAATCAGTAAAGGAAGTTATTATACGGATAGCGAACCTTAAAAATCTCTTTCACTTCGGTGTAAATCGTTTGCTTAAGCTCCTCAATATTTTCCTTATCGGTAGCTGAAATAAACACGCACTTTGTATTGTTCAGTTTGGACATCCAGGTACGTTTCAACTCCTCAATGGTATAGGTGATCGGCTCACCATATTCATCCGTTGGATGATATGCATCTATCTTGTTGAACACCAATATGACAGGTTTTTCTTTCTTTTCAAGTTCCTGAAGTGTCTCATTGACTACTTGATAATGATCCTCAAAATTAGGATGAGAAATATCCAGTACATGCACCAGCAGATCAGCTTCACGTACCTCATCCAAAGTTGATTTGAAGGATTCAACGAGCTGATGAGGAAGTTTACGGATGAAACCTACCGTATCCGTCAGCAAAAATGGCAGGTTATCAATAACAACCTTGCGTACTGTTGTATCCAACGTCGCAAACAACTTATTCTCCGCAAAAACTTCCGATTTTGACAACAGGTTCATGAGTGTGGATTTCCCAACATTGGTATAGCCAACCAAAGCGACGCGTACCAGCTGACCGCGGTTACTGCGCTGAACTGCCATTTGCTTATCGATCTCCTTGAGTTTTTCCTTCATCAAAGCAATCCTGGTTTGAATAATCCTTCGATCCGTTTCAATCTGCGATTCACCCGGACCTCTCAATCCGATACCCCCTTTCTGACGCTCAAGGTGAGTCCACATGCGCGTCAGTCGCGGAAGCATATACTGGAGCTGAGCGAGTTCTACCTGGGTTTTAGCATGCGAGGTCCGCGCACGACTTGCAAAAATGTCCAGGATGAGAATATTTCGATCAAGGATCTTGCATTCGAGTTCACGTTCTATGTTTCGCAACTGCGATGGAGAGAGTTCATCGTCAAAAATGACGAGTTCGATTTCGTGAGCCTTTATGTATTCTTTGATCTCCTCCAACTTTCCGGTCCCGACGAAAGTTCTTGGATTGGGCATTGGGAGTTTTTGCAAGAACTTATGATGCGTGAATGCGCCTGCCGTTTCGGCAAGAAACTCAAGCTCATCGAGGAACTCATTGGCTGTATCTTCCCGAATCTCCGGAGTAATTACACCAACGAGCACACAACTCTCGATCACCTCATCTACCGTAACATGTTCCTGCATCTACCTTCTCAATTTCATTACGTGTGCTGTCACCAAACTGACATTGCGATCTGAACCAAGCAATTCTTTCATGGGTGGCATCGCATTCTTTCCTTTTCGGATCATCTGAATGACTTGATTACTATCCAGTTTGGATTGCGTAAGGTCCTTGGCGCCTGAGGCACCTAATTTACCATCTTCACCATGACATATCGCACAATGCTGCAAGAATAAGGAAGAACCTGAAACTGGTTTTTCATTTTCAGCAGATGAATTCAACGCTTCAGCAGACCCCGACCCCGAGCAGGAAAAGAAAAATGGTTGAACCGCGAGGATCAGAACCAGCCTCCACCCAAATTCACACGGAAAGGCCATGGAATAAATGCTAAGATCAATAGTAAACCAATCGCATAGAATAGAAGCGTTGTCTTGAATTTCTTTTTGACATCCTCCGTTCTTTTAGCCTTACTGTATCCGATCGTCACAAGTACGATCGCCAAAAGCATCCCCGCCAAGTGCTCCATGCCATAGAAACGGAATAGCTCCTGCTTCATCCAACCTTGATCAAACGATGTTTTGCCAGATGTCTTCAACAGTACTAATCCAAGAAGAAACTGCACGTGCAGCGTAACCATAGCGAACAGTCCAACCATTTTATCTTTCTTTGAATAAACTGTTGAATTTCGATTCAAATAGGCGTTTAAAACGGTGTAGACCAATAACAACAAGGCAATCCATCTGAGTCCTGAATGTGCATGTACCAACATTTGCTTCAATTTTAAAAGTGTTTCCAAAAGTACAAAAAGATGAGCGCAACAAGGATTTGGACTCCAGATAAATTCATGATTTCGTTGGGATGGAACGCATTAAGAACGGATTTCAACTCACTCCGGATACATGCCAAGAGGATAATCAGTAAATTCAAACCCTCAAAGAAAAAATACCTATGACCCGAATTTGGATCTTTCTGATTTTACTTGGGATCTTCTTCCGAATCCCCGCTCAAACCCATCCTGTAAATGGAACGGCAGCCTCTAAAGCGAAATTCATTGCATTGACCAATGCGTCGATCATTATGGCTGATGGAAGTTTGCTAACCAACGCAACACTTTTGCTATCGGGAGAAAAGATCGTTGAGGTAGGCAAAAAGGTAAGTATCCCCAAAGATGCCATTGTTTACGACCTGACTGGACAAACTATTGTTCCTTCCTTCGTGGAATTGAACAGCTCTGTTGGACTTCCCAAACCTGAATCAAATGGCGGGTGGAGTCCAAGACCACAGATCGAAAGTAAAAAACAGGGGGCATATTACTGGAACGAATCAATTCACCCTGAAACTGATGCTTCGACCTTGTACAAATCAGATGAAAAAGCAATTGACGAATTAAGAAAAATGGGCTTTGCAGTAGCGCTTTCGCATGTTTCGGATGGTATCGCGCAGGGAACCGGAACACTTGTAGCACTGGATTCCAAAGACGAAAATAAGGTCATGTTGCAGTCAGCATCTGCGCAGTTCTTTTCCCTTGAAAAAGGCGTTTCGAGACAAACCTATCCTTCTTCTCAGATGGGTTCGATCGCACTATTACGACAAGTGTTCTATGATCTTGACTGGTATCGGAAGGTCCCTGAAAAAGAAACAGATCTTAGCCTTGAAGCACTGGACAAACATGCGAATCTGCCCTTATTTTTTAAAACTAACGACAAGTGGGAAATTTTGCGTGCCGAAAAGATCGCAAAAGAATTCGGGTTGAACTTCCATTACTTGGGTTCCGGAAATGAATATGAGATCATTGATGACCTCAAGACGCTCAATCGCACTGTGATTGTGCCTGTCAATTTTCCGGATGCTTATGACGTGAAGGATCCATACATTTCAAGACAAATTCCACTCAGTGACCTGAAACACTGGGAACTGGCCCCTTCCAATTTGTATTTTCTTGAAAAAGGAAATATTCCGTTCTGTATTACTTCCAACGGGATGAAAACCGCAGCAGATTTCTGGACCAATATCCGAAAAGCAATTCAACTGGGCGCCAATTATACTGCTGTTCTCAACGCATTAACCATTGAGCCGGCAAAATTACTTGGCTTTGATGGAAAAATTGGAACCCTTGAAGCCGGTAAACTTGCCAACTTTACGGTATACTCTGGAAATCCCTTTGAGCAAGAAGCAAAAGTCTATGAATCCTGGGTACTCGGTGAGCGAAAAATTTTCGATGGTCCTGTGAGAGAGGATATTTCCGGAAAGTACAATTTGTTTATCAAAGACAAAAAATATCCATTGGAGATCAGCCGTCAAAATGACTCCTGGAATGCTAAGGTAACTTCGTACAAAACGCCACGAGCCAATGGTACTGCCGGGTCTGATACTTTAGTGATTAAAGGAGCTTTAACGCTAAGCGGCAACGATGTTACCCTGCAATTCAATCTGGATGACAATAACTGGAAAGGAAGTGTAAATCTACATGCAAAAGCAAATGCAAAAATGGGAATCCTTGAAGGAGACGGCATGCTTCCCGACGGATCCTGGATCCAATGGTCCGCCATCCGAAATCAAAAAGGTGAGTCTGTTGCAAAGAATACGGATAAAATTACCTCAGATACACTGACCAAACAATTGATCTGGCATCCGAATATGTCTTTCGGATTCGATTCTATTCCTTCAAGAAATACGGTTTTATTTAAGAATGTAACTGTATGGACGAATGAAAAAGACGGCATTTTGTATGGTGCAAACGTACTTGTTGAAAATGGAAAGATCGCTCATGTCGGTATGTCAATGCCTAAGAATTCAGAAGGCATTACGATTATCGATGGTAAAGGACTGCACTTGACAAGCGGTATCATAGATGAACATTCACACATTGCCATATCCAAAGGAGTAAACGAAGGTGGTCAGGCCATTTCAGCAGAGGTGAGCATTCAGGATGTTGTAAATCCGGATGACATCAACATTTACCGACAGCTTTCCGGGGGAGTAACAGCAGCACAATTGCTCCATGGATCTGCAAATCCGATAGGTGGTCAGTCAGCGTTGATCAAACTCAAATGGGGCGTTAGTCCGGAAGAGATGCTCATCGCCAATGCCCCAAAATTCATAAAATGCGCACTTGGAGAAAACGTCAAACAAGCAAACTGGGGAGATTACAACACAGAGCGCTTTCCTCAGACCAGAATGGGCGTTGAGCAAGTATTTTATGATGGATTCAACAGAGCAAGAGCCTACCAAAAAGAATGGGATGACTTCAACAAGCACAAAGGAGGCAAACATCACAAGGTAGCCCCGCGGAAGGACCTTGAATTGGAAGTGTTGAATGAAATTCTGAGATCTGAACGGTTTATTACTTGTCATTCCTATGTGCAATCAGAGATCAACATGCTCATGCATGTCGCCGATTCAATGGGTTTTAAAATCAATACGTTTACACACATCCTTGAAGGCTACAAAGTGGCCGACAAAATGCTCAAGCATGGCGTTGGTGCCTCTACCTTCTCCGATTGGTGGGCATATAAATATGAAGTAAATGATGCCATTCCCTATAATGCTTCACTCATGCATAAAATGGGGCTGACTGTTGCGATCAATTCGGATGACGCGGAAATGGGAAGACGATTGAATCAAGAGGCAGCGAAAAGTGTTAAATACGGTGGGATGAGCGAAGAGGATGCCTGGAAAATGGTAACACTCAATCCCGCTAAACTATTGCACCTGGATGACCACATGGGTTCAGTGAAGGTCGGAAAGGACGCGGATCTGGTGCTATGGACGGCTAATCCTCTTTCGATACAAGCGCAAACGAAGATCACCATGATCGACGGCATCATTTATTTTGACAGGGATCGCGAAGCCAAAATGGAGCTATCAAATCAGCAAGAAAAAGCACGCATTATTTCGAAAATGCTGCAGTCAAACATGAAAGGAGAAGCGACACAGGCATTTCAAAAACCGAAGAACAAGCATTTTCATTGCGACACGATCGGAGAAGAAGGAACAACAGAAGAAAACACCCATTGATCATGAAAAGAAATTACATCATTCTTACTTTGTTTTGTTTGTTGATGCAGTTCGCTGTTTTCGGACAAAAACGAATATTACTTCTGAATGGCTACCTACACACAGGTAATTCAAAAACGATTGAAACCGCTGCTGTTGGTATTGATAACGGCAAGATCAGTGTCGTCAGAAATGCGTTGGCCTACTCTTACAGCAAGGAAGATTGGGACACGATCATCGATCTTAAAGGGCAACATATTTACCCGGGGTTTGTTGCAGCCAATTCAACGCTGGGACTTACAGAGATCGATGCCGTAAGGGCAACCAGGGATTTTGACGAGGTCGGTGAATATAACCCACACATCAGATCGCAGATCGCCTATAATGCGGAATCAAAAGTAATTGCTACAGTTTGCACGAATGGTGTTCTCCTGACTCAGGCTACGCCAAGAGGCGGACAGATCTCCGGAAGTTCATCAGTAATGGCTACTTCAGGTTGGAACTGGGAGGATGCAACAATCCTTGCTGATGATGGAATTCATGTAAACTGGCCGGCTGATATTCAGTACAATTGGGGAGAAGGGTCTACCAGAAAAAAGAATGACAGCTACGATAAGGAAAAAGCGCAACTCTTAGCTTTTTTTGAAATGGCACAGGCCTATGCCAATCTCGATGCAAGTGAACAATCTGACGTGCGTTTGAATGCGATGAGATCTTGCTTCAAGGGAACCAAGCGGGTGTATTTTCATGCTGACAATGTGCAGCAATTGCTTGATGTTATTGATTTTTCACAAAAGTTCTCCCTGCCTTTCCCTGTAATTGTAGGAGGTTATGAAAGTTATCTGATCACTCGGAAATTGAAAGATGCCAATATCCCTGTTATGCTGAACCGCCTTCATAGTTTGCCTGAAAATGAAACTGATCCTGTCGACCTGCCTTACCGCCTTCCTAAATTGTTACAGGACGGAGGTGTGCTCTTTTGTTTACAACCACACGGCGATATGGAAGCAATGAATGCTCGTAACCTGCCATTTCTTGCAGGCACGGCGTGGGCTTATGGTTTGAGCGAGGAAGAAGCGATTGCAAGTGTCTCGAAAAATGTGTGTGATATTATCGGAATTGGAAAAAATTACGGAACGATCGAAGAAGGAAAATCGGCTACCTTGTTCATTTCAAAAGGAAACGCATTGGATATGAGAACAAGTCAAATCAGCCTGGCTTATATCAATGGCGTACGAATCAATCTACTTAATACTCAAGAGGAACTGTACCGAAAATATTCAAAAAAATATCAGCAACAATAAAGGGGAAGCATTCACTTCCCCCTTAAGTCATTCTTCTTTGAAACAGATTATTCGATCATCAGTTTTCGAGACCAAGCGGACTTCCCTCCTTGTAACTGAATCACAAAACATCCTGCCGGAATATCACTTGTATTAAGCATCATTTGTTCTCCATTTTGCCAATCCCAGGTTCTGATCACACGTCCGGACAAATCGAGTAAATTCACTTTCTGTACCTTCATCTGAGCATCAGCGCGAACAATGAGATGGTCATCTGCGGGTACCGGCGAAATACTCCAGACGGCCGTGGAAAGCTCTGAAAATCCAAGACCCACATTTAAGGCTGCTGACGTGTAAACACAACCAAAAGTATCAGCAATTTCAATGGCGTATGCTCCTGACGACAACACTGACGTAGTGTTCGCAGTTTCTCCGGTCAATGCATTGCCATCGAGCAACCATTGCATCGAATAACCTGACGGAACACCTCCTGCTACAAGTCCTGTAGCATTAGAGGAAATAGTCGGTTGAACGTTCGGACTGCAATAAACGGCTCTTAAAGTATCCGAGAAGCTCACACAACCCGTTTGATTGATGGCAACCACATAATAATCACCCGACATTGTTACAATATAATCAGGATTAGATGCTGCAATGATCGGACTACCATTAAAATACCATTGATACCCAAAGCCAAGATTCGGAGTTGATAAGGTATGATTGAGTGAATCATAAGCAATAAGCGGTACGGGCGGGTAATCGAAGACGTGAACTGTATCGGTGGAAATAACTGAAGGAGATGGGTAGATCGTTTGATTTAAGACCGTATAATTAATGGTACCACCCGAACCTGAATCTCCACCACTAACAGCACAACCCGTGCACCCGCTCATCATGACTGTATGGTTGCCCATAAAATCATCCGCACCATAAACCAGATCACCATAACTATCATCGGCCTCATACAACTGAATCGCATAGGTATTTAAGGGGTTCATGACGATATTCATTGGTACACTGACGGGAAGCGTAGCATTTCCGAAAATGCTGGATGTAAAAATGATAGATCCGTTTTCGGTAACTTTCACCCAAACATCAGGATCTTCATATGAAGGAAATCCTTCGCCATAACCACTCATAGAGGTCACCGTAACCCCAGTAAGGGTATTCACTTGGATAGTATCTAAATTTGAATAGGCTTCGTAATGAACGATGTAATCACCCGGAGCATTATAAACCTGAGGTGCAGGGTTCTCGAGGGTGGAGATGTTACCATTTCCAAAATCCCAAGAATAGGCCAACAAACCGGGATTATTGTTGGAGAAATCGACCGTTATCGGAGAACACCCTGAACCACCTGTCATTGTAAAACCATCATTTGAAGAGGTAGCATTACTTGGTAAAACTTCCATGTAAATCTGAAACTGAAAAGGATAGCCCTGAACAACGGTCAGATCAGCAAGGACGGTAACATAAACGGAATAAACTCCGGCAAGCAATGGGGTTCCGGATATATTCACACAGCCATATTGACTTACTTGCGGGTTATAATCACAATTACTTGTATTGTTATTGCATTGCCAGTTTAAACCAACAGGCAGCGAAACTGAAAGTATGTGGAAATTCGTAAAATCATAACCCATGGTATCAAGCGGCATAAAGAACGTCACATCGGTTGAATAGGGTTGCCCGACATAACCCGTTGGAAGGGTATCAGGATAAATTCCTACCTGCGTTTGTGAATAATCAATGGTACAGACTTGGGCCGACACTGAAAAAAGC
>Ga0172372_10009559_pt1 | contig 12594 bp, 4 predicted proteins | sample LakKiv5m_2_FD_114544 | JGI IMG/M metagenome (GOLD analysis project Ga0172372, IMG submission 114544) | Freshwater microbial communities from Kabuno Bay, South-Kivu, Congo - kab_092012_9.5m | ecosystem: Environmental > Aquatic > Freshwater > Lake | place: Democratic Republic of the Congo...
ACTGGCCTTGGGCTTGCTGTCGTACATCAGGCAATCACAACTGCGGGCGGCCGATTGCGGGTCGAGAGTGAACGGGGGCGTGGTACGCGTTTCACCATCGAACTTCCGTGCGTTGTTCGGCAGGCGGAACCAGTTGCGATCTCGCAGGAAGTTGCGCGGTCGATTGTGGTGGTTGAAGCCCATGATCTTCTTCGCCCCATGCTTGTGGAGGCGCTTCGCTCAAGCGGTCATCAAGTGCACGCTGTTGCGCGCCTTGATGAGTTGCACGCGTTCGTGCGTGATGGTGAGTGCCAATCAGATGGCACCGCCATCGACATGCTGATTGCAGATCCAAGCGGTGCGGCCGATGCACTGTTTGCCTTCCACGCGCAACTTGAGCAATGGCGTGGTCGACCGATTGCGCTGCTCATTGCCACCGACGATCTATCGGTTCGCCTGCCTGTGCGGGCGCCGGCGCATGTGGCGCTCCTGTCGAAACCCTTCGAGATTTCAGTGCTTCTTGCAGAAGTTCGGCGAGTTGCTGGATTTGCGGAGCGCACCTGAGGTTCGGGGATGGATTGGGACGGATCGGGGACGGATCGGGGTCGGATCGGGGTCGGATCGGGGTCGGATCGCTGTTGCGCACTCTGACCGCGACGCTTTGTCTTGAAGTCGACGCGTGCTTTCGCGCGTTCATGCTCCATTTCGCCTGAAAAATTGCGACGGCATGGTTGACAGCATCAGAAGCGAAGTATACTAACAAACACCGAACAAGTTTCGGTGAATCTTTCATCGCGAATGGGTGTCTTGGGGCAGGAATTGGCGCCAGTCATGCGCCAGTCATGCGCCGTGCGCGTGATTGCGGCTGCTTCCAGCATTCTCAGTTGCATTGCACACCTATCGCGAGGCGGGTTATGTCGGAATCATCCCAATCCCAATCCCAATCCCAGTTCCAGTTCCCATTCCAGTCACGGCCCCAGTCACGGCCCCAGTCACGGCCCCAGTCACGGCCCCAGTCACGGCCCCAGTCACTGCCATGTCGCAAGTTCAAGCGACCACAAGAAACCCAAGCCGCACTTCGGCGTGCTTTGCTGCAGCGTGACGAAGCAAATCTCTCCTCATCGCACAGAACAACGGGTCTGCTTGCAGAATTTCGTGAGGCTATGCGATGCGTCGCGCAGGCTGAAGCACATGATCAAGCACATGATCAAGCACATGATCAAGTACATGATCAAGCACACGCACTCATCGACGCATCACGCGTGAATTCCAATGTGCTGCCTGAGAGAAAGCGTACTTCGCCGCGCGTGATCATTCCGACAGGTCTCTCTGTCGATGCGTCTTTGGGTGGGGGCCTTGTATGCGGGGCACTGCATGTTGTGCAGAGCGTGCAGCGGGGTACTGTTTCCTCTGGATTTTCTCTATCTGGCGTTCTTCCATTTGGGTTTTTGGGATATCTGGCCTTTCAAGGCGTGAAGCACCTGTCTGGTCCGCATGCAGATTCCAATACCGCGACGGGACATGCGCAGAGTTCTGTTGTCTGGATTGGTGATCGTGTGCGTCCAAGTTGCGAACTCATGGAAGTTGTGCATGAGTTTGAAGGATGCGGGCAGCCGCAGCTAGTCCAAAGTGCGGTCACTCCAAATCACAGGCGAGATTTCGCGTCGCATTGCATCGTGATTGCAGATGTTGATTCGGACTATGGAACGCAGTCACACTTGCATACCAGTGCTGTTCAAAGATCTTCCTCGCACAGGCAAGATTTGGGCAAGAAACGCCATGAAAAAAAGAGTGTTCCACACATGCGGGTTTGGAGTGCAGAACAATTTTTGCGCTCAGGTCACGCCGGCGTTTTGATCATCGATAGTTGCGGATTTGACTCGCTGTGCTGGAGGCGTCTTCACCTTGCCGCAACGCATGCGGCAGCACCTGTACTCGTGATCGTTGTTGCATGCCCAGACACGCGCCCATGCAATCGTCAAGCGGCACGGGATAGCGCGATCCATGGCGCAAAGTATGAGCGAGTCGTGCCGCATATACACGGTATGGGTGTATCAACCTCATGGGAGATCTCGGCATGTTCGCAAGGCTTTGACTTTGGTTGGCGCATGACGCTTTGTGCACTGAGGGGCGCATCGGCCGTTGCTGCAGAAGGACATGCCACAGAGCAAGTATGCGGACTGCATCGCATATCCATCGTGGCAGATCGCGCAGTACAGGGCATCATCACGCTACCCCGCACCTCCTTTGGAACTGCCGCATGGCGCGCGCTTCAAGCCTCACATGAATCTTCACATGAATCTTCACATGAATTTTCACATGAATCTTCACATGAAGCGAAAGCGTTTCAGCAGAAGAGTTCGCTTGATGACACAGCGCATGTGGAGGAGGTCAAGCCTCAACTGCAAGCGCAGATTGAGATGCCACTGACACAACAGGAATTGTTCTCACCCGAAGTTCCGAGTGATTGTGTAGAGAGGGCTGCGTAATGCCTACAGAATCTGGTACTGGGGGCAAACGATTCGTTGCTGTTGCATTTATCAATTGGTCTGGTGATGTGGCACGAGCTTGGCTTCGTCGCCAAAACGACATCGCCAAACTTCTTCCGCACGATGCTGCAGAGGGAAGCGATCCACTTGAAGGTGTTTCTGTGGTTGTGGTGCGTGGTAGCGCAACGCATGCGACTGCTGTATCTCCAAATACATCATCTTTGGGTACTTCATATGTTGGTTTCACGAGTGAAGTTGTTGGGTGTTGTCGCGAAGCGATTTGCAGTGGAGTAAGGCTCGGCAAGACGCTCGCACAAGTCGAAATGTCACTTGAGCATCCAGAACATCAAGTTCAAACTGAGGCTCTGCGCTCAAGCCCGCGCTCAATATCGGGATCAATATCGCCATCAATATCACCATCAATATCGTGTGCTGCGCTTCGAAGTCGCATCGTGACAGCGAGCAATCGACTCATCGCGCTTCGCGAAGATCGACCAGCGGAGCAGCGACTGCTCTCTCGGCTCGGCCGTTGTTTGGAGCGCTGGGTTCCAGATATTTCCATCGAGTATGCAGCGTCGGAAAGTGATGCAGGTGCCTTGTGTATCAGGTGTATGACACAGCACTCGCTTCGTGCGTCGAGTTTGCAAAGTCAACATGTGCATCGATCGCAATTCTGCAGCGCTGCGTCTGATCGATTGCCTGATATCTGCCGTATTCCACAGGTACCGGTGTTGGTTGGGTCGCTAGAGGGCTGCGCGAAACTCTTTCGCGGCCTGCATGGATCTGAGCAAGTGCTTCTGCGTCGTATTCATGATGGTTTTGTTCGGCATGGTCTTCATGTACGCGTTGTGACAGCATCGCGTGTTGCAGCAGCCATCGCGATGGCGCGATTTGCACCGTATTCGCATCGAAGGTCGGTTCGGCATGCACATGACACGAAGTGTTGTGCCTGTAAGGCCGCGTATGTCATTCCGGATGACTGTGCTTTGCAAGCACTGGAATACTTGCCCGTTGAAGCCTTGCGTGTAGATGCGGGACAAATCGAAAAGTTGCGCTCTGTTGAGGTTGAAACAATTGGTCAACTTGCACGCCTTCGAACTGGCGGCGTCGTAGAGCGCTTTGGAAAGTGTGAAGCGAGTCTGTTGGGAATGTCCGCCAATTTCCTGCAATCAGGTCGGTCTTCCAATCTTGTGTGTGGAAGTCTTCTTGTGAGGCTTGAGCAAGCACTCGGTACAACAGGTGCTCAGGTGTATGAGCCCCGCATCTTGCTACGACAGAAAGATCCGGTTGTTGTGCAGCATGTGTTTGATGGCCCAGTGACACATCAAGACACTTTGCAGATTGCCTGTGCAGATCTCATTGATCAGATAGCGCATCGTCTTGCACAACAGCGCGAAGGGCTTCGATGTGCGCGCTGGGTTTTTCAGCATGCGGATCTTGCAGCAGATCCGATGGTGAACGCTGCGAAAGAAATCACGCCTCATCGGTTGTCGAAAAATACAGAGGATATTCAAGCGGCAGCAGTGCGCTTGGATATGAGAGAAACAACCTTTGAAGTTCGATTCGGGAAGCCGACTGTCACGCGGCTTCATCACTGGAATGTGCTTCGCCACAAGCTTGAGCAAGTCTGCCTCGCGCACGGCGTTGAGTCGATTCGCTGTACGGTTGAGCAGTCGGTGCGCTTGCGTTACGCACAAGGCATTGTGGGAGGTGTCGGCAGGGCTATGGAGAGAAGGGGTGTATGTAGACCCATGGAGAGCCACATGGCGAACCCCGTGGCGAACCCCGTGGCGAACCCCGTGCAGAGGCCCGTGGAGACCCCTATAGAAGGTGGTATTGCGAAACCTCGGTCTACATCACAAGAGTTGTGTGCCCTCCATGCCTTGCACGAATCGGTTGTGTCGGCAACTGATTTTCTATCCAAGGATGATGCGTGGCTTGAAGTTGTAGCTGCGCGTCTTGGTGAAGGCCGTATCACGCGGCTGCAGAACTCAAATTGCAATCAGGGCAACACAAAACATCCCGCATGGACGGATGGTTCATACGGTTTCGTTCGGCAGCCATGGCAAGTTTTCTCTCCAACAGAGTTGGCTCGGCTTGTTGTGTGTGGTGCACACGAGGCTGCTGCGCGATGTGCGAAAGCCATTGCATGTAGAACCGTATTTCAGCATGAGTGTGTGCGAAATCGAAGTGGTACGAAAGCCATGACGGTGTCTTGGCGAGATCGTGCGTGGTTCTTACACGCCATCGATGGCTGGAAGCGTATGGCTGCCCCGTGGATTGAACAAGTTGATCTTCACGCTTCTCCGCATACTTCTCCGCATACTTCTCCGCATACTTCTCCGCACACGAGAGCAGGGGACGAAGTTGCGCAAAGTATGCATGCACATGGTCAGGTGTCATCACGCATACTTCTTTCTGCATATGGGCATGGTGCGGAATTTTGCGATGAAAAATTTTGGATTCAAGTGCGTTGGCCAGATCGAATTCGCGCTGCACATCGCCATGACTCTGCACGCCATACAAGCCAACAACTGAAATCATGCCAGCATCATGTGGAGTTGATGCAGGAAGTCGTTGCATCGGATCATGCATCGGATCATGCATCGGATCATGCATTGCTCGCTGACGAACCGTGGATTCGTAGATGCGTTGCTGCTCTTGAGGAAGGTGTTGATCTTGTTGTGGAAGGAGTTTGGGGATGACTGCGCCAGTCCACAGCGCGCACGCGCGGATTTTTTCAGCAAATGCGCTGCAGCGTCGGCGTCGGCCACAGCGGTGGTCGGAAATTGCCGTGACAAGTCATGCCAGTTTTCTTCGTGGTGCAAGCCATCCAGAAGAGTTGGTTGCGCGGGCAATAGAACTGGGATATGCCGGCATGGCGCTCGTCGACCATGCAACTGTTGGTGGTGCAGTTCGGGCGCATGTTGCGCGTTCTTCCATTCTCAAACAGCAATCCACCATGGTCAGCGGTATTCCGCGAAGCGAAGCGCGTGATGCATTGCAGTTGGGATTTGGCGCTCGCGTGTGCTTGTCGATGGAGAGTTCTCAGGTTTCGACCAGTCGGCGTGGACATCCGTATGAGCATCGATACAAGAGTGGCGGCCGAGATTTCGTGAAACGATCTCACAAGCCCATTGAACTGATGTTGTACGCAACCGATCGGGCATCATGGGGGCTGTTGTCGCTTCTACTCACGCGCATGCGGAGTCATGTCATTCCGCATGAAGATGCAAATGAAAATCCGCATGAAAATCGGTTGCAACATACATGTGAAGAAATATGCGAACAGACCTCAGCCTCGCGTGCGCGTGCGGTGCAGTGGCAACGGTATGGCAGTACGCATCTCTCGGAACTTGTGGAACTGCTCCGTCACCATCAAGGAGGGGGTTCTGTACTTGCAGTGATCGTGCCTCCGTCGCTTCCTGAGCAACGCTTTCTCGAAGCAGCAGAAGGGCTTGCGCGCATGATCCCCGACCGCATTGCGGTGGCACTCTCCCGTACAGAAGAGCCCGAGAGCGTGATTCTCTCGGAACGAGCGTGTGTACTTGCAAGCGCTCTTGGTATTCCGGTTGCTGCGACAGGTGATGTTCGCATGCATGACATCGAGCGCCGACAACTCCTTGATGTGTTGACTGCGATTCGTTTTGGCACAGATGTACGCAGTATGCAGCATGGAAGACATCCAAGAACCGCAGTCAACGCTGAACGCCGCATGCGCAGTGTGCAAGAAATGCTGTTGCGCTTTGCAGACAAGCCAGAAGCCGTCGAAACATCGGTGCGATTTGTAGAGCGTGCATCGCATTTTTCACTCGACCAACTTCGATACGAATATCCCGATGAGGTTTCGCCTCAAGGTGTTCCACCCATGCGCCATCTGCATGAGTTGGTGTGGAAGGGTGCGAGAGAGCGCTATCCGCGAGGAGTTCCAGCGAAAGTTGCGCGTCAGTTTGAGCACGAGTTTGCGATTATTGAGGATCTTCAGTATGCGCCATACTTTCTGACGGTCCACGAGATCGTTGCCTTTGCGCGTTCGCGTGGGATCTTGTGTCAAGGTCGTGGAGCTGCAGCCAATAGCGCCGTGTGCTTTGCTCTCGGTATTACAGCAGTTGATCCGGACCGAATTGATGTGCTCTTTGAGCGTTTCGTCAGTCGCGAACGCAATGAGCCTCCAGATATCGACATCGATTTCGAACATGAGCGCCGCGAGGAAGTGATTCAGCACATCTACGCGAAATATGGTCGGCATCGGGCTGCGCTTGTTTGTGAAATCATCAGTTATCGCGGTCGAAGCGCGGTGCGTGATGTTGGAAAGGCACTGGGGTTTTCAGAAGACAGCATTGTGAAACTTGCATCGTGTGCAGATCGTTGGTCTGCCGAAGTTTTTCCCACAGTCGAAACTCATACAACATCCGAGCATGCGGCAACAGGGATCAACAGTGAAAGCGCGGCGCTCTTTCGTGCCGCAGGTGTGGATCCAAACTCTGTGGCGGCGCGACATTTTGTGCGCTTGGTTCGCGAGATACAGGGTTTCCCGCGGCATCGCTCGCAGCATGTGGGTGGCTTCGTTATCTCACGAGGTCCGCTCGCAGAAATGGTTCCTATGGAGAACGCTGCGATGGAGAATCGCACCATTCTCGAATGGGACAAAGATGACATTGAAGCGCTTGGCATGCTCAAAATCGACATTTTGTCGTTGGGCATGCTGACGGCGATTCGGAAGACCATCGATTTGATCAATGGCGACAGACATGCACTTGCAGCAGGTGCGTGTTCAGAAGCAACTCTCACAACAGATGGGCTTCCCGCATCAGATGCGTCGCTCCCTGCGTCGCTCCCTGAGACGGAAGCAACGGCGATACAGTCAGTTGTTCCACTCCGCTTTCACACCATTCCTGCTGAAGACACATTGACCTACGACATGGTTTGCAAAGCGGATACCGTTGGTGTTTTTCAAATTGAGTCGCGAGCGCAGATGTCGATGTTGCCGCGCTTGAAGCCGCGCTGTTTTTATGATCTTGTGATTGAAGTAGCGATTGTCCGACCTGGCCCCATTCAGGGCGACATGGTGCATCCGTATCTTCGGAGGCGAAGCGGCGAAGAGCGTGCCGAGTATCCGGATGATGCGGTGCGACAAGTACTCGCAAAGACGCTCGGTGTTCCGCTGTTTCAAGAACAAGCAATGGCACTGGCTGTTGTTGCAGCGGGATTTTCGCCGGGGGAAGCAGATCACTTGCGCCGTGCGATTGCCGCGTGGAAACGCAGCGGAAATCAGATTGTGCAGTTCGGAGAAAAACTTGAGCAGGGCATGGTTTCGCGTGGGTACTCAAGACAATTTGCTTTGCAAGTGTTTGAGCAAATCAAAGGGTTTTCTGGATATGGATTCCCCGAATCGCACGCTGCAAGCTTTGCACTTTTGGTTTATGCAAGCGCGTGGCTGAAGAGGCATCACCCCGCAGCATTTGCGGCAGCATTACTCAACAGCCAGCCGATGGGGTTTTACGCCCCAGCGCAAATCGTGCGAGACGCGAAAGATCACGGCGTTGTCGTGCGGGGTGTCGATATACACCACTCGTTGTGGGATACGACACTTGAACGAGGTGAATTTGAACGAGGTGAATTTGAACGAGGTGAATTTGAACGAGAGAAGGGGGGGTTCGTTCGCATTGATGCTGGGCTACAAGCCATGATGAACGCAGTACGCAGTGGTACTTGTGCTCAGGGTGCATCGTTGGTCGAACGGTGGAGCACGCAGGCGATGCAGTCCACGCAGTCCATGCCATCGGCGCGCTGGCATAGGTGGATCGTTTCTGGTGTTGCCCAATCGAATAGACATGCGGCTGTTGAAGCGCAATGTCGCACGCATCATGGCGAGTTCCGGTTGGAACATCGGCATAGCCAAGGGCGGAGTATGACGCCTTCACTTACTCCGAATGGTCATGCAAATCGTGCGGAACCCGAACCGCTTTGTACGCCATGGCAGTGCACTGGGCACAGTACTACCATCGATTTTCATGTTCCATCGCAGCCAGCACTTCGACTTGGTATGCGCATGGTTCGTGGTCTTGAGATCGATGATGCACAACGCATCGTGGAAGCGGTGCGGCGTGAAGGCCGATTTACGCGTATTCGTGACATTTTCGATGCGTCCGGTGTCTCACAGGCTGCCCTGCGCAGACTTGCAGCAGCAGACGCGTTTACATCGATGGGTCTCGATCGACAGCAGGCAACATGGCAAATACTGGCACTGCGTGATATTGGACCAACACTCTGGTCGTTCGGTGTTGCTGCTTCGTCGAGTCCAGAGCAACCTGCTGTGCAAACTCATAGGCAAGTTTTTTCACAAGATGACTTGGAACCGAATCTGCCCGCAGTTTCTGAACTCTCCAGTATTGCCAAGGATTTCGATGCAACAGGAGTGTCGCTGCAGCGGCATCCGATCGCGGTCATCCGACCAACCTTAAAAATCGATCCCCGAAAAACACGGATCGTTCCGTGTCGTTTTTTACAAGCACATCGCGACACACAGCCTTGCGGAGCAGAACACGCACCCCGTCCGCGAATTGCAAGCGGGAAAGTTATCGCGGTTGCTGGCCTTGTACTGGTACGACAGCGGCCTTCCACTGCAAAGGGCATTGTGTTCATGACCATCGAAGATGAAACAGCGACCGCAAATCTCATCTTCAAACCAAAGGTCTACGAGCGCCTCCGAAGTGTGGTACGCGATGCGGTTGCGCTTTGTGTACGCGGGAAAGTCGAGCAGAAGCACGGTGTAACCCATCTCTTGGTGAGCGACGCATGGGATCTCACAGCACAGGTCGTCGCAGAAGGAGAGGCGGTGGTGACGGCGCGGCAGTTTCATTAGTGCTGTTGGGGCATGCGCGCGCCGCAAGTGGAGTTCATAGTGGGACAGAAACCCGAGGTTGGCGATACGCTGCGTCCATGTATTGCCACCCAGCACACACAACAGTTGATTGCCGCCATCACGAGACCCAGTCAACTTCGGTACGCACTCACCTTGCGCGAATCCGCGAGGTACAGCATTTCGTTCCGATGCTCGCATGTGCGGCCATCATCGGTTGTGGCAGTTTGGGTTGCGGCAGCGTTCGCGGAACAGATCGGCCGCTCTTACAAGAAAATAGTCCGCCAGCTTCGGCGCCAAAGCCTGCATCCGCCAGCACTCAGGCAGAACCCGCCGTCCGGTGATCCTCTTCCTCGTACTCAGCGACACGAACTTCGTGACGCGCACGAGTGACTTCCGTTTCGTCTGTTGGTGTCGACTCAGGCACAATTGGCATCGGCTCAACGACCTGCTTCATGCGCCGAAGTGCAGGGAACGCCCACGCAACAAAAACCACAACAGCCAGCGTCCCAATGCCGCCGCTCACAGCAGAGACGACGGGCGTAAACCATGTTGCAACGAGCCCAGACTCAAACGCGCCAACCTCATTCGAGCACTCGATAAACACGCTGTTCACGGCGGCCGTGCGTCCTCGCAGGTCGTCTGGTGTTCGAGTCTGCACCAAAAGATGGCGAATGACCACAGAAATGTTGTCGGCTGCACCACCAATTGCAAGTGCCAGCAGTGAAACCCAAAGCGAAGTGCTCAGGCCAAACATGATGGTGGTGATGCCAAAGAGCGCGACACTCCACAACAATGCTCGACCTGCGTGACGAAACATGGGCCGTGCGGCAAGCCAGACAGCCATGAGAAATGCTCCGATATACGGAGCCGCTTTCAGAGCGCCAAGTCCAATGGGGCCGCAATGCAAGATTTCTTCGGCATAAATGGGTAGGAGCGCAATAGCGCCACCAAACAGCACTGCGAGGAGATCAAGCGTCAAAGCTCCCAAAATGGTCTTCTCGCGAATAATGTGCTGATAGCCAGCAAACATGTCCCGTAGTTTCGGTGGTGCTGACTGTCGTACGACGGGGCGAGGTTGGAGGAACAGTGCGGCAACTCCGGCGGCTGCGCACAACACGGCAGTCACGGCATAGACAGCCCACGCGCCGCCGAGTGCTGCGATCACAACACCCGCAATCATGGGGCCTGCGACCGCCGCAAACTGGAAGAAGCCCGATTGCCATGCGATGGCGTTCTCGAATCGTTCTGGGGTGAGGAGTGATGGAAGCAGTGCGCCACGCGACGGAGCGTTGAAACTGCGAATCGACCCTGAAACCAACAGCAGCACGAAAAACAGCGAAATCGGAGCAGCGGACCAACTGGCGAAGGCGAGGGAAAGTGCCACCAACGCAAATGCAAACTGTGTGAACGACAGAATGCGTTTGCGGTCGCCCCCATCGACGATCGTGCCAGCGGGCAGTGTGAGGAGAATCACGGGAAGCGCGCGCGCGAGGCCCATGGCGCCGAGAATGAACGGACTCTTGGTGCGCTCGTACACCTCCCATCCGATCGCGGTCGAAAGCATCTGAAGGCCGATGCTCGAAGTCACAAACGCCATCGCGTAGAACCGATAGTTCGGCTCGCGCATTGCTGCGAAGGCATCGTGCGCGCGGGGCGTCTGCGATTTGGCTGAAGGTGTGTGGGGTGCGGATGTCACAGGACGGATTCCGCCTCTGACCGAAGTTCGGAATCCGGAAGCATCGCTGTACTATCCGCGGTATGACCCAAGAGTGCAAAAACCTCACGAGAAGATTTCCAAGCACCATCGGTGAACTCGTAGCGCAGGCGCGGACCAGCGTGCGGCTTCTCGCGTTGATCGCGATGATCCTCCCGCATTCTGTGTTGGGCGTTGGTTGCCAAAATCGCAAGGTGAAAGTTGAAATCACCGCGACGGGTGACGAAGCCTCGCGCACCTTCGCAACCAACGACACAGACAAGAAAGCACTCGCTGCCGCGGTCGCCGCGTATGGAACGGAGGGCGAGGCTGACACAGAACTCGGGCGGCGCTTTCAAGGGACCTTCGCAGAGAGTGCGTTGCCTTCTGAAATCGGAAACCGCGGTGCGATTGGGCGCGTCGACAGCACGCTCGGCAGCGCTCGCGTGTATTACGAGCAATTCGCGGATCGTCGCGGCGAGTGGGAGGCGATGCGGGATCGTGTTGAAAGCGGCATCTTGTGGGCGCGGCTCTTCGGGCGCTTCATCGAGACGCGTAAACTCAAAGATGACGCAGCAAAGAAAGAATTCAGCCAATGGTGGAACGGTGAAGTCATCCCGTTGGTTTCAGACGCCTATTTGATGTACTCCGGAATGCAGGCAGCTGCGCAAGCGCAGCGGATCGGCGCCATGCCGCGAAAGGCGGAGGACTTTGGTGAGCGCACGGCGGATGAGAGTTTTCGTTTGACGCTGTTTGAGCCGCTGGCGCTGTTGTTTGCCGAGCGCGGTTGGTTGACAGCAGATGAACTTGCCACGGTGCAGATGCTTGCCATGAACGGGAATGTTTCGCAACGCGAACGCACCTGGGCTTCGGAGCGCGTTTTTACTCCTGTTGTTTCGCGCATCGTCGCACGCTTCGATCCAGCCAAGCAAAGCATGAAACTTGGCGACTTTGTGCCGTTGGCGATCGAGTTTGTGTTGTGGACGAAACTCTCGCGGGAATATCGAGATCTGGTGCTTGCTTCGCCTGCAATCCCAGATGCAACCAAAGAAGCGATCCGGAAGGGCACATGGAGTTTCGAGTTGCCGCCGCCGTTCGGGTTCCGGACCATGGAGCGACCAAAGGTGACGGAGGCTGAGGTCTTTCTCGCCACTGGTGCAGAGCCGTTCCTGACAAACGGCGTGTGGAACGCCGATACAAAGCGCGTCGAATTCAAGGGCGGTTTCTACGAAGCGAAGTATCGATACATTCCGTACAACCCGCCGTACTACGCGCTTTGGTCGCTTCCATCACAAAAGCAAGAGTCTGTCTTCGGGAGCGTGGTCCTCGAAGGCGAACCGCTCGCCTTGTATTGCGCATGGGAAGCGGCGCTCGACGATGCGATGCGCGCGCGTTGGCTGACGGCGCTTGATGCCCTTGCAGCGACGAAGGACGCGTCACTCGCGTTTGCCTGTGTTACAGATTTCGCAGAAGTGCATCCTGTTCCACGCATCTTAGCGTTGTGGATCGCTACGCAAGTCGGCAAGCCGCTTCCAGATGCATATACGCCGAAGTCGAAGGAGGTCTCG
>Ga0172372_10009560_pt1 | contig 12594 bp, 9 predicted proteins | sample LakKiv5m_2_FD_114544 | JGI IMG/M metagenome (GOLD analysis project Ga0172372, IMG submission 114544) | Freshwater microbial communities from Kabuno Bay, South-Kivu, Congo - kab_092012_9.5m | ecosystem: Environmental > Aquatic > Freshwater > Lake | place: Democratic Republic of the Congo...
ATGGCGCTGGGCGAGGCGCTGGGCAAGCTGCTCGCGCAGGTCGTGCCGCAGCAGGTGGACCGCGCGCACATCACCTACGGCGGCAAGGCGCAGGAGCTGCCGAACATTGACCCCATCACGCGCGCGGTGCTGATGGGCTTCCTCGCGCGCGCGGCGGTGAAGGACTTGAATCCCATCAACGTGCGCGGCATCGCCGGCACGCTGGGCATCACCGTCGAGGAGAAGCGGTCGAACGAGCCGGTCACCTTCAACGAATGGCTGCACGTCCAGCTCTTCAAGGGCGACGAGAAGGTCGGCTCGGCGGGCGGCACGTTCTTCGGCTCGCCCAACAACCCGCGCATCGTCCGGCTCTTCAGCAACCCGCTGGAGATTCCCCTGCACGGCACGTTCCTCATGTTCAACAACCAGGACCGCGCGGGCATCGTCGGCTACGTGGGCACGCTGCTTGGGAAGCACGGTGTCAACATCGCGAACCTCAGCCTGAGCCGCGACCACGCCGGCGGCCACGCGCTGTCGGTCTTCCATGTGGACAGCGAACCGCCGCTGGAACTCCTCGAAGAACTGCGCCGCGACCCCGTCTTTAGCAATGTCCGCGTGGTGAAGCTATGAACCGTGGTGCGTGGTGCGTGGCGCGTGACCGGCCACGAACGCGCGCCGACCATCTCACGCACCACGCATCACGCACCACGTCGCATGAAAACCGCCGCCGCCCTGCTCGCCACCGCCCTCGCCTTCCCCGCGCTCGCCGCCGACCCCAAGGACAACAAGAAGTCCACCGTCACCGCGCCGCCGCCGCCCAAGGCGACGGTCAAGGCCGAGGACTTGTTTCCGCCCACGGTGCTGGCGAAGGGCCGGGACTTCACGGTCAACAGCAAGCAGCTCGACGAGGCGTTCCTGAACTTCCGCACTGCCGCCGCCTCGCGCGGCCAGCCGCCCGTGCCCGAGGACAAGCGGCTGGAAACCGAGAAGAAGCTGCTCGACCGGCTGATCGTCGTGCAGGTGCTCTCGCGCAAGGCCACGGCGGCGGACAAGGCCAAGGGCCAGGCCACCGCCGACAAGATGCTCGCCGAGTTTCGCAAGCAGGCCGGCTCGGAGGAGGGCTTCAAACGCCAGATCGCCGCGCTGGGCATGACGCCCGAGTCCTTCACCGCGCAGTTCACCGAGCGCGCCGTCGTCGAGGAGGTCGTCAACCGCGAGGTGCGCGATCCGATCTCCGTCACCCCGCAGCAGGTGCGCAAGTTTTACGACGAGAACCCGAAGCGCTTCGAGCAGCCGGAAAGCGTCCGCGCCGCGCACATTCTCCTCGCGACGCGCGACCTCGCCACCAACGCGGAGCTGCCGCCCGACAAGCAGAAGGCCCAGCGCGACCTCGCCGAGGCGCTGCTCAAGCGCGCGCGCGGGGGCGAGGATTTCAGCCGGCTGGCGAAGGAGTTTTCGCAGGATCCCGGCTCGAAGGAGCGCGGCGGCGAGTATGTGTTCGCGCGCGGCCAGATGGCGCTCGAGTTCGAGACCGCCGCCTTCGGCCTGCGTCCCGGTCAGATCAGCGATGTGGTCACGACCAAATACGGCCACCACATCATCAAGACGCTGGAGAGCAACCCGGCCAAGACCGTCGAGTTCGACAAGGTCAAGGACCGCATCCGCGAGAACCTCCAGCAGGAGGAGGCGGACAAGCAGTTGCCCGCGTATCTGGAGAAGATGAAGAAGGAGGCGGGCGTGGAGATTCTGGACGAGAAATACAAGTGAGGGGGCATGATGCGTAATGCGTAAAACGTAAGGCGAGCGCGCCACCCGCGTCTTTTTACGTCTTACGCATTACGCATTACGCATTACGTTTCGCATTCCGCGCCATGCCTGCACTTCGCAACCTCCCCATCGCCCTCACCATCGCCGGCTCGGACAGCGGCGGCGGCGCGGGCGTGCAGGCGGACCTCAAGACCTTCGCCGCGCTCGGCGTCCACGGCACCAGCGCCATCACCTGCCTGACTGCGCAGAACCCCAAGGGCGTCTCCGCCATCCAGGCCGCGAAGCCTGCCATCGTCCGCGCGCAGATCGAGGCGGTCTTCGCCGAGCTGCGTCCCGCCGCCGTGAAGACCGGGATGCTGTTTGACACGGCCATCATCCGCGAAGTCGCTGGCTTTTTCCGCATGCTGCGCGGGCCGAGACCGCCGCTCATCGTTGACCCCGTGATGGTCGCCACCAGCGGCGCGCGCCTGCTCAAGCCCGCCGCGCTGCGCGCCATGCGGGACGAACTGCTTCCGCTCGCCACGCTCGTCACGCCCAACCTCGACGAAGCGGAAATCCTCGTCGGCGCGAAACTGAAGTCCGTCGGGGACTTGCGGGCCGCCGCGCAGGCCATCTACGCGGGGTTCGGCTGCGCCGTGCTGGTCAAGGGCGGCCACCTGCGCGGCGTGCGCGAGGCAGTGGACATTTTCTTCGACGGCCGGCATGAGTTGCTCCTCTCCGCCCCGTTCGTGCGCGGCGTTTCGACGCACGGCACCGGCTGCACCTACTCCGCCGCCATCGCCGCCTACCTCGCCCTCGGCCACGACCTCCCGAGCGCGGTGCAACTCGCGAAGGATTTCATTACCCGCGCCATCGCGGGCAGCGTCCGCGCGGGAAAGCACTCGGTGCTGAATCCGTTCGCCTGAGCGGAGCGCCGGCTTCCGACCCGGCGCTTGGTTGAGCCGATGTCGAACGCCGGGTCGGAAACCGGCGCTCCTCACTCAATCGAAATCCGAGCAGCTCATGAAGTAGTGGCAGCGCGGGCAGCGGAACTTGCACTTCTGATTCTCCAGCTCGTGTCCGCAGCGGGGACACCACTTCCAGTATTCGCCCTCGGCGGGCGCGTTCTCCGCTGCGGACGGCTCCGGTGGCGCGGGCTGGACGGGGGCTGGCTTCGGTTCCGACACGCCCGTTTGTTAGGCTGGCGCGGCGCGCGTTGCAAGTTTGCGAGTGGGGCGGGAAACAGCTCCCCGATTCGCACCGGTGCGAGCGTGCCGGGCCGCGTTCGGGCGGCCATTGCCGGCAATTTTCCCGCGCCTCGTCGGGACAATCCCGTAGTTTTCAGCGAATTTGGCTGGAAGCGCGACTTCGGCACTCGCGTTGCTGAGAGGATGCCATGTCCAACATGAAGCTCCTCGCCCTGCGAAGCGCGCCATGCCCATCAGTCGCCGCCCTCCTTGCGGTGACGGACAGTCCGCAATCATCCCCCTGACGCGAGCCGGGCGTTCCCGCCCGCTACTCGCTCCCTGAGAACGACACCGGCGGCTGCGCAAGCAGCCGCCGGTTGCGTTTTGCCAGGACGGCCAAGCCGCAGTCCATAACCTCGCGGAGTTCGCCGACGGCCTTGTAAGGCGGCCACTTTCCGCTTCGCGCCGCGCGCGGCCTCTGCCACTGTCCCGCGCCGTGACCAGCCCCGCGCCCAGCGTGCTGCTGTTGATTCCGGCCTACAACGAGGAGGAACGCATCGAGCCGACCCTCCGCGAGTATGCCGCGTATTTCCGCGCGCACTATTCCGGGCGCTTTGAAATCCTCGTCGTCCTCAACGGCTGCCGCGACAACACGCTCGCCGTCGTGCAGCGCGTCGCGCAGGATTTCCCCGAGGTGCAGGTCGAGAATTTCCCCGCGCCCATCGGCAAGGGCGGCGCGCTCATCGAGGGCCTCCGCCACGCGCCCAAGGTGGACCTCATCGGCTACGTGGACGCCGACGGCGCGACGCCGCCCGCTGCGTTCCACGCGCTCATCGGCCACACCGCGTGGGCGGACTGCGTCATCGGCTCGCGCTGGCTGGACGGTGCGGTGCTGCACCAGGCGCAGCCGTGGTTCCGCCGGTTCACGAGCCGCTGCTTCCACGCCATCGTCGAGGCACTGTTCGGCATGGACATCGCGGACACGCAATGCCCCGCGAAGATCGCGCACCGGCACGCCATTGCCGCCATCCACGACCACCTGCGCATCGCCGACCTCGCCTTCGACGTGAACCTGCTCTACTCGCTCACGCACGCCGGCTTCAAGGTGCTCGAACTCCCGACCGAGTGGACGGACAAGCTCGGCAGCAAGGTCACGAGTTCCCTGTTTCGCTCCTCGGCCATCATGTTCCTCTCCACGGTGCGCCTGCGGCTGGTCTATTCCCCGCTTTACGAGCGCCTGCAACCGCTGCGGTGGGTTGGCGACCGCCTCTATGCCGCGCTCCGCGCGCCGGTGCGGAAGAAGCCGTAGCCGGCAAGGCAGCTCCGCTCAGGGCTGGCGGGCTTGACCTTGAGCCTGGGAAACTTCCCGCCGGCCCCAAGTGAAGAACACCGCCGTCGCCAGCAGCGCCACGCACGCGACACTGAGCACCTGCACCACGAGCCGGAACGCGGCCATCGGCTCCATGCCGCCGAGCCTGGGCTGCACCCACGCCAGCCCGCCCGCGAAGCCCGCCGCGATGAGCACCAGCCACGGCACGACGGCAAACCGCTCGCGCGCGAGGAGGTTTTGGATCAGCACGTTCGCCAGCACGAGGCACAGGATGCTCCACACGAACCACGGCACCAGCGGCGCGGCCTGCAGGAAATAATCCGGGTTGCGGAAATACACGAACCGCAGCGGCAGCGTGGGCGCGAGCGAGCACACCGCCGCCACCGCCCCGCCCAGCGCCGCCGAGGCCAGCAGCGTGTGCCGCAGCGCCGCGTCCGGCCCGCCGCCGCTGCCCCCCGCGATCTTTGGGAACATCACCGACGAAATGGGCAGGGTGAACTGGCTCAGGCCGAAGCCCACGATGACCCCCGCCTGGTAGAGCGCGGTGATCTCCTTGGGAAACTGGCTCTGCACGAACACCGCGTCCGCCGTCGAGATGAACATCACCGCGCCCATGCCCAGCGAGAGCGGCAGCACCCGCGCCAGCCACGGCCGCCACGCGAAGGTCCCGCCCGGCACGGCCCGCACCGCGCGCGTCGCGTGCCACGCCAGCGCCACCGCGGCCAGTTGGCTGAACAGCGAAGCCCCCATCGCGCTGGCCGCCTGCCCGTGCAGCAGCACCACCAGCACCAGCACCGCGCTGAAGCGCCCGACGCCGTCAATCATCAGCGTCCAGCCAAAGCCCGCGAAGTCCTGCCGCCCCTGCAACGCCCCGCGCAGCACCGGCAGCCAGAGCGAGGTCAGCCCCAGCCCCAGCGTCGCCCACAGCGCGGCGGGGTGGCTGATTTTGAGCGTCGCGCAGATTGCGTCGCTGAACACCAGTCCAGCCGCGAGCACCACCAGCCACAATGCGAACGTCCCGCGCAGCACCGCGCGCAGCGTCACCGCCAGTTCCGCCTGGGCCGCCGGCTCCCGGGCCGTCGCCGTTTGCAGCGCGAACACGGCCTGCAAGCCCGTCGCCGGCACGCCGAGGAGCAGGAAGACCTTCAGCAGCGTGGCAAACACGCCGTATTCCGCCGGGTCCATCTTCGACACGATGGGATGCACCGCGAACATGAACACGCCGCAGCCGAGGTTCGCCGCGACGAGCCAGCCGGCCTGCTTGAAGAAGTGACGGCCCGAGTCGGCGCTCATGCGGGGAGAATGGTTTCGAGCGTCACCGGCACCTGCTCCGGCGGCTTGGGCTGCGGGCGGGTAAAGAGGCCCTTCCAAAAGCCCAGCCCGTAGCAGACGTGCGACACGACAATGAGCGGCGCGACGCGCCACCAATCCGCTCCCGTAGCAGCCGACGTGAGGAGGCTCTGACTCGTTGGCGATTGGGGATTGGGGATTGGCGATTGAGGACCGGCGGACGAAGACGCTCCGCATTCCGCACTCCGCATTCCGCACTCCGCATTCGAATGGAGCCTTCTCACGTCGGCTGCTACTGAGTGGATGGTCTGCCCCAGCACCGCGACGGCGTAGAGCGCGAGCGGCCAGAGCAGCAGCGGTGGCAGGAACGGCGTGAGCGCGAGATACAGCAGGAACAGTGGCGGCACGAAGTTCGGCGCGGAGCCGAGCGTGGGGTGCAGCCGGAACTGCTCCGCCCGCCCGCGCCCGTAGTTCATCAGCATCTTGCAGAACGCGCCCAGCGTGCGGCGCGGACGGCGGTGGACGATGAACGCCGGGTCGTAAATCAGCTTGCCGCCGCGCCGTTGCAGCTCGTCCATCAGCGCGTTTTCCTCGTTCGGATACAGCGCCTCGTCGAAGCCGCCCGCCGCCAGCAACGCGTCGCGGCGGCCCATGAGGTTGCAAAGAATCAGCTCCTTCTCGCCGCTCGCCCGCGCCTCGCCCACCGGCGTGTAGCGCGCTCGGCTCGGCCCGAACGCCAGCCAGCTTCCCATCACCGCCGCGAACGCCTGCTCCAGCGGCGGCGCGTCCGGTGGGCACACATTCGGCCCGCCGACCACGACGACATTCTCGTAGGCAAAGTAGGATTGCAGCCGTTGCAAACTGTCCGGGCAAGGCAGCGAGTCGTCGTCGAGGAAGTAAATCCAGTCTCCCTTGGCCGCGCGCAATGCTGTGTTCCGCTGCACCGACGGCTGTGTGCCGCGTGCGACGATGATTTCCAAATGCTCGCGTGGATAGTCAAGCGCCCGTGCGGCGGCCAACGCCTGCGGCTCCGCATCGCCGGGGCGCGTGGGGATGATGACAGTGACCGTGTGAGGTGGCAGTCGGCGTCGAACAGACTTCTTTTGTGCCTCGGGAAATCCGGGGTTCAAGCAAACGTAAAGCTTCTCCGGCATATTCGGCGGGAGCGACAGCTTCAAGGTCGGCTTGGGCGGCAGTTTCTTGTGAACGGTTTCGGTCTTCGGGAAAAGGACATCAAGCGGCGACGGCACCGGCGGCTCGCCGGGCAGCGAATACCGCTTAATCGGCTCATCCGAAGCGTCGTAATTGCTTGGCCGCTCGTCGCTCATGCGGAGATTGAGCGCAGGCTGCCACAGCGACGGCAGCACCGCGCCGAGGCACTGAATGTCGCGTTCCCCCTCACCCCGGCCCTCTCCCGCTGGGAGAGGGAGGAACGCATTCCGCTTCTTGCTGAGAGGGATGCCGGGGAAGTTCGAGCGCTGGCTGACGTTCTCCCTCTCCCGGCGGGAGAGGGCCGGGGTGAGGGGGAAGTGACTGTTCGAACAGCCAGCCTCTCCGCAGTGTCGGAGCCGCCAGCGCCCACTTTTCCTGCCTGGTTGAACGCTGGTCTCATGTGCGGACGGGGCGGTTCCTCACGGCTGGTCACGCAGGAATTTGACCATTAGGCGCGTCAAGCGTTCGAGCTGCGCCAGCTCCACCCACTCGTCCGCCGTGTGGGCTTGCGCGATGTCGCCGGGGCCGAGCAGCACGCTGGGGATGCCGCCGCTGGCCAGCACCGCCGCGTCGGAGAAGTAATCCACGCCGAGCGCGCGACGCTGCCCGGCGCAGCGCGTGAGCTGGCGGACGAGCGGAAGTTCCGGGTCCGTTTCCAGCGCGGGGCAAGGGGCGTTCTTCGTGTCAGTGACTTCCGCGTCCACGCCGAGGCGGCGAAGGAGCGAATTGATTTCCGCGAACACGCCCGCGTCCGTCTCACCGGGCAGCGTGCGGCGGTCAATGAGGATTTCGCAGCGGTCGGGCACGATGTTCGGCTGCTTGCCGCCCGCGATGAAGCCGACGTTCACCGTCGCGTGGCCGAGCAGCGGATGCGTGCGGCGTTTCAGCGTGCCGGCGTAGCGCGTCTCCAACTCCTCGACCACCCGGGCCATCGCGTGGACGGCGTTCTTGCCAAGGTGCGGCTTGGAGCCGTGCGCGGACTTGCCGTGCGTGGTGAGGCGCAGCCACAGGTCGCCCTTATGCGCGGTGACGACTTTGCAAAGCGTCGGCTCGCCGACGATGGCGAGGTCGGCGCTGAAGTTACGACGAGCACTTTTGTTCCCTCTCCCCCACCGGGGGAGAGGGTCAGGGTGAGGGGGCGGGTTGCGAAGTGGCTGAATTCCGTCGTCACTTCGCTGCCTTGCCCCCTCACCCCGGACCTCTCCCCCGATGGGGGAGAGGGAGGGGATTTCACCCACGAGCGCGCGGCTGCCGCTCTGGTTGTTCTCCTCGTCCACGAGGGCGGTGAGGATGATTTCCGTCTCGCGCGGGCGCGGGCCGCGCGCGGCGAGTTCGAGCAGCGCGGCGAGGTAAACCGCAATGCTGCCCTTGGTGTCGCACGCGCCGCGTCCGTGGAGGCGACCACCTTTCACCACGGGTTTGAAGCGCGCTTCGCCGTCCACGCCCACGGTGTCCATGTGCGGCGCGAGCAGGATGCGGCGGCGGATTTCCCCCCCGGCGGGCGTGAGGTGAATCAGCAGGTTCGAGCGGCCGGGGAAAACTTCCTGCCACTTCAGCTCCAGCCCGGCGCGGTCGGCGGTGAAGGCGAGGAAGTCGGCGACGCGGCGCTCGCCGGTGAGGTCGTCGCGGCCGGGCAGGAACGCCGGGTTCACGCTGGGCAGCGCGATGAGTTCACGGAGGAGCTGACGGGCGGCGACGGGCACGGCGCGCCGAAGGTAGGCGGGGGCGGCCGGGGTGTCGAGCGGGCGTTGGCGCGTCAGCCGCGCTTGTCGTCGAGCGACTGCGAAATGACGCTGGGATGCGGGCGGGGGCGGAGCAGATGCGCGATGATGGCACCCGCGATGATGAACAGCGCGACGGCCGCGCCGAGATAAACCCAGCCGCCGCGCCGCGCGCCGGCGCTCGCCACGGCGAGTTGACCGGCTGGTTTGGGGGAAGCCGCCGGGGCGTTCGTCTTCGGGGTCGCGGGCGGGTTGGTAGAAACGGTCTTTGTGGCCGGCGAGGCCGGCGGCGTGGCGCGGACGGCCACCGTGGCCGCGTTGGTCTTGGCGGCAGGGGCCTTGGCGGTGACAGCGGCGGGTGGCGGGTTCGTCGCGGTCGCCACGGCTTTCTTCTCGGCGGGTTTTGGCGCGGGCGGCTTCGGGGCCGGCGCGGTGGGGACGACGATGGGAATCGTTTTGGGGGCCGGCGGCGGGCCGGCGGTTTTGGTGGCGATGGGCTTGGCGACGGCTGCGTTCGTGGCGGGCACGGCCGGCTTTGGCGCGGCCACCACTGGTGCGTTGGTCACACGCGGGGGTGCAGGTGCCGGCGGCACGACGCGGGCTTCGAGCGGCTTGGCCGGCGGGGGCGTGTTGGTGGTGGGCGGGCGGAGCAACTCGACTTTCGCCAGCGCGTTCGAGGCGTCGAGCACGCTCTTGGGCTGGCGCAGCGCGGGTGGAACCACGGGCGGCAGCACCGGCAGCACCGGCGGCGTGAACGGCTTGGCGGCGACCGGCGCGGGCGCGGGGGTGACGGGCGCGTTGGTGGGCATCGCCGCCACGGCAGGCTTGGGCGCGGGCGGGGCGGGCTTGGCTTCCACTTTGGGTGCGGGCATCGGAGCGGGCGGCACGATCTCCGTCTTCTTCGCCACCGGAGCGGGTGGCGGAGTCGGCTCGGACTTTTTGGGAGCCGGCGGGAGAGTCGGGGCTGCGACGGGCGCGGGAGCTTTGGTCGGGGGAGGAGTCGGTGTGGGCGGCGGCGCGGGCGTGACGCTGGCCACGGCGTTGGTCGGGGCATTCGTCACTGGCGACGGGGGGATCGTGGGCGCGGGCTTGGGCGGGACGGGTTGCGCGACGAGGTTCGTGGTGGCCGCCGGCTTTGGGGCGACCGGCGCGGGCTTGGGCACGGGAGGTGGCGCTGCCACGACGACGGGCGGCGGATTTGTCGGCGGCGGCGCGGGTTTGGACGTGACCACGGGCGGCGGCGGCGGCACGACGGGGGCCGGTGCGGGGGTGATGACGGGTGCCTGGGCCACCACGGGCGCGGGCAACGCGGGAATTTCCGGGAACGGCAGGCCGACATCCTCCAGCCCGCCGCGCACGGACCAGGCGGTGAACTCGCCGCGCTGCGTCACGAGCGACGTGACGAAGGGCATCTTCGCCGTGCGCATCTCGCTGGCGCGCTTGCCGTAGGTGACGTTGATCGGCCGGTCGAAGGGCGTGCCCACGATCACGTCCGTGCCGTCGGAGACGAGGATGATGGTGAGGTTGGTCGAGATGGCGAGGGCCTGGCTGAGTTCGGCGAAGACCGGGCGGAGGTTGGACTTGCCCCGGAACTTCTGTTTCGCGAGAAACTCGTAGGTGCGGTTGGCCAGCGCGATGTTCAGCTCGGGCGTCCACGCGTTGAGTGGAAATTCGCGCGTGAGCACGGTGTCCGCGTAGGTCCACACGGTGAAGACCTCGCCCTCGCGCATCCGTCCGCCGAGGCCGGTGGCCACGAGCCGGTGCGTGGTGCGGTAGAGGCCGTCCGCGTGGCGCTGCATGGCGGACGAGGTGTCCACGACGAACAGCCAGCGGCAGTCCGGCGTGATGGGCGAGGGGCCGACCGGCGGGACGGGCATGATGCGCACGGGCACCTTGGCGGCGGGCGCGGCGGCGCGGAGGGCGGGGGCCAGCAGCGCCACCGCCAGCAGACCGAGGATTGCGCGCAGCGGGTGCATCAGCGGGGTTGTTTGAACCGGGCGCGCTCGCGGCGGTTGTGCTCCTTCAAATCGAGGACCATGTCGCGGTGGGCGGTGCCGATCATGCGCAGGAAGTTCTCGCAGCTTTGCGCCATGCCGCCAAAGGAATTCACCGTGTCGCGCTCGGCGTAGTCGTTGGTGATCACCAGCACCTCGCCGAGCTGGCTGAGGCGGTAGGCGGCGCGCTCGATCAGCTCATCCGCCGTCTGCCCCGCGCGCGAGTAGAGCACCTCGACCTCGCGCGTGGAGTGCGTCTGCGGCGTGCCCTTGGGCGCGCCCGCGCCGTCGAAGAAGATCGTGACCGGCGTGCCGGTGGCGTCGTGGTATTGGGTCAGCTCGTGGACGAGCGCCTCGCGGGCGGCGGCGGAATGGCGCGCGCGGCCCTCGGCCAGTTCCGGCCAGGCGTGCAGGAGGCTGTAGCCGTCCACCAAGATGCGGAGCAAAGGCACGCCGGCAAAGTAACAGCGGGCGGGGGAGCGGAAAGCCCAATCTCCGAGCGCCGGGGCGCGGGCGTCCTCGCCCGCTTTGCGCGACCGGCCATCATGACACGGGGCGAATTGCACTTGAGGCAGGGGCGTTGTAAGCGGCCCAGCGGGCCGCGCTCCGGGGTCAAGCTGCGCCGGGGCGCGGCCTCACGCCGCCGGTGGCGCGGCGGCCGGCTCGACCTTCGCGTCCACCGCCACGCGGGAGGTTTCCATCTTGACGTAGTGCAGGATGACCGGGGCGAGGATCATGCCCGGCACGCCCATGAGCCGCTCGCCGATGATGAGGCCCAGCAGCGTCATCCACATGGGGTTCTGGATGCGCTTGCCGATGATCCGGCTGTTGAGGAAATACTCGAGCTTGTGGATGACGATGAGGAAGCCCAGCGCGCCGAGCGCGTGCTGGAAATCCACCGTGAGGCCGACGCTCACGATGATGGTGTTGCTGAGGATGTTGCCGAGGATGGGCAGCAGGCCGCAGAGGAACGTGACGACGATGAGCAACTGCCAGTAGGGAAAATCCGCGAGAAAGAGGAAGACGCCGGTGAAGGCCGTGTTGATCGTGGAGATGATGATCTGCGCGCCCATCACGGTGTGGAAGCTCTTGTAGAACAGCTCGAAACGGTTCGCGATCTCGTCGGCGGTGAAGGAGTAGAGGTTGTTGCGCAGCGTGTGCTTCTCCCGGTCAATCACGATGGCCGCGTTGTGGAAGAGGGAGATGGCCACCACCATGCCGATGATGAGGAAGGCGAGCTGCCGCAGCAGGTTGGTGCCCACCAGCCCCACCAGCCCGAACCGCTCCGCCACCTCGCCCTTCACCATGGTCAGCAGCCCCGCGAGGTCCGAGAACGGCAGTTCGAAGCCCAGCTTCACCGCCGTTTCGGCCAGCCGGGGAATCAGCCGGCTGGCGATCTCCGGCGTGGCCACCACCGCGCGCGTGGCGAACAGGACGAAGCCCACGCAGATGGCCGTGACCGTCACCAGCAGCATGGCCACCGCGAAGTTCTTGCTGCGGCCCTTCCACCGGAAGACATTCAGCACGAAGAAGGAGAACAGCACCGTCAGCAGCGGCGTCGCCAGCCCCATCGCCGCCACCAGCACCAGCAGCAGGAACATGAAGCCAAACGAAATGCGCGTGGGCTGGGACATTTGTTGGCCGGACGCTAGCAGGGGTCGCGCGGGATACACGCTATAAATCGCGGTGGAAATTGGCGTTGCGGAACCCGGCGCGTCGCCCGCGCTCAGTAACCACCCGCGCCCGCCGCCGGGGCCGGCTCGATCAGCTCGATCTCGTAGCCCTCCGGCGCGTCAATGAACGCGAAGCCGCCGCCGGCCGGCCGCATCGTCGGGCCGTCCGAATACTTCAGCCCGTGCGCGGCGAGATGCTGCCCGAACTCCGCGAGGCTCGTCACACTGAAGGCCAGGTGCGTCAGGTCCGGCTGCACCTGCACGGGGCCGCTGGAGGGGAAACTGCAAATCTCAATGGTCTCCTCGCTCTGCGGCGACTTGAGGAAGACCAGTTCCGAGCCGCGCGGCGACTTGTGCCGGCGCACTTCGTCGAGGCCGAGCACCTCGCGGTAAAACTTCACCGTGCGTTCGAGGTCGTTCACGCGGTAACGGGTGTGGAGCAGCTTGCCGACTTTCATGGCG
>Ga0172372_10009561_pt1 | contig 12593 bp, 10 predicted proteins | sample LakKiv5m_2_FD_114544 | JGI IMG/M metagenome (GOLD analysis project Ga0172372, IMG submission 114544) | Freshwater microbial communities from Kabuno Bay, South-Kivu, Congo - kab_092012_9.5m | ecosystem: Environmental > Aquatic > Freshwater > Lake | place: Democratic Republic of the Congo...
CGGTGAGGGCGACATTGATGCCGATGATGTCGGCCTCGCGCGCGGCGATGGACAACACGCGTCGACCGCCTCCGCCGATGAGGAACGGCACGCGCGGCTGCACCGGCTTCGGCGTTCCCTCCAGCCCGGCGATGGTGTAGTGCGCACCGCTGAAGTCGACCGGTCCGGCACCGAACATTCCCTTGATGATCGTGATCGCCTCAGCCATGCGGTCGATGCGCACTCCCGGGCGATCGAGCGTGATGCCGGCCTGTTCGTAATCGGTCGTCATCCAGCCCGCTCCTAGGCCGAACTCGAGTCGCCCACCGCTGAGCACGTCGATGGTGGCGGCCTCCTTGGCCAACACCGCGGGGTGGTGGTAGTCGTTGCACCACACCAGCGTGCCGATGAGCAGTGTGCTGGTGGCCTCGGCGGCCGAGACGATGGCCGGAGTGGCGGCGAACTGTTCGTCGAGGTGATCGGCGATGGTCAAGGAGGAGTAGCCGAGGTCCTCGGTGCGGCGGGCGAGGTCCCGCCATGCGGGGCCGTCGGCGGCGGTGCCGGTGAAGCCGCCCGGGGGCGCGCTGGCCTGGATGGAGAAGCGGAAGGGCTTGGGTCGGGGGAGTCGAACGCTCATGACTGGTCCTCTCAGCGCATCGCTGCGCCGGCGTCGACCGGGAGGGCGATCCCGGTGACCATGCGGGCCTCGTCGGAACAGATCCACAGCAGGGCGTTGGAGATGTCCTCCACCTTCTGGGCGCCGCCGTCGAGGGGACGTTGGCCGGTGTAGGCCGCCGTGGTGCGCGGATCCTCGGCGATGATCCGGCGAACGTCCGGGTCGTTGCCCATCACGGTGTCGACCGCACCGGGATGGATCGTGTTGACCCGGATGTCGTACTGACCGACCTCGAGCGTGAGCGAGCGCATCAGCCCGACGAGACCGTGCTTGGTGGCGGCGTAGTGGCCGAGGTACGAGTAGCCGCGCAGACCGGCCGCCGAACTGATGAAGGTGATGGCGCCGCCGTTGCCCGCCTCGATCATGGCCGGCAGTCCGGCCTTGACCGTGCGCCACACGCCGGTGAGGTTCACGTCGAGCACGGTGGCCCAGTGCTCCTCGGGCACCTCCCACGTGAGGTGGTAACTGGCCACGCCGGCATTGGCCACGATCACATCGAGGCGACCGAAGCGGTCGATCCCCTCCGCCACGGCGGCATCGAGGGCGCCCTGGTCGCGCACGTCGGCCACCCGGGTGACGATGCCTCGACCCTCCTGCTCGACGAGGCGCGCCGTCTCGGCCAGGTCCTCGACCGTGGCCGGTTCGTAGGACACATCCGGTAGGACCGGCGCGCAGGCGTCGATGGCGATGACGTTGGCGCCCTCGGCGGCGAACCGGCGGGCGTGCGAGCGGCCCTGCCCGCGCGCCGCCCCGGTGATGAACACGACCTTGCCCTCGAACCGACCGGCGCTGCGCTCCATGCTCCCCCTCCGTCCCTACTCCTGCGTCCTGCGTGCGTTCCTTTCCTACTACCCCCGGTGACCGGTCACCTAGGCTGACCTTTCCCTGACCGGCTGCGGGGGCGTCCGCCCGAGGAGCGACTGCGTGCACGACTCGTCCTTCGCCAAGATGTCGGCCTTCGTCGATCACTACCTCTCCGACCGACGGGACAGTCACCTGGAGATCCTCGACTTCGGGAGCCAGGAGATCGGGGGCCAGCCCGGTTCGAGCTATCGGAACCTGTTCGACACGCCGGACTGGGTCTATCGGGGTCTCGACATGGTGCAGGGCCCGAACGTCGACATCGTCGTGACCGACCCGTTCTCGTGGCCATCGATCGCCGATGACTCGATCGATGTCGTGGTCTCGGGCCAGGTGCTGGAGCATGTCGACTACTTCTGGATCTCCGTGTTCGAGATCGGTCGCATCCTTCGTCCGGGTGGCATCGCCGCCCTCATCGCACCCTCGGCAGGCCCCGAGCATCGCTTCCCACGAGATTGTTGGCGCTTCTACACCGACGGTTTCGAGTCGATCGCCGGATACCTGGGATTCGATGTGCTCGACGTGCACACCGACTGGGGCCGCGACACCTGGGCCGACTCCATGCTCGTCATGCGCAAGCCCGTGTGGGATCTCGAGTCGAGGGCGGAGTTCCGTCGTCGGCGGGCCCACCAGCGGGCGGCGCGTCCCGAGGGTGAGTTCGTCGCTCCCGAGTCGGAATCGTCGCCGCCGGTTCCCAGCGTCCTCGCCGGTGTCGTGGGCGACCGGTTGTTCCCGATCCTCGAGGCGCAGCGCGCCGCTGCCGGGCTGTCGCCATCGAGGAGACCGGGGACCGCGGAACCCCTGTGGCCCAGGACGAAGGCGGCAGTGCTCACACTGCTCGGACCGCGATGGTCGGAGCGAGCGCGCGACCTCAAGAAGTCGCTCCGACACCGCGCCTAGCGTGCGGGGATGGACGACACGCCCGACGACACGCTCGACGATTTCACCCGGGGATCGTTCACGCATGGCGGTGTGACCCACGAGGTGTTCCGCAGCGGCACCGGCCCGGCGGTGATCGTGCTGGCCGAGATCCCCGGGATCACCCCGAAGGTGGCCGAGTTCGCCCGCCGCGTGCGGGCGCTGGGGTGCACCGTGTGGATGCCCGTGCTCTTCGGCACGCCGGGACGCGCGCCGTCGGGCGGCGCCATCCTCCGTTCCATGGCCACCGGGTGCGTGTCGCGTGAGTTCGCCGCTTTCGCCACCGGCCGCACCGAGCCGGTGTCGGTGTGGTTGCGGGCCCTGGCCCGACACGCCCATGCCGAGTGCGGCGGTCCCGGTGTCGGCGCGGTGGGCATGTGCTTCACCGGTGGCTTCGCCCTCGGCATGTCGGTCGATCCGACGGTGCTGGCCCCGGTGCTCAGTCAGCCCTCGTTGCCCCTGCCCGTGTCGAAGCGCGCCCGGGCCAGCATCCACCTGTCGCCCGAGGACCTTCGCGTCGTGCAGGAACGCACGGCCGACGGCATGTGCGTCATGGGTCTGCGCTTCACCGGCGATCGGGCCGTGCCCGACGATCGCTTCGCCACGCTGCGACGCGAACTCGGTGACGGCTTCATCGCCGTCGAGATCGATTCCTCACCCGGGAACCAGTGGGGCATCCGCAAGGGCGCGCATTCGGTACTGACCGAGGAACTCGTCGACGAGCCGGGCCATCCCACCCGCGCCGCGCTCGATCGCGTGCTCGACTTCCTGCGCACCCGGCTGTTGCCCGAAGGCGACTGATCGAGCACGGGATCTGTCGTTCAGGTCGGCACGGTTCGTCGCAGCGCCGCATCCCTTCGGTCGGCCACGGCGGCGATCACGTCGCTCAGATGGAACGGATCGTTCAGCCACTGTGAGGCCCGCAGAGGGCTGTCGACATCGATGCCGTGTCGACGTTGTCGCTCACGCAATCGCGCACCGGCGGATCCGGTGCCGGGAGGCGTGACCGTCGGTTCGCTGGAGTGCTCGTTGCCCACCTGCGAGCCATCGCCTCGGATGAACTCCAGTGTTCCGTCGGGACGGCGTCCGACGACGATCGAACGACGATGCACGACGCCGTGGTGCCAGGTGCACAGCGGCACGAGATTCTCGACGTCGTCGTGACCTCCGGCCACTCGATGGTGACGGTGGTGCAACTGCACCGTGATGGCCGTGCAGCCGGGCCAGGTGCAGTGGGGGTGACGGGCGTGGACGGCGCGTCGTTGCATGGCGCTGATCGAGGATCGTCGCCTCCCGACATGGAGTGGGTCCCCGGTCTCGTCCTCGAGGACGGTGTGCAGTCCGGCATCGCACACCAGCGACCGAGCCAGCTCGCGGGTCAGTCCGACTCCCCTCGGCTCGAGTGTCGGTCGGGACGCAAGTGAGGCTTCCTCCGACTCGATCTCGGCCACGTCGCCGGCATCGAGGAGCGTGCTCACTGGTACGTGGACCACGACCTCGGCGGTGAACCCACTGCGGTGGACGGTGGTCGGAGTGGTGGCGGCGGCGAGGTCGCACAGTCGCAGGAGACCCTGGGCGCGCCACTGGCCGCGATCGAGCCCTTCGCGCGGCACCTCGTCGACCGAGGCCGGTGTCGATCGGACATCCGCCCGCCGTCGTCGGGCCATCGACGGGTCGGCGGGGACGGCATCTCGACGTTCGGCCCGCACCGCAGCCGTCACCGCATCGAGCGCGCCGAGCACGAGTGCGCCATGCACGTGGTCGAACCGGGCGCGCAGCTCCACTCCGTCCTCGTCGTGGATGACGATGACCCGACCGAGCGCCGCTTCGTCGGCGTGACGGGCGGTGACCTCATCGGGTCCGTTGGCTGACTCGTCGACGGCCTCGCCGCCCACCCGTCGCCACTTGGCGCAGAATCGGCGCGTCTGTTCGACGGTGGCATGGCGGGCCAGTTCCACCAGCGCGACCTCGGTCACCGGCGAAGCCACCCGGGCGATGGCCACCGCCTTGTCGACGGCCAGTTCGCCGGTGAGCACGGCATCGCCCAGCGTCGGGAGCGTCTCCATGGCCCGACCCAACGAACCCAGCGCCGCCGCGCGCGACGACGCCAGTTGACACTTCCAGCCGGCGAACCGCTCGATCGACGGACAGTCCCATTGTGAATGCAGACGGCGCCGTTCGACCTCGCCGAGCACCATCGCCAACTCGGCCTGGGCGGCGGACACGGCGGCAGCCAGTCGCACCGACTCGTCGGTGAGCTCGTCGTCGCCCAGGGCGGACAGCCGGGCGCGCATCGCTTGTCGCACTGCGGAACCGGTTGTGGCCGGTCTCGATGCTGGCTCGCCTCCGCTCTCGTACATGTGTTCGACGGTACGCTCCTCCCATGTCCACCGGAATGGGCCGAACGGCCCCATCGCTAGGGTGACCCGGCCATGCCCGAGCGAGCCGACGCCGAACCGAGCGACGATGGTCTGACCACCGGTCTCAATCCGGTCCAGCACGAGGCGGTGACCCACACCGAGGGCCCGTTGCTGATCATCGCCGGCGCCGGGTCGGGCAAGACCCGCGTCCTCACCCACCGCGTGGCCCACCTCATCCGCACCGGCGTCTCGCCGTTCGAGATCCTCGCCATCACCTTCACCAACAAGGCGGCCGACGAAATGCGCCAGCGAGTCCGGTCGCTGGTCGGCCCGGTGGCCGACAAGATGTGGGTGTCGACCTTCCACTCGGCCTGCGTGCGCATCCTCCGCCGTGATGGTGCCCGGCTCGGCTTCCCGAGTTCGTTCACCATCTACGACCAGTCCGACGCAGTGCGCCTCGTCGGCTACGTCATCCGCGATCTCGGACTCGATCCGAAGAAGTTCCCCGCCAAGTCGGTGCAGGCCACCATCTCGGCGGCCAAGAACGACGGTCTCGGTCCGACGCAGTTCGCCGAGCGCGCCGGCTCGATCTTCGACCGCAAGATCGCCGACGTGTTCGTCGAGTACCAGGCCCGACTCCTGTCGGCCGGCGCCATGGACTTCGACGACCTGCTCACCAACACCGTGCGTCTGTTCCGGGAACACCCGGATGTGCTCGACTCCTACCAACGGCGCTTCCGCCACGTGCTGGTGGATGAGTACCAGGACACCAACCACGTGCAGAACGAGCTCGTCCTCGCGCTCGGTGCCGTCCATCACAACGTGTGCGTGGTGGGTGATGCCGATCAGAGCGTGTACCGCTTCCGCGGCGCCGATATGCGCAACATCCTCGAGTTCGAGGACGCGTTCCCCGAGACGACCGTGCTGCTCCTCGAGCAGAACTACCGGTCGACGCAGAACATCCTCGACGCGGCGAACGCCGTCATCGACAACAACATGGCCCGGCGCCCGAAGGAGTTGTGGACCGACACCGGCGCCGGTGAGGCCATCGTGCGCTACCACGCCGATGACGAATCCGACGAGGCCCAGTGGGTGACATCGCGCATCGCCCACCTGCACGACGCCGGTCATCGCTGGGGTGACTGCGCGGTGCTCTATCGCACCAACGCCCAGAGTCGCGTGCTGGAGGAATTCCTCGTGCGCATGGGGATCCACTACCGGGTGATCGGCGGTACACGCTTCTACGATCGACGTGAGGTGAAGGACGCGCTCGCCTATCTGCGCCTCACCGTCAACCCGGCCGACGAGGTCAGCTGCAAGCGCGTGCTCAACGTGCCCAAGCGCGGAGTGGGGGAGTCCTCGGTCGGTCGCCTCGACGCCCATGCGCGCGCCCACGGCCTGTCGTTCATCGAGGCACTGCGCGAGGCCCCCGCTGCCGGGGTCACGGGCAAGGCGGCCAAGGGCATCGCCACGTTCCTCGCCCTCCTCGACGAACTCACGCCGTTGGGGGAGAGCGGTCCCGCTGCGGTGCTGGAGGCCGCCCTGCAGCGCAGCGGCTACGTGGCCGAGCTGGAGGCCGAGCACTCGGTGGAGGCCGACGGTCGCATCGAGAACCTGGCCGAACTGGTGGGTGCGGCGCGCGACGTCGGCTCGGTGGACGAGTTCCTCGAGCAGGTGAGTTTGGTGGCCGACATCGACGCGCTCGATGACGACGAGTCCTCGGTGGTGCTCATGACGCTCCACTCGGCCAAGGGACTCGAGTTCCCGTGCGTGTTCATGATCGGGCTGGAGGACGGTGTGTTCCCGCACTCCCGTTCGATCGGCGATCCCGATGAACTGGAGGAGGAACGTCGACTGGCCTACGTCGGCATCACCCGCGCCAAGGAGCGGCTCCATCTGTCGCACGCCTGGTGCCGCACGATGTACGGGAGCACGCAGTACAACCCGCCCAGTCGGTTCCTCGACGAGATCCCCGAGCATCTCGTGGAGTCGGTGAAGGGCGCCCGGCGCTCCACCGGTACCGCTGGTTCGGCGACGTCGAGGACGGCGGGCACCTGGGGCCGGGGTTCCGACGACGACGAGTGGTCGGGCTCGGTCATCGGTGGTCGGTCCCGTCGGGACGAGGCCCGGGAGGCGGCCCTGCGTCCGGCCCCGCCCGAGCCGAGCGGCGCCGATCGACTGGGGCTGAAGGTGGGCGACGACGTGCGGCACGGCAAGTTCGGCGAGGGCGTGATCCTCGCCCTCGAGGGCGTCGGCGACAAGGCCGAGGCCGTGGTGCGCTTTCCCTCGGTGGGGGAGAAGCGTCTCCTGCTGGCCTGGGCACCGCTGGAGCCGCTGGGCGAGTGATCCCCGGATCTGACGACTTGTCAGATCCGTTAGGTATGCCTAACATCCGAGGTGTAAGGCATACCTAACACGAAGTCGGAGGGGATCATGGGGCCAGAGCGCACGAGGTCAGAGTGCACGAGGTCAGAGCGCACGAGGTCAGAGTGCGGGAGCACACATCGACGGTGGCCGCGCCTCGGGGCGGCGGCGCTGCTCGTCGTCGTCGCTTTCCTCGCCGGGGCCTGTGGCTCGTCGTCGGGTTCCGCCGATGACGCCGGACCACTCACCGTGTACTCCGGTCGGAGCGAGTCGCTCGTGGCCCCGTTGTTCGAGATGTTCACCGCCGAGACCGGCATCGCCGTGCAGGCTCGCTACGGGGACAGCGGCGAACTGGGTGCACAGCTCATCACCGAGGGCGGTGCGTCACCCGCCGACGTGTTCTTCTCGCAGGACGCCGGCGCGCTGGGAGCGGTGTCGGCCGCCGGACGTTTCGCCACGTTGCCGGCCTCGATCCTCGATCAGGTACCCCCTTCCTTGCGAGCCGACAACGGCACGTGGGTCGGCGTGTCGGGACGGGTGCGAGTCATCGCCTACGACAACGTGAAGGTCACCGACCCGCCGAAGTCGATCGATGCGTTGCTCGATCCGAGGTGGAAGGGGCAGATCGGCTTCGCGCCGACCAACGCGTCATGGCAGTCGTTCGTCACCGGACTGCGGGTGCTCCGAGGCGAGGACGGCGCCGAGAAGTGGCTGCGCGCCTTCGCCGCCAACCAACCCAAGGCCTACGAGAAGAACGGCGCCGTGCTGGACGGGATCGCCAAGGGTGAGGTGCAACTCGGTCTCGTCAACCACTACTACCTGCAGGAACGCATCATGGCGAAGGGTGCCGAGAACGTGAAGATCTCCAACCAGTACCTGTCCAACGGAGACCCGGGCGGCCTCGTGAACGTGGCCGGTGTCGGCATCCTCACCTCCTCGAAGCACCGGACGAGCGCGCAGAAGTTCGTGGAGTTCCTCCTCGGTCCTGTTGCGCAGCAGTACTTCGCCGACCGGACCTTCGAATTCGCTCTGGTGGGCGGCATCACTCCGGCTGATCCGTCCCAGCCCACGCTGGCGTCGCTCGGAGCCCCGGCCATCGATCTCTCCGATCTGGCATCGTTGGCGCAGACGCAGGAGTTGCTGCAGAAGGTCGGTCTGCTGACGAAGTGATGACGGATGGAACGGTGGTTCCGGGCCGTGTGTCGACCATGCGTCGACTCGCACCAGGAACGCTCAGGGTCGCTCCTGTCGTGGTGGTGATCGCCGTGGTGGCGGCGGTCATCGCCGCGCTCCCGTTGGTGTACCTCGTGGTCCAGGCATCGTCGCGAGGGATCGACAGCCTCGTCGACGAGATCTGGCAGCGAAGGACGCTCGACCTCACGCTGCGGTCCTTGGCCCTCGCATCGATGGTCACCGTGTGCAGCCTCGGCCTCGGCATCGGCGGAGCGTTCGCCGTGGTCCGCACCAACGTGCCCCTCCGACGTGTCCTCACCGTCCTGCTCGTCCTGCCCCTGGCCATGCCGTCCTACGTTGCGGCCTATGCGTGGATCTCGTGGATCCCCGCTCTGGCCGGGTTCTGGGGTGCGGTGTTGGTGATCACCTCGATCTCGTTCCCGTTCGTGTTGCTGCCCGTGGCGGCGTCGCTCCGGCGACTCGATTCCCGCCAGGAGGAGGTCGCTCGTTCGTTGGGACTCACCCCGGCCCGGGTGACCGTGCGGCTCACCCTTCGTCACATCCGACCGGCAGCCACGGCCGGGGGCCTCATGGTCGGGCTCTACGCGCTGTCGGACTTCGGCGCCGTCGCCACCATGCGGTTCGAGAGTTTCACCTGGGTCATCTTCGGCGCCTATCGCGCCGGGTTCAATCCGACCCGCGCCGCCGTTCTCTCCCTCGTACTCGTGGTCATCTCCGTCGTCCTCGTGTGGTCGGAGTTGTACGTGCGCGGAGACGGACGGGCGGCGAAGGTCGGTGGCGGGGTCACTCAGCCACCACCGCGACTTGATCTCGGTCGGGGACGGGTCCCGATCACAGGTGTACTCCTCGCCGTCGTCGCCGTGACACTGGTGATCCCGGCCGTCCTCGTCGTCCGTTGGTTCGTCGAAGCCACGGGGTCGGGTGTCGAGTGGGGTGAGCTCGTTTCCGCCACCGCCCAGACGATCCTCGTCGCCGTCCTCGCCACCATCGCCGTCATCGTCCTGGCCGTGCCCACCGGCGTCCTCGCCGCCCGGGTGTCGACTCGCTGGGCCCGCGCCACCGAACGCACCGTGTTCGTGATCCACGCCTTGCCGGGCATCGTGATCGGCCTCTCGGTCGTCTATCTCGGCATCCGGCTGGTGCCGTCGATGTACCAACGAATGCCCATGCTCGTCTTCGCCTACGTCGTGCTGTTCACCTCGTTGGCGGTGGGATCGGTGCGATCGGCGGTGGAGTTGTCACCCACGGCGATCGAGGACTCGGCCCGCTCCCTCGGGCTCTCGCGCTTCGCCACCTTGCGGAGGGTGACGCTGCCGCTGGCCCGGCCCGGCATCACCGCCGGGGCGGCGCTGGTGTTCCTCACGGTGATGAAGGAGCTCCCGGCCACGATCCTGCTCCGGCCGACCGGGATGGAGACACTCGCCACCGAGTTGTGGACCCGCACCAGCGTCGCCGACTACGCCGCAGCCTCGCCGTACGCTCTGGTGCTCGTGCTCGTCGCTGCGGTACCGGCGGCGTTGCTCACGCTCTCCCGGGAGACGCAGTGAACCCCACGCTCGAGGTCGATGCCATCTCGAAGTCGTTCGACGGCGCTCTGGTCGTCGATCGGGTGTCCTTCTCGGTCATGCCGGGCCAGATCGCCGTCATCGTCGGACCCTCGGGGAGCGGGAAGACCACAGTCCTGCGCTGCATCGCCGGATTCGAGCGTCCCGATGCCGGTTCGGTCCTGATCGAGGGGCGGATCGCATCGGGTTCGTCGACGTTCGTCTCCCCTGAGCGTCGCCATGTCGGCTACGTGCCCCAGGAGGGGGCGCTCTTCCCCCATCTCGACGTGGCCGGGAACGTCGGCTTCGGTCTCGGTCGCACCGCTGAGCGGTCGGCTCGTATCGAGGAGTGCCTGACGATGGTCGGGATGGGTGGATTCGCCCGTCGCCGCGTCGATGAACTCTCCGGCGGACAGCAACAGCGGGTCGCCCTGGCTCGGGCCATGGCGCCGCGTCCGCGCATCATCCTCATGGACGAGCCCTTCTCGGCTCTCGATGCGGCTCTTCGGCCGGAGATCTGCGCCGATGTCGTCTCGGCGCTGCGCGCTGACGCGGCCACTGCCGTGATCGTCACCCACGACCGCGACGAGGCCCTCGCGGTGGCCGATCTCATCGCCGTGATGATGGATGGTGCCGTCATCCAGTGCGACGATCCGGTCTCGCTCCATCGCCATCCGGCATCCGATGCCGTCGCAGCCTTCCTCGGTGACGTGCATGTGGAGGCGGGTGTGGCCGAGGGCGGCGTCGTCACCACCTCGTCGGGGACGTTCGCTGCCGGTCCGGGCGATCCGTCGGGTGAGGTCGAGGTGCTCGTCCGCAGCCCTCGGATCCGGGTGTTCCCCGGACGCCGCTGAGCAACCGGTCGACTCGTCAGCGGGTACCGGCGGTCGTCGAGTCCGTGGCGTCGGGCGTGAGGTCGATCACGACCTTGCCCCGGTCGGTGATCGTCACCGGATAGCTCGGCTGACCGGCGCCATCGGCGGCCACCACCGTGCCGTCACAGGGATCACGGAAGTTCGACTCGGCCGGCCGCCACTCCAACGTGCAGTTGCGTGACTGGCCCACCCGACGGGCATCGAAGGCGAACCAACCGGATTCGATGTCGTCCCCGATGTGCTGCAGGTAGATGTCGCGATTGCCGCTGGACACGTCGGAGAACAGCAGGGGTCCGCCGTCGCGGATGTTCTCCGACCGGGAGGCGGCGCCACCGGCGTCGTAGGTGTCGGATCCCAACTGCACCTCGATCGTGCCCGACTCGGTGAGCGAGGGGATGGCGACCACGAAGAGGCCGAGGACCAGGATGATTCCCACGGCGACACCGGCCACGGCCAGCACGACGGAGCGGGAGGTCCGTCGGCGGGACTCCTGAACGGGCATGGTCGCAGTATGGCCCGGTCGGCGCCGATTCCCGATCGCGCCCCGTGGTTGGGTCCGAGGCCCGGCGAGTGGCTACGTTGTCCCGCCGTGGATCTACTCGAATATCAAGGCAAACAATTCTTCGCCACCTTCGGCATCCCGGTCTCCGACGGCCGGGCGGTGCTCTCCGTCGACGAGGCCGTGGCCGCCGCCGACGCCGTGGGATATCCGGTGGTGGTCAAGGCCCAGGTGCATGCTGGTGGCCGCGGCAAGGCGGGGGGCGTCAAGCTCGCCACCAACGCCGACGAGGTGCGTGAGCACGCCGGCAACATCCTCGGACTCGACATCAAGGGACACATCACCCGGATCCTGTGGATCGAGCATGCCTCGGACATCGCCGAGGAGTACTACGCCTCGTTCACCCTTGACCGTTCGGCCAAGAAGCACCTCGGCATGCTGTCGGCCGAGGGTGGTGTCGAGATCGAGCAGGTGGCCGTCGACAACCCCGATGCCATCGCCAAGATCTGGATCGATCCGGTCGACGGTCTCTCCGAGGCCCAGTGCCGAGAGTGGGTCGTGGCCGCCAAGTTGAACCCGGCCGTCACCGACGGCGCCGTCGAACTGCTGCGCAAGCTCTACACCGCCTACACCGAGGGCGATGCCGATCTGGCCGAGATCAACCCGCTCATCGTGAAGACCGATGGCAACGTGCATGCGCTCGACGCCAAGGTCACTCTCGACAACAACGCTGACTTCCGTCATGAGTGGGCCGAGTACGAGATCACCCAGGTGCGCGACGAGCGCGAGGAGGCGGCACACGCCAAGGGTCTCCAGTACGTGGGTCTCGATGGAACGGTGGGCGTCATCGCCAACGGTGCCGGTCTGGCCATGAGCACCCTCGACGTCGTCAACCAGGCCGGGGGCAAGCCCGCCAACTTCCTCGACATCGGCGGCGGGGCCAACGCCGAGGTGATGGCCGGTGCGCTGCAGGTCATCAACGACGACCCCAACGTGAAGTCGATCTTCATCAACATCTTCGGTGGCATCACCCGCGGCGAAGAGGTGGCCAAGGGCATCATCGGCGCTCTGGAGATGGTCGACATCTCGGCGCCGATCGTCATCCGGCTCGACGGCACCAACGCCGAGGAGGGTCGGGCGCTACTGGCCCCGCACCTCTCCGACAAGCTCCAGAGCAAGCCCACCATGCTCGAGGCCGCGGCGACCGCCGTCGAACTCGCCAAGAAGAACTGAGGACGACGTGAGCATCTTCGTCGACGAGAACACCAAGGTCGTCTACCAGGGCCTCACCGGATCCCAAGGACGCTTCTACGGACTGCGCAA
>Ga0172372_10009562_pt1 | contig 12592 bp, 14 predicted proteins | sample LakKiv5m_2_FD_114544 | JGI IMG/M metagenome (GOLD analysis project Ga0172372, IMG submission 114544) | Freshwater microbial communities from Kabuno Bay, South-Kivu, Congo - kab_092012_9.5m | ecosystem: Environmental > Aquatic > Freshwater > Lake | place: Democratic Republic of the Congo...
ATAGTTGCACATTTTGTGACTGGTCACAAAATTTAACAAAAAAAGTCAAACGTAGAACTCACAGCTGGAAGGACGACATTAATTTGTTTTGCCGACTGGATTTGCCCATACGAGAAGCTGATGCAAATTTTGGTCAATGGACCGATGACCTGGCAGCTTTTGACTATGCTTGTTCATTATATGATCCCGGACGCAATTTTGAATTCATAGTTACCAACACTAGCAAACTAAAAAAAGACGCATCGGAATATATCATTGCTAAAACTGCGTTGACCTATGACAAATATTACCCCACCATCAGTATTCAAGATCCGCATGAGGACGTGTTGAGTGCCATTGACCGGCCTACTGTGCCTTGGCAAAAGCAACTTGAGATGATATTGAATCTCAAAAGAAAGTTGCCGCATGAAAAATATCGAAAAATAACAATCGAAACAATTTTGGGATTGCCAGAACAAACTCTAGAAAAAATAATAGATACCTACGTGTTGTTTTTTGAAATAGGAATCACAAGATTCACTTGGTATACTTGGTTCATGCTGCAAAACAGCCCTGCAGCAGAACCATCTTATCAAAAAATGTGGGGGTTACAAGTCAAAGATGTGTATATGCCAATTTGGCCTGACAATGATATGACCTTGGACGTGCCTGATTTTGATAAGTTATGTCAAAATTTAGACAATGGTAACTACAGCGCCAAAGAGTTCAATAGATCACAATTAATTGTTGGACACAGAAAAATGTCCATGGAGCAGATTTGGGCTGCTAAAATTTTACATAACCATTGGCAAAAACTAAATCAAAGTCAAAATACTGTAGAAAAATACAGTTCTGCGCAAATCAGGAAAATGTTAGAAAAATTGCGGGATATATCTTTGCGGCAAGCACAACAGCAGTATCTTTTGCAGAAACCGACCATTGAAAAATACAATGTAATTGTTTGGGGCCACTATGATATTGTCCGAAAACAATTATGCCACGGCATTTAATTTTATCTATGAAAGCAATCAAAGTTGTATATTCCAAAATTTAATTACACCCCTGTGCCCCGAGTGGTCATAGAAGGTCGCCGCTTTTATGCCACACCTGATGGCAACAAACTGCCGTCTGTGACCACTATATTAGACAAAACCAAATCAGAAGAAAGCAAAAAGGCCCTAGAACAATGGCGACACAATGTGGGTCATCAGCGGGCCCAACAAATAACCACTGAAGCTGCAAGTCGTGGCACTAGGATGCACACCTATCTCGAGCACTATGTCAAGACTGGCACACTGGCACCGGCTGGGACCAATCCCTATGCCTGGGCCAGCCACGAGATGGCCCGCAGCGTGATCCATCGGGGCCTGTGCAACGTGTCAGAGTTCTGGGGAGTGGAGATCCCGCTCTATTTCCCCAATCTCTATGCGGGCACGAGCGATGGCGCGGGCATACACCTGGGCGAAGAAGCCATCCTGGACTACAAGCAGACCAACCGGCCCAAGCGCGAAGAGTGGATCGACGACTACAAGCTGCAGCTGGTGGCCTACGCGCTGGCGCACAACGAAGTGTATGGTACTCGAATACGCAAGGGCGTGGTGCTCATGTGCGTGCGGCCCGAGATGGATAGCAATTTCAACATCACTCGACCGCCCCAATACCAGGAATTCACCCTCAAACCCCAGGAGTTTGACCACTGGGAGCAGGAGTGGTGGCGCCGCCTTGAGCTCTACTACTTGACCGCATAAATACCCAATCACGGGTATAACGACATGGCCATAGTACAAGTATCGCGCATCACCAATCGCAAGGGACTCACAGAAAATCTGCCCCAGCTGGCCGGCGCCGAGCTGGGCTATTGCATCGACAGCCGGCGCCTGTTCATCGGCAACGGCACCCTGCAGGAAGGCGCTCCGGTGATCGGCAACACCGAGATCCTGACAGAGTTCTCAGACATAGTGGCCGTGAGCGACTACATCTACAAAGACATAGCAGTGGGCTACGCGGCCCAGACGGGGCCCACCCCTTCAGATCCAGTAGTGCGCACCGTGCAGGAAAAGCTGGACGATTTCGCAAGCGTAAGAGATTTTGGCGCAGTAGGCGACGGTTCCGCCGATGATACTGCAGCTATAAATCGTGCGCTCTATCAGCTGTATTGCCGGGAGACCAACACACAGATCCGGCGCTCTCTTTATTTTCCAGCCGGTACCTATCGAGTCACGGAAACCATAGTGATCCCGACCTATGCCAAGTTGATTGGCGAAGGTGCCGATTGTACCATAATCTACCTTGACGAATCCGTTGATATCAGCACGTTGACAGCTTACGTGGCGCGTTTTGGTGACAGCCTGCAGCAGACCGGTGCCAACATTGGCAATAACGGAGCTGTGCTGCCGCGCAACATAGAAATCTCTTGCATGAGTTTCCAGACCGGCCCAGTCACCGATGTGTTTTTCGTAGAAGATGCCGCCCAATGTTACTTTGACTCTGTCAACTTCGTGGGTCCGCTTTCGGTGACCGACATAACCAGCAACTTGGCCACGGATGATATCGCGGGTGTGAGATTCGCCAGTACCTCGGCCTACGTGACCAATACCATAACTTTCGACAAGTGCGCATTCATTGGACTGACTTTTGGACTCAATACCGATCAGCAGGTGCAATCTATCACGGTCAGCAACGGCAAGTTTGACACGCTGTACCAAGGGGTAGTGTTAGGCGAGGGCGCGGTAACCAACGGTGGAGCCACGGGCTGGCGCACGCAAGGCAACCTGTTTGATAGCGTGTATGCCGAGGGCATCATATACGATGATGTCAGCCTCAATGCCACGGCTTACAACGTGTTCTATGATGTGGCCAATGAATTCCAAGGCACAGGCAGTCCGGCCTTTCCAGTCATATCTTTCACCAACGACAACAACGCCAGCATAAATGATCTGTTTGAACGCACAGACACTGATGCCAATGTCTACGCCCGGGTCAAGATCACTGGTGGTGTGACCACTACCGGCACGCAGATCCAGCTGGGACGCTATGCGAGAGAGACTGGTCGCACGTTTGCCCTGGCCAACAACCAGAGCAATCAGATCGTGTTCACCACCAGCACCACGCAGTTCAAGGCCTTCTCTATGTTTTACACCATCACACGCGATGTAGAAGCACGCAGTGGCATCTTGAATGTGGTTTCACAGACAGCGGATGGCAGTACCATCAGCCAGGTCTACAGCGATGATTATTCCGAAACCAATGATACAGGTGTGACCCTGGCAGTGTCGCAATCTGGCACCGTAGTTTCGATCATCTATAGCACGACCAACACCGGTTTTGCTGGCACGCTGACCTATTCCATCAGCCATCTCGCCTGATGTGGCATAAAGAGTATGATCGGCGCCTGGCCGATTGGATATCTTTACGGCGAGAGATCAGGCATCTCCCGCTGCTGGACTGCCTGCAGACTATCAACCATTGGTGGCAGGCCACACCCTGGCAGGCTTACTATCTACACTGGGACGATCGGAAAACCTGGCCCGATCCCTGGCAGCTGTTGGCCGATAACATCTATTGCGATCTTGCTCGTGCGCTGGGCATGCTGTATACTATACGCTTGATCGACAGACCGGATTGTCAGGATGTATGCCTGACGGAAACCGATAGGGGCAATTTAGTCCAGATCCAGCAGGGAAAATATGTTCTGAATTGGTGGCCAGACAGGATCGTAAATATCCAATCCGAACCAACTGTGACCCTGAGGACGCTGGAATCCCCGGTCCTTGATCATCTTATAAGGTAACGCATGAGCCAGATACAAGTTCAAAAAAGAGATGGCACCCGAGAATCTCTAGATCTCGAAAAACTCCACAAAGTGGTGTTTTGGGCCACACAAGGCATAACAGGCGTGAGCGCGAGCGAAGTTGAAATCAAGAGCCATCTCCAGTTCTATAACGGCATCCGGACAGCAGACATACAAGAAACACTGATCAAATCAGCAGCAGACCTCATATCAGAAGACACTCCTAACTATCAGTACGTGGCCGGTCGCTTGATCTGCTATCACCTGCGCAAGCAGGTCTACGGTGATTTCAAGCCCTGGCATGTGATGGATCTCGTGCGGCAGAATGTGGCCGCCGGCTTCTATGATGGAGAACTCCTGACTGCATACAGTGGAGAGGAATGGGACAGGATCAACGGCTTCATCCGCCACGAGCGCGACGAAGAGCTGACCTATGCGGCCATGGAGCAGTTCCGGGGCAAGTATCTGGTGCAGAACCGCGTGACCCGAGACATCTATGAAACACCACAGGTGGCTTATGCCCTGATCGCTGCCACGCTGTTCAGTGCCTACCCGCGGGAAAGTCGCATGATGTGGGTGCGAGACTATTACGACGCCATCTCTACCCACCAGATCAGCCTGCCTACGCCGGTCATGGCGGGTGTTCGTACGCCGCAGCGGCAGTTTTCATCCTGTGTGTTGATTGAAACAGACGACAGTCTCGATTCGATCAACGCCACTGCTTCGGCCATCGTGAAATACGTCAGCCAGAAGGCTGGCATAGGCATCGGCGCCAGCCGTATCCGCGCCATAGGCTCACCCATACGCAATGGAGATGCGTATCATACCGGGGTCATTCCTTTCTACAAACTATTCCAGGCAGCCACCCGCTCGTGCAGCCAAGGTGGTGTGCGCAATGGTGCTGCCACACTCTACTATCCCATCTGGCATCTCGAAGTGGAAGACCTCCTGGTGCTCAAAAACAACAAAGGCACCGAAGACAACCGTGTACGCCATATGGACTATGGCGTACAATTCAACAAGGTCATGTACGAGCGGCTGCTGAGCAATGGTGACATCACACTGTTTTCGCCACATGACGTGCCGGAAATGTGGGCGGCGTTTTATACCGATGTAGATCGTTTCCGCGAGCTGTATGAGCGCGCGGAGAAGAACACCCGCCTGCGTAAAAAAACAATCCGGGCCCTGGAACTGTTCACCCGGTTCATCGAAGAGCGCAAGAACACCGGCCGTGTGTATCTCATGAACGTGGATCATGCCAACAGTCATGGAAGTTTCCTGCCTGAGTTAGCACCCATCCGACAGAGCAACCTCTGTTGCGAGATCGATCTGCCTACCAAACCCCTGAAAGACGTGAATGATCCAGATGGAGAAATCGCACTTTGCACCTTGAGCGCCATCAACTGGGGTGCGTTCCGCGAACCCCAAGACATGGAGCGCGCCTGCACCTTGGCCGTGCGTGGGCTGGACGCGCTCCTAAGCTATCAGCACTACCCCATCCTGGCCGCACAACGAGCGACCGAGAATCGGCGGCCTTTAGGCGTAGGCATAATCAATCTGGCCTACTGGTTGGCCAAGAACGATCTCAGCTATTCAGATCCTGCTGCCCTCCCGATAGTGGATCTTTGGGCACAGCATTGGTCATACTATCTCATCCGGGCATCAATGGCACTGGCTCGAGAGCATGGAGCCTGCCCTCTCAACAATCACACCCGTTATCACGCAGGTGTGCTGCCGGTGGATACCTATAAACGCGAAGTGGATGAACTGGTACCGCATGTGGACGCAGTAGCCTGGGCGGGATTGAGGGCGGATCTACGCCAACATGGCATACGAAATTCCACACTGATGGCACTCATGCCAGCCGAGACCTCAGCGCAGATTTCTAATGCCACCAACGGTGTAGAACCGCCGCGTAGCTATGTGTCTGTCAAGCAGAGCAAAGATGGCGTGCTCAAACAGGTGGTGCCTGAATATCGCCGCCTCAAGAACAAGTATGAGCTGCTGTGGGATCAGAAGAGCCCGGAGGGGTATTTGAAAATCATGGCTGTGTTACAGAAGTACATAGACCAAGGCATCTCGGTCAACACAAGTTACAACCCACAGCACTACGAAGATGAAAAGATCCCCATGAGCGAGATGATGAAGCACCTGATCATGTTCTACAAGTATGGAGGTAAGCAACTCTACTACTTCAACACCTATGATGGACAGGGGGAGATCGACCTTGATCGCTTGAACCAACGAAGCATCGTGATTGAAGCGCCCGACACTAGCCTGCAGCCGGACGATGCCGCCTGCGACAGCTGCAAAATCTAACGAGGCCACATGAGCGTACTGAACCTAAAACGAAATCGAAACCACACCACCAGCCTGGCATTCCTGGATCCCCAGGGCACCATCGGCATGCAGCGTTATGACATCTTGAAGTATCGGCAGTTCGACAAACTGACCGACAAGCAGCTGGGATTTTTCTGGCGCCCCGAGGAAGTGGATGTACTACGCGATGCCAAGGATTTCAAGGATCTCACGCCGCACGAGCAGCACATTTTTTCCAGCAATCTCAAGCGGCAAATCCTCCTGGACAGTGTGCAAGGCCGGAGCCCCAACCTCGCCTTCCTTCCCATCACTACCTTGCCGGAAGTGGAAACCTGGATCGAGACCTGGGCATTCTCAGAGACCATCCACAGCCGATCATACACGCACATCATCCGCAATGTTTACAGCGACCCCGGCCGTGTGTTTGATGAGATGCTGGAGATCGAAGAGATCATACGTTGTGCACAGGACATCACCCGCTACTATGATGACCTAGTCACCTACAGCCAATGGTATCAGCTGCTGGGTGCCGGCACACACACCGTGAATGGTAAAACGATAGAGATCACAGAACATGAACTCAAGAAAAAATTGTGGCTGGCCCTGGCCTCGGTCAACGTTCTCGAGGGCATCCGGTTCTACGTCAGTTTCGCGTGCTCCTGGGCGTTCGCTGAGCTCAAGAAGATGGAGGGCAACGCAAAGATTATTAAGTTTATCGCCCGCGATGAGAACGTGCATCTGGCCTTTACTCAGCAGATGCTGAAGCTACTGCCACAGGATGATCCTGTGTTCGCGCAGATACGCGAAGAAACACAGACCGAAGTGATCGCCATGTACGAGACCGCCATCCAGCAAGAGAAAGACTGGGCAGCCTATCTCTTCCGCGATGGAAGCATGATCGGTCTCAACCAGCAACTGTTGAGCGACTATGTGGAATGGATCGGCCACAAGAGGATGACTGCCATCGGTCTGCCCAGCCGTTACCGAGGTGGATCAAATCCCCTGCCCTGGACCCAGAAATGGATCGCCGGTGCCGAAGTACAGGTAGCCCCCCAGGAGACCGAAATCTCTAGTTATGTGATTGGTGGAACCCGACAAGACGTTGATTCTAACACACTGGCAGGACTTTCTCTATGATGCTGACCATTTACAGCAAGACCGTCTGCCCCTATTGTGTGCAGGCGAAAAATTATCTCAAAAACAAAAACATCAACTTCCGCGAAGTCAATATCGAGCAGGATGATACAGCGCGCGAATTCATCCAGAGCCAGGGCCATCGTACCGTGCCCCAGATCTATCTAGCCGGCAAGATATTCGTGGAAGGTGGTTGGACTGGTTTAAGTAAAATGTCAACAGAAGACATCTTGAACGAAATCGATCTGCGCACAGAATTACTGAACCAGAGCCTATGATCCCAAAACCAAACGAAATATACACATTCAAACTCTGCACAGGAGAGGAGATAGTGGCCCGCGTGATCTCCCAAGATGCCGACTCGATCACGATCGAACATCCAATATCTTGCGTGCTCAGTCCGCAAGGACTGCAGATGATGCCTGGACTGTTCAGCGCAAATCTAGACAAATCCGTGAGGCTAAATAACTCAAGTTGGGCCATGATAGCGGACACGCGAGATGACATACGCAGCAGCTGGATCCAGGCCACTACGGGTATAGCACCAGTTAGCAAGCAGATCATCACAGGTTAGTATGCCGCATAGGTTTGTGCTACGGAAAGGAGATCAAATCCTCGCGTTCGACCGATATGAGGACATACCAGATGATTTCGATCATGTGATCGAATTCCGGCCAGAGATACCCGATCCTCCGCACACACCCCAACAGCATGACGAAATCGAGGCTTGGCAGCCGCGATTCCAACGATTGATGGAGAAGGAACGTGCCCGCAGCAGCAAGACAAGGTGATGCCGGAATACCACACTGCAGTCCTTATGTGATAGCCACAGCCAGCGGCGATGTGCTGATCAACGGGCGCGGTGCAGCTCGCGTGGGAGATATATCTACACCCCATCTCCGTCCCGCAAGACGTTGCCCGCCACACGTAGCAGTGATTGCGTCCGGCTCAGGATCAGTCTTTATCAATGGCCGGCCGGCCGCCACTGTAGGTAGCACACTGGCCCTTTGTACACTGGTCGCTACTGGCAGCAGCGATGTGATCATTGGCTAGACCATGAGCTGCGGCGGACCATTAAGTGCGGTCATGATGGTAGCAGGGGCCGGGATGATACCCGGTGCTGGGGCATTGGCCGGCATTGGTTCCAGCCTGGGAGTATCATCGGCCCTGACGGGCGCCCTGGGCAGTTTTACAAGCCTACCAATCACATCCACTTTCAGCAATATCGTGTCATCCGCCAGCAGCATCCTGAGTGGTGGTGCTCTTGACAGCCTGCGTACACTGGCAGCAGGTACATTTCCCGCCCTGACCAATGCTATCCCCGCTAGTTTTACCAGTGCCTTGAGCGCAGTAGCTCCTGGCGGCATGTTCTCGGGTGGCTTGACCGGCTTAGTGGGCCAGGCTGCTGGTCAGCTCATGGGCGGAGGTGATCTCACCCGGTTCAGCCAGATCTTTACATCAGCTGAGGGTTTTGCCAGCCAGGCCAATCAGTTCATCAACAGCGGCCTAAATGTTGGCTCAATTGCTTCGACCTTTGGACCCATATCGGGGGGCATGGACAATGTGATCACGGGAGGATTCAATCAGGTCAGCCAGGCCTTTGGCTCTCTGGGCGGGGACCTAGGTAATCTTGGTAGCCTTATCAACATGAACAGTTTAGAGAATCTCGGTAGTCCAGCGTCTTTGGTCAAACAGCTGACAGATGTGGGAGGCCTTACATCCGGCGTGAGCAACGCACTCAAGGGCGTGGGGTTGGACACAGGACAGATTGGCAGTTTGATAACAGGAAATCTTGGCGGGTTGACCGACAGCGCAAATAAATTGCTGTACGAAGGCATGACCAAGATAACCGGATCCGATCTAGACCAAATTAAAAATGTGCTGGGAGTGACCACTCCGGGCATTTCAAACATGGCTGAGCTCTTGAACCCAGTCAAGATCCTGCCCAACAGTTTCCAGACCCTGACCATGCCCACACCGATGGCCTGCGCGGTATCTATACCAATGCTTCGGGATCGGTCAATACCAACCTCGAGCCCTTGTTGTCATCGGTGACCAATACTGTGAAATCCATCAATCCCGATCTCATCACGCGCACACGTAATCTGACCGATCTTGCCGGTCTCACCAATCAGGCCTTGCGATTGACCGATACCACTAGGACCATCCGCACATGAGCGAATATGATCGCCTGAAACGAGTGATACCTCCCGACCAGGCTCTGGCCAATCAAGCGCTCAGCCGCAGCCTCAGGCAGGTAAAGAAAATCTTTGACACATCGTTGCCAGAGGTAGCAGCCACTCTGTCGGTCTTGGAAAGCAACAAAGATCTCAATCTCATCAACGATCTAACCGAACCTTTGCCACCGGCCATAGCAAATTATTGGGCCAACACTTTTCCCACAGGCACAGGAGCCGGCAACGCCATCACCACCAACGACATGATAGGCATAGCAGCTGGCGCCGGAGTGACTGATCAGATGCCCATAGTAGTAGACGTTATCGATCAACTTGACTCGGCGGGAGATCTCAATCCATTGATAGCTAATGGTGGATCTTCTGGTAGCGGGATCAACGGTATCTACACCTTGATGGATTATTGCCTATCGGGTGCCTACAGTCTAGCTGGAAATGTCTTGGATTTGACCACGCTGCCGAGTACTACCTATTTCACAGGAGCAGTCTATGCCAACGTGGAGGTTGCATTCTCCAACGCCAATGGTCTGATAGCAGCTGCCAACAGCTGGATCAGCAACATCGCGGCCAACAACGCCACCCTGGCAGCCGAAAGCAATCAGGCCACGGATACCATGGCCAACCAGCTGGTGATCAATCAGGACAATCTCATCATCGCCGGAGTTGATTTCGCAAATGTCGTCTTGGGCGATTGGTCCAATGCCAACATCCAGAGCAATCAAGTCAGCGCCAGTCTCAGCCTAACCACGCGCTTGCACAATATCGGTCTGGATGTGAGCGAAGGCGCTGCAGCCCAATTTTTTGATCAGGTGGCCAACACCACGAATGTGACGGGACAGGCAGTGATAGCCAGCATGCGGGAGGGCAGAAATATAGCGGTGCTTAATGCCATCGGCATAGATCTGGACACCCAGCTGCCCGACGTCAACGCCAACACTGCCATAGCCAACAACATTTCAGATGCCCAGTATACCGCGGCGCAGGCCACTGCTAATATAGTGATATAAATTGTTATCGCCCATGACTGGAGCATAAGTAAACTTGAGGTGCGATCTGCACCCGTCCTACTTCTAAAAAGGAACCCTAATGAAAAAACTCTTGATTGCATCTGCAATTGCTATGGCTGTGAGCGCAGCACATGCCCAAAACGCCTCAATCTACGGTATCGTTGACACAGGCGTACAGAGCCATGACAACGGCGCCTCACGCTATACCCGCGCCGCCAACAATCTTTTCTCCACCAGCCGTTTTGGTATCCGAGCTTCGGATGACCTGGGTGGTGGGCTGCGCGCCGACATCTGGTTGGAAAGCCAACTGAACCCAAGCGAGGGCAGTGTGGGATCAACCACAGTGGCCGCGAACGAAATCTTCAACCGCGAAGCCAATCTTGGCCTTACCGGTGGATTTGGTAGCATCCGCGTGGGCCGCCAGGACGTGAGCTTCGCGCAGGACATCGACATCGGTGTCAGCCAATTTGGTATCTTCGGCCTCCGCCCCATCAACGGCACAGCGGTTGAGCTGGGTGTAGACCAGAAGAACGTGTTCAAATACACATCACCAAAGTTAGCTGGTTTCACTGTGCAGGCCGGTCGTGCTACCAATGCCAATGGTGCCACCACTGACGCAGGTACGGCCCAGACATCGGCCCACGTGCGATTCGATCAAGGCAAGCTGGCAGTGCATGCTGGTTGGCAGAAGAACAAGGCAGCGACCACAGCTGCCGAGCGCGACTTTACAGCTTATGGCGCTGCCTATGACCTAGGTGTGGCCTCGGTTGGCTACACCTATGGTGAAGGCGACGTATCCACTACAGGCAAGGTCAAGAGCACCACGCATATCGCAAGCATCCGCGTACCACTGGGTGCCGGTTTGGCAGCGCATGGTGTGTATGCCCAGGCCAAGGATGGCACAAAGGCTTCTGCAGGTGAAGGCAAAGGCTACACTGTTGGTGTGAGCAAGGCCATGAGCAAGCGCACCACGCTCTATGCCGCCTATACCGCGGTCGACAACCAAGCCAACGCAAGCATGGTCATGCAAGGCCAGGTGGCAGCTCCGGCCTCAGCAGGTCTTGATCCCAAGACCGTGGCAGTAGGCATCAGCCACACATTCTAAAGTTTCACGGCGTAGTACCTGGAAAACCCTGCCCTCGGCAGGGTTTTCTTTTGGCCAGTGCCCACTTACCACGCAGTTGACCAATAATTGCCCATATTGCTATAATTCTTATACTGTAGTCAAAAAGGAGCCACAGCATGTCAAAGAAACATTTCGAACTGCTCGCCCAATACATCTCGGGCATAATCGATTTCAACTGTCGATTGAATGCCGCGGTAGCGGTGGCGTCAGCCTGCAAACAAGCCAATCCCAGATTCGACCAACAACGATTTTTTGCCGCCTGCCGTATTGGCGCACCGGAGCAAGCATGACCCTATTAGACCTCAAGAGCCGCCCCACCGTGGGCTTTGATGCCGCCAACCGCGAGCACAGGTATCACTACATGCGGTTCCTGCAGAATCGTAGCTGGCGCACCAGTCCCGTGCAGTTCTATCTCGAGCGTGGCTATGGTGATCTCTCCTCAATGATCGAGAACAAGCTGGCCAGCCATTATCTGGCCCAGGAGTTCCAGGCCACCGTGCCCGAGAGAGGTGACCAATGGGCTACCGCGTGATTGGTCGCAACGATGGATTCGGTCCCCGTAAGGGTCTAGAAGGCCCCTACCGATATCCCAACGGTCGGGTGCTCTACTACGATCCGCGTGCTGGCCAATACTGGGATCCTCTGACCGACTTTTTTGTGCCCCCGGAAGATGTGGCGGGATTACAACAGGCCATTTTCGACTTGGTTAGTGCGCACTAACCTGCTGTTTTGGCCGCGGTTGACCAAAAAACCCCATTTCGGCTATAATATAGGCATAGTGAATGATAAGGAGCAGATATGAAACAAGGTGAAATCCAGGTACACAAGGGCATTGGCACTATCCAAATGAGCCAAAACGAGGACGGTGCACGCTGTTACCGATACACTCACTTTTTCTTCGGACGCACTTATGAGGAAGACACCATCAAAGTGGCCCGAGAAATGCTGGACTGGGAAGAAAAGGAAGCCCAAGAAGTCAAGACCGCTATCAACGTCCTGACCCGCAAAGGCTACAAGATCTTCAAAGAAGTAGCCTAAGGAG
>Ga0172372_10009564_pt1 | contig 12589 bp, 7 predicted proteins | sample LakKiv5m_2_FD_114544 | JGI IMG/M metagenome (GOLD analysis project Ga0172372, IMG submission 114544) | Freshwater microbial communities from Kabuno Bay, South-Kivu, Congo - kab_092012_9.5m | ecosystem: Environmental > Aquatic > Freshwater > Lake | place: Democratic Republic of the Congo...
CAGCGAGAGGGTGACGCCCTCATAGACGAGGTTCTTCTTGCGCATGAGGCGGACCTTGCCCTTGACGATGCGGCCCATCGTGACGGCGCAGCCGGCGACGGCCCCGCCCTTGGACAGCTCGAAGATCTGCCGGACCTCGGCGCTGCCGACGACCACGTCCTTGAGCACGGGCGGGAGCAGGCCGGCCATGGCCTCCTTCACCTCGTCAATCAGCTCGTAGATGATGGCGTAGAGCTTGATCTGCACGCCGTATTGCTTGGCCTTCTCGTTCGTGCCGGAGTCAATGCGCGTGTGGAAGCCCAGGATGACGCACTTGGACGCGCCGGCGAGGTCCACGTCCGACTCGGTGACGGTGCCGACCGCGTGGTGGACGATGTCGAGCGAGACCTTGCTGGCCTCGATCTTCTTGAGCGCCTCGACGATGGCCTCGACGGAACCCTGCGTGTCCGCCTTGACGACGACCTTGAGGGAGAGCTGCTGGTTCTCGGCGATCTTCGCGAAGAGGTTTTCCAGCGTGACGCGCGGCTGGCGCTCCTCGGCCTCGGCGGCCTTGTCGGCCAGGGCGCGCTCCTCCGCGATGTCGCGGGCGTTGCGCTCGTTCTCGACGACGGTGAACTCCTGCCCGGCCTCGGGCACGCCGTTTAAGCCCAGCACGCGCACGGCGACGGACGGGGTGGCTTCCTTGAGGCGCTCGCCCTCCTCGTTGATGAGCGCGCGGACGCGGCCGTAGTGCGCGCCGCACAGGATGATGTCGCCGACCTTGAGCGTGCCCTTGCGCACGAGGACGGTGGCGGTCGGGCCGCCGGCCTGGAGGCCGGACTCGATGACGTTGCCCTTGGCCTTGCGGTTGGGATTCGCCTTCAGCTCCAGCAGGTCCGCCTGGAAGACAATCATCTCCAGCAGCTTGTCAATGCCCTGCTTGGTCAGCGCCGAGCAGTCCACGAAGAGCGTCGTGCCGCCCCATTCATCCGAGGTGAGGCCCTTTTCCTGCAACTGCTGCCGGACCTTCAGCGGGTTCGCGTTCGGGTGGTCGCACTTGTTGACGGCGACGAGGATGGGGACTTTCGCGGCCTGCGCGTGGGAAAGCGCCTCCAGCGTCTGCGGCATCACACCGTCGTTCGCGGCGACGACGAGGACGACGAGGTCGGTGACGTTCGCGCCGCGCGCGCGCATGGCGGAGAAGGCGGCGTGGCCGGGCGTGTCGAGGAAGGTGATCTGGGCCAGCTCGCCCTTCTTCTCCGGGTGCGGGACGGTGATGGTGTAGGCGCCGATGTGCTGCGTGATGCCGCCGGCCTCGCCCGCGACGACGTTGGCCTTGCGGATGACGTCGAGCAGCGAGGTCTTGCCGTGGTCCACATGGCCCATGATGGTGACGACGGGCGGCCGGGGCTTGAGGTCCTCGGGCTTGTCGTCCACCACGTCGGCTTCCTTCTTCTTCGGCACGGCGTGGACCTGGCCCTCGCCTTTCGCGCGCTTCTCGACCTCGAACTTGAAGCCGTGCTTGGCGCAGAGCTTGATGGCCACCGGCTCGTCAATGGCCTGGTTGACGTTCGCGAAGATGCCCATCTGCATCAGGTCGGCGATGAGCTGGAAGGGCTTGCGCTTCATCTGCTCCGCGAGGTCGCGGACGACGATGGGCGGCTTCATCGTGATGACCTGCGCGGTGGACGGCAGGGCGGCGCGCGGGTCAACGGGCTTCGGAGCCGGGGGCGGGGCGGCGGGGCCGCGCTGCTGCTGGCCGTAGCCGGGCCGGCCGCCCTGGGGGCCGCGGTTGTCGCCGGCACGTCCGCCGGGCTGCGCGCCGGGGCCGCCGGGGCCGCGACCGCGCTGGTCGGCCGCCGGGGCGGCGCGGCGCTCCTCGCGCGCGGGTTCGCGGCGCGCGCCGAACTTGGAAAGGTCAATGCGGCCGATCAACTGGCCGGTCGTGGGTTTGGGCGGCTCGGCGGGCGGCGCGGGCGGTGCCGGAGCCACCGGGGCGGGCGGCGCGGTGGCAGTCGGCGTGGGCGCGGGCGCGGGGACGGCTTCTGGAACTGCCGATGGCTCGCCCGTCGGTTCGGCCACGGGCACCGCCTCGGCGGCGGGCGCGGCCACCTCGAGCGCGGGCGGCGGCGGTTCCGGCTCCGGAGCCTTGATGATGACGAGCGGGGCCGGGGCCTCGACGACGGGCGTGGGTTCGGCGGGCTTCAGCGGCCCGAGCTTCTCCTCGAGGAACTCGGCGGTGATCTTGTCCAGCGAGCTGGAGGGAACCTTGGCTTCCTTGATGCCCAGTTCCTTGGCGATCGCGAGCACCTGCTTGCTCTCGATGCCGAGCTTCTTGGCAATGTCGTAAATGCGAACGGGCATAAATGCTTGCGCGCCCGGGAGGCCAACCTCGCGGGCGCGCTCAACTAGTCAAACTACGCAAGCGCTCCCGCCAGCGGGCTGGTCTTGGCCGCCTCTTTGATGGCGGCCAGCACCGCGCCGGCTTGCTCGCCAATTTGCGGAATCTCTTTCAAATCGTTTTCCTCGGCCTGCGTCACCACGTCCTCGAGCGCGTGGAAGCCGGTGTTCACCAGCGCCTCGGCCATCTCGCGGGTCACGCCCGGCACGGCCGCGAAGGCGTCAATCGCGTGCTGGATCTTGTCCCCGATGCCGACGCTGGCGACCGCCTCGGCGTCAATGTTCACCGCCCAGCCGGTCAGCCGCGAGGCGAGCCGGGCGTTCTGGCCGCGCTTGCCGATGGCGAGCGAGAGCTGGCTCTCGTCCACCAGGATTTTGATCGCATGGTTCGCCTCGTCCACGGTGATGGTCTTGAGGATGGCCGGCGCGAGCGCGTTGGTGATGTAGGTCTTGATGTTCGTGTCCCACTTGATGATGTCCATCTTCTCGTTGTTCAGCTCGCGCACGATGTTCTTCACGCGCTGGCCGCGGAGACCGACACACGCGCCGACGGGATCCACCTTCGAGTCGCGGGAATAGACGGCGAGTTTGGTGCGGAAACCGGGTTCGCGCGCAACGCCCTTGACCTCGACGGTGCCGTTGGAGATTTCGGAAACCTCGAGCTTGAACAGCTTCAGGACGAACTCCGGCGCGGCGCGGCTGAGGATGATTTCCGGGCCGTGCGGGCCGTTCTCGACCGCCTTCACGAAGCACCGGATGCGCTCGCCCACCTGATACTCCTCGGTCGGGACGCGCTCGCGGTTCGGTAGCAACGCCTCGTAGCGGCCCAGGTCCATGATGACATCCGAGCGCTCGAAGCGCCGCACCGTGCCGCTGACGATGTCGCCGACGCGGTCCTTGAACTCGTCGAAGATCAGCGCCTTCTCCGCGCGGCGGACCTGCGAGAGCAACGCCTGCTTGGCGTATTGGGCCGCGATGCGCCCGAAACCGGTGGGGGTGACCTCGACTTCGAGCTCCTCGCCGACCTGCGCGTCGGGCTTCTTCTTGCGGGCCTCGGCCAGCGAGATCTGGTCGTGCTTGGAAATGACCTTGTCCGCGACGATGAGCTTGGCGAAGGCCTTGATGTCGCCGCTCTTGGAGTCAATCAGGCAGCGCAGCTCGCGCGCCGGGCCGACGGCCTTTTTGGCGGCGGAAATGAGGGATTCCTGAACGGCGGCGAGCAGGACATCCTTGCTGATGCCCTTTTCTTTTTCCCAGAAATCCAAGATGGCGAGAAAATCAGCGTTCATAAGTTGACCCGTGCCTGCGCCCCATCAGGGGCAAAAAAAAGCCGGAAAAATTTCCGACTTCACACGCTGGCGAACCAGCAACTTCGTTTTACCGTGGGCAACTTAGGGAGGACTAAAATGACCGTCAAGCCCCGTTTTCGGCCGGCCTTCAACCGGTCAGGTCAGGGCGCGCAGTTCCATCCACATCGCGGCACGGAAGGTCTCGCCCGGCGCGAGCACGATGACCTCGCCGGGCTGCGCGCGGGTAAAGGAGTTCGGCAGCGCCGTCCAAGGTTCGAGGCAGTAGAACGGCGCGTCCGTGCTGCGCGACCAGATGGCGCAGTAGCGGTGCCGCGGTGCGTCCTGCCAGTTGAGGACGATTTCCAGCTCGCTCGCCGGGTCCACGAGCGTGAGTTCGCGCCGGGAGAACTCGCCGAAGAACAGCGTGTGCGCCACGTCGTCCGCGACGCTGAGTTCGGTCGCCGATTTCGCCGTCGGCGTGAAATGCTCGTAGCGCGCGTCCGCCGTGAGGTGCTGGCACGCGGGGATTTTCACGAAGCAACGGTTCCGCTCGCCGCGCGGCGTGAGCGGCACTTGGAAGTAGGGATGAATCCCCGTGCTGAAGGGCATCGGCTCCGTGCTGCGGTTCTCCACCGTCTGCTCGAAATGCAGCCGCCCACCGTCCAGCCAGTAAGTCACGCGATGCCGGAACTCGAACGGATACACCGCGCGCGTCGCCTCGCTGTCCGTCAACTCCATCGTCATCGCCGACTCGCCGCGCGCCACCACGCTCCACGCCGAGCGCCGCGCGAAGCCATGCTGCCCGAGCGCAAACTCGCGCCCACCCCACGCGTAATGATGCTCGCGGCCCGGCAGGTGGTTGAAGCTGACCATCGGGAACAGCAGCGGATTTCCCGCCCACATCTCCTTCGGATACCGGTCCACGACCGCCTGGCTGAAATGCAGCGCGTCCACCAGTCCGTGCTTTGCCGTGGGCCGCGCGTAACGCAGCAGCCACCCGCCGAGTTCCGGCGCGATGACGGCGCGGGCGCCGGTGGAGTCGGTGATGTGGATGAACTTGTCTTCGGGCATGAGCATGAGCTGCGTGCTGCGATTAGCCGAACGGCAAGCTCCATCGGCCAATGTCTTCCTTTACTTTCGGCCCCAGAAGAAGTGCCTGCCCAAGAGCAAGATTGCAACGACGAACGCCCCAGCTATCGCCTTCTTCAGGATGTCGTTTTCAGCGTCTTTTGGCGGGACGATGCCCAGCTCTGCCCCGGGACTCCAAATGGGAAAGGCGTCGAAAGTGTTGCCGTAGTTGCCTGCACGGGGTGACACCATCCTATTTGCAGAAGGTGGTGGAGAAACAGGTTGTTTGGCTTCTATCTGTTCCCGCAACACAGTTGTCCTCCACTGTCCATTCTGAGTTTTGTCTGGAAACTTGACCTCTAACGCATCGCGCCGTTTCGCTGCTTCCTCACTCTTTGTGGCTGCGAGATTAAACCATGCGTATGCCTCAGCTACATCTTTCAAGACACCCTGACCAGCCAAGTAGGCCTCCCCCAGCTCAATCTGTGCTCCAACGTGGCTCTTCTGGGCCGCCTTGAGATACCACTTCGCCGATTCGATATAGTGCCTTTCAACACCGCTCTGGCCAAGACGATACAGGTCGCCGAGTTTTGCCTGTGCATCCGCAAAACCCTGTTCAGCAGCCTTGCGATACCATTTTAGAGCTTCGGTGTTGTCCTTCTCGACTTGGTTTCCAGAAGCATACATCTGAGCAAGCCTGTATTGCGCCTTGGCGTCACCTTTCTCAGCTTGCTCCTTGTCTTGTTGTAGAACGGTCACAAGCGCAGGCGTGTGCGTCCCAAGTGCATGAAACTTCTTGAGGTTCGTCTCGTGAATTGTTTGAAACGCTTCGAGCCATTTCTTCATTGCCGGAGTATCACGGCCACCAAACTTTGCGACCATCGTGTGAATCATCTTGTGAGCCTCGTCTCGAAAATTTCGGCCAGTCTCGGTTTCGGTTTGCTTTGCAACTTCCGAGTAACTGACGCCCCACCTTTGTTCAGCCAGCTTGTTGATCCCGTTGAGGTGATTATCCGTCCGATGGCCGGCGGCAACACAGATTTCGTAGTAAGCGTCGATCGTCAGGGCCCCGAAGCCGAGCTGTCCAAGAAGCTCGCCTTGCTCTTCGGTCAGAGTTTCGGGCTTTCCCTGATCCTTGGTAGCTGCCAGAGCGTGAGCGCGTTGGACAGCCAAGCAGGCAGCACACAGGAGTGCTATCCACAAGTAGGTTTTCATTGGAAGAGACGCTACACGGTGGCTGAGAGGTGGCAATGATGAAGCGTCATTCGCCGAACAACCATGATTGCGTTTCGCCTGCGAAATGGCACAACCGTTTTGTGCATCAGCTTGAGACAGAAGCTTTTTACTATCGGAAGAGTGGCCACCTGATTGAGATTCGGTTCAGCCCCGGCCCGCCGCTCACTTACCAAGTCTTTTTTGATGGCGTAAAGGTGGACGAATTTCAATGCGAGGAAGAGGCGTTTCGAGCCGTCCACATCACGTTCGATTGGCCGAAAGATTTTGCTGCGCCTCAGTCGAAGAACGAGTGGACGCGGGGACTTGCTAGTTCTGCACATTGAAGCGGACGCAGCCCAGACCTGCCACTGCCGAATCCTCTTTCGCTTTGCTGTAGGGGCTTAACCAAACAAATCCATCTGCGGGTTCGCTTCGAGCTGTTTCAGTTTGTCGCGGTCCTGCTGGCGGCGGTTGGTCTGGCGGACGGTGCCTTCGGGGGTGAGTTCGCTGTCTTCCAAATTGCGGAGGATGACTTTCGCGCGCTCCAAAACTTCCTTCGGCACGCCAGCGAGGCGGGCGACTTGGATGCCGTAGCTTTTGTCCGTGCCGCCTTCGACGATTTTGCGGAGGAAGATGATTTGGTCGTGCCACTCGCGGACGGCGACGTTGAAGTTCCGCAAGCGCGGCAGGCGCGCGGCGAGTTCGGTCAGCTCGTGGTAGTGCGTGGCGAAGAGGGTCTTCGCGCCGACCTGGTTGTGCAGGTGCTCGACGATGCTCCACGCGAGCGAGAGGCCGTCGAAGGTGCTCGTGCCGCGCCCAATCTCGTCGAGGATGATGAGGCTGCGCGGCGTGGCGTTGTTGAGGATGTTCGCGGTCTCGCTCATCTCGACCATGAAGGTGCTCTGGCCGCGCGCAAGGTCGTCGCTGGCGCCGATGCGGGTGAAGATGCGGTCCACAAGGTCCACGCGCGCGGACGCGGCGGGCAGGAAGCTGCCGGTGTGCGCGAGCAGCGTGAGCAGCGCGACCTGGCGGATGTAGGTGGATTTGCCCGCCATGTTCGGGCCGGTGATCAACGCAATCTGGGGAAATGCGGAATGCGGAGTGCGGAATGCGGAATGGGCGGCGGTGGAGTCCGGCTGCGCGTCTGCGTTGGTGGCTTGCCGCCTCACCCCGGCCCTCTCCCCCGGTGGGGGCGAGGGAGGAGAGGCCGCGGTGCTGCTGGCAAGTTCGGTGTCGTTGGGGACGAAGCGTTCTTCGGTCAGGGCTTGGTCGAGGACGGGGTGGCGGGCGTCCTTCAAAATGAGTTGCCCCGCGTCGGCGATTTCGGGGCGCGTGTAGTTGAAGTGGCGCGCGGTCTCGGCGAAGCACGCGAGCACGTCGAGCTGCGCGAGGGCGGCGGCGGTTTGCTGGATGGCAGCGAGGCTGCCGATGACTTCCTCGCGCACGCGCAGGAACAGTTCGTATTCCAGCTTCATTGCGCGCTCCTCCGCGCCGAGGATTTTGCCTTCCATCGCCTTCAGCTCCGGCGTGATGAAGCGCTCGCCGTTCGCGATGGTCTGCTTGCGGATGTAGTCGGCGGGGACTTTGGCGAGGTTGGCCTTGGTGATTTCGATGAAGTAGCCGAAGACGGAGGTGAACCCAACTTTCAGCGACGCGATGCCGGTGCGCTCGACTTCCTGCTGCTTGAGCTGGGCAATCCAGTCCTTGCCACCGCGCGACGCGGCGCGGAGTTCGTCGAGGTTCGGGTCGAAGCCGTCGCGGATGAGGCCGCCTTCCTTCAACGCGAGTGGCGGCTCGTCCACGATGGCACGGGCAATCAACTCGACGAGCGCGGGGAGTTCGGTGAGTTGGGAATGAAGCTCTTCAACCAAGCTGGTGGGGCGAGCGTCCTCGCGAGCAGTCGGTTCCTCGCGCAACAACGATTCGGCTCGCGGGGACGCTCGCCCCACCAGCGTCAGGGTTTCGCGCAGACCGGGAACTTGCTCAATCGCCAGCCGCAGCGCGTCGAGGTCGCGGCCGTTGCCAGTGCCGACGGAGAGGCGGCTGACGGTGCGTTCGAGGTCGCGGACCTCGGCGAGCTTGATGCGGAAGGCTTCGAGCGCTGCGCCGTTCTCCAGCCACGACTGCACTGCGTCCTGGCGGCGACGAATCGGCTCCACGGACGAGAGCGGTTGCGTGAGCCAGTTGCGGAGCAGGCGCGCGCCCATCGGCGTGACGGTGCGGTTGAGCGCGCCGTAGAGCGACGTGTTCCTCGGCGCGTCGCGGTGGAGGGGTTCGAGGATTTCCAGGTTGCGCAGCGTGGTGCTGTCGAGCACGAGGAAGTCGCGGCACTGGTAGAAGGTGATGCGCGTGAGGTGCTTCACGTCGCGGCGCAGGTGCTGCGCGAGGTAGTGCAGCGCCGCGCCCGCCGCGCCCGTGGCGGCGGTGCGGCCCTTCAAGCCGAAGCCGTCGAGCGCCGCGACCTTGAAGTGCTCGCGCACGGTGAAGACGGCGGTCTCCGGCGCGAAGACCCAGTCGTCATGGCCGATGAGGATGCCGGGCGCGCCTTGCAGCAGCGCGCGGAGTGACGACGCTTCGCCGGGGTAAATCGTTTCCGCCGGGCGCAGGCGCTCCAGTTCGGTGAGCAACTCGGCGTCGCTCTCGGTTTCGGTGGTGCGGAAATCGCCGGTGGTCAGGTCCACGACGGCAATGCCCGTGATTTTCCCGGCGGGATACACGGCGGCGAGGAAGTTGTTCCGCTCTGCCGCGAGCAGGCGCTCGTCGAAGTGCGTGCCGGGCGAGAGGATTTGCGTGACCTCGCGCTTCACGAGCTGGCCGGGGCGGGCTTCCTCGACCTGGTCGCACACGGCGACTTTGCGGCCGGCGCGGAGGATGCGCGCGACATAGCCGTTGAACGCGTGGTGCGGGATGCCGCACATCGGGACGACGCCGCGCTTGGTGAGCGCGACGTTGAGCAGCCGCGCGCCGTCCACGGCGTCCTCGAAGAACATCTCGTAGAAATCGCCGAGGCGGAAAAGCAGCAGCGCGTCCTTCGGCAGCTCGCTTTTCACGCGGCGATACTGCGCCATCATGGGCGTGAGCTGCGGTTCAGGGGCGGCGGTGGCCATCGCGGGCGCGACGATACCGGCAAAAAAAAATCGCGCGAAGTGAAACTTTGTCGTGACGTGACCGGGTCGTTTCGGCTACTTCATCTCGCACCAAGCCAAAAAAAAGTCGTGCGCATAAAAATTTCCACAACTTGTCCCGCGCGTCCGCGCGCATTGAGGGGGGGTGACTGAGCAATGGCCGCCAAGAAGAAAGCCGCGAAAAAGAAAAAGAAGTAGTTTCAGCCTCAACCAAAACGGCTCCGCCGGGCGCAAGTCCGGCGGAGCTGTTTGTCTTGGGGTCGGGCCTTTCCCGGAGCTTGTCAGCCCGGCGACTCGTGCTAGTCTGGCAGCGTGCGCCGCTTCCTTTCCCCGCTGTGCCTGAAGCTCTATGCGTTCCTCGCGGTGTTCCTGGCCGTGTTCCACGCCTGGCCGCACGCGCTGCGGAGCGAGTGGAACCGCGAGCGCCTCTACCGCCAGATGCTCGCCGGGACGGACAGGGAGCGCATCGCCGCCGCTGAGAAGCTCGTGGCCTGCGGCGGCGAGGACCAACTGCTCAAGGCGCTCCAGTCCGATTCCGTCTCCCTCCGCACCGTGGCCATCAGCGCGCTGTTCGACCTCTGGGCGGCGCGCGAGGGCGAGGAGGCGGCGTTCCTGTTGCAGGTGGCGAACGATTCCCTGGAGCGCAAGAATCTCCAGGGCGCGCTCAACCACCTCACGCGGCTCACCCGCGCGCACCCGTTCTTCGCCGAGGGCTGGAACCGGCGCGCGACCCTCCTGTGGCAGCTCGGCCAGGTGGAGCAGGCGCTCGCGGACTGCCGCAAGGCCGTGCTCCTGAATCCCGAGCACTTTGCCGCGTGGCAGGGCATGGGCCTGTGCCAGGTCCGGCTCGGCGACCTGCCGGCGGCGATCAAGTCCTTCCAGCACGCGCTCAAACTCATCCCCCACGACCGCCAGACGCAGCGTTACCTGCGGTGGGCCGAGGAAACCCACCAGCGCGAGCGGCAACACCGGCCCCGTCCGGTTCCGCCCGTCGGCGAACTGGTCTGAACCGGCCGCCGGCGGTTTTCACCCGGGTGCCTTCCCTCCGGGCGCGTTGCCCGCCTCCACCAGTTCAATCCGGTGCGTCTCCTGCGCGCACCACACCGAACCCAGCGTGATGAGCGCCATGCCGATCAGGTAGAGCGCCACCGGCCACGGGCGGCCGTCGGCCCACGTCAGCAGCGCCGTGGCGATGAGCGGGGCCAGCCCGCCCGCGAGCGGGGAGGCCAGTTGATAGCCCAGCGACACGCCGCTGCACCGCACCCGCGTGCTGAACAGCTCGGAGAAAAACGCCGCCTGCGGCCCATACATCGCGGAATGCACGACCAGCCCCGCCGCGATGGCCGTCCACAGGCCCCACGTCGCGCGCGTGTCCACCAGCCAGAAGAACGGGAACGCGAACAGCGCCAGCCCCGCCGCGCCCGCCAGATACACGGGCCGCCGCCCCACGCGGTCCGAGAGCATCCCGAAGAGCGGGATCGCCGCGAGCTGCACCGCCGAGCCGAGCAGCACGCCGTTGAGCACCGCGCTTTTCGTCGCGCCCGTCCGCATGGTTGCGTAGGTCAGCACGAAGACGGTGAAGACGTAGAACGCCGCGTTCTCCGCGAAGCGCGCGCCCATCGCCACCAGCACGTTGCGCGGGTGCCGGCGGATCGCTTCCAGCACGGGCTGACGCGGCGCGGGGGCGGGCGCGGCCTGCGCCGCCGTGAACAACGGGCTTTCCAGCACCCGCAGGCGGATGAACATGCCCACGCCCAGCAGCAGAATCCCCAGCAGGAACGGCACGCGCCAGCCCCACGCGAGGAAGTCCGCCTCCGGCATCCGCGAGCACAGGCTGAAGACCGCGTTCGCCAGCAGCAGCCCCACCGGCACGCCGGCCTGCACCCAGCTCGCGTAGAAGCCCCGCCGGCCGCGATGCCCGTGCTCCACGGCCATCAGCACCGCGCCGCCCCATTCGCCGCCCACGCCCAACCCCTGCACGAAGCGCAGCGCCACCAGCAGCACCGGCGCGAGCACGCCCGCCTGCTCGTAGGTCGGCAGCAGCCCGATGCCGAACGTCGCCACGCCCATCAGCATGAGCGTCGCCACGAGCACGGACTTGCGCCCGCGCACATCGCCGAGGTGCCCGAAGATGATCCCGCCGAGCGGCCGCGCGAAGAAGCCGACCGCGTAGGTCGCGAACGCCGCCATCGTCCCGGCCAGCGGGTCCACGGTCGGGAAGAACAACTTGTTGAACACCAGCGCCGCCGCCGTGCCGTAGAGGAAGAAGTCATACCACTCGATGGTCGTGCCGATGAAGCTGGCGAGCACCACGCGCCCGACGGGCGTGGCGGAGGGCGGCGGCGATGAATCGGCCATGACGGTTGCGCCGGACGCGGCGCGGGCAAAATGCGGTCGCCCGCGAGTGAACGGCCCGGCCCGCCGAAACTCAAGCCCGCTGAGACGCGCCGCGCGCCTTTGCGCTTGGAGCCGCGTCGCCGCCTGACTAGCCTCCGCGCACTTATGACCGACCCGCGTTTCGCCAAGCTCGCCGACCTGCTCATCAACTACTCCTGCGACCTCCAGCAGGGGGAGAACATCCTGCTCGACATGATTGACGTGCCGGACGAGTTCACCGTCGAGCTGATGCGCGCGGCGCGGGCGGCCAAGGCCACGCCCATCGTCGAGGTCCGCCACAGCCGCGTCACCCGCGAGGTCCTCCGGGACACCAACGACAGGCACGCCAAGCTCGTCCGCGAGATCGAGCTGCGCCGCATGAAGAAGATGGCCGCCTACATCGCCGTCCGCGGCGCGCACAACGCCACCGAGGCCGCCGACGTGCCGACCGACAGGCAAGCGCTCTACTCGAAGATGCTCCGCCCCGTGCAGAACTACCGCGTCAACCAGACCAAGTGGTGCGTCCTGCGCTGGCCCACGCCCAGCATGGCGCAGGCGGCGAACATGAGCACCGAGGCCTTCGAGAATTTCTACTTCGATGTCTGCACGATGGATTACCGCAGGATGGCGAAGGCGATGATTCCGCTCGAAAAGCGCATGATGAAGGCCGACCGGGTCCGCCTCGCCGCGCCCGGCACGGACCTGACCTTCAGCATCAAGGGCATCGGCGCGCGCAAGTGCGAGGGCATCCGCAACATCCCCGACGGCGAGTGCTTCTCCTGCCCGGTGAAGACCAGCGTGAACGGCGCGATCCAGTTCAACACCCCCACGCTCTACAGCGGCACGAAGTTCGAGAACATCCGGCTGGAGTTCAAGGACGGCAAGATCATCAAGGCCACCGGCTCGAACGAGAAGCGGCTCAACGAGATTCTCGACACCGACGCGGGCGCGCGCTACGTGGGCGAGTTCTCGCTGGGCTTCAACCCCTTCATCCAGTCGCCGATGTGCGACATCCTCTTCGACGAGAAGATCGCCGGCTCGCTGCACTTCACGCCCGGCCAGGCCTACGAGGACTGCGACAACGGCAACCGCTCCGCCGTCCACTGGGACATGGTGCTCATCCAGCGCAAGGAATGG
>Ga0172372_10009565_pt1 | contig 12588 bp, 15 predicted proteins | sample LakKiv5m_2_FD_114544 | JGI IMG/M metagenome (GOLD analysis project Ga0172372, IMG submission 114544) | Freshwater microbial communities from Kabuno Bay, South-Kivu, Congo - kab_092012_9.5m | ecosystem: Environmental > Aquatic > Freshwater > Lake | place: Democratic Republic of the Congo...
AATAGTAGACTTTTACCAATGGTTTGATACCGTGATCCAAGTCTTTGGCCAGTTTCTGTATCAACGGTGATCACGCCTGCTGCACCATGTTCGATAGCTAATATATTAAATCGATTGTCAGCAGGACGCAAAAATGCATCACCAAAACTATAACTGCTGTTGCCACTGAATCTAATAACTGGTCTTAGATCTGAGCTAGCATTTACTGCGGTAAAATTAAGATAATTAGTTCCTACATTGACATAGGTGTTTAGATAGCTAGTTACTCCACCGCAGCGTTCGGTATAGACTGCTTCACGCTGAATATCATTGAACCTGCTGGCAGTAATCTTCATACCTAATGCCAAACTTGGTGATGATGTAATGGCATATACGGCATGTACAAGATTTTTAAATAAACAATTGTGTACCAGCACATTCTCTGTGCCCACTGTGTCAGCTATACGTATGCCAAGAGCACTGCCATCGAAATTACAATCTTGTATGGTTACACGATTGGTTACTTTATACTGTGATGTTATATGTACTGCGGCAGCAGAGTCATTGTTGGTTGGTCTAACCAAGGCACCGTAAAATGTACAGTTATCTATCACAACATCACTGGCACTATCAATACGAACAAGACATTTTTCAGTTACCAAATTACCTTCAAACCTTATATTACTAATTTCCACTGGGCCAGGAGGGGAAGCTGCACTAGCTATACCGGCTCCAATGCCGCCGGTACTATCTGATGTACGTAAGGTATTGATGATAAGATCGTTAGTCTGTCTAAAAATTACACCATCACGGCCAGTTCCGCGCAGTACACAATAGGGCGGCAAACGCAGTTCAGCTGATAACAGATATGTACCAGCATGAAACTCAATTACACGTCTTGTTCTTGGATCTGTGAAACTGTTTTGTCTATTGTAGGTTTGGTTGATAGCACGTTGTATAGCCGCAGTGTCATCGTTTAAACCATCACCTCGAGCACCAAAGTCTAAGGCATTTACAATATCATCTAACTTCTTTTGTAGAGTACGTGAGTAAGATGTAGCGGAATCTGGGCCAGTCAGTACTTCATAGTTTCCTTGAATGCCTTTAAATCTATAGGCGAATTCGTATACCGCTGTGGTGTTTACTGTGGTGCCTGGTGTAGTACCACTGCCTCCACCTCCACCAGTGAAATAGTTATCCAAGTACTTTCTAGTAACAATCTCCGAAACACCCGCCACTGGTGCACCTTCGTCCACGGTACCATTACCAATGAATAGGCGCTGTTCGTCAATGGCCCAACCGAACTCACCACGAGCTAGTTGTCCTAGATCTTGATATAATCCGCTGCGAACTTGTACTTGACTTATTTGTTGTACGGCCATACTTAACCCTTGTTAGAGTATTTACCGTAATTTATAGTACTCGCTTACACGATCACACCAGCGTTCTGTCCACATGTCAAAATCAGCAGGTTCTAAAACGAACTCTTGGTACTCTGGTTCGGCTTCATCAGCTGGACGTACCGACATCATAACCACACCTTTGCGTATATTAGTACCGTGTACTTCATTGTGTGCTAAAGCATAAGCAGTTAGTTGTAGAAAATAATCATCAATCCATTCGCGACGTTTGGGCTTATTAGTTTGCTTAAAGTCTAGGATTGCTTGATCACCCGCATGAATACCCACGCAATCTGTGGTCCCAGCATACAATTCAGGAAAGTATAAGGGAACTTCATTGCCCCATACTTCTGAAACATTTTTAAAACCGGACTCAATGATTTTCATGGCCATACGATGACTGCGTTGACTTTCTGGGTGGGTACCTGGAGTGCCGGGATCACCAGTCTGTACGTAGTTTTCTAACCATTTGTGCATCCTAGTTCCACGATTGGCTGCTTCTGTGGTAATCTGTTGCGCCTTGTCTTCACCTACCCGTTTACGCCATTCAGCAAGAGCCTGGCGTGCTTCTGCAGGTTTAGTGCGATCTAATATGGTAGTAACACTTGGCACACGTTCACCAGTAGGCGTTACATAATAACGCCTTCCGTCTAGTGTTTCTCGGTTGATTTGTTTATAGTTATATTTTGGATTTAGCATACTAGGATTATAGCATACTAATTTGTAAATGACGACCTATTAGGTTCTTTTTCGACTAGCTCTTTTAGCCATATTAGCCACTGTGCGCTCTGGGCTGTTTGGTTTACCAGGTAAATCGTTGTCATTCTGATCTGGAAAAAGTTCTTCGTCGTCACTGTCATAAAGATTTTTCAAATACACATACTTGACACCAGTGTCGTCGTTAGTAATGTTTTTGATCATGTTTTTAACAGTGTCATTTTCTTTGTAAGCGTCGGCTAAAATATCAATGTTAAACATTTCGCTGCCAGGTCTGCGTCTAACCAAATTTACTAAACTGTCAACACGTATCTGGTCTGTACGTGAACGCAGATCATCCAAGGTGTCGACTAAATTAGCAATTGAGGGAGTCAATGCTCCCTCAAAAGCGAACTCTTTGGCTCTCATTTAACGCTTTTCTCTGCCTACAGGCTCGGTTCCGCCAACCGCAGCATCAGTAGCACCAAACTCGTCGACATCTAGATCGCTAGGTGCGCCACCTAATGCGCCAGCACCAAGATCGCCGCCCATTGGAGGTGGTGGCATTCCGCCCATACCGCCGGCCATATCACCTATGCCACCTTCTTCACCTGCCAGTGAACGTGCACTACTATCAGCAGTTTCACGAGCTTGTGCTAGGCTTTCGGCAATATTACGCAGTAGATCGCCCATACTGTTCTTAAATGTTTCAGCTTCAGCCATACCAATTTGGTCACGTATAGTATCAATCAGAGCTGGTAGTTGTTCCACCTGCATTTTGCTGACTTTTTCTACCATATCTTGGATGCTGTCTACCATGTCTTTGGCAGCAAGAATAGCTTCGCTGCGACCCATTTCGCTTTCCATCAGCTGCTGGTTCTCAGCCATCCAACGTCCTAGGCTTTCACGTACCATTAGCAACTCCATGTATTTTGGATTGCGTTCTGCACGATGAATGCCATAGTTGAAACGAATACGATCAATATTTTCACCGACCATTGCACTTAATTTTTTTGCTTTGGCATAGGTTAGTTTATTAAAATCTAGTGTGAATCCAAAACGGCTTTCCATAAGATTATTCATCTTGCGGCTAGATGTTACAGGATTGATATCAGAAATATTCATAATTAGTGATTCCTAAATTGGTTTTAGTATTTAGCCATCTGCAAAGTTTTTTCCAGTAAAAACCTAGCATGTTTTAGTTTGAGAATACTTTCTTGGTACCTGCTGTCGTATAATTGCTTGATATCTCTTTCACGTTTTTTACTTGATCGTTTTATACGTATTCTAAAATGATCTACTTCGCGATCAAGCCTATGTACTTGTTGATCATAATTATAGATTTGATCTGCCAATGACAGTCTAAAAGTTTGTTGGCAAATGGCATAAAACATTGCAGCATTACGATTATGAAAAACTAATTCTTGATCGTTGTATCTGTAAATCATATGCCATTCATTGTTTACATAACGTAACGCATAATTACCTATTAGATATCCTGCATGACCTATTGGTATGATTAGTATAGTGTCTTTGCTAAATTTATGAGTAGCGAGTAAGTTTGTTAGTTCTTGTTTGGTCCAGTTCTTGATATGTTTTACTGCGTCAAGTATAGCTTGTTCTACTGTTTGTTTGTTTACTGTATTGGATTTGTCCATCTTGATTACGTCTTACCAGGACGCCCTTATTGACTAATTGATTGGCAATGACCTGTTCACGCTCTGTTAGTGATTGCTTACCAATGGCACTGTCTTCAAATCTTGCTAATAGATCAGATTCCTCATTGGTAATAGGTAACTGTATACCATTTGTAAACTCAACTATCTTCATCTGTTTAATGCCACTAATAATGTTATAATAGCACCAATTAGACTTAGTATAATTCCAGTACCAATGGTGATTAGTTGTCTGTTATGTCTATCGTTAGCTTCCGATAGCGTATGCTTGATGTCAGAAATCATGCCTTCCATGGCAGTGACCTTGTTATCGAGGCTGTCTAACTTAACATTTAACTGTTTATAACGTTCTGCACAAAGTTCCACATGTGCCTCCAAGTTTTCTTTTTCAATATCTGCTGCTGACATTTGTATTTAAATCCTAGGATAAAGGTTAGGCCCAACTAACGTTGACCATTAAGAGTATTTAACCTCAGGTACCTAGAACCTTTATATACATATTTTTCTCTATACCATCTGTCAAGAAAACCGGCCTGCTAAATTGCACTGTTTCTGTAAGGCCTACTAGGATTGGTACAGAATCAAAATCTTTATTCAGTGTGTCTATATTTTGTTCTAATTCTGTTTCAAATATGAATTTCCAGCAGCGTTGCTCGCCTGTAAAACTTTGCCCAAAATTGTGTAAGGTTAAGTTTACCTGCTGCGGACTTGATGGATGAGCAATTATATTACAGTGATTACGTAAACTAATCAATTGTAAAGCTGTTTCCCAATTACGTTGTTGATTACGCTGTAATTTTACAGCAGCATCATTGTTAAGTATTCCAGTGCTTGTAATATCGACCAAGGTGTAAACTGCTAGTTTCATGTAGATATTTACTAGCAAGATTGTAAAGCCAAAAAAAAGCCCTACTAGGTAGGGCTTGTTAAGTGATTTTTAATTAGAAACCACTAACGTTTGTTATTGTATAAGCAACTGCGTCGCTAGCTGTAAAGCTAGCAATATCAGCACCTTCGATAACCATGTTTACACTGGTGCTTGAATTAGCTGTAAAAGTACCAATCACTGTAATTGTACTGGTTTCTTGAACTTTAGCAATCAAGGCTTCCATGTTAGCTTGGGTAATTGCTGAACCTTTGCTAATATTCTTAAAAAACAACTCACGGCCTACTTGCTCCATTGCGCCAGCAGCACCGTTTACTCTTGTAAATGCAGCCATTTTAGTTTCCTTTCTAATTTTTTACGCCGTAGCGTATGTTTTTATTTATACCTTATTGTGTTTTTTGGGCATTAAAGCCTGCGAAATGAGCAGCACTAAATCCTGCTCTCTGTACTAATTTTACTAGACCGAACTTAGTAGGAATTACAAATCCTTCACCTTGGTTTTGACCATTTACAAATTGTTGGAATCCTTTTACCTGCTGTTCCAACTGTTGGGCTAGACTTTCCTTAAATGCACTTATAGCGTTCCAAGTTTTAAATAGGGCTGCTAGATCATTTTTGTACTGAATTAAGTAACCGTTCTGATCATCACCAACTAAAAAATTATATTGTTTATTGCTTACATTGGCTCGCAGCCATTCACCGATGGGCGAAGTGGTTTTACCTATTTTGACATGAGCTACATATTTCTTTATTGCTTCACGAGCTACGTTGGGCAAACCTGCTAAGAACTTGTCAATGGTGGCCCCATACTTAGCCAGTGCTGCACTAGCAGCATTGCTCAGGTTGATAGGATTTTTTATACTAAATTTAATACCTGCATTAGGCGGTATTATAGCTACTTCTTGATTGCTGGCTAGACCTCGGCCGTTCCAAGGCGATCCTTCAAATTGATGAACTACTATTAGAGCACGACGCCCACGTATCAATTTGCCCAGGTCGCTACGGACTGGCACATGATATTCTACTGTAACCGGTTTAAATACAAATTCATTATTGATTGGTTGCAATGGACCTACAAACATCAAATCGCCCTTAAAGGTACCCACAGTTTGACCAACTGCACTTTCTAATCCAGGCCATATTAAGTTTATTTTAGCATACAGGTCTGCACGTACAGCACCACGGCTAGCATCATAGTCCTGCCATTGCTTTGGGCTAGTTGGATAGACACCTTTTGCTGGCATGTATTTGTCTGCTATAAAAAATCTGCCCTGTGCATCTTTGCCAAAGTATAAAGCAATCATACCATCCCATTTAATAGTAACATTAGTTGGATTGGCTGCTATTCCCTGCATAGCTTGTAAATAATTGCTTGCACTAGCACTGCTATCAAATATACTATCCTCTGGGTGCGGAATACGAGGACCTTCGGCTGCTTCTACTAGGTAGTCACTAAACTGTTTCATTGTATTTTACCCGATAATGTTCTGAACCAAGCGGGTGTACCAACTAAGGCTGTCTCTGGTAGTTTTAGTAAACCTCGAGCTGCATCTTGTCTGGCACCAGCTAACTTGCCTTCCCTGTCAGGGTCTGCGGCCAACGCAGTCATTATAGACTTTACACTATTAAGGTCTGATTCTTTGGCTTTAGGATTAAGCAAAATTTTAGCAACTTCTTTTCTAGTACGACCTACAACTTCATTGGTGTCACGGTTCATCAGTTTGCCGCCAAAGGCGTCAAATTTAAGATTCTTAAATTTAGCTAAACTACTCATAACAATAAACAGTTCGCTGCCTTTAAAATCAGGATCATCGTAGGCACCACGTGGACCATGTTGATGCCATGGCGCAACTACAGCAGCATCATGTATTACCATTACGTCTACCTGTGCTAGCCCGGGCTGACCTTCCGCAGTGGTATACGGTACACCAATATGCACATTGCGACCTATTACCACACTCTGCAGACCTTGTTGTTCAAAATGTTTCTTCAGTAGTTGCTTGGCATCTTTAACAGGATCTTTGGATTTTGCAGTTTGATAAAAGTCAACCACGTCTTGTGCTTCAACAAATATATCAATGTCACCGGACTGTACTTTAAAACCCGCGCTACCTATGTCAACCTGTAACCCACGAGCTACTGGTTTAGGCAAGTAACTTTTTGCTTGTTTTACTACACCCTTGATATCTGCCTTAAGTACTGGCTTGCTATCCGGTATAGCATTACCACCTTCATATAGACTAAACATTGGTCATCCCCAGTTCGGTTCTTGCACGTTGAGCAGCCTGTCTTTGCTTAAGGTCACGCTTTCTAGATATATGATCAGCTGGCGTCATGTTATAAGGAGTTTGACGTTGATTGGCTTTATTATAGCTTATATTCAACTGTTTGATCATATAGGGATCAGTGACTACCTTATTAGTGCGATTGTTTATCCATTGGTTGTTGATAACATTGTACGCATATGAACCACCCATGTATGGGTGTACACTGACCATTCTACTAGGTCCAGCACTGTCCTGTGGTTGTATGTCGGGTTCAGCAGCTGGTGTAGGTTTGGCAGCAGGCTCAGCGGGCGCAGCAGGTGCAGCAGGTTCTACTGTAGCTTTAGCCGGCATATTTTGATTTTTAATATACTCAAACGTTCTATTCCATATATAGCTAGTCACTGCGTGATTAAGACCAGGACCGGCGATTCGAGGCACAGTCACAGTGCTTTCCACGCTGCTGAATTTGGTATCTGCAAATCTCTTAAGTATGCTGGACCAGTTTATTTGGCGTCCTGGAGGAATTTCATCATCTACTGCCGCAGCATATTCTACCCATTCGTCACGTAGTCGATCAAAGATTTGGCTACCGTAAACTTGATTACGAGCACCACGGTAAGCATGTTTAAGACGTTTCCAACCTTGACGCATAACATCAAGTGGTCCTTCATCTAAGGTATGTTCTTGTATTATCTCGTTAGTTTTCATCTTTAATTTTTCTTATCCCACGAGTAAACTTGGAGGTATCACCGCTGCGTATACTGTTTAATAAACGTCTTTCTAACTCACCTGCTGTTTCTAAATCATAGTTTTCTTTGATAAACTGCAACAGATTTATTGCGCCCTGTATCACATTAGCAGCACGAGTTTCAACAAAGTTTTCTTTGTCTTTATGAATCCTTAGGCTATCCAACTCAGCCAGTAAACTTCTAGTCCGCTTTTGCAAAATCTGCCTCCCGATGCTATATTTATTGCTTTTTTCAAACTCTATCTCGTTTGAGATTAGCTAACATAGATTTGACTTGACTGGTACCGCCGCTGACTTGTATTTTAGCATATTCTGGTTCAGGATCTTTAGTGGCAGCATCAACCACTTCGCTCTTGGTTTTGATTTGATCATAGATAGATTGAGTAGATTTTCTAGGTTGTTCATCAATGCCGGGGTCAGTGATACGCATAGTCTCCATATTATAATCTAGGTCCAATTTCATTCCTACACCGGTACTGCTACGAGATTTCATACACTGTATTTGATACTTGCCACGTTCACGCATGGCCCTGCTGGTAAAGATACCAAACACATTGTCTGCGGTATTGATCTTACTAATACCACCTGAGATATGACTATGGTCAAACTCAACTTCTTCCACTGCCGACCTATTTAACTGCGATGCAGTAATCATCAATACACCGAGTTCTTTACTTAGGTTACGCAGTTCCTCACTAACGTACTTGTCTTTGACAAATAAGTCATTGGGCGATACCTTAGCCGACACTGGCATCAACAAGTCAAGATAATCAATCATCATAAAGTCAACACGATTACCACTTTGAATTTGATATTCTTTTAAGAAACTGCGTATATCATTTACATTACTTTGTGCTGGCATATATTTGATACGATAACTGCCGGCTCGTTTGCTGGCTACACGGATCTTTAATGCAGTGTCTTCGATGTTCTTACGTATTTCTTTTGTGCTGATATCATTTAACATAGCATCTGTTCTTAAACTACACAGTTCCTCACTGAGTTCCAATGACACATATATACCATGTAGACCCTGTTGTAACCAATTGAGTGCGATGTTCATCATAACTAAACTCTTGCCAGACCCAGAACCACCAGCAAAGATATTAAGCTCGCCGCGACTGAAACCACCATACATGATCTTGTCTAGTTGTGGCCAACCTGTACTGACCTGCCCGCCGCTGTTAAAATAACGATTGATACGCTCAGCAGGGTCAGCCCAATAGTCTGTACCCAGGTCTTTGGTCAAACTGATTTGTACAGCATCCTTGACTAGTTTTTCTACTGGGTTATAGTCACCCTTGGCTATTAGATCGGCGCTTTTAAGAATAGCACGCTCGAGCTCTTGTCTTCTAGTGAAACTTTCAAACTCAACCAAGAACCAGTCCAGGTGTGCAGCTTCAAGTTCTACTGTTTTTAAAGCTACGCCGGTAACTGCCTGTATTTGTTCTAAGGTAGGGAGTACGGTATACTTTTGAGAATGGCTGCTAAGAAAACGAGCAGCTTCTCTTAGGCTACGATCAAAGTTTTCTGGGTTATAAATGTTTTGCACTCGCACATAACTTTGTGCGTCACTAAGCATGATTTCCAAAAATAATCGTTGCAGATCTATGGGGTAGTCTTTTTCCATATTAGTTATATAGCCACCTACGTTTTAGTTCAATTTTTAATCGACTAGATTCTCTAGACTCTAGTATACTCTTTAATACAAATAACTTGCCATATTTTACCACAGCTTCGTTTATATCCTTGCAGGTTTCATGCCAAATTGGAAAACTTACCGACCAACCATATCGTAGCGCAGAATCAACTAATTGCCGGCCTGCACGGTCAGCGTCTGGCACCAGGATGACTTCTCTGTTGAGCGTGTCAATGATATCAGCTTGGCGTTCACTACACTCATTACTAAGTACAGCACACCCATCTATGCTCATAGCATCAAAACAGCCTTCGCAGACGATTACAAATTCTGCAGACTTTGGTTGTTGGTCCAAGTTGTAAACATAATCAGATTCATATTGACTATAATACTTGGGTTTGATCATGGCATCCCAGGCTCTAGCAGTGTATCCAATCAGTTGATTCTTCCAGGTAAATGGAATAATAACTCGTCTGTTAAGATTGTGTTCGGTCTTTTTACTGACTAGTAAGGGATATCTATCAAGATCGACATTGCGCTGTTGACAGTATGCCAGTGCTTGCGGATCAGTGTCTACCAATTCAACGTCATCTGGCAAGGCACGAGCACGAAATATAGTTGGTTCTTGTTCGACCTCTGGGACTGGAGATGCAGTGTCCTTTTCTCGTACTGCTTCAATTACCAACCTGTTTATGGTGGCTTCGTCTGCTCCTAACCACCCTAACAATCTACGGAACCGATATCCTAGATAATTGCCTGGACGGAATCCAGTTTTGAATCCGCAATTGAAACAATGATAAGTTATTGCACCATCTGGAGTAGTTATAACACCCCCTCGGCCTCTGGTATCAGCTCGTTCTCCACGGTGTTGACAACACGGAGCATTAAAGGATAGCCAGCCGCTAGCACTGCGCCGGCGTCGTGCAGGCAATAATTGTAGTACGGCATCTTGAACAGCAGTCAACATCTTTAGCAGTATATATGAATACTGCTAAACAGTCAACAAATTAGGCTAGTGTAGCCTTTCTATGCTAATAAAGTTATTACTGTAACCGGCTCCAATCATCATGGTAATTCTATAGAACCTTTCGTTAGTATAGTCATTGACATAATAAATGGCTGTATCACCGGCGTTGCCAAAGCTCCACCCAAACCATGAACCACTAGGAGTCACAGTGGTAGTATGACCGGGATAGGCTGTAGCAGTACCACCCGGTCCAGAGTGTGAATACATGTAGTGCCCGCCAATTGATGCTCTAAATGACCCTTCAACAGATGCTACACTAAGCCCTCTACCGCTTCTTGGGTCAGTTGGAATAGTTGCTTTTAGATTATCTAGTGTAACAAAATTTCCAGCATTTACATAACCAGCCGCATAACCAACTAAACCGAGTCCACGTGGACCTTGTAATCCTTGTAGACCGGTTGCGCCCATGACGCCTAATCTACCACCACCACCATGTCTAGCTTTGAAATCACGTAAATCCAATGGCGCTGTTGGCGCCATTTCATTTGAATTACCAATTACACTCATTCGTATAGTCTCCAAGTTGTGCCTGTCCAAAATACACCAAAGCTGTCACCATTGGTACTTACTACAAGGGTACCACTAGATGCATTACTGACATTAGTAATTGTGTTAGCTCCAGCTGACACTGTGAACGGATTCACCGCATAATTACCACCAGCATCAGCAAAGAACACTGCATCACCCGCAGTAGGCGCAGCTGGTAATGTGGCAGTAATTACTGCCGAAGTAGTATTGACACCGTATCTACGATTACTTGCTGCGGTAAAGTTGCTGGAACGAATATCAAACGTTGACTCATAACGATCTAACAGTGTGTTTATACTGCTTTGTTGGACCACAGCATTGGCACTTAAACTATCTATTGTAGTTTGTTGTGCTATAGCATTAGCACTTAAGCTGTCAATTGTGGTTTGTTGAGCAATTGCGTTAGCTGACAAACTATCAATAGTGGTTTGCTGCGTTATTGCATTGGCTGTCAAACTATCAATAGTGGTTTGCTGCGTTATTGCATTGGCTGTCAAACTATCAATAGTGGTTTGTTGAGCAATTGCGTTAGCTGACAAACTATCAATAGTGGTTTGTTGGCTAACAGCGTTGGCACTTAGGCTATCAATAGTGGTTTGCTGCGATACAGTATTAGCCAACAATGAAGTAATGTTGGTATGCTGACTTGCTGCATTAGAAATCAAGCTCTCGACTGTAGTTTGCTGTGTGGTAACATTTGCTAACAACGTATCAATCGTGGTTTGTTGTGTTACAGCATTGGCCAACAATGTATTCACCGAGGTTTGTTGACTTACGGCATTAGCTAACAATGAATCAATACTGGTTTGTTGACTTACAGCATTGGCTAATAAAGTTTCTATTGTGGTTTGTTGAGAAACAGCATTACCAAACAGTGTAGCAACATTGGCTAACAAGCTAGTATCTACACCTTGTAGTGCTGTGTTGACCGAATTTAACTGGTTTTGAACATTAGCAATATTACTGTTTAATGTATTGATATAATTTACAGTAAATGCAGTGGTCTGTAAACTACCATCGTTATAAACTATACCACCGCCAGCTGGAACAACTACATTGCCGGTGTCACTAACACTTAGTGTCTTACCAAAATTAGTAATATAACTAACGTTGGCCTTAGGCTGTATGGCTATTCTAAATAACAAGAAGAACTGATAGGTATAACCTGTGCCTTGATATGTTACAGCACCAGCAGGTCTTGACTCGTTCACCGTAAACACATAAGAATCTGCATACGGAGCATTTTGGTAAACTGGTTTGCTGGTAATAGTCAATGTACGTGTGAATGGGGCAGTAATAAACAACTGCTCGTCACCGGTCAACTTGCTTAGAATATCTTTTAGTGCTGCACCATCTGCATTGGCTGCAAAGTTAGCCAGGGTAACAACATTACCAGTCCAGTCACAAGTAGCCGGTACTCCGGTAGATTCCCCATATTCTACACCACCAGTTACACTGATTGTACCTGTCTTACTTACAGTAAAACCAGTGTTACCTAGGAAGATAGTATTAGCACTGACATGCAGACTGCGCCACTGACGAGCTGGACTTCCTAAATCTTGCGCTAGGGTTTGGCTAGGCAGGATATGTCCAGGTACGATTAGATTACCTGTGCTGTTTAATGATGCAATATAACTACCATTGACCAAATTGGCTGTGGTATTACTAGCTATGCTATTAAACAGTGTGGTAATATTAGCATTTATAGCAGTAACAGCATTGGCTCTAATTTCAGCTTCGGT
>Ga0172372_10009567_pt1 | contig 12585 bp, 13 predicted proteins | sample LakKiv5m_2_FD_114544 | JGI IMG/M metagenome (GOLD analysis project Ga0172372, IMG submission 114544) | Freshwater microbial communities from Kabuno Bay, South-Kivu, Congo - kab_092012_9.5m | ecosystem: Environmental > Aquatic > Freshwater > Lake | place: Democratic Republic of the Congo...
GGCTTCAATCATCTTGTTTTTAGGTAAAGCAAAACTTTCAGAAGGTAATGCTACTGGAATTATCGTAACAGCAAAGCCTAACAAAAACAGATTTGCTAAACCAACTCCTGTTAAATTTTGGATTGACTTCAATAAAGGAATGAATCCTTACGTAGGACTACAAGATTATATCAGTTGGGATAATTGTGGTATTCAAAGAGGTAAATTTATCAATCAGAAAGATTATGAAAAGCTTTCTCCTTCTGATAAAGAAAATTGCAGAGAACATACCTACAATACAGACAAAGGCGAAGTTACTGTATACTTCCAACCTTCGGAAACCGCAAGAGGCCTAGCCGTAAGACACCTAAACGATGTGGTTAAACTCACTGATTTATTTACACCTGAAGTTTTAGATCCAGTTCTTAAAGAGATGGATGAAAAAGTGATCAATGGAATATTTCAGTACGGAGATAGTGAAGATATTGAATCAGAAATAGATGATATTATCAACTCAACAGAAGAAATTGATTCTGAAAATGAGTGATTTTATTCCAGGAATTGATCTTAAAAAGATCAAGGTTAAGCATCTGTTAGGTATTTCAAGTACACTCTCTACATTTCCAGATGAAAGTGATATTTTATACTATCTTGTAGATTCAATATCTTCAAATCCAAAGTCTGATAAGACTTTTACAGATGTTCAGTTATCAAAAAAATTTAATAAAGATCGAGAAGAGATTAATTCTCTTCTCGATTCTCTTTCTTCTCAGGGCTTCGTGAAGAAGCTAAAATCGCTAGACAGCAAAACGGTATATCAAATACTTAAAAATCCGTATCGCTAAAAAAATCTCAACATAAGATATATATAAAAAAAAACTGGCATGAAACACGTTAAAACGTTTGGAGAATTTATAACTGAATCATTGTCTTATGATAAATTTGTAGGATCTAAACTTAAAGTTGGTGAAAAGGCTTTAAAATCTATTGTTAATAAATATGCGCAAGAAGCACAAAGATTTATAAAAGAGTTGGCTTCAGAGCTGGAAGAAGATGAATTAGAAGAATTTATCAAAGACCCTTCTTCTTTTCAAGAATCGGCAGGAATGGGATCACCAGATTGGAAAGATACTCTTACTCTAGTTTTTCTAAAAGATGCACTTAAAGGTGCTAATCCTGATACTCTTTCTAAAGTAAAGGTAAAACCGAATCCTAAAATCTTAAAAGAAATCCAAAATCTTTTACAAGGTGAATTAGAAAATGTCCAAAGATATTGGATTGGTGATGAGAAAGAGTTTAAAGAATATACAGAAGATGGTGATCTTTATGATTTTCTTGCTAATGCTTTCTATGACGGCCAATACGGAGAGAGCGAGGATTTAATAGAAGATATGAAAGTAGTTATAAACGAGCTCAAGCTCAAATAAATCGCAATCATGAAACACATTAAAATATTCGAAGAATTTATCAACGAGTCAGTTGACTGGGAATTAAAGTTACAAATAATAAATAAATATAATCAACTACCATTAGGACCTATAATCAAAAATTATTATGTTTGAAAACAAAAACTAAATTATAATTAGAAACAAGGAAGATAACGAATGGGTTGTTAAAGCCCTAAAAGGTTCTAAAGAAATCGGTAGACTTGATTTTATTAAAAGTAAGTTTAAATCGGTCTTAAAGGCCAGTATAGTGACAGTTGACCCAAACCACCGCAGAAAAGGCGTAGGTTCTTCAATGTATGAATTTGCAGAAAAGGAATTGGGCATGAAATTTGTCAAAAACGATGATGTTCTTACGCCAGATGGTAAAAGTATCTGGAATAATCCAAACAGAAAATTCGGCAAATGAAACACATTAAACCATTCAATCAATTTATCCAAGAGGCTTTCAAGTACGGCGATCAACTCTTAACTGACCCAGACGGTGTACGAATAATTGTTTGAGTATTTTATCTGATATTAGATTCATTTTGCTAAAGAAGCATTAAACTTAATGCCTTTTTTGTCTATAATTTATAATGGACAAGTATGGCATAGATTACGAAAAAATCTTTTTTCTTTACTTTCTAAAAAATCCTTTTTTCTTATCCAAAGTATACAAGGGATTTTTTAGTAATCAGGATCTAGATTTTCTATCTCAAGTTGCAAAGGAGTTTCAAACAAAGTTTCAAGAACCTCCTTCGAAAGATCAACTCAAGATTCTGATTAAAAATGTAAAGGAAAAAAGAGATCTAGATGATGAAATTGTAGAGGCTATCTTCCAAACCGATATCAAGCAATATGATGAAGAATGGCTTGATAGAACTTCTAAAGCTTGGATAGCTTGGAAGCATTTCGATAAAAAACTCATTTCTACTGTAGAATTTGTAAAGTTTCAAGATGTCACTCCTGAAAATGTAGAAAAAATAGTCAATCAAGCAATCGGAATTTTATCCGAAGGTAGTTTAACTTTCGATCAAGATCGTGGTTTAGACTTTTTTGAACCTGAAGATCACATTCAAAAAGAATCTTCTAAAATCCCTTCGGGTAGAGATTTTATAGATCGAATTACAGGTGGGGGTTATGATGCTAAATCTCTTGTTGTTTATGCAGGTGAACAAAATATTGGAAAAAGTATTTGGCTTGCAAATGATGCATGTAGCTTTGTAAGAATGGGTTATAACACTGCATTTATTACTGCAGAAATGGCAGCTCATAAAGTTGTAAAAAGGATTGGATCAAATCTTTTAGATATTACAATGGCAGAATACTCTAGAAAAACATCTGATAGATCTTTTATGAAAAGAAAACTAGAAAGAGTTTCAAATGGAGTAATGCCACCCGGCAGACTTTTTGTAAAGGAATTTCCTACTTCTCAGGCTACCGTTCCTGATATCGAAAAATTCTTGAAGTCATTAGAAGAGTCTCAATCATTTAAACTGAAAGCTATTGTTCTTGATTATATAAACATTTTAGCCAACTTTAGAAATCCAAACAGCGAAAATACATATATGAAGATCAAGCAAATTGCAGAAGATCTTCGAGCAATGGCGGTAAGAAATGACTGGTTAATTATCACAGCAACTCAAATTACTAGAGGTGGTTGGGATGCCACAGAGATAAATATGTCAAATGTCGCAGAATCCGCAGGTTTGGCTCATACTGCAGATATGATGTATGCAATTATTCAAGATTCAATGATGCACGCAAACAGAGAATATTGGTTAAAAATTCTAAAAATTAGAGACGGAGAAGGTAAAGGATCTAAATGCAGATTTGAAATCAATTATGAGTACATGCGTCTCAGGGAAACTGGTGACGTAATAACAAATTAAAATATATGGAAGAAGAAGAATTTGAAGATGAGTCATTATCCAGGCGGATAGATGATATAGACGAACTGTACGAATCGGAAAAAATATCAGAAGAAGAGAATCCAGATATTGAAGAAGAAATAAGCAACGGATTAAGAGTAGATAAGATTTTTGATAATTCATTCGGCGAAAGCGAATATGATGGAAGCAAGTCGAATTTTGCAGTAGATGCGCAATTTCATGATTATGAAGAAGCCGAAGAAAAGATTCATTACAATTTATTGTTTGAAAAGATTCACGCTCTTATAAAAAATTCTCAATATTCAGCACTAAACGAAGTTAAAGAGAATGGTAAGATCTCAAAACTTAATAAAATTCAAATTAATCAAGTATATGGATTTGTCTTGAATTCTCTTCCGGGTACTGAAAGAAAGATTGAAATTTTCTCAATTCTTTCTGATTATTTTGACATTCATCCATCTAAGTTCTATTCTTCACTTTCAAATAAATACAAGAATGAATTGATAATGGAGCTGGATCAGTCTATGAATATTTTTGAAAAGAAGAAGATCAGAAAACTGTTTTGATGCATAAAAGAATTATAATAACTAGTGATTGGCACTTTGGAATTAGATCCAATAACTTAGATTGGTTCGAAATCATGAAGGACTATCATGAGTCCTTTTTTATTCCTTGGGTAGAAGAGAATGTACAAGAAGGTGACGTAATGTATCATCTTGGCGACGTTTTTGATAATCGACAAAATGTTAATTTGTTAATAGCAAGTTATGCAATCGATCTATTTGAAAGACTTTCCAGAATTGTACCGATACATATTATCGTAGGTAATCATGATATTTACAGAAAAAATACAAATGAAGTAACTTCTGTAGATATTTTAAAACACATTCCAAATATTACAATTCATAAAGAACCTATTGTTCATAAATACAAAGAAGCAAAATGTCTTCTGATGCCTTGGAGAAGAGACAAAGAGCATGAACAGGAAACTCTAGCCGAATATAAAAATGTAGATTATCTATTTTGTCACTCTGAAGTCAAAGGAGTTAGAACAACATCAAATCCACACATCAAACTCGAAGAAGGAAACGATGTGAATCTATTCAAAAGATTTAAAAGAGTTTATTCTGGACATATTCACTACGCTCAAAGATTCTCTAACGTGAATTTCGTAGGTAATCCTCATCATATGACCAGATCTGATAGAGGAAATAAGAAAGGTATCTGGCTTTTAGATATGGAGACAGGTACTGAATCATTTTATGAAAATACAAGATCACCCATATTTTTGAAGTATAAGATGTCATCTATATTAGATGAAACTGTTGAAACTCTTCAAGAAAAGTTTTCTAATAACTTTATTGACTTGCAAGTTTCTTCTAAGTTTCTCACTAGTTGTAACATTAGTACTCTGATAAATCTACTTGAATCTCATGCCAGAAAAATAGAATTGGATATCCAAGAAGAAGAAAACCTAGATGTTGAAGGCTTCGAGATAGATGAAAACGTTTCTGGTGAATTTGATATTTTGAATATTTCAAAAACATATATTGATTCAACTTCGTACGATGAAGAGCTAAAAGAAAGACTATTAAAGTCAATTAAGAGTTTATATTTGAAAGTCAATGAAGATTAAAAAGGTCATATTTAAAAACTTTGCAAGTTACGGAAACACACCGCAAACACTAGATTTTGAAGACACAAGCTTGTTTCTAGTTTTAGGAGGTAACGGATTCGGTAAAAGCACACTTGCAAATGTTATCAAATTTCTCTGCTACGGTAAAGTAGAAGGAGTTAATAACGGAGAACTACCAAACCGCATAAATAAGAATCTTTGGGGTTCAATTGAATTAGAATCAAGAGGAAGATACGTAAAAATAGAAAGAGGGTTAGCTCCTAATATTTTCAAAGTTTATATAAACGGGGTTGAATATGACCAGGCAGGAAAAATGAATACTCAAGAATATCTCGAAGAAGAGATATTTGAAATCTCATATAATGTTTTCAAAAACGTAATCATTCTTTCAGTCAATGATTTCAAGTCATTTTTGACGATGAGCCCCGGCGACAAAAAGAGTATTGTAGATAAACTCTTCGGCTTTAGTGTTATTAATGACATGCGAGAATCGATAAAAAAGGACAGAAGGGAAGTAAAACAAGAATTAAAAACTCTGGAAGATGAATTGAATTCATTAACCGAAAGTATTCTTTCTGTTCAAGAAAAGATTATTCAGCTAGAAGAAGATTCTCAGAAAAAGAACTCAGAAAAAATTAAAGATCTTAAAAATCAGCTTTATCAGTTCGATGAAAATAAGAAAAAGTTGAATGAAGCCAACAAAACTCTAAAAGACAGACTTTCTGGAATTGACAAACAGATAAGCGAAAATAGAAAGATATGTGCGGAGTCTTCAGCTGAAGTTAAGAATCTAGATCAGAAGCTTAAGCTTTTCGAAAATAAGCAGTGCCCTACTTGTCAGTCAGATTTAAGCGGAGAATTTCATCAGAATCTAAAGAAAGATCTAGAAGACAAAAAAACTCAACTCTTAGAAAAAGAACAGTCAATAGAGTCTCTAATCAAAGAAAGTAGAGAAGCTTATAAACAAGTTCAAGATAAACAACATGGGATTATTTCTAAACTTTCTTCTCTAGAAACGAATATGAATAATCTAAAGAAAGAATTAGTAAAACTTGCATCGAATTTAGATAATGGAGAGCATACAGAGCTTTCTTCTTTGATTAGAGAATTTAGAGATAAAGAAAAAGAAAAAACAGACAAAAAAACAACTGTTGGTTCAGAAGATCATTACTTACAGATTCTAGAAAATATTCTCGGAGATGATGGAATTAAGAACTTAGCAATTAAGACTATTTTACCTACATTAAATAGTCAAGTTGCTCAAATGGGAAGAAGAATGCATATCCCATTCAGCATTAAGTTTGACGATAAATTTGATTCTATTATTACTCATCTTGGAGAAGAAATCAATCCAAAGACGATGAGTACCGGAGAGAGAAAGAAAGCTGATTTTGTAATCATTATTGCTCTGATTAGACTTTTAAAGTTGAGATATCCAAGTCTTAATATTCTTTTTCTGGATGAAATTTTTAGTTCTGTAGACTCTGACGGTGTTTATCACATCATCGGAATCCTACATGACATGGTAAAAGAGATTGAAATGAATACATTTGTTATCAATCACACAGTTCTTCCTAGTGAATTATTTGATAAGAAAATTGAAATACGCAAGGATAGCGGATTTAGTTCTTTTTCAGTAGAGACCATTTCTTGATATATAAAAAAAATGGCTCTAAGTGTCTGCATACAACGCCGAATTCAATACTGATGATGTTTATTTAAGATACATCGTTATAGCTCTACTGGCAGAGTTACGAAATAAAGTCTACTTCTATAATTATGTAGACGGCTCAAAGGTTAAAATTGAAGTTCCTTTTTATTATTCAGTAACAGGCCAGGAACGTTTTCTTCTAGATAAATTTCTGTTTGAAGCTTTAGACAAAGATAAAGCGGTAGGAGATTATGAAAGAGTCCCTAGAGGTATTATTGAACTTGATTCTGCTTCAATAGATTCAGGTTCTCTTGTAAATAAATTTGTTAGAGGAGAATTTTTAAGAGAAATCAACGGAGTTCTTAAAACATTTTCTCTCAATACTCAGCTCATTCCTTTAAATTTGAATTTTAAAGCTACGATTGTAGCTAACAATAATCTTGAAATGTTCAAAATATTTCAAGGTGTTATTTCAACCTTATACAAGGCAAGCAATTTTTACGTAGACATGGGAGGATTTAGAGTGCAATCATCGGTTGTAATACCCGAAGATCTAAATCAAACACGACCAGTCGAATTTGGTTTTTCTGACAGAAAAGAATATCTGATAGATTTTAGTCTCGAAGTTAAGAGCTTCACATTTATATTTGAGAACGGAATTCAACTTGCAGATCTTGAATTTATTATTGGTGGTGAAGGCGAAGGAATAGGACTACTTAGAAGTGACGGCCAAATTTACTTCGGAAATGTTATGGAGACAATTAATTTGTCAATTGATGATATTAAACTTGCACCGTACGAAGGAGAAGAAAGTAACCTTGAATACAATAGTCTTCCGGATACTCTTGGGGGAAATCAACTAAGTTCTCTCAAATTTAGTGAAACAAATGTGGGCCCCGAGTCTATAAGTAATGTGGAAAGTAGCCAAAGTAAAGAATATAGGAACGACAAGTAAAAAGAACACTAACTACTAGATATATAAAAAAAATCTGAATAATGAGTAATCTCAATGAAAATTATCTCGTTTACTTAAATGGTGCTTTTCCTAGTACCGCCGATTTGAATAAACAGAGTGATACATTAGCAATTCTGGTAGAACAGTTTAGAAAGAGCGGAAAGAGCGACGCCCAAATCTATTCAATCTTGAGTGGTATGGGAATTGAAAATTTAAAAATTTCTGCATATTTTGAAGCAGAAAAGATGGGAAGGTCTGTTCCACCTACACAACCACAAACTGCAACGCCTGCCACAGAATTTATTCAGGTAATCGGCGTAGAAGAAAAAAATAATACAAATAAAATGAACATAACTGAAACTTTAAAGAAGGCTGTATTAGAATCGGTTGAAGCTTTGAAGCCTTTTCAATCTGGAAAGTTTTCATATACTGCTAGCAAAGCCTCTCTTGTTTTAACTGAATCTCTAACTACAATTAACAGAATCGAAAAGATGATGGCAAATGAAGTAGTTGAAAGAATTAAATCTCGAGTAGAGAAAATTGCTTCTGAAACTAATGAAAATTTAGAAACTGCAGTAGAAAATATTACAGCTAAAGTTAAAAGTGAAGTTCTAGCTGAAGCAGAATCTCTAAATTCTGAAGTAGGTTCTAGAATTAGAAATGAAGAATTAAATCTTGTATCTTATTTGAGTAATTCTCTTAAGGAACTTAAAGATTTTTCACCAGTTTCTAATCTTTTTAGTCAGGTAAAAGAAAGTATTGAAAGAAATACATTTAGCTTAAAACTTAACTATTACTTAAATTCTGTACCACCTGCTGGTATGTATACCAAAGCAGTGGCTGAAATGAAAAGCGAATTTAATAAAGGTGAAACTTATCTAAGAGAAAACTTTTCAGATTTTGAAAAGTGGAATTGGGTTCCAGGAATCACTCAAATGATTAAAGAATTCTCAGAATACACCAAGTCGCTTAGAAGTAATGGAAGCGGAAAGTTGGTTAAAGTATATTCTCCAATTCAAGAAAATGAAGATAAGAGTATCACTTTCTTCTTGGGTGGTAAATTCTACGTAATTCACGAAGGAAGGGTTGAAGTTGCAAATGAAAATCAACAACCAAACTCTAGAACTTTAGCTATTCTTGAAGGTCTTTCTTTGATGAAAGATATGGGAAACACCTTTTCTTACTTTAAAGGTGATAAAAGTTTCGATATTAACAAAGAAACAGGAGCATTCTCTATCAATGGTAAAGCGGTATCAGAATCCGAAGCTCCAAAACTTATCAACCTATTAAGAGAAAATGCAGTAATTGCTCTTCATGAATTTGCAGTAGTTGATAAATTAGCAGTTCTTATTGAATCAGTAGATTCAGTTAAAGAACTTGACTTTGTAAATTCAATTAACTCAATTATTCATAGAGATGTTACAGTTAACATGATTAGAATCAATGAAAATGTTTACATCAACAGAGTAAATAAAGCGATGAACGTAAATGAAATGGTAGAAGTATCAAATCCAAAATTAGCTCAAGAATTAGTAAATGAGTTTGTAAAGTTTGATATTTCTAATCTTGTATATGATCTTCTAGAGAAGAATGAAAAGGATATTCTGGATCTAAACGAAAAGATCGAAGTAGTAAGTAATAACTTGAAATTCTTACAAGAGAAAAAATCAGATATTGAAAGAGTACTTTCCTTAAAGCCTGATTCAAATGAATTGAAAGAGGCTGTTGAATTTGTTTCTTCGGAAATAACTTCACAAGAAAAAAATCTTTCTGATTTATATGTTCAACTTTCTTCTTTAACAGAAAAAAAAAGTTGAGAGATTTAACTAAAGCCATAGTAATCCAAGATCTTCCTGGTCTCCAAAAAGACCAGGAAGTTTTTGTTAATGCCCTAGATTACTCGTCAGCTGAAGATGCAAAGGAAATTGAATATCAAGACTCCGAAGGTAATGGTGGGTATGTTCTTAGAAAATACCTAAAAGTTTTAATTTAATGGAAAAAAAGATTTACCTAAAGAATAAAGATTTGTATGAAGAAATCATCAAATCTAAAGAGCTTGATGAACTGACACCCAGGGCTCAAGCAATGTTAATGTTACTTGCGCAAAGAGCATCTAGTAAACTTCCATATAGAAATCCAGATGACAGACAAGATTGTATTTCTTCTGCATATTTAGATCTCTGGAGATATTGGAGAAGTTTTAACCCAGAAAAAAGTAAAAATGCATTCGCATATTATACAGAAATTTGTAAAAAGGGATTTGCTAAGGGATGGAATCAAATTCATCCTAAAAAATACGCAGGAACAATAAGCATTGATGGTGGCCGAGACTCAGACGGAATTTATACCATCTAATGAGCGATATTAAGAAGATAAAGCCTACTCATAAATCTGGATTTAAACAGAGTTATTTTGAGCCCAAAAACTTATCAAAGTATTTGGGCTCATTTCCTATAATATGCAGATCCAGCTGGGAAAGAAAGTTTGCGATTTTTTGTGATACAAATGACGCAGTGATTAAATGGAGTTCAGAACCTATTGAAATCAAATACTACAATATTCTTGACAAAAAATTTCACAAATACTATCCCGATTATTTCGTTCAAATTCAAAAGGAAGGAAATCTTATTAATTATGTAGTGGAAGTTAAACCTTCTTCTCAACTCAAGAAACCTGAACCTCCGAAGAGAATTACAGAAAAAGTTGTAAATTCTTACAAAAGAGCATACGAAACTTATGTTATGAATCTTTGCAAATTAGATGCTCTTAAGAAATATGCAGAGCAAAGAAATTGGAAAGTTCTTGTTATAACCGAAAAAAGTAATCTAATCTAAAATGCCAAGTACTCCCTTAGATTTTATAATTAAAGGTGTTGGTATTCTTGATCCGATGGAGATCAAGAAGAATCGAGACATGTATATCAAAGAAAGTAAGAGTCTACAAATTGCTTCTAAAGGAGCAATAGAATGGTATGAAGAATCCGAAACTTTTAAGAATTTTCAAATAAAAAGAATAAGGACAGGAGAAGAATTAAAGCTCGGAAAGCTCTATTTCTTTGACTATTATGATCCTCTTGATAGAAATCAAATATATGATATTAAACCATTGATAATCAGCTTAGGTAGAACAGGTGCTAGAGACGGTTCAGTAGAAACTGGAATTAATCTAAATTATTTTCCAGAGAATGTGAAATCTGCTATACTAGATTTTTATTTCAGAATCTTTGCGAATAGGTTAAGAAGAGAAGTAAGAAGTTCTAGTGCATATAATGTACAAAAGCAGAATGGGATTGGAATTACTTGGGAAGAATTAGCACCACTGGAAAAAAGACTCCGTATTAGTTATGGAGTTAAAAATTACAAAATAGGTAGAATGACTGATATCAACGAGTTTACATATGAAAGCTGGTATCAAATGACTACATATCAACCCAATGAAGATTTTAGGAATGCGACACTTACTCAAGTGTATCGTAATTATTTTGAATATATAAAAAATAAAGCATAATAAAAGATGGCTGGCTTTCAGGACAGAAAAGGACCTCTTACTAGAGGAAATCCTATAAGTGATACTCTCAAATCTTTGAGTAAGCTTGGGATGAAGTATGACGACATGGTCATTAGAAACTCTCGAGCTGTCGGTTTTACCGAGAGCAAGTTAGGTTACACGATGAATCCATCTGGATCTGATGCAGATGATATTTACTATGCATTTGCCGCTCTTTCAATGACGGATACTTCTAGTAAGAAGAACATCTCATTTTTTGACAAAAGCTATCCAAAGAAAAGAGATGAATTACGTCAGTTTGCAATACAAGATGAAATTGAAGAGATCTTAGATACGGTTGCCGATGAAGCAATTGTATATGATGAGTCTAACTATTTTTGCTATCCTACACTAAGAGGGCCTGCTAGTAAATCTCTACGAGAAGATCTTCAAGATAATTTTAATAAGATTTATGAATATTTTGGTTTTCAGGATGGTCTTTCTGCATGGAACTATTTTAGAAAATGGTTAGTAGATGGCTATCTTTGTTTTGAAATTGTTTATAATGACGAACAAGATCAGGTGATTGGTTTTAAAGAGCTTGATCCAGTTTCTCTTTTTCCTGCAGTCGACAAGGATACCGGCAAGAAGATCTGGATACAATATAAAGGAGGAGGCCCCAAGGAAAGAATTCTTTGGGATGCCCAAGTGATTTATGTTTCATATTCTTCAGCTAACTCTCCTTCTAGGGTTTCTTACGTTGAAAGATTAGTTAGATCCTTCAACCTGTTAAGAATTATGGAACATTCTAGAATTATCTGGTCTGTTACCAATGCGAGTTACAAAATGAAATTTGTAATTCCAGTAGGGGGTAAATCAAAAACAAGAGCAAAACAATCTCTTTCTCAGTTGATGCATAACTACAGAGAATTGGTAGATTTTGATTATGAATCAGGAGAACTATCTACTAACGGTAAGCCAATGATGCAGTTTCACAAAGAATATTGGTTGCCTTCGAAAGATGGAGAATCCCCAGAAATTGATACTCTTTCCAACGACGGCCCAGATCTTTCAGATGTAGAAACTCTTAAATGGTTTGCTGACAAATTAAAAATGGCTTCCAAGATTCCTTTTAGTAGATTTGATAAAGATAGTCCAGCAACATATGAGATGTCTGCAGAAGGTTTAATTAGAGAAGAAATTAAATTTGAAAAATTTGTAAACAGACTTCGTTCAAGTTTTCAAGAAATTATCGTTAAACCTCTTTATTTACAAATGATGCTTAAGCATCCTGAATTACAACATGATATTAACTTTAAGAATCAGATAGCTCTTAGATTCCAAGCAGATAATATGTTTGCTGAACTTAAAAACATGGAAATCATACAGAAAAGAGTTGACTTTATATCATCTGTAAAAGACAGTCTAGTTGAACAAGATGCAGAAATGAATGATATACCATACTTCCCACTTGAACTTCTTATAGATGAATATATGCATCTAGACCCTTCTTTCAAAGAAAAGGTAAAAGAGTATAAAGAAAACGAGAAAAAGAAGAA
>Ga0172372_10009569_pt1 | contig 12582 bp, 24 predicted proteins | sample LakKiv5m_2_FD_114544 | JGI IMG/M metagenome (GOLD analysis project Ga0172372, IMG submission 114544) | Freshwater microbial communities from Kabuno Bay, South-Kivu, Congo - kab_092012_9.5m | ecosystem: Environmental > Aquatic > Freshwater > Lake | place: Democratic Republic of the Congo...
CGGGGTGGTTCGGCTGGCGGGCCAGGATGTGCGCAGGCGTCTGCGCTGCCACGCGGCCCACCGCCCACACACCCACATGTCGCGCCGGCATGGCCTCGCCGTAGCGGTTCAGGGTGTGGCGCTGGTCGCGCAACATGCGCACCGTCCAGGCCTTGCGCTTGCAGTTCGGCCCGCCTTGCGTGGTGGTGTAGCTGGCCCATGCGGCGGCCTGGCGCGCGTCCGGGTCTTCCAGGCGCACATTCACGGCGGCCAGCGCCTCGCGCATGGTGTGGGCGGTTTCCGCCTCGCTGCCCAGGTTGTCCGGGTTCACCTTGCGCAGTTCGCGCCACACGGTGACCGGTGGCCCGCCGATCTGCTGGAATTGCCGGATGCCCCACACGCGGGACCAGGCCACCACGGCGGCCGATGCGCGTTCGATCGGCTGGCCGAACAGGTCCAGTTCGATGCCGTGCCCGTCGATGCCCTTGCTGATGTACTTGGCAATGTAGCTGGCCGCGCTGCCCTTGCTGTCGTCAATCGCCATGATCCGCACGCGCCGCACGGCCGCCGCGCGCTGCATGGCCGGCGTGTTCTCTGGCTCGTTGTCCAGAAAGTACCGGCGCAAGCCTTCGTCAAACACCGCCACGGCCGGGCGCGGCAGCTTGCACACCTTCTTCAGTACCACGCGATCGGTCATCGGCGCAAAGAAGGCCAACAGGTTCCAGTGCGGTGTGCCGTCTTGGTGTGGCTCGGTGGTGCGGAACCCGTACACCCTCAGGCCCTGGCGCTCCCACCAGGCGCAGGCCTTGCGCCACTGCCCGGCCAGGTACTGCTGCGCGTCGCGCGGCTTGGTGCCGTCATACCGCTTGTTCTCCACAGCCGGCCCGCCCTTGATGTGGGTGAACTTGTGCATCCGGCTCGGGCACGTCAGCACCGCCCAGCGTTTGCAGTGGCCCAGGTGGTCGGCGCACAGTTCAAAGCCGGCCACCCGCGTCATGAGTTCGCCGCGCCGTATTGTCGGATTGCTCACGCTGCGCTCTGCCACGCTCGCCAGCGTCATTTCCTGGCCGTACTCGCCCACGGCCACGGTGTTTGCCAACATGGCCGCGTTTGCCGCCTGGCGCTGCTGCTGGTTGCGCAGGCTCTCGCGGCTTAGGTAGGCGTCCGCGTTGCCGTTCACCAGGCCCAGGGCAATCGCGCAGGCCTCCACGGTGCGCGCGTGCACGCGCCGGAACACCCGGCGCCAAAACACGTCATCACGCAGCCGGGCCAGGCGGCCGGCGTCGGTCATGTCCGGGCCATCGGGCCACAGGTCGGCCAGGCCCCGGCCCGCCATGGTTGCCAGCGCGTCGGCCCGCTGTTCGTCCAGCACGGCGGCGGCCAGCATGTCGGCCGGCACGTCCACCGCCTTGGCCCGCCAGTCGCCCGCGATGGTGGCTTGCCGGTCCCGGTGGTCCCTCGCTTCCGCTTCGGCCAGCTTGCACAGCGCCGCGTCATCCATGCCCGGATGAATGCCGGCACGCTCGCCCGCTTCCAGTTCTTCCAGGCGGCGCACCAGCCACTTATCCGCCCCGGCCCGCTTCCAGGCCTCGCCCTCGCTCCAGTGCGTGGACACGGCCGCATGGCGCCGCCATTCCGTTTCCAGCTTGGCGGCCCAGCGTTTGGGGAGTTTGCCCAGGCGGTCGCCCGCCCAGGTCGGAACCGCTGCAATCACTTGCGGCCGGCTTTGGTGGCGAACTCAGCGCGCAGGGCGGCCAGCTGTTCGCGGATTTGCGCCGGGCACGGTGCGGCCGGCTTTTCGGCCTGGCGTGCCCAGGTGGTCGGGATCATCACGCCCGCGGGCGTCTGGCGCCACACGATCACGCGGCCACCTTCAGCACGCGCACACGGCACGTCCTGCCCTGCTCGCAATCGTGGTTGCAGCAGTCGCCGCCCAGGTCGGGGAACGGCGTGTCGGCGTCCGGTGCGTTGAACACCGAAGCGGCCCGGTCTTGCGCGATCTGCGCCGCCTCGGCGGCCTGCTCAAGCCCGAAGATCAGCGCGCCGATCTGGTCTTGCGTCAGGCACATGCCGGCCACGCCCACGCGAAACACGGTCATGTCAACGGCCACGGTACCGGCCGGGCCAGGTTGCACGACTACGGCGGTCGAAGCCGGTCCTTTGATGGTGGTTTTCATCGGAACGCCTCCACACAGACCAGCGTTCCGAAGTCGTCAACGACTGCCTTTGCCATCGGCCAAGCCGCGTCAATGCTTCCGCCACCCTCGTGGCCGTGAATCGCTTTGATGTTCAGGAACACGGCCCACGTACCGGCCACCATCCCGCCATATGAGCGCATCCAAAACGCCCGCACGTTCGCCCCTTTGAAGTCTTTCATGGCCCCCGCCTTTGCTCTCCCCCTGCCCTGTCACCTGTGAAGGTGTGCCGGGAAAGCCCAGGAAGGGGGGGGAGAAAACAAAAGCCTCCCCGGCACGGCCCTGATGCTACGGGAAGATGGTTCCACTAGGGAAGGGGGCTCCCGCGTGGACATGGGAACCCGGTTCGCCTATCGTTGCCCTAGCCCTACCGGAAAGGGCCTCCACCAGCCAACGGAAAACGGGGGTTATCCACATGGCCGCAAACATCGCCGCGCTCTTGGACAAAGCCAAAGTTGTCCACAGCTTATCCAGTGACTACAAATTAGCCCTTGTTTTGGGTGTCGATCAGAAGTCGCTCAGAAACTACAGGCAGGGAATAACCCTCCCGGATGCTCGGGTTATTTCGCAGCTTTCAAGCCTTACGGGCGTCGATCCTGCCCTTCTTGCGGTGGAAATTGAGGCCGAACGAGCCAAGACCGACGAAGCCCGCGCGCTCTGGCGCCAGGTGGCCGCGCGCCTGTCGTCCACGCTTCACGCTGCAGTTTTTTCAGTGCTGCTCGGTGGTCTGGTTTGGGGTGGTTTTCCCTCCGGCGCGCAAGCCGCAGAACCCCTGAAACATGGGGTTAACCCCCTATACATCGTGGCATCTGGCCGGCGCCTTGCTCGGGCGGTGCTGCGGTATGCTCGCGCGCTTTTTTTCGGGGGGAACCATGTTCAAGGCGCCGCGTCAATTGCCGCCGCTTGATGTGTTGTTGCGCGATCTTGGGAACCCGGCCGCCGGCTTGACAGCCCGCGCGCTGGGTGTCAGTGAACGCACGGTGTACGGTTGGCAGGCCAGCGGCCAGGCGCCTCGCCCGGCGCACCTGGCGCTTTTTTGGGAATCGCGTTGGGGTCAGTCGTTGGTGGAGTGCGAAGCGGTCAACGGTGAACGTTGGGCGCGCGGCCAGGTGCAGGCCTTGGAGCGTGAAGCGGCCACGCTGCGCGCGCGGGTGGCCTACCTTGAGCGGGTCGGGCAGTTCGGCAGTGCGAACGCGCCCACCTGGCGCCCGGGTTTACTTGGTGAACTGGCCGCGCCGGTTGCGCTTGACCTTGACGGCCACCGGGCGGCATTTCTTGCACGGTGATTCGCCGCCGGCCTTGGTGCCTTTGCGTTTGGCGCGCTGCGCTTTGGTTTTCATGGTCATGGTGCTGGCCCTCAGATTTTCGGGGTGTCCTGCCACTGCGCCTTGATCCAGTCGCGCAGGGCCGGCAGCTGGCCGATGACGGCCGCGGCGATGATGGCGCCGCCAAGCACGATCAGGGATTCGCGGACGATTTCGGGAACGCTTGGGAGTGCTTTCATCGTTTGCTCTGCATGTTGTCGATTCGCTCATTGGCGCGCGTGGCGGCCGTCATGGCTTGCGTTGCGCGCTCGTGAAGGGTTGCCAGGTCGGCACGGATGGCGGCGTACACGGCCGCCGCGCCGGCGCCGGCGGTCATGAGTTGATACAGCCAATCCGGGATCACTTGCCGCCCCGCTTGACGTGGAATAGGGTTCGATCCCCGAACAGGTAGAAGCCCACGGCGGCGGCCATGTTGCCCACGGTGTCGGACACGTCGCCGGCCCCGGCTTGCCACACCCACACGCCCACCACGCAGGCGGCAAAGGCCGGGCGCTGCAGTTGTCGGATGGCCTCGACCCAGGGCCACACGGCGCCGCCCTCGCCTTGCAGCGCCTTGAACTGTTCAATGTCCAGCCGGCGCAGTTCCAGCATGTCGGCAAAGGTGGCCGGCTTGATCTGGTCGGGTGCCAACCATCGGTTGATGGCGGCTTTGCCGGCTTCCACGCCCAGGGGCAGCAGCGCGGCCAGTGCGGTGATGGGGTCCATGTTCACCAGCTCCCGGAAGCGCCGCCGCCCAGGTCCACCCGGCGCGGATCGGTGGCGGCGTAGTCGTTGCGGGCCTTGATGGCCTCGGCGTCGCTCAGGTAGGAATCCCCCACCGAGCCCCACAGGCTGCCCCAGGCGTCGGCAATGGCGCTGCCGACCTTGCTGGCCGTGCCGCTGATGAAGGTGCCGGCCGGGCACGAAAAGGATGCGTCCCAGGTGCGGCCGGCGGCCAGGTCTTGCTCGCACTGGCTGGCGTTGGTGCGCGGCACGCCCAGCACGTCGCCCACACCTAGCACGGTACCGGCGCCGGCATCGGCCACGGCGCCCACGGCCCCGGCGGCGATGTTGCCGGCCTGGCCGCGCATGAGGTACAGGGCGCCCAGGCCCACAGCGCCCACAGCGAGCCAGGCGCCCGGCGTCAGGGTCGGCGCTTTCATCCCTGCCACTGGCCCAGCCAGCCCAGCGGATCGACGTTGACGGCGGCTTGTTGCTTGTTGCAGCCGCAGGCGTTGTAGTGCTTTGCCAGGTACCAGCCCAGCACGGCGCCGATGATGGCGCCGACGACGTGTTCGTCTTTCATGGTGTCCCGATCGTCAGAAAGACCAGAAGCCCGACGACGGGCCTTGCAGGCCCAGCGCCGAACCGATGGCGGTGGTGTTCTGTTTGAGCGCGCCGCCCACTTCGTCGCGCTGGCTCTTGTTCATGCCGAACAGGGTATTCAGGTCGGCCGAACTGGTGCCGGCGGTGCTGGCCGGCTTGCGCAGCACGTACCAGGCCGCGAAGGCGGCAAAGGCGATGGCGCCGCCCGTGAGTGCGTCGATTTTCATGCGGTGGTCCCTCCGTTGGTGGTGTACCAGGCCAGCAGCTCGGACGCGCTGCGCTGGCCCTGTTTGGCGTAGTTGCCGGGCAGGCTTGCCCATTCCTGGCGGCATTTGTGGATGGCATCGGCCACGCGGCCGGCTTGCACGTCGATCAGTGCGCCGCGGCTGCGGATCAGCTCGACGGCGGCGGCGTCTTGCGCGGCCGGCCCGAAGTCGCGCAGGCCCAGGCGGTCGCGCAGGCGAACCCAGGTCGGGCGGATAATCTGGTATGCCCCGGCGGCGGTGGACACACAGCCCGGCCCAAAGCCGGCATTTGCGCACATGGCATCGGACAGGCGTTCCCCGCGCCATTCGCCCGTGACGGCCGGATGGTCGCGCAGGCTGGCGATTGTGTGGCGGTAGCCGTAGCACACGCGGTAGGCGTCCCGCCCGCCGCCGCTGGTTCCCTCGGCGCGCTGGATCATGGCCAGGAAGGCGGCCACGTTGCGGCCGGCGGTGGTGGTGTTGGTGTTGGTCATGTCCAGGGCCTGTGTTGTCTGGTTGTAGGTGGTTTCCAGGGTGTCGGCCAGGGCGCCCAGGTCAAACCCCGCCCCGCCCTCGCCCGCCTCGACGTGCCCGCGCGCCGACGCCGTGCCGCCGATCAGCAGCAGGCCGGCGGCGGTTGCGGTCAGGGCGATGGCGGCGGTGTTCATACGGTCGCGCCCACTCCATCGACCCAGGCTGTTCCGGTCCACCAAATCGGCTTCCCGTCTACGTCTAATGTTGTGTCCATGTACATGGTCCCCACATCGTCTGCCGTCAGGACTGGCCGGTTTGCCGTTGTGCTGCGTTTTGTGATGGTGCCCGACTTGGCCGCGCCATCGACTACGACTTTTGCAGCGTTGCCCGAACACACCGCCGTTGTTGTTGCACGAATGATGTTTTGTGTGTTGCTTGTGGCCTTGTTTCCCACAATGATGGGTTCGCCACTGCCTGCAAACAGAATCGCATTACTCGCGTTGGTGTTGCCTCGAATGGTGTTGCCGACAAAAATCGTTGTGCCGCCAGACTCGCTAAACACTGCGTTGTTGCTAGTTCCCCCGATGATTTCCGCGCCGATGACTGATTGATAGTCAACAGCGTTGAGATACAACGTCTGGTTTGTGGCCTTGATGGTTCCGCCGTTGATCTTGCAGGTTGCCAGGTTGGTGTTTACGCGCACGCCGTCATAACAGGCAGTTTCCAGGCCAATTTGGCAGGCCGTCAGCTCGATGTTGTGCGCGGCGTCACTTGAAACTTCCACACCCCGGAAACAGTCGTCAATTGTGACGTTCACAGCCCGGATGTTCTTGGGATAGATGTCAGTGACGAACAGACCTTGAAGACCGGATGCGCCAGACTGGTAGCCATAGATGCGCACGTTCGTCAGCTGCCCGCCGGATTGGCCGCTGAACCTGATGACGTGCGTTCCGGTGCTCATGGTGTTTCGGCACTCGCTGTCGCTGATGATGCATTCTGACGGCTGCAACACGGCCGGCGTCATGGATGACACCAGCACGCAGTCGCGGAAATAGCTGTCTTTGAGCGTGCACCCGTTTATCTTGGCGTTTTTGGTTTCCCAAATGATTATGTTTTGTCGGTCGGTCCGGTTGATGTTGACGTTTATTGCCTGCACATCGTTTGAGAATGAAAACGCTATGCCGTATCCGCTGCCGATGACACCCGGCAAGTATTTGATTTTTACGTCTTGGACTTTGAATCCCTGCGTTTTGTATGCGTTGATGCCATAACAGGAATCCGTTGTCGTCACATTGGAAATGTTGCCGTCAATGGTCAGGCCAAAGATGCTCACATCGTTGGTTGTTTCATACTCCGCGCTGTAGGTTATCCCGGTATTTGTTCCCAGGAAATAGCAGGTTGACCCGTAGGTTCCCGGCTTGAGTTTCAGCGTTGCGCCATATCCGAAAATCGTTGTTCCTGAGTACACGCGTAGCAGCGTCCCGTTCACGATGTACACGCCGGGCGGAAAAAGAAGCGTTTTCCCAGCCGCTGCCCAAAGTGCCGCAATGATTGCCAATGTGTCGTCTGTAACACCATCTCCGACTGCCCCGAAGTCTGTAACGTGGTACGTGTCCATCAGCCGCTGGCGCACGGTCCTCTTTACCGCTCCCACCGCATCAAGCATGAACCCCACCAGCGCCGCGCCGGCTTCCGCTGCCAGGTTTGCCAGCTTCACCAGCCCGCCCAGGAATCGCCCGCTCATGCGTTTACCTCCTGCGCCGTGACGCTGGCCGTTTTGGTGGCGTCTGTAATCGCCATCCATGCCAGGTTCGCCGCGTCGGACTCTATCCACACGTCCCCAGCTTCGAGCACGATGCATCGTTTCGCCCAGGTGTGGCCGGTGGTGCCCAGCGTCACCGGGTCCGGCCCCAGGTTGCAGAAGCGGGCGCGCTTGCGGCCCGCTGCTGCGGCCAAGATCGAAGCGCCGGCCGATGTGACGGCCACGGCCGCACGGTCAACGATGGCCGTTGCCGGTGCGTCGGTGTAGGTGATGCCGGACACGTAGACCGGCGAACCCGGTGCGCCCCGGTCGGGCACCACGGCCACCGGCTGGCCGATGATCTGCGCCTGTACGGTGGCGCCCTCGGTGTAGTTCACCGAGATGGCCGCCGCGCTGGCGACCACCTCAATTGTGCAATCGACCGGCGCCCGGAAGCGTGCGCCCGTGAAGGCTGGCCCGGTCACTCGCAGGCCACGCTTCACGCCCCGCAGGGTTTCCACGCCGTAGCCGGCAACCTCGATTTCGATATCGATCGATGGCGCCGCGCCCAGGTCCAACAAAACCAGGGTCGTGCCGTTGAACTCCTGGCGCACTTCCACGCCGGCCGGCAGGTTGATGGTGTATTGCATGTGGTCAGCCTTTCAGGCGCGGCAGCAGTGCCACGGCGGCCAGGCCGACGACGACGAAGCCCGCGATCTTGAGCATTGATTGGTCTTCCGCCTGGCCTTTTTCGTAGGCGTCGGACAGTTGGGCGTTGGCTTTGTTGACGGCGGCCAGTGCCCCGTCGAACATGCTGGCGCCGGTCTGCATGGTGGCCGCTGCGCTCTTGGCTGCGGCGTCGATTGCCTGCGTGCCCAGCTGCATCCCGGCCGTGACGGCGCCGTGGTCGGTGGCGATCACCGACACGTCACCACGGGCGGACACGTTGACGGAATCGTCACCGCCGACTACGCGCATGTCGAACACATCGGTTTGGCTCGACGTTTTTGAACTGCTGAAGTTCGGGCAGTGGTGCCCCAGCGCCCGGCGCTTTTCCTGAAGCGGGTTCATTGAATGGTTTTCTCCATGATGTAGCCGGCCACGCGGTAGCCCTGGCGCTGCGCTTTGCGCACCAGGCCCCGGCGGGCGGTCTGGAAGCCCACCGCGCGCAAGCCTTGCGCCTGCGCTTCGATGATGGGCAACGCGGTTGCGATCCAGTCCACGGCCCCGGCGCCCTTCATGGCGTCCACCCAGGCGCGGCCGTTCTCCACCCGCATTACGTACACCACCTGCGCGCCCGGCGCCGTGGCGGCAAAGCACTGGCCGCGTGCGGCCATGTGTTCAATGTCCTGCGCGGTGGTCAGGCCGGCCGGGTCCAGGCGCTCGCACCCGACCAGCAGCGCGGCGGCCAGGTCTGGCGGGATGCGGCTTACGTGGATTTCTTGCGCCACAGCAGCAGCCCCACCACAAGGGCGGCTGCCACCCAGGCGCCGGCATTGTTGCCGGTGCCCAGGTTGGTTCCGCCGATGTTGACCGACCAGCCCGACGAATCGAAACCGAACGATTGTCCAATGTCGCCGCTGCGGCTGGCGGTGTTCAGGTTCAGCGGCGGCAGGCCGGTTGCTCTGCTCATGGCCGCTTTTGCCACCGATGGCGCCCCGGCGGCGAAGGCTTGCGCCGGTTGGGTCATGGCGTCAGTCCTTCGCGGCCATGTACACCAGCACACCCAGGCCGATCAACAGCAAGCCGGGCGGAATGGCCGGCTGTGCGGCCGGTTGCTGGATGTAGACCGGCTGTGCGGTCGGCGTTGACACGTTCAGGCCGGACTTTGCGGCATCCTTTTGGATGGCGTAGCTCGTGACGGTGCCGACCAGGCCCTGCCAGAAGCCGCCCCATCCGTCGTTCCCGTTGGTGGTTTGCGCGGCCACGTCCGCGGCTTTGCTGCCACCGGGCGCGCTGGTGTCATAAGTGGTATCCCACCACCCCAGGGCGCCCGATGTGGGCGCGGTTAGGCCGTAGCTCATGGGCTCGCCCTCCGGTTACAGGTTGCCGATGGGGTCGATGTACTCGTAGTACACGCGGTAGGTGTTCGCGGCGTTGGACGTCAGGCGCAGTTCCACCTGCGCGGCCGTGGCCGTGTTCAGCACGCCCGACAAGTTGCCGTCTTCCACGAAGTCCACCACCACCACGCCGGCCTGCGGCGTCAGTCCGTTTTCCTTCTGGCTGTGTTCCAGCTTGGCCCGGTTGGTTTCGATGGCCGTGATGTTGCCCACGCGCAGTTCCACGTCCGTGATCGTGCCGGGCGTCTGTTCGTGGATCCACACACGTTTCAGGCGGCCACCCGCGCCACCGATGGGCAGGTACATGATCTGTTCACCGCTGGCGGCGAAGCTCTGCGACGTGTCCAGCTGCTTGCGAATGTACGGGTTTTGGGTCGGCGCGCGGAAGTGCATCTGCGCGTCGATCCGGCCCGGTGCCGGTGCGCCGGCCGCAATCTTGATGTCAAAGCGCAGGTCTTGCAGCAGTGCCAGGGGCACGGTAGCCAGTTGCTGCTCGACGGCGCCGTTGCGGGCGTTGGGCTCGGTGAAGTCCAGGTTGATGAAGCCGGCCGCGTTGAACACGCCCATGTAAGAGCGGCGCGCGTTGATGACGGTGCCGGCGCCTTCCACGAGGAAGCGGCGTCCGTTCGCATAGCCCTCGATCCGCTCGATGTGCGCCGGGGTCATGCCGCCGGACAGCTCGAACAAAATCTTTTCCATCGTCGGCGCGTTGGCACCGGTCGGGACTTTCAGGGTTGCGATGTTGCCCGGTGCAACGTTCTGCAGGTTGGTCAGGCGCTGTTTGAATGCCATGGTGTGTACCTCCTGGCGTTCGATCAACGGGCGGTGTAGCCGGGCAGGAACTCGCCCACAACGGGCACGTTCATCACCTTCTTCTGCACCAGGGCGATGACCACCAGCACGGCGGCGACTTCGGCGGCAAAAATCAGTTTCTGTTTCATTTCGGGTTCTCTCGGTTGAGTTGGTCGGGTGTGGCGCCTGCCACCCCGGCCGCGCCTAAGTCCCGATTAGCCCGCCCCCGCCTCGCCCTGTCCACCCGCTGCCGCGCCCCTACCGGTAGTGCTACCGCCGCTAGGCTTACCGGTTGCGCCCGGTACCTTGACGCGGCCTTTTTGTAGCGTGCCCGCGTCGAAGTCGCGTTCTATGAACTCGAATTTCTGCAGCGCCACCACGTCCACCAGCGGCACGTCGATTTTTTGGGCCACGTACAGGCGGTGGGGGTTCTCTCGCAGCGCGCACACATGCACGAAGTTCGCATTGCCGAGAAACGTTTTGTCCACCAGGGCCGGTGTCTGGGTGAACCCGACGATGTGCACCCCCGCGTGCCGTCCGCTGGTGGTCATCTTGCGCCAGGCGGCCGGCGCCCACCCTGGCGTTGTCACGTTCGCCAGTTCTTCCGCGATGAACACGCAGTTTCCCCAGGCGTACACCAGTTCGCACAGCGTCTCGAACTCCTTGCGCAGTGCCTTTTCGCCGCTGCCCTTGGGCACGTAGCGCAGGCGCAGCGGCCCGGCCTCGCCGGCCTTGAGCATGGCGCGGCGCAGGGCCTCCAGGCTGGTGACCTCCCGCGCCGCCTCTTGGTATTCGTTCATGAAGTCCCAGCACACCAGGCGCGCCGGCTTCATGCGTTTGAGCTGCTGCTTGAACCACAGGCCCTTACCGGTACCGCTGGCGCCGATCACGGCCCAGATTTTCGCGTCATTGGTGGCGGCCATCGGTCCCGCCTTCCTGGCGCATCTCGGCCACCACATCACCGGCCGGCGCCGCCCGTGCGGCTGCGCGCTGCGCCCGCTTGTGCTGCCACCAGGCGGCCAGCTTTTCCAGCAGCGTGCCGTCCTTCGCTGCCTTTGCCTGCTGCACTTTCTGGCTCACGACCAGGTATGTCGGCACGATGAACCCGGCCGTGCTGGCGATCAGCGCCAGTTCGGGCATGGCGCTGGGTCCGGTCCACCCGTATTTCTCGGCCACGGCCTGCGCCTGCTGGCCCCACTGATAGCACCGGTCTTCGCTGTACACCGGTTTCAGTTCGGGCGCGATCATCTGCACGAAGCCGCCCATGGTGAACATCACCATGCCCCAGGCCCGCGCGCCCTGCTCTGCCTCGCTGGCCTGCTGCGCCTGCTCGGCCTGGCGCTGCTGCTCTTGCGGGTCCGGGTGTTCCGCGTCGGTTTCGGTGGTCATGCCGGCCAGGGCTTCCAGCTTGTTCAGGTCTGCCATGTGTGCCTCTCCTTCACCACCCGAACAGGGCGGAACGTTTCGCCGGCTGGCCGGCAGGTGCGGCCGTGGCTGTACCGCTACCGGTACCCCCCGCCGCGCTGGTGGTGGCGGTACCGCTCCCGCTCTCGGTACCGCTTGCGGTATCGGTAGCGGTAGCGCCGGCCGGTGTTGCTTCGCTACCGGTAGGGGTAGCGCCCGGCGTGGTCCGGGTTTTCGCCATCAGGTCGGCGCGCTGGCGCTCGGTTTTGGCGTAGTGCTGCGCGCCGCATTCCGGGCACCAGCGGTACAGGCACTTTTCTGACTGCTTGACGTGCGCGCCAGAAAAGCCGCATTCCGGGCACGCGGCCCGGCCGATCATGCGGCTTGCCATGGTCAGCCCTCCACCTGGCCGGCGGTGTCCACGAGGTCGGCGCCCGCTTCCGGGTTGTCCGCCGGGTCTAGGCGCGCGCCCTGCTCGCTGGCGCAGTCTTCGCAGGGCTTGCCCTCCATGGCATCGGCCACCAGGCGGAAGCCGGCCGCGATGGCTTCGCGGGCGCTGGGTTGGTCTTCGATCTGGCGCGCCAGTGCGCGCAGTTGTTCGGCGTGGTTCATGTCGTTGCCCTTTCGTGGCTGTTTGGCCCCCCGGCCCTGTCCTGATTGAAGTCAAACCACCGGCCCAGCTTCGCGCGCCGCACCTTCAGCGGCCCGAATGTGGCCGGCGCGGTGTCCATGTGGCGCCGGTCCAGCCGGTCCAGTGTTGGTGTCGCCGTGCAGTTATTGACACGAGTCCAAGGCGCAAGCGCTGCGCGCTCGCGCTCCTGCTCCGGTGAAAGCTCACCCTCGACGGCGCGCAGTGCGGCCCGGTGCGCTTTCATGCGTTCGATCTGCAGCGCCGCGCGCTTCGCGTCGGCTGCATCCATGGCGGCCAGCTGCCCGGCCAGGCGGTCGCAGTGGTCCCTAATGGCGTCTTCAATGCCGCCCTTACTGACCACGATCCAGGCGCCGCGCTCGCTCTCGATGGCCGTCACTGCCGGCCGCGTGAAGCCGCCGGGGTGGTTCGGC
>Ga0172372_10009570_pt1 | contig 12580 bp, 4 predicted proteins | sample LakKiv5m_2_FD_114544 | JGI IMG/M metagenome (GOLD analysis project Ga0172372, IMG submission 114544) | Freshwater microbial communities from Kabuno Bay, South-Kivu, Congo - kab_092012_9.5m | ecosystem: Environmental > Aquatic > Freshwater > Lake | place: Democratic Republic of the Congo...
CGGCAGCATCGAGGCCGACAAGGCTGCAAATCCCTTCCTGAACGGTGTCCCTGCCATACTGGAAGCGCTGCGGTCACGGAAGATCGAATGCCGCATCTACGACAAGGACAAGTTCCACGCGAAGGCCTACATCACCCATGGTCGGCTCGATGTCGTCGGGTCCGCGGCGTTGGTCGGTTCCTCGAACTTCACACCGCCGGGTCTCACCCGGAACGTGGAACTGAACGTCCGCTTCAACGGAGCCGAGGTCCGTGATCTCCAGGCATGGTTCCTCGACTACTGGGACGACGCCGAGCTGGTCCGGCCCGAGATCATCAAGGTGCTGGAGAAGCACAATCGCCAGTGGACCCCCTTCGAGATCTACGCGAAGGCACTCCGGACCCTCACGGAAGGCGTCGAGCCGGGCGCAGCGGAGTGGGAGGAGAACGAGTCGGTCATCTACAAGATGCTCGCTCCCTACCAGCGCGAGGCCTACCACGGACTCAAGCAACGAGCCGATGTGTTCGGCGGTGCATTCCTCACCGACGGCGTCGGCCTCGGTAAGACCTTCGTGGGTCTCATGCTCACCGAGTACTACGCCAAGAAGAAGTCCAAGAATGTCCTGATCCTCGCCACGAAGACCGGTGAGGACGCCGTCTGGAAGCCTGAGCTGAAGCGTTACCTGCCCGAACTCATGGGCGACTTCACGAACGTGGTGACGATGGCTCACACCGACCTGTCGACGCAGAACGCCATGGAACGCGTCGACGCGCTTGCAGCGAGGGTCGACGTGGTGATCATCGACGAGGGTCACAATTTCCGCAATCACGGTCGCCAGGGCGATGATCCTGAGAACCCGCTCTCACGGTGGTGGCGACTCGAGAAGTTGTGCCGTGGGAAGAAGGTGTTCCACCTCACGGCGACGCCGATCAACAACACCCTGTTCGACTTCGTCCACGAGTTCGAACTTTTCACGGGGCTCGATGATTCGTACTTCCAGTCGCTCGGTGTCACGTCGGTCCGCAACCACTTCACCTCGCTTGAGCGAACCTTCCTGAAGAAGGTCGATGGCTCGGCCGGCGACGAGGACTCCGCCGAGGAGAAGGTCGCTGTCGATTTCGCCGACTTCGAGGAAGCCCTCCGCACCGATCCGATCATGAAGGAACTGATCGTCCAGAACTCTCGGAAGTACGCCCGCGAGAGCGCGCAGCACGACGGTGGTGCCGAGGTGCTCTTCCCCGAGACCGTCATGCCTCGTGCCGTTCCCTACGAGTACAACCTCTACTTCAAGAATCTCCTCGACGACGTCGAGAAGGCGTTCAAGAAGAAGGAGCCACTCTTCGTCCTTCCGATGTACTTCCCCTTGGCCTATTCGAAGTCACCGGACGTCGACAGGAAGCTCGAGAATCGCCAGAAGCAGGTCGTCGGTCTCATCCGGACGACGTTCCTCAAGCGGTTCGAGTCCAGCATCGCATCGTTCGCCGGGTCGACGCTCGATCTCACCACGAAGATCGTCAACTGGCTTTCTCGTCAGACGGCCTCCTCCCCGGCCCATGCCCAGAGGGTCGAGAAGTGGATCGCCACCAACATCGATCTGATGCAGGGCGTTCACACGATGTTCAGAGCGGGTAGCGAGTTCGTACCGCCGCACCTGCCTCAGGCCGTTGCCGAGATCGAGGACGTCGAGGATGACGACAATGACGCGGCGCTGTTGGGTGAGCATGACGACGACATTCTCTCTGCTTCCGACTACGACCTCCCGGCCATGTTCGAGGACGCGTTCGAGGACCTCGTCCAGTTGACCGGATTCCTCGGCCGGATCCATGACTACGGCCCCGAGATGGATCTCAAGTACGAGCGACTCCGCGATCTGCTCACTGGATCGAAGGCGGCCAAGGCGCTCGGTGGCGTCTACGTTCCCGGACTGTCACAGCACAAGGTGCTCGTGTTCACCGAATTCGCCGACACCGCGAGATACCTGGAGCAGCGCCTGCGCGCCGATGGAGTGGCTGATGTCGATCGGCTCGACGGCTCCAGGAAGAGCGATCGTGTAGGCATGATCCAGAGGTTCGCGCCCTTCTACAACAACGTCGACGATGCGCGTCGCGAGCAACTCAAACCTCTTCGGGTGCTGATCAGCACCGATGTCCTCTCCGAGGGCGTCAACCTTCAGGATGCGTTCCAGATCGTGAACTACGACGTCCACTGGAACCCAGTGCGACTCATGCAGCGGATAGGCCGCGTCGATCGCCGGATGAACGCCGAGATCGAGAAGCGGATACTTTCGGCACGCCCGGCCGAGAAGGGTGATCGCGGCAAGGTCGAGATCCGGAACTTCCTTCCCCCGGACGAACTGAAGGACATCCTCAGTCTGTGGAGCCGGGTGACACGACGGGTCCTGCTCATCTCGAAGACCCTCGGCATTCCCGGTGGACGTCTCCTGACCGAGGACGACATGCTCGACGACGTCCGGGTATTCGCCGCGTTCAAGGCCGAGTGGGAGGGGGAGTTGAGCCCGCTCGAGCAACTCCGTCTTCACTACCTCGGACTCGTCGAGGAAAACCCGGGCCTCGAGGATCTCCTCGACGAGATTCCCAGCGGTGCTCACTCGGCCAGGACATCCGAGCCGGATGGCATCTTCACCTGCACCATCGATCCCATCCGCGTCGTCGATGAGAACGGTGATGCGTCGTGGACGCTGGAGGACGGAAGGGTGCGATGGGAACTTCATCGAAGTGGCGGTGGAACCGACTCCGGCTTGACTTCGGTCGACGAAGCCATCCGTTGCGCCAAGGACGAGCCGCTCGCCGAGACCCCTGATCGGGTTGCGACTCGTTCCGAGCTGGCCCGGATCACGAGTGCCCGACTGCAGGAGATGATGAAGAAGAACCAGTTGCCGCTCGATGCTCCCGGACCTCGGATGGTGTGCTGGATGGAGATCGTCTGATGGCCGTCAACGAGCGACTCGTCCGGAATGCACCGAAGTCCTCCAAGCAACTCCTGCGGCTCCTCAAGGAAGGCCTCGACTGGCCGTTCCCGTCGCAGATGGAGCTGGACGAGATTCCGCTGCTTCCCTGGAATCCGTCGGAGATCGGTCTCGACGAGAACGCCGTAGCCCGACTCGAGAAGATCGAGCAGCTCCCGAAGCTTCGCGACGATCAACCATTCGGCGTCTTCATCCTCGACTTTTCGGATGGGCCGCTTCCCATCGGCGCAGTGAGGCGTCTGGTCAACCGGCTCGTCCGGAAGAAGCGGGCGACGAACTCGTCGGATCGTCCTCTATGGGATCTGACGGATCTGATCTTCTTCTGTCAATCCAACGGAACGGCATCGACGATGCATGTCGTTGCGTTCCACGACACCGGCAAGGTCCCGGTCCTGCGGGCGATCAGTTGGGACACCGAGGATCAGCTGAATCGGATCGAACTCACTGGAAATGCACTGGCCAAACTGACGTGGCCGGCCGGAGGGACCGTCGACATCGCCGAATGGCGTGAACGCTGGCAGGACGCGTTCCGCAGCGGCTACCGAGAGGGGATCCGCACCGCCAAGTCACTCGCCCAGCACATGGCCGAGGTCGCGAAGTCGGTCCGGGACGAAGTCCGGAAGCTGGCGGAGATCGAGGCTGAGGACGGACCGCTTCGACGTCTCCAGTCGGAACTGAAGGTGAATCTGATCGCCGATCTCGACGTCGCCTCGTTCGCCGACATGTATGCCCAGACGATGGTCTACGGGCTCCTCACCGCCCGGATCACCCATCCCGAGGACTTCGCCGCCGAAGGTCTCGATTCGGTGCTCAAGTTCGAGAACCCGTTCCTCGATTCGCTCTACTCATCGTTTCGCAAGACCGGCGACGAGGCATTCGACGTCGACGAGTTCGGGCTCCATGACCTTTCCGAGACCCTGGGATCGATCGACATCGACCAGGTGCTCGCCGACTTCGGCGATGACGACCCGAAGGACGATCCGGTCGTCTACTTCTACGAGGAGTTCCTGACCTCGTATGACCCCGAGAAGCGTCGGGAACTCGGCGCGTACTACACGCCCATCCCGGTGGTCCGCTTCATGGTCCGAGCGGTCGATCACATCATCAAGGAGGAGTTCGGTCTCCCTCTCGGTGTCGCCGATCCGACCACCTGGGGTAAGTACTCCGAGGACCAAGGGATCCCCATTCCCGAGGGACTGACGGCAGACGATCCCGTTATCCGGATGATCGATCCAGCGACGGGCACCGGCACGTTCCTCCTCGAGTGGCTCCGTCAGGCATGGGCGAATCTCGGGCCTTCAGCGACGAACGAGCAGAAGCGGTCGGTCGTCGAGCGGATGGATGCGTTCGAGATCAGCATGAGCTCCTACGCCGTCGCCCACCTCAAGACCGGGCTCGAGCTTCCCAAGGAGCTTCGAGCCGATACGCACTTCGACATCCTCCTCACCGATTCGCTCGCAGGTCCTCGGCCACAACAGGGCGCACTCTTCGGCGACGACCCGATCGCTGAAGAGGGAAAGCGAGCCGAGGAGGTGAAGTTCAGAAGGAATCATTCGGTGGTGATCGGCAACCCCCCCTACCTCCGAACGTCACGAGCTGCAGGTGGGGGATGGATCGTTCACCCTCCTGATGGAGGACGTGAGTTGTTCGCCGACTTCACTGAACCACTGCGTGAGATTGACGCCGTTCGCCACGGCAAGAACCTGTTCAACTTCTACGTATATTTCTGGCGCTGGGCGATGTGGAAGTCGTTGGGTGAGCGAGATCAGCCGGGTATCACAGCATTCATTACCTCTAGTTCCTGGCTTGGCGGCCCAGGTTTTGCCGGAATGCGCCGATTTGCTCGTGAGAGCGCGTCGAAAATCCTTGTCGTAAACCTTGGCGGCGAGGGTGGTCGCAACAACATCTTTCCAATCACTATCCCGGTCTCGATCGTCATTCTCGTGTCGGGCATCGAAACTGATCCGACGAGCGATTGCCAAGTTCTTGGTGTCGATGTTTCCGGCAATCGTGACAGCAAGCTCGAGTGGCTTGAGGGTGCGAAACTCAAGGAAGTTGAATGGAATCAAGTACGCGGCTCGAAATTTGATCCGTTTGTGGTCGCGCCCGTAAATGATCAATGGGAAGGTTTTCCTGAGATCCTGAAGCTATTTCCATGGGGGAATCCGGGCTGTCAATTTGGACGAACATGGCCGATTTCACCTCAACCGGATCAGCTAACGAAGCGATGGCGTCGTTTGGTTGCGACTTCTGAAGGCGAGCGCTCTCAGTTGTTTGGTGGAGGACCTGGCCGGAATATTCAAACTGTGGTTGGGGGTCGCCCGAGAATCGCAGATCTCGCTTCGGACGACCCTTGTCCACCGGTAGTGAGGTACGCGTACCGAGCGTTTGATCGACAGTGGTGCATCGCCGACCCCCGCGTGTCAAAGATGGAGCGGAGAGCACTTTGGCAAGACTTGGGTGACTCGCAGGTCTTTCTCGTCACCAAGACGACAAAGACGATGGAAAGCGGTCCGGGAGCCCTCGTGGCTGCGTATGTTCCGGATCTCCACCATTTCCGCGGCTCATTTGGGGGGAAGGATGTAATCCCGTTGGTGCGTGAGCCCGGTACGTGGAATGTGGTCCCCGGGCTGTTTGATTGTCTGGAATCGCACGGTTTGAAGGATGTTGATCCCGAGCGTCTCTTCGCATATTGCTTCGGCGTGCTGGCAGGAGCGAACTACACGAGACGATTTGCAGCCGAATTGTCCATTCCGATGCCGAGAGTTCCGCTGACAGCAAGTAGTGATCTTTTTGACGCAGTGGCGGACCATGGCGCTCGACTCGTGTGGCTACAAACTTACGGAGAGCGATTTCGCAGCGGTGATCGGCAAGACATGTCGGTGTCACCATCAATCCGGTGGACCAAGAAGCCGACAGAAATTCCTGCTGACTCGAACTCGGTCGCCTACGACGATTCAACTCAGTCCATTTGTGTTGCCGATGGACGAATTGAGGGTGTTCGTCCTGAGGTGTGGGCCTTCGAGGTCTCTGGCATGCGTGTCATCCCGAAGTGGCTGGGATATCGAACGGCAAGAGGAGCTGGACGCGCGGCTAGTCGTGGAAGCCCCCTTGATCGAATCCGTCCGACCGAATGGACCGACGAATGGAGTCACGAACTCCGCGAGCTCGTCCACGTGCTCACGGAGACACTCGACCTCCTGCCACAGGGAATCCTCCTTCTCGATCAGATCATGGAGGGGCCTCTCATCTCGGCCGATGAGTTGCCCGAGCCGCCGGAGGAACTGCGAAAGCCCCCGAAGGTGAAGTCGGGGACGGCCGACGAACTCGAACTGGAGTGAACGACTCATGGCGGAAGCAGTCCAAGGTGGGGGACCCCCCGTCAACCCAAGTGAAAAGTTCGTCCTCGATGCCCTCGTCAGTCAGTTGGCTGACGAGGTGCGCATCATTCCCAACTGGACTGTCGTGCACGCCGACCGTCTCGACGAGTGCGACGCGATCGTCGTCACTCGTGACGCCGTGTTCATCGTCGAGACCAAGTTCCTCGTCGGAGAGGTGGAGATTGGCGAGAACGACTTCTGGGTCGACGGCTCGAAGCGCACGCACCCGTATCACCTGACTCATCACAAGGCGCAACGACTCCGAACAAAGCTCAACGATGCGCTTCCATGGTTCGGGTCGAAGGGTCGTGTCGAGGCTCAGGTGGTGCTGGCAACACGTCCTCGACGGCTTGAAGTCGACCCGTTGATGTTGGGTCGGGTGATCGGCGTGCCTGCCATCGGGGCGACGCTGAACTCCCCAGCGGACCGGGTTCACCCGAATCAGGTCGGTCGTCTCGCTGGTCGCATTGACGAGGTCGTCGCCGCCATCACCGGTGCCGGTCGGGCCCGCGAGCGCAACAAGCATCACGTCGACGGCTACAGCATCGGCGAGGTCATCTACGAGGACGAGAGCGCCGGCTACTTCCGCGCCGTGGGCACGAGCCAGGTGGCCAACGTGCAGCACGTGCTCGAGGTGTTCCGCCCGCTCGTCGGCCTCTCCGAGACGGATCGCAAGGCGTGGCGGATGGAGAAGACGGCTCCCTACCGGTTCGCAACGAGGCTGGGAGCCCACGGTGCGCTGCTGTCGCCCACCGGTGTCGATGAGCACGACAACGGCACCGTGGTGCTCGTCTGGCCGATGCTGGGCGAGTCGGCCCTCGGCGTGTGTCTTGCGCAAGGCGCCGTCACCGCTCCGACAGAGGCGCGGGCGATCTTGCGGGACATCGCCTCTGCGCTCGCTCACGTCCATGCCGGGGGAGCAAGCCACCGGGCGGTCGACCCGACCCACTGCGCAGTTCGTTCCGACGGTCGCGGAGTCCTTCGGTTCGGTGTGGCGCTCATCCCTCGTGACGTCGGTCAGGTCGGTGATCTGCGAGCGCTCGGTGGTCTGGCCACCGTGCTGGCTCAGCGAACGGGCGATGACCTCCTCGCCGCCATCGCTGCCGATCTCACCGCCGAAGGTGGACCGCTCGTCGATGCTGCAGCGGTTGCTCTACGCCTCACCGACGGGATTCCGGTTGCCGTTTCGGGAACTCCGCCACTGGCCGAGCAGTTCAGCGACCTCGAGCCGTTGGCCAAGGGCGACGGGGTTGCCGTCTACGCTGCCACCGATGCTGGAGGCGCTCGTGTCGCCGTGAAGGTCCTTCCGGGCGCCGACTCGTCGAGTCCGGACACCTGGCGCGAGTACCGACTGTTGGCCAACGTCGACCATCCCTCGATCGTGCGGACCCTGACCGCCGGCCTTGCCGCCGAGGGGCCCTACATGGTCACCGACCTCCTCGGTGGCGAATCCTTGGATTCGATGGAGAAGCAGGGTCGTGAGCTTGACGACACCGAGAAGCTGGCCATCGCCATGCAGTTGCTTTCAGCGTTGTCGACGATGCATCCCGATGCCGTGGAGATCGCCCGACTTCTCGAATCGGGTGATCCCGAGGATGCGGCTCGTGCCGATGAGCTCCGCAGTGCGGGAGTGGTTCATAACGACATCTCGCCCGGCAATGTCCGGTGGATCGACGGTCGTCGTGCGGTGCTGTTCGACTTCGACATGGCCGGCCGACTCGACTCCTACGTCGGTGAACTCTCCAAGCCCTATCGACCGGGTGATCTCCCGGTCGACATCGCCGTGCCCGACGCCGACATCTATGCGGTTGGAGCGATGCTGCACGAGTTGCTGACCGGCGTGTTGCCCTACGAGTTCGACGAGGACGACCGTCGGATCGTGCGCATCGACGAGAAGCTCGACGAGCCACTCCGTGAGGTTCTCGCGATCGCCTGCGCAGCGAGTCGTGCCGAGCGCTTCGCCACCGCTGAAGAGTTCCTCGAAGCGCTCATTGCGGCGGGTATCGAGATCGGGGATCTCGGAACCGGGTACGACACCCTCGAGCGACTGCAGCGAATCGAAGAGCTCATCCGTGAGGGTGAGTTCGACGCTGCCCTCGAAGCGTGCGACGAGACGTGGACCCGTCTCCGGGGTCGGATCGAGTCGCTGATCGCCGTGCGTGAGGGTGGAGCGGCTGTGCTTCTCACCGTCGACGGTGTGGAGCTACGTCGTGGGATCACCGACGTCGTCGAGAACGTGAATGCGGCGTCCGGGCGGACACATGCAGTGGCGACGGCGCACCACTACCAGGCGGTGTTCCCCGGTGGGGCCTATCTCGACTTTGCCTTCCTCTTGGCCGAGGATGAGGAGGGTCCGGACCGCTGGATGGCGGGGCTCCACGAGGTGGAGACCCACCCCCGGATCAAGCGTCTGGTCCAAGGGCTACGGCCGGGAACGACGCTGGTCTCCAGCGACCCTCTGCGGGTCGCGCTCCGCCTTCGGGCTGCGGTGCTGAAGCCGGACAAGGGGCCGGACTGGTCGACTGCCGTCCGGGTCTCGGCATTGCAGCTGGACGATCTCGCCGGCTTCGACGTAGCCGAAGCTGTCGTGTCGGCCGGCGGGAACGGTTACGGCACCCACGAAGCGGTCATTGCCGACGATTCGAGGAACAGGGCAGATCTCTGTGCTCTGCTTGACCCGTCGACCGAGGAAGGACGCGACGCCGCTGCGATCGGGTACTTCGCATCACGGGTTATGGCATTATTCCGGACGATCTGAGCACAGTTCAGTGGTGGCGATGCGTTGGATCCTCGAAGGATCTGACAAAGGCGGTATTTGTGGTTTCAGCGTGGGTATTCGATGGTGTCCCTCCTTCCGGCAAAATCGAGGGAGGGGACCTTGCCTCATACGTTTTCAAGCCGAGTCTGGATACCCTTGTTCGCGGGAGTCTGCACAATGCGAACGACCAAGCTATGGGAACTGGTCCGGTATCGGTGCACTTCAAGTTCATCGAATTACGGGGGCTCGCAAAAGAGCGACTCCTCGAAGCCATCGGGTGGCCCAGTCTCGAGGGGGACGGCGCGTAATTCCAAACTCGCAGGTCAACGCGTTTACAGAAATAGATGGTGAAACACGTTTCGGCCAAAAGTGAAACGCAGCCACCGCTACTCAGGGCCTCTGGCAGTAAGTCTCCACGGGCGCAATAATCACCGGATGTTCCCGATCACCGGAATAACTGTTGTCGCCGGCCCGCCCATCGGGGTAGCTCACATCCGTCTGACTCGTGGGCTGAACCTTATTTATGGTGTGAATGGGATTGGTAAGAGTCGAACTCTTGAAGCGATCGCCTCAACGCTTATGGGCTGGGGAGGCTCTGGAGGAACCACACCGACTGACCGTTGCACGCGCGCCCTTTACGCGAGCGGTGGAGTTCATTTCTCCGCTCCGATATCCAGCCTGAACTCCAGCGACAAAGCATTCAGGGTTCTTGCCGAATGCGTCGGGCTAGGGCCCGATCGAGATTCCTATTTCGCATGGCCAGCCGAGGATGAGATTGAGGGGAAAAATCAATACGAGACCGCATGGCGGGAGTGCGATACCTTGACGCTGCGAACGCAGTTGGCAAAGGCGGCATTCGCAGAAGCTAGTTGGGCGAAAGCCACGATCGAGGAGTGTGAGCGTCTCGTCGACGACGGCAACTGGATGATCACTCCAAGCGGGGACATCTTCATTTCCGCTCCAGCCTCAACCACAGGTTCTTTTGATTGGCTCGTCGATAACAGCGATTGGAGCTTTTCGATTGAGCGCCTGAAGGAAAACCACCAGTTTGGTTGGGGGACGAATCAACAGGACGAAGCCCCTGCGGAATGGGGGTTCGCAGGTATTGGTCGGAACGTTCGGGATCGATTGCCACCACACCCCTACCTGCTCGGGATGGACTGTCCCGATTGGCTGTCCATACCTGTCGCATTCGTCGGCGGTTTGGCTCATGATTACCCGGGCTACCACGGTCCGACGCCACATCCTCTGGCACAGTTGTTCAGCATCGAAATCGAAGCGGATCCCGAGGCCGGTGCGGAACGAATCTTCGACCGCGACAAACAAACTCGAGATTGGCTCAAAAGTCGCACGCGCCGATTTTTTGGGCCAAAAGCGATCATGAAAGCAATCTCGGGCGAATCGATCTACCTGGATTCAAACGGTGGGCCCACAAAACAATTTCGTCAAGCACTAGGCGAAATCGGCAGTTCCGCTTCAAGCCATCTATCGGAATTCTTCGACGACGCGCCTCAACTCTTCGTCGAATGCAGTAGCGTCGACGGGTGGTTCGAAGGACAACAGCCAATCCAGTGGAAGGCTCGAACGTCAAGCGGGATTCGAATTTCGCTCAACCAACTCGGCAGCGCGCATCGACGATTCGCCAACTTTGCAATCCAGCGTGCGCTGCGGACTGAGAACTGGAACCTCAAGAAGGATTCATCTGAAACGAGCTCGATCGCACTGATTGACGAACCGGAGCGTGCTCTACATCGACTCGGAGAGGCCAAGGTCTTTGAGGGATTGAGGAATCTCGCCGGCATCGTCATCGCCGCTACCCACTCGCCTGCACTCGTTGCAGATAGCTCTGTCAATCTGATCCATCTAGCTCCCACGGGCACCGGGCTCGTATCGATCACAAATCACATCGGGGGGTTTGCCGGCCCTAGTGATCGCTCTCCGTCACAAATAGCTAGTGAGCTCGGAATCACCCTTTCTGACCTCTTAAGCCTGTTGAAGGTTGTGGTCCTGGTCGAAGGGGCTCATGACGAACTCGTCGTTGGAGCAATGTGCCCCGAGATTGCTCGGCAGGCCGATGTTCGGATGCTCACGCTTGGCGGTACGAAGGGGATCCCAGGAATCGCCAAGAGCACGTTTCTGATCCATATGACCGACGCACACATCGTGGTGGCCACAGATAACGCTCGACAGGCGTGGCTTGAGGGAGTCGAAGCACGAGTCATCGACAGAAGGAACCGGGGCCAGAACTGGTGGCGCGAGTTAGAGGACGCACGCAATGCGGACACAACTCCGGAGGAGCAACACCTGCTTGACCTACTGGGTAGCGCTATCGAAACGAATCAGGAGCGCCGGATTCACTACTTCGGTTTCTCAAAACCCGACATAGTGAAATTCATTCAGCCTGATCTCATCTGTGGAGATCGATATTCGGCATGGTCCGATGTTGATCAGGCGTTCCTTAGGGAGACTGGCCGCAAGCGGTTCGGATCCGGCGACGGCAAGGCGTTCAAGAAATGGGTCAAAGATAACGGTGGTAGGTACCACACCGACGGAATCGGCCAAGCGCTCAAAGAACTTGAAGCGCAATGGGCAGACTCCGGAGGCGTCACTGCTCACCGAGATCGCGAGTTCACCAATCTGGGTGAGATGGTCCAACGGCTTAGGTAATCAGGTGTCCTTATCTTTGTCACGGTCGATCGGGATGGCCGGAAATTGCTTCAACAGCAGGTCAGCGAGTTGCAGTCAATGGGCGGTGAAACGCGTTTGGGCGTTTGGCGAAACGTGTTCTCCATCATGCGGGCCTCGGTAAGGAACAATGACTCAATCGGGGATGCGGCAGCGTCCAAGATGGACCTATGAGCGGGAAGCATTTCGTCTACCTCTACCGATCGATCTCTGGGGTCCCCAAGTACGTCGGATACGGCGCCGACGTGAAGCGGGCGATGTCGCACGCAGGAGCAAGCCACAACGATGGGTTGAGACATTGGCTCGAGGCTGACCGTTTCGGGGTCACGATTGCCGGCCCCTACTCATCCGAGTCTGAGGCGAAGAAGGTGGAAGCAGCGCTTATCTCCGCACTCAGGCCCGAGTTCAACAAGTCTCCAGGAGACGGTCCGTCCTTCGTGCCGATCGGGGTGCCACCTGAGTTGGCCGCTCGACCGACGATGGAGCCGCTGTCCCTTGATGAGATCGGACAACTCACGGGCGGAGCATTGTTGGTGTACCTCGCAGGTGGTGACTTCCTGAAGGACGGCCGGCCGAAGTTCGACCCCGCAAGCCCCGACAGCTCAGTGGTGGTTGGCGACATGGAGGCTTGGTGGGATCTCGGGAAGCTTCGTGGTCAATGGGTCAGCGATCCTGCATCGAGTCCACGCGTCGTCATTGGCGTCCACGGAAAGGTCAATCACCGATTCATTGCTGCTGCGGCCTTGATCGATTCCGAGCGCTGGACCCAAGAATCGCTCTACAACAGCGACC
>Ga0172372_10009571_pt1 | contig 12579 bp, 11 predicted proteins | sample LakKiv5m_2_FD_114544 | JGI IMG/M metagenome (GOLD analysis project Ga0172372, IMG submission 114544) | Freshwater microbial communities from Kabuno Bay, South-Kivu, Congo - kab_092012_9.5m | ecosystem: Environmental > Aquatic > Freshwater > Lake | place: Democratic Republic of the Congo...
CCCGCAGGTCTCCGTACTCGCGGGACTCAAGTGCTTTTCGGGCGCGGTCCACTCGGTCATCGATCAGCGTAGTCGGAGCCTGTTCGCCATTTTCAAAGTACCAAGCCCACCACCAGGGTACCTCTCCCACTTGAGAACCCAGAAAAGTGGTAGCGATATCACGCACCCGGGCGCGGGGCCCCTCAAGCTGAGTCCGGCCAAAACGCAGGATCTCAAGCAAGGCTTGGCAGTCCTCGAGTGCGCGGTGGGAGCCCTCGAGCGTCACGCCGGCCCACTTGCGCAGGCTCTCCATCGAGTGCGAGGATTGCTCGGCCAGGAGCAGCGCCATGGGCTCGATGCTGTTGTGGACAAAGGGCTGTTTGTCGTCGGGAAAAAAGGGCGAAATGAACTGATCGAGGAAGCGCTGCTCGATCGAGGAGTTGTGAGAGACGAACGGAATCGAGCCGTGCTCGCAGAAGTCCACGAATTCTTCGACGATGTCCTGAAGTGCGAGCTCATTCTCGACCAAATCCGGGGTGATCCCGGTGAGGCGGGCGATGGGCTCGGGGATGTCGCCGATCGGTCGGATCAGTTTCTGGAACCGGGCCAGCTCCTCGAGCTGATCGTTGACGAGGATGGCTCCGATCTCGAGGAGTTCGGAGTCTGCGGGATCAAGGCCGGTGGTTTCGAAATCAAGCAGGATGAAGCGCACGGAGGCACTCTCCCCCGTTGCTTGGGACAGCGTCAAGCCTTGGTCGCGCGGTACATCCAGCTCACGCCGCCAAAGACGGGCCGGGCGAAGACCTCGCTGAAATTGCCGTTGTTGCGGATCAGGGCGACGAGGCGCTCGCCGCTCGGGAATTCGCAGGCCGAGGCTTCGAGGTACTGGTAGGAGCGGAGGTCTCCGCCCAGGAGGGCGGCCAGACGCGGCATGATATGTTTGAAGTAGAGCCGGAACAAGCCATGCAGCAGCGGATGGGTGGCGTGTCCGGTTTCGAGGATCATGAAGCGACCGCCGGGCTTGAGCACGCGATGGATCTCACGGACCGCGCGGCCCGTGTCGTCCACGTTGCGGATGCCGTAGGAGATGCCGACGATATCAAATTGATTGTCCGGGTAGACGAGCTGGGTTGCATCGGCTTGCTCGAATTTGACATCGAGCCCCCTTTCGCGGGCTTTGTCGGGAGCAGTCCGGAGCATCTCGGCATTGAAGTCCGTGCCGAGTACCGCACTTTTTGGACCGAGCTGGCGCTTGAATTCGAGGGCCAAGTCGCCCGTACCGGTGGCAAGATCCAGAACGGAGTCGCCGGGCCTGGCGCCGCTCCATTGGACGAGGGTCCGGCGCCAGCGGTGGTGGATCCCGAACGAGATCAGCGTGTTGAGCTTGTCGTAGTTGCCGGCCACGCCGCTGAAAAGCGAGTGCACTTTTTGAGCGCGTTCGGATTCGAGACGGATCGGGGCGGGAGTCTGCGGCTTTTGGTCCATATCATTCCATTGGAATGGAGGACCGTGGAATGGTCAAGCCTGCTCTGCGGAGCGGGAATCGAAAGCGTCGCGAAGGGGGGGCTGTTCGCGGGTGTGGACTTCCGACGCAAGCATCCGGAGCAACCAGGCCGCGTCCAGGCCATCGAGCGTGTGAGGGAGGAAGTGGCCACGCTCGAACCGTGCGCCCAGAATCTCGGATGCGGGGTCGAGGGCGTAAGCGTAGCCCATGTCCCACTGCGGGAAGTCGCGTGATGAGATATCGCGGTAATCGAGCAAAGTGATATTCCCGTGGCGCGGGTCGCGCAGGATGCGGGCGTAGAGGCGGTTGATTTCCTCGGGCGCGCCCTCCAAGCATTGCAGAAACCGATTGTCACAGAACACCAGAAACCCCGTCAGGCCATGCTGGCGGTTGTGTTCGCGGGCCCGCCCGAGCAGCTCCCGCATTTCTTCGAGGGTTGCGAACTGGTTGGTGTCGCTTGCGTAGATCAGGCGGACCAATCGACCGGGGCTGCGTTTGGGCTGTTTTGAGTCCCGCATATGTAACCGATATTACCTGACTCGAGCGGTCCCGGGTGTGGAATAGCTGTGGATTCCCCCGAAAGGGGACCTCATTCCGGGATCCGCAGGAGGTCCAGCAGCTCCTCGCGCGAGAAGGCCTTGAGGGTCGCAGCGGACTCCTCGATCAGGGTGTCGGAGAGCTGGAGCTTGGACTCGATGATCTGTGCGATCCGGTCTTCGACCGTGTTCTTCATCTGGAGTTTGAACACCTGCACGCCGCGCGTCTGACCAAAGCGGTGCAGACGGTCGGTGGCTTGGTTTTCCTTGGCCGGGTTCCACCAGCGGTCAAAGTGGATGCAGACGCTACCGGCGGTAAGGTCGATCCCCAAGCCCCCGGCGAGCAGCGAACACAGGAACACTTTGCACTCATCCTGCGTCTGGAACTTGTGCAGGCGGGCCGAGCGGTCCTGGGTGTCTCCGCGGAGTTCGGTGAAGTTGACACCGGTCTGCTTGAGGTGGTGGCCGATCAGGTCCATCACGCCCAGATATTGCGTGAATATCACCACCTTGAGGTTGGATCGCAAGGCCTCGTTGAGGAGCTCGTCCAAGGTCTCCCACTTGCCGCTGTCTTCGGGCTTGAGGGTTGATATCTTCTTGACCTTGCCCATGGAAAGGTCGGGCAGCCGCGGATGGTCGCAGATCTGCTTGAGGCGCGTGAGCAGGGCCAGCACGTTGACGTAGTTGACTCTTCCGCCGGAAGCCAGATCCGCCCGCATGCGCTCGGCCTCGCTGCTTTCGAGCTGTTCGCGGTAGGCCTTCTTCTGTGCGGCTGTCAGGTCGCAATAGAGTACTTCTTCGGTTTTCTCGGGCAGTTCCTTCAGAACCTGCTCCTTGGTCCGGCGGAGCAGGAAGGGCGAGACCAGGCGCTTGAGGGCGGCTGCCTGATCCGCGGTGGGAATCTCGCGGCCCGATCCGTACAGCCGCTTGAAGCGGGGCAGGCTGCCCAGATATCCGGGCAGCAGGAATTCCATGATCGACCAGAGGTCGGAGGTCTGGTTCTCGACCGGTGTTCCGGTCATTGCGATCCTGAAGTGACATTTGAGCGTGCGCGCGGCACGGGAGCTGATCGTGGTGGCGTTCTTGATCGCCTGCGCTTCGTCCATGATCACCGAGTACCACTTGGTCTGGCGAAGGATCTCCTCGCGCTGCAGGATCCCGTACGTCGTGAGCACGATCTGCACGTCATCGGTGGGGAGTTTGCGGCTGTTGCCGTGGAAAATCACCCATTTGAGGCCGGTGTCGTATTTTTCGAGTTTTTGCTTCCAGGCTGCGACAACGGAGGTGGGGGCGACCACCAGTGAAGGAGGCTTTTTCTCCTTGGAGGGCTTGCCGTCCTTGCCGGCATACATGCACTTGAGAATCGCGATGACTTGGTGGGTTTTTCCCAGACCCATATCATCGGCGAGCAGGGCGGAGAGACCCCGATCCATCAGGCTCCACATCCAGGAGACCCCGTTTTTCTGGTAATCGCGCAGGTCAAAGCCGTACTCGACTTCCGGCATGACGGTGATCTTTTTTCGTTCGAAGTTCTTGCGCCACTCCTGGAAGTCACGCCACTCCTCGTCGACGGTGAAATTATCGACTCCAAGCTCGAGGCTCAATCGGTAGGCGGCAAGCGGGTGCAGGGGGTACTCGTCGTCATCCTGCAGGAACGCAAAGCCCGTGTGATTGACGATCTGTTCACCGCTCTCGGTCGCGGCGACCCCCGAGCGGTTGGCGAATTGGTACACCTGATTGAGCGAGGGCTGAATGCGCAGGAGCTTGCGCTCTTTCCAGATCCAGCTGTCGCTCAGGCGGCCGAGCTGCGAGAATTGCGCAAGATCGTCCGAAGTGAACTTGATTCCGCCCCCTTCGTAGATGAACGAGATCACCCGGTTTTTGACCTGATGCTTTCCGATATGGATCGACTTGAGCTTGAGGGGTTCGGGCTCGACTTCGAGATCGATCTCCGGATGAAAGACAATCTGCCTGCGCTCAAGCCCCGTGAGCAGGCGGGCCAGATTTTCGAGTGCGGCGCGCCCCTGATAGACAACCTTGGAAGCTTCCATCGTGCCCAATACAGGGATCGAGTCGTGGGAGAGCTTGAGCAAGTCTCCGGACGGCGTCTTCCAGGTGCGGACTTCTTTCTGTTTGCTGAAGTAGATCAGGGGGCGAGTGATCTTGCCCTCGTTGGGGTCCTGCGGTTTTTTGACTTCCGGCTCCGCAGCTGTTTTGGCGCCTTTGGCTTTGGTCTTGCCCGCTTTTTTGACAGTGGGGACGTCGTCGTCCTCCTGCGCTTTGTTCTTGGATGCATTGGGATCGGCATAGCGGATGGCGGGTTCGACTGATATCGCGGTCAGGACCTTGCCTTCGAACAGGCCGCGAACAAAGGCGACCGGTGTGGCGTCGATATAAACAGGCGGAGGAGGCTCTTCCGCGTCCGGACGGAGCGGGGTGCGGAGCTGCGGCTTGAGGATGGAGCCTGCGGCCTTGGGCTGACTGGGGTCCTTGGACTTCTCATCCTCGTCTTCTTCCTCGGGCTCTTCGATGGAGCCATCGAGTCCGGCGCGCAGCAGGCTACCCCGTTCGACGATATAGATGCTGAGGGCGGCTGCATGCTCGCAGTGTTTTTCCTTGGTGGCGCCGGCCGGTGCCGGGGCGGCGGCCACAGCAGGGGAGGCGCAGGAGCAGACCGAGTGGATGATCGTCCCGCGAGCCATGGTGATGGACGTATCGACTTCGCCGACTTTGGCTGCAGCCCGGGCCCCGCTCAAGCGGATTCCGGAGACTTGATTACCCAGGAAATGGGTTTGACCCTTTTTCCAAGTGTTGAGCGAAAATTCCCTTTTGATCTGATTATAGAAGAGCATGCGAGGCTTCCATCCTAGCAGAGCTTTTGAATTTGGACACGGGGAACTTTGGCTTCGGGCAAGAATAACCGGGACTGTGTCCTTTTGAATCCTCTCAGGCCTCAACTTCCTGGCCGATTCGTCCGATGGAAGGGTTATGAAATCGGATGCGGGCATGCCCGCGGGTCAACCTATCGCGTCTGCATCGGGTCCTGGCGGGGAAAATCTGGCAAAATTGCTGGATTCGATCCTCGAGTCGTTCATGGATCTGGTGAATTGCGATGGCGGCTCGATCTACACGCTCAAAAAAGATGAGCTGTCGGGTGTCAACTACCTGGCGTTCGAAATCATGCGTACCCGGACCTTGGGTCTGAATGAGGTGCCGGATTCCCTGAAAAGAATGAAATTCAAGCTCGATCCGACCACGCTCGTGGGCAAGACCGGGCAGACTCGTCAACCGCAGCGCCACCGGGTGCCGGGGCTGACGGTAGTCTCGGACAACTCGGTCAAAGGCGCCGAGAATGTGTCGAGTGGTGGGGAAGGTGCTCCGTCCCCGGGCTTGCTCAGGGTCCTCAAGGACGTGGCGCCCGAGGGGGGCGAGTGCTCCGGACCCGGGTGCACTTTGAATCACGTGCACTCGGACGGGCGGAAGCGGGAGAGTAAGGGCCACCGGAAAATCGGGAAGGCTTTGAAATATGAGACGCGAACCATCCTCTCTGCGCCACTGATCACCCCGCGTGGGGATCTGGTCGGAGTCGTGCAGCTTTTGAATAAGTTTCCCGAGGGACGGACTTCGGTCGAGAGTCCCACCGAGTATTTGGATTTTGATGACCGCGATGTGCGGATTTTGGGGATTGTGGCCGGACAGGCGGCTTTGGCCATCGAGAACAGCGTGCTGCTCGCCGAGCAGGAACGACTGCTCGAGGGATTTGTGAATGCCTGCGTGACCGCGATCGAATCGCGGGACAAGGTGACTTCGGGACACTCGCATCGGGTGGCGGATTACACCGTGCAGCTGGCCGAAGGCGTCAACCGGGATCAGGGGCTCTTCAGGGAGATCCATTTCACCGATGGACAGCTACGCGAGATCCGGTTTGCAGCCCTCCTGCATGATATCGGCAAGATCGCGGTCAAGGAGACCATCCTCAACAAGGAGAAAAAACTCTTTCCGCATGAACTCGAGTTGATTCACATGCGCATGAAGATGATGCGCTCGCAGCTCCGCATCTACGGAAAGCTCCAGGATGTGGATGTATCACCCCAGATCGGCAGGCTCGACCTGGCCTGGGACAAGATCAGGCAGGCCAATGAGCCCAGTGTGCTGCCCGCGGATGTGGGGAGCATGATCGAGGATCTGTTGAATTTTGAAGTCGTGCTGGATGACGGCGAGAAGATATCCGCACTCAGTCAGCGTGAAGCGATCCGTCTGACCGTGAAGCAAGGATCGCTTGCACCGGATGAGCGGCTTGAGATCGAGCGCCATGTGAGTGCGACTTACGAGATCCTGAAACTTGTGCCGTGGAGTCGCGGCCTCGAGGGTGTGGCTGAAATCGCCTACCGTCACCATGAAAAGCTCGATGGCAGCGGCTATCCGCTCAAGTGCGCGGCGCCGCAGATCCCGGCCCAGTCCCGGATGCTGACCATTTGTGATATTTATGATGCTCTGACCGCGGACGATCGTCCTTACAAAAAATCCCTGCCCGTGGATGTCGCACTCGATATCATCGGGCGCGAAGTGCAGGCCGGCAAGCTCGATGGACGCCTTTTTGACGTGTTCCGGCAGCTCGATCTGATCGAGCAGATGCGCCGCCGCAAGGCCGAGCGGAAAGCGGCGTGAGCTCGCCATGAGCAACCCCCGATTCATTCCCGGACCCGGAGCGGGTTTTCAGGCTGTGCTCGAAATGTTCCGGGCGATGGATGCCGCAGATCGCGAGCGATTGCTCGGTCAAGTGCGCGCCCGGGATCCAAGCCTCGCAGCCGCGATCGAGGATCAGGTTTTCCGGTTTGAAGATATCGTCACGCTTGAGCCTGCCGAGCTTCAGCGCCTCTTGCGCGAGACTCCGTCTGCAGTGGTAGCGCTTTCGCTCCGGGGGATGAACGAAGAATTCCATACCAAGGTGTTTGCCGCCATGAGCACGCGGGCAGCGGAGTCGCTCCGCGAAGAGATGCAGGCCTTGGGGCCCCGCAGGCTGCCGGATGTGCTCGAAGCCCGCCGGAAAGTGATTGAGTTTGGACGCGGGATGGGGCTTGCCGGGATATCCAAAAAATAAAAACGCCACGCTGGAGGTGATCCGAAGTGGCGTCTGATACCGCGTGCAAGGAAGGGCTTAGAACGCCCAGCCCAGGCTGAATTCAAGCGCGGGTCCGACGCCTGAGAAGCCCGGCATGGCAATGCTGGTGTCGTCGTCCAGGGTGACGTCTGCCGCCGCAGTGTAATAGGCTGCTCCACCGGCCAGGTTGATGTTGAATCCGCTGTCCCAGACCCACTGGTAGCCAGCAACTGCGCCGATTGCAAAGGCATTGGCGGAACCCGTGGCGTCTCCCACCGTGATGGTCATCGGAGCGTAGATGGCCGAGGGGCCGACAAACCAGCCATCCGTGAAGCGTGGGCCACCGAGGTAGAAGTTGGCGCGAACGCCGAAAGAGAAGGCATTCACAGAAGTCGTACCAGCGGTGAGGCTCATGAGGGATACAGCAGGTCCGACGGTGACGCTTTCGCCAACCCCGATATCGATTTCAGCACCGAGGGTGCCAATCAGCAGGCCGAGTGGGTTCACCCGGACGTTAGCGGCGCGGTCTGCAGCAAAGGTGGAACCGGCGAAGACGGCCACTGCGGTCACACCGATTAGGCAATAAGATACCAAACGCTTCATGCGTTTTCTCTTTCTGGTCCCAAGCAGACCGCTAGGGTCTGACCTCGGGGTGGGTTGGACTGCTGATTCTTTGAGGATGAAGGCCGCCGTCATGGGTGTCAATCTCTGGGGTTTTTGAGCTGGCGGGGGTAGTCCAAGGTGGGGTAAGGGCTGGGTCGCGTGATATCTCAAGATGCACTTCAAAAAGATGGCTGCTCTCGGCAGGGGGCGCCCTGGATCCGACCGGGGGTCCCCGCTTTGGTGCTTGCCCCGATGGAGGGAGTGACCGATGCCCCGATGCGAGAGTTCATGGGGCGGCAGGGGGATTTCACGCATCTTGTGACCGAGTTTTTCAGGATCTCGCAGGATGTGCCCGGTATCCGGACATTTCAGGAGCATATGCCCGAGCTCAGAGCTGGTCGGGATGGCCGAGTCTCGAGTGGAACGGCTGTGACTTTGCAGTTGCTCGGAGGGGATCCGGAGAAGCTCGCCTTGGCGGCTGAGCGTGCAGTCCGGGGAGGGGCTCTTGGCATCGATCTCAATTTTGGGTGTCCCGCACCGACCGTCAACCGCAATGACGGGGGGGCCACGCTCTTGAAATACCCTGAGCGGATTGAGGCGATTGTGCGGGCCGTGCGCCTTGCAGTGCCCGAGTCCGTCCCGGTCCCTGCCAAGCTCAGACTTGGATTTGATCGGATGGATGCCATCGATGAGAACGCCGAGCGCGCGGTGCGTGGGGGGGCCGCTTGGATCACGATTCACGGCCGCACCAAAGTGCAAGGATATCAGCCTCCGGCCTATTGGGAGCCGATCGGTCGCGTGCGTCGCTCGCTTGCAGGCGCGGGAGTCCCGGTTGTGGCCAATGGTGAGATTTTCACGCGCGAGGATTTTTTGCGCTGCCGGGACGAAACCGGATGCGAGCACTACATGATCGGTCGCGGTGCCTTGGCCGATCCGGCACTGCCCGGGGTCGTGGCTCGGGAGCTGGGCTTGCTCCCGCGCTCTGCGGGGGCATCGGGCGAGGGAGGAGCGGATCTGTTCCGGAGCGGGGATATGCGCGCCTGGCACGAGGTCCTGAGCGCCGTTTGTGATATCGGGGCACCCTTTGTGGATCGCAAGTTTTACCTCGTTCAACGCGTCAAACAGTGGCTGCGTTACGCCTGGGTGCGCGGAAACGCCCCCTGGTTTGACACCGTCAAGCGGTTCCAGACCGAAGGCGAGATCCTCGAGTGGCTCAAGGTCAATTCGGCTGACGGTTGATGCGGGAGTCGGATTGGCGATGAGTCGGCTGAAGGATCGACGATGTCATCAGTGCTCGCCCAGTCCAAGGGCCTCCGCGCGATAACTCGCAGCCTCAATCAGGTGCCGCGGCTCGGGTGGGCTTTTACCGCTTGGATCATCCCAGTAGGAAAGCGCGATTGCCACCCGTAAGATCCGATGCCGGCTCCGGAGACTCTGGGCGTTTTTGAGGATGCTCGAGTCGGCAAGCCTGGGGTGCCGGGTGAGCCAGTTCTCCAGGCGCTCGCCGGTGAGTGCGCCCGTCCTCGCGCCCAGATCCCGCAGCATGGCTGCACGCGCTTGTTCGCAATGGTTTCGCAGATGCGTGAGCCTTTTGAGGGCATGGGCGCCGGGATTTAGATTCGCAGATCCATCTGCAACTCCCGTCGCAGGCAGAAGCGGCGGTGTGCGCACCACGAGATCGATCCGGTCAAAGATCGGGCCACTCAGGCGGGCCGCGTAGTCCTGGCGTTCGCGGGGATGGCAGACGCACTCAGGTAGTCTCATTCGCAGTTCCGGGTGCTCGAGCCGGAGCTGCGAATGGAGGCGCGGCGGCCAGCCCCCGCAGGGGCAGAGGTTGCCGGTTGCGGCAAAGACAAAGCGCGCGGGCATCTCGACCTGCGCCCAGGTGCGCGTGAGTGATATCGAACCCCGCTCGAGCGGCTCGCGGAAGGCCTCGCGTGCGTCGCGGTCCCATTCGAGAAACTCGTCCGCAAGGAGTAATCCCCCATGCGCGAGCGAGAACTCTCCGGGGCGCACGCCCGTGGAGTCCGCGCGCCCGATGAGGGCCGCGGGCCTGATCTGCTGCCCCACGCGGCGGACAACGGGGCGTCCAAGGTTCGAGGTCGTGTTTGAGCTTGGTGTTTCGCTTGTTATCTGAGTGGAGGGGCGCGGGACGAGTTCCTCGAGCAGTTTTTGGTCGAGCAGCGAGGGGGGGTCGAGCCGGGGCTGAATGGCCTGCAGCCATTCGAGCGCGTGACTTTTGCCGGTGCCGCGGGCGCCGAGGAGGAGCAAGTGGTGTCCGCCGGCAGCCGCGGCTCCGAGCGTTCGCTCCATTTGGGGCGCGAGGGGGAGGAGGTCGGTGACGGTCTCGCTGCCCGGCGCAGGTTGATGCGATTGTGTCGTGAGTATATCATCAGGAAGGCGCTTCCAGGGCGAGTGGATCCACCCGCGTTCAAGCACCCAGTTGTAGGCATCGGCCAAGGTTTCGGCCCGTCCGATGGCGGGGAGGGGATGGCGCCCCTGAGTGGCGAGGGTGGCAAGCTTGAGGCAGCGCTCGAGGTGCTCGGGTTCTTCCGGTCCGAAAAGCACGAAACTCAAGCCTGCTTTGCGAGCGGCGACGAGCGTGCGCAAGATCTGGCCCGAGGGCTTGAGCGTCCCATCGAGTCCAAGCTCGCCCCACGCACCTCCGCGAATCGGGCGGTTGAGTGATATCTGATTGGCGGAATTGACCTCTTCAAAAAGAATGGAAAGCGCCATCGCGAGATCCAGTCCCGTGCCCTGCTTGCGGATGCTCGCGGGTGAAAGATTGAGCACCACTCGGCGCCGAGGGAATTCGAAACCACTGGCCTCGATCGCGGCGCGCACGCGCTCGCGCGCCTCGGTGATTTCGCGCCCCGGGAGTCCTACGATCTGGAAGCCCGGCAGTTGGAGGGACGAGGAGAGTTCGATCCATTGGAGGGCGGGCTCGGGTTCGTTGTGGAGGGGGGCTGCAAAGACGATTTTTTCCTGAAGTGCGGGAGTGTTCATGCTGTGCACCTTGAGCAAAGTGCGTGCCGCAGGTCTTGGGCGTTTTCAGCGCGTGCTGATCGATTTTCGGTCGAACTGTCCGAAGGACGGACTGCTCAGGTGCGTTGTTTGAGTTTTTGGAGGAGTTCGTCGCGGGCGCGGTTGAGGGTTTCTGCGATCCGCTGCGCGTCCTGCCACTCGCGGGATCCCGGGCGGCCGACGAGGTCCGGGTGATATCTCTTCATGAGTTCGCGGTGGGCGCTCCGGATGGTTTTCTCGTCTGCGTTTGCAGGTATACCCAGGATATCGCAGGCGCTGCCGTCGCCGACAAAACCCTCGAGCAGGAAAGGGCCTGCTTGGGGAGTCGGGGGCGTGCGTCCCGCCGGGTGGGGATGTTTTTCAAGTCGTGCGTGCGCGAGCTCGGTTGCCTTGGTTTTGTTGGGGCCTTTGGGTCTGGCGCGGTCGGCCTCGCGCAACCCGAATTGCGACGCCGGCTCGCGCGGTCCGAAAAAAAACCAGGCGATCCCTATGAAAGTGACTGCGATACCCAGTTGGATCCAAGTGAAGAGTTCCACGCGTGGCATGAGGACGGCGGTGCTCCTTGGCTTAAGCCTGAAGAGGAATTCGGGAGGATGCAAGGGGTGTGGTGGGGGGGGCTCCTTTTTGATACGTGATTTCGAGGCCTTGAGGTGTCCGCAGTTTGATGGAGGGGGTCAAAGAATACGCATCCAAAAGTGAGTGCTGCACGAGTAATCTTGAAGAAATCGTGTGAGGGAGTTTTATGCGGAACGTGAGTGCGAAGGTTTTGATGGTGGGAGTGGGAGCGGCCGTACTAGCAGGCGGTGCGCAGGCAAGCCCGCTGCCCGGAATGACGGCCCGGACCAACTCCCAAGCGTGCATTGATAAATTCAGGGAACTTTACACGATCAGCGGCAACGTCCTGACTACCGTCCCTGCCGCGACCAGCGTGCAGCGGCTGGATATCTTGACGGGCGGGATCCCGGTTAAAAGTGGCTTTGAAGCGATCGGGCGGGGCCGGAAGTACGACACCGAATACTACTCGCTTGAGTCCACTTACGCGATTCCGGGCAGTGATGAGTTTGTGGGGGCGCAGTCCATCTCTCTCTCAGAATTATGAGAATCCGACTGAGCTCAATATCTACCAGAATATGACGCTCAAGGTGGGGTCGGATACACGACTGTACTTATCGGGTGGATCCAAGGGATGTGCGGGAGGTACGGATCAATTTGGAGCTTTGAATCTGTCTCTTAATCAAGGTTCTTGGCCCGTCAACCCCTCCTGCAGTGTTTGGATGCAGTTTGACAAAAGCGAGGACGACTCAATCTGCAGCGATGGAGCAAAGACAATCCAGACGTTGATGACCGAGAAGAAACCCGAGTTACCAGACGGGCCCAAGTTGCAGAGGCATCTCTATGCTTCAGATGGGAGCGGAACTTTGAGTGCGGCTGCACGAACCGCAATTGAAGTAGACGGTTGGGTGGTTTCTGGAAATTACCTACGGAAGGAGCTCAGTTACAGCGATGTGACCAGTGATGCCGTCGTGGATGCTTTGGTCGCTTCCTTGCCCACGAGTGGCAGTAGTACTCATGTGAATAGCGCGGGAGCGACTGGGAGTGATTGGTCGACGATCTGTTCTCCGGGTGGGGTTCAGGATACGAACTGTTTCTCGCTATCGTCCTCGGTGGATCTCGGCTTCTCCTACGATTACGGAGGGGGTGGGGTCTACTGTGTACCGCACCCAATTTCTTGGACAGGTTACTGGCCTTAATTCGACTGCCGTTTGAACGGCAAGCTTTTCCCGCATGACCACGACGAGAAATTTGGTTTTGTTGGATCAGTTTTCAAAAAC
>Ga0172372_10009573_pt1 | contig 12577 bp, 5 predicted proteins | sample LakKiv5m_2_FD_114544 | JGI IMG/M metagenome (GOLD analysis project Ga0172372, IMG submission 114544) | Freshwater microbial communities from Kabuno Bay, South-Kivu, Congo - kab_092012_9.5m | ecosystem: Environmental > Aquatic > Freshwater > Lake | place: Democratic Republic of the Congo...
GTCGTTGCTTCTACATCCGCTAACGCAGGGGCTTGAAACTTAGGCTTACCCCCAAGTAAATCCTCTACTTTTCTTGCAGAAGCTCCCCCTCTGGAAGGCTCTCTACCCATTCCGGTATCGGCATCTCCCAATCTTCTCTTGGGTCTTCTCCGTATATCATCCAAAGAGCTAATTCTTTCGTTAGCTCTAAGTTCAATTTCTCGGAGAATCTTACTATTCTCTCTTTGAGTAACGATTCCTCGCTGTTCTCCCCATTCTGGGTTCTTGCTTCTGTTTCTTGAGATGAGTATTGTTGCTCTTTCATAAGGGGTCTGTTCGTTTAGTCTTGTCGCTGCAATATAAGCAAATGTTGCTTCTTTCGTGCCTTTTTGTCTATTTTTATCATTTATTCCTGTTCTTTGAGCTTCCCAGGTTATAGATTGCATTTCCCTAGGCAATATACCAATGACTTCTGCTGCGTCAATATATGCCTGCTTTACCATTGCGTAAAAGGGTTCCATACCCCCATTAAACAACCCAATACCACCAGCATCCTCCGCTGATATGGGGGCGTTTACAGCGGCTGATAAGGCGTGAGTATCCGCGGTTAGATAAGGTGTTTCTGAATTTGGGTCTACAATATTGTTGTAAAAGTTACGAACCTTATTCCCAAATCCTAAATTTTTGTTTATATTACTCAAAGAACTATTCCTGAATATTTCAATAGCATTTGATATTTGAGAATTAGAGTTCCATCTAACAGGAGTCTTATCAAAACCTATGAATTGACCATCAGGATTGGTTACCGCTACTTTTGGCGAATTTATATAATGGTCTATTGCTCTGAGAATAACAGCCCTTTGCTCTACATCTTTAGGATTTTTTATATCGTCTATTGATACACTACCTAATTCATTGTATAATTTTATAAGTACTTTAGCAAAATCATTAGGTTTTTGCCTCCTTTTGTCTGTATTATATTCTACAGCTCTTGCTACCAATTCATCATTAAGCCTTAAAGATGAATAGTTAGTCATTATGTCTATAGTCCTTTCTGCTACAGACACATTGTTGAACCAGTCATTTTTGGGACTCAAAGCAGCTATAATAGCACCAGATTGTTCTAAGGATATATTGTACTTCTTGGCTAAAGAATTAGCTATCCTATTAGCCCCAACATACCACTCTTTGCTATTTTGTATGAACTTATCATCAAGCGTATCATATAAAGCCAACAAGTTCTGAGACATCATATCCGTAAATTCAGATATAACCTTTTTGGCTAATTCATTTATTTTATCAGACACTTTGCCCTTTTCTATTTGAGCTTCTTTCCCGGTGCCTTTGATACCTTTATATTTAGCCCTAAGCGACTCTATCCTTTTTCGTGCTGTTTCGTTTTTGTAAGGTATTTCAAATGAAAAACGCTCACCATCTTTTGTATAGCTTATTGTCCCTAGTGCTAAATTACTTGCTACGGTTACAACTCTACTATTTGGGGCGTGTTTCTTTGATAGAATCTCATCTAATGTATAATCTTCAAAAAACTCACCCTTATCCGTTGCTACAGTAAAGGCATTTTCCCCCTTAGATAACGATTCGTTCCCGTTTAACTGTATGCTAGTCCCATCATTTTGAAGTGTAAACTTTTGAGGTTCTACGCTTGATGGCTCAGGGGTTTGGAACTTAGGCTGTGGGGTTTCACCCTCTTGGAACCGAGCATCAGTAGCCCCCTCTCTGATTCTTTCGGCAGACTCTAAGACATACTCTTGTTGAGCCTCCCCACGACCAAGCTTTTCAGCAATATTCTTCAACGTAGAGGCTAACTGCTCTGCTGTTGGGGGGGTGTCAGCCTTGTTAAGACCAAACAGATTCTTGAAGAAGTTGCTAAACCCATCAATCAAGTTCTTCAAAGCAGAATCCCCAATCTCCAAGGAAATCTCCCCACTAGAAATCATTGACCCCAACTCAGTCAAGAACTCACTGTTGGTCAACGCATCATTAGCATCCTTGTCGTAAGTACTCAAGAATCGCATAATGCGATCATTAACCCTTGGGGTCTTCTTCAATGCCTTTAAAAGGCTCTTAACGAGCCTACTGGCACTCTTGTCATCAAGAACCTCAAGAGAGTGCAAGGCTTCGTGATAACCAGTATTGTCAAGCATAGCAGGGAGCAGAACATTAATCTTCACGTTCTTGCCATCAGCCATCATATTCACCCCACGATACTTAATAGAATTGACATACCTATCAGCCGCCTCCTTTGAGTCAAACTGTCTGTCATACCCGCTAATCTTGGAGGATACATTGTACTTGCCATCCTGCTCACTAATCTTGAAGTCAAACATCTTGTTAGCTTCTTGGATAGACCCCATCACGTCAACCTCTACAGACCTACCCTTAGTCCCCAACGAAGAGATGACATCAAACAAACTCTTCACCCCACGCTCCACCGCTTCACGGCTGGTGTTGTTCTGCGCTAAGAATTCATCTGTGTAGTTGGAGAGCGAGTCCATAATCATCCTGTAAGCACCGGGGGCATTCTGAGATGTCACTCGTATCTTCTTGAGCCTTGGTCTTACATTGAATGCATTGGCATTCTCTGTCCTCTGTTGGGCTACTTGCTCTTGTTGCGTTTGGCCAACATCTTGAAGAACTCCACCTGGCGCAGTCGCTGCTGTGCCTTGTGCTTCGACTGGTACTCCCCCAGGTTGCGCCCCTGCTTGGACAGCACCCGGTACTTGTTGTTTCTTTTGGCTATCATATTTGGTTTCGATTTGTTGTAATCTTGCTACTGAATCTTTAACAGATTGGGTTGCGGCTTTACGACCCTCTTCAGTCTTATAATCAGTAGACATCTTCTCCTTGATATTTCTGTTTAAGTCCAAAGTCTCTTGAAGGTCTTCAGTTGAATAACCCTGAAAAAATACCGCTGCATTATTCTTAATCCTGTTAATCTCTTTTTGCGCCTCCGTTGCTCTGTTCACAAGCATAGACCTTTCAGAATCAGAAATATCTGAACTTGATAGCGCAATGTTTATCCTGTTTAATTCATCTGTTATCTTAATCGTCTGCAATAGCTCTGAAGACAACCCTAATAAGGATGGTGATTTGCTGAGTATCTTAGTGCCACCCCCAACAGCAGCACCGATAAGACCCCCATCTAAAACCTTATAAAAGTTAAACTCCCTATCACCAAGAGCAACCCCTAACGCCTGCTGTATTGCACCATCAAAAATTTCCTCCGCACCCTCAACACCAGTAGCTTTAAATATATCAAGTAGGCCTTTCCCAGCAGAATTCATAAAAGAGTCTTTGACTTCTTTTACAGCTGCCTTCTTAGCAGATGAGGTAGCAAAATACTCACCAAGACCACCTACCCCCTCAACAAAAGTGCTACCAACAGCAGCACTAGTAGCATAAATAACTTTTTCGGGAAGTGTGAATTCAGGGTCATCAAGAACCTCTATGTAGTTAGCCCCTGTATACATAGGAACACTAAGAGGTGCCATCATACTTACATTACCAGCAGCTCTTGCAATCCATTTTGACGTACCCTTTTTAAGTAGACCTTCAGTAACCCTTGCTCCCATAGCACCTACACCAGGAATTTTTAAAAAAAGAGCCATAGCGATAAGCTCTGGCATTACGTGTGTTGCCCCAACGGCTATTAATTTCCCCGCTGTAGAGAAATCCCCGTTCATTATTGCTTCAATAGGCCCTGCTTCATATTGCTCATCCGTCACCCCCCAATCACTAGCGATTTCCCTCATACGGTTATCGTATGTAGATGCTAATCCTTTCCCGAATTGAGATATTGCCCCAGGCTCTAATAGGGTGTCCTTGAATGCTTCATTGTATTTTTCGGTTGTATTCTCACCAAAAATAGATGAATAAAACGCATCAGACACATCATTAACCATACCAACGAGTGCAACGCCCTCCCCAACGACTTTTTCAACACCAGCCAGCACATCTAATGCAGCCCCTGTTAATGTGGGCTTGCCGTAGCGATGCTTAGCATCCACATCCTCCCTCCATTTCAAATAGCCAGACTTTTCTTCAGCAGGCACTTGAGGTGCCAACCTACTGTGCTGCACGTCTTTTTCTACATTGCGTAAAAGCAGCCCCTCTGCTTCAGATGGGTTTACAGGGAGTTCTGGGTAGTATGACCTATATTCTTGATAGTCATTACGAGCGGTCTCTATCTCCTTAGGAGTTAGGGTTTCTTTCTTGGATAATACATCGTATATACGAGTGGCTGCGTTAACCCGATTATTATACTCTTGTACTTGACCAAATAGACCAGATGGGTCGTTGGGGTCACCCTGCCCCTGTACCTTTACTGGCCCTAATGCCGATGAAGATGGTGTTCTCCCCGATGTGGAAGGAGAAGCCCAGCTACGGATGGACTTTTTTTTTTAATTTGACTGTAGTATTCTTGAGCCTGAAGAACTTGAGATTCACCAGCCCCAGCATTATACATTGCTAGTGATATTCTATCAAAATCAGCACCGTTTGAAATGCCTGTGTCTACTATTTTTCTTATTGATGGATCCATCTATTATTTGTTAAAATGATGCTACTGCTTCGGCTGCAATGATGCTACTGCTTCGTCTACATTAAGTCCAGTTCCCCTTTCTAATCTATTCCTGCTATAATCTTTAAGTGTATTGAAAACCCCGTTCTTTTCAAGTTCTGCACTCATTTGTGATAAATATTCTTGGTACTGAAATTCAGGTTTGTTTGATGGTATTATTTTGCCTTCACTATTTACAACAACAAAATACATCTTCCCGTCTTTATCAAAGCCGAATTTCTTTATGAATTGTTTTTTAGTTGTTCCATATAAAGAATCAGTAATAGACACGGAAAACCCCGGGTGATTAAAGACAACTTTTCGCTTTCCTGTAGCACCTCCCATCCCAGCTCCTTCGACAGTAGGATTATCAGATCCAATATATCTAAGATAATCAATCATTTTTTCTTGGCGATATGTACTGCCTCCTCCACCACCTCCCGTTGCACCAACTTGAGCGGCGGGAATCATATTCTCAACCCTATCCAAGACACTTTGCCTCCACCATTCAGTAGCTTGTTTTGCTAATTCCTTGTTTTTGTATTTATCCAAAATCTGTAAATATTGAGACCTAGACATTTTAGTTGGGTCAATCCCCCCCTGACTAGTAGCGTGTGAAATGTACAGTTTGTCCATTGCACCAGGCAAGGATAACTCCCCATCTAGCCAATTATTGACTTTATTAAAGAGATTCTCTTTATTGAAAACTACTGAACTTCCAAGGTCTCGTCTAACATCCTTGGAATTTATAAAATTGTCAAGTCCAACTTTAGCAATTGCATCTGGACTCAATATCTCAACAGTCCTGTCAATTCTATCAAGACCTAAAGCATTAACACCAGGTATAATCTCGCTGCCAAAGTAAGGGATTTCCATAAGAGGCATCTCCTTGCCCTGGTAATTGCCAAGTAAAATGCCATTCTCATCCACTCTTGGCTTGAATGACGCAATAGGCTTCATCCGTTCTTCAAAGATTCTACTTGAATCTGGGGTAAACATCTGTGGGTTGAGCCTATACTCCTCCGCCTCCCTTTTCTTTTGCTCAGCAATAGCCATACCCTGCCCAATGACTTGACTGAACTTGCCCTTTAAGTCATTCATCCTGCCTTTATCCGTATCAGAGCCTGTTGTATTGAAGTTAATCGCTGCATTCTCATACTCCTTAAAAATCAACGATGCCGCCTCTCTAGCAGCAGGCTCAAGTGAGTATGCCTTTTCAAGCACACCACGAGTCCCCTCTATATCAGAAATACGCTCACGCTTTAGGGTTTGCTTCTCTTGCTCTAACTTAGCCTTCTCCTCAGCCTTTTCTTGCTGCGACAAGCCAATCTGATACATCTGAAATGCCCTAGACGCAAGGTCTGGCATATCAATGACATTCGTAGAAAAGGCCGCCATTACCCCTCAAACTTTTTAATGAGCGACCTAACATACGAGTGCAACTTGGACTTATCCCCTTGACTCACATATCTCTTGATGTTGGACATCTGCTTTGGGTTGAAGATGTACTCCCCACCCGTTGCCTCCCCTATCTTCTTGCCTCCTTGCATCAAGTCAATAGGGTTCTTCTTGTGCGAGAATTCACCGGGTGTTTTCGTAATAGTCCCACCACCCTTTACAGAAAATGGACGGGGATTCCTAAATCTGGCTGGCATCTGCCCCTGCAAATCAAAACGACTAGTATCTACTTTGTTGATGGTAGGATTGGGAAATTGATAGGATGTCCTTGTTGATGTTGCAGAGCCACCGGTAGGTGGAGCAGTCTTGCCACCAACACCCGTGGTTGTTGGACTCCCCGTACCTTTCATCCCACCCGCTGCTGTCGCAAGATTCATACCTGCACCACCTATCTGCCCTATCCCGCTCATAATGTTCTGCGTAGCTGCGTTAACACCTGCCTGTGCATTGGTAAGTTGAGTTTGGTAGCGTTTCTCCCTCATCCCAAGCCTATCCTCCTGTAACCCCCTCGTCCTCTCCTGTGCTAAGGCGAGATTCTGCAATGCCTCAAGTTGTTGTTTGATTTGAGCATCAGCTACATTCTGTGATTGACGAGAGGCCTGCTGTGATGCCGCCCCAATGCCACCAAGCAATGCCCTACCCCCAGCACCTGCAAGAGCCTCCGTACTCCCCGCAAGACCAGTGCGAATAGACTCAAGCTGCCTGTTCATCACATCCTGATTGTAGGCATCTTTATACGCCTGGAAGTACTCAGCAGGGGTTGTGATGGGGGCATTCAAATCAGGGGCAGACTTATTAAGCCTCTCTAATTCAGCCTTAGCCTTCTTGCGCTGACCTATGCCATGCCCAACTTGGGCACCACCTGCACCAGCTGCGATGGCAGACCCTATAATCAGTAAAGTTATAGGATCAATGAAGCATTTAACGGCATCAGAGACAGTTTCGGGGAAGAGTAGTGACAGCCCCCACAAAGACAGAAAAACCGCTCTTATCAGTAGTTCTTTGATTGGTATTTTCATAGTGCAAATATATTATTGATTTCCTAATTCATTTGCAAGGTTAGACCTCGCAAAGTGCATATTGATAGCGTAAATCTCAATTGGAGCAGAGCCTGCGAATGTAGCCCTTATAGAGAAATATGGGCCACGCATAACATCCCCATCCACAGATGCATCAGACTGATTGATGACAATAACACCAACAGGGATGGGAGTGCCACTCCCCGTAAATCGCAGGGTGTTGCTGTCAATAATCGTAGCTTGAGTGTAAGTGGTAGTGCCTGTAACCCCACCAGTAGTGCAAGTGATGAAGGCAGTCCCCGATGTCTGAAATGGGATGCCATTGATAGGACTGCTGAATACAAGCTGAAGGTTTCCACCAACAACAGATGATGCTGAGACAATGCCTATCGCTTGATAGTTCGATGAGCCTGTAGTCCCTGAACTGCGGGGGACATCAACATAGTAGTTGCCCTCCTTCAGCTGAAACTCCCCAGATGCAATCGCTCTTGTTGACTGACTCTTGTTGGATATGACAACAGATGGAGCTGCGTCCCCTTCTATGCTGATGGCATTAGCCACCTTAACCATAGAGTTATTGAGGGCAGAGATAACCTCAACGAATGAACTTGCTTGAACCCCGAAGAAGTTATTCCTTGTAGCCGAATCTGTGTGTCTGTACATATAGCCACTTGCAAATGTGTACATATAGTTGTCTAAATACTCATAGGCTTCGGGGATGAATGAATACCTTGTGTTCCACACCTTGCCATCTACATCATAAGCAATGGTGTCCCTTATTGAAGATGTGCCACCTGATGTGTTGACATATGTGACGAGGTATTCAGAGTGCTGTGGGTCAATCCCCCCGATGATTTTGTAAGAGCCAGATCCAGAAACTGTTATGAAGCACTTGTCTTGAGTGTAGGCATCAATACCAGCCTCACTAATGGCTTCAATGCCATCCGCACTAACTCGTATCGCCTTACCTGCCCTCTTATCTACAAAGTATGTCCTACCATTGTAAATCTGAACGCTTTCGGGGTTCTGTGTGCCGTAATCCCCCATATACACAGATTGAGTGCCAAGGTAATTACTTGAAACGACTATGTTGGCATTCCCGTCTGAATACTCTACGAGGTTTCTGTTGATGGGGATTACTGATGACTTAACATCTTGGAGGACTGTTATGCTGTCCCCATTGTCGTGCATATATTGAACAGCCCCGTATCTGTTGGGGAGGTCTACGAAGTTCCCCTGAGAGCCGTTGAATGATGACAGCTTGAGTATTGATGAGTCTAATGCGTAAGGCTCTGAATAGGTTATAGATGAACGCCTGTCTATCTGAACCGCATTCGGGGCGGCTGCATTTGGTCTACCAACACTTATAAAGTTCGATGTGAAGAAGTCGCTAACGCTCAAATCCTCAACGAAATAACTGACATATCTTATGCCTGACACATCAGCGGGATTTTTAATAGAGCCTGTAACAGATGATAATGGATTTAACTTTATCTGCCTTGGCCTATAGTAACAATCCCCGTTTGTTGTTTCGACTATAGCTTCATTTGGGTAGTCGAATGAAGCAGTTATGTCAAATGTTCCGCTAGACATTGCAGAAACGCCAAGGAATGTCAATACTGCATTCCCCGATGAATTTATTGATATATCAGAAATAGTCACGGGGAAGTCACCACCCCCTCCAGTATTAGTCAATCTAATGACATCACCGGTATATAAATTAGCAGATAGGCCAGTACTATTGACAACACAAGTGCCACTAGTTGATGTTAATGTAACGCCAGTCGGAAAAGAGTAGCTGAAATCTCTATCCCCTTTATGATAATATGTAGACCCACTTAAAACCACATCGTAAACCTCGCCTATCTCCCTATACACAGGAGATGAAGAACTTGTTATTGGTCTATAAATCTCTATTATCGTATCGCTATCCCAAAAGTCTGTATTGGCATCAACGCTAGATGCGCTAAAATTGGGATATTGCTCATCGCTAATGATTAAAAACCATCCAGTTGCCCTATATGTAAGCGGTGGTGTATATCCGGTAACTGCTAAGTCAACAACTCCAGTAGTATTGATGTATTCATAACCAACGATGTCAAATACATGCTCTTTTGGATATGATATATTGCCAGATGCAGATGAATCAGAAAAAGATACTATCCTTAATTTATCGCCATTAGCATAAGAATAATTAAACAACGCCCCCTTTGCCTCCTTATAAGAACTCTGCTTTCCCTCAAGATGTCGCATAGACAGATATATCCTTTTTGCATCCGAAGTTCCACCCGTAACTTCTGCCCCAACAAAAGCTTCAGCAACAGAATACCTATAGGCAAAATTATACGATGCATATGGGGCGTAGACCAATTGCCACTTTTTAGCCCAATACGGGGGGCTGCTTGATATCCTTGCGACTGCCCTTGCTTGACCTAAGTTAGCACCATCTCTAGAGCCTTCATTGGGACTATAAAACTCACCAATTTCATTAACAGCAGAACTTCTATTGTAATCATCATAATAAACAACCCCAAACTTATGCCTCTGCCCAGACTTAAAGGTAGTATAAGTGTTATTAAAAATGCCAAATGAAGATGATATATTTGATATCCTAAAATTAGTGTATGATTGACCATACACCCCATTGATAGTTCTGTTCTGCCATATAATAGGAACAACGAAATCTGTTATAGGATACGGAGGATTGGCATTCGGTAAAAAGTCTTCAGTTATTTCTGAAGTTTGAACATTTAACCCATCACTAGACGGAACTACCTCCATAGTCAATATAGTCCCAGAAACACCACCGCTTGAAGTAACCCCACTAACAGATATCCCGCTTAATGTCACATTAAGATAGCCTGCATATGTATAATTTCTTCTATAATCTCCTAATCTAGTAGCACCATAACCAACTGTACTTGGTGATATATTCATGCTATATGTTCCAGACAAAGCAGATATGACGGATGAGGCAAGAGTATTTAAATCAGAATAGCCGGTAATAACAACAACTTTATTTACCTGTAATGATGACCTCCCTAAGTTAAATGCAGTCACGCCTGTTGTTGCTAAAGACGTACTTGACCAAGGCGTACCGGTTCCGTGTATAGGCACTGTTATACTAGCTCCACTAGTTATGGCCAATCTATCAAACTCTATATTAAAATTTAAGTTTAGGGTCAAATTGTTAGACAATGAACTTGGGAAGTTGGCGAAGTCAAGTTCAAATCTTTGATTTCCATTACTAACATTTGATGTATATGAGCCAAGAGTAGGCGCAATCATTTTAGAGGATGATGGCTCATAAGAGAACACAACAGATGCACTCACATTTGTGTTGTCGTAGAACTCAGTATAGCCCCCATAAGCGAGTCTGTTCCCCGAAAGAACCTGACTCCTCGACTTCTGAGGAACAGCATCGTACATCTTATTCATCTCATTATCAGAGATGATAGTGCCAATCGTAGCATTCGTAAACAGAACACTCCCCGTTGTGCCATCCCTTGAATTAGCAACCTCCTTAAAGACAGAGAAGTTGTTGAAAGTACCCTCCCTATACAATATCCTAATCTTACTCACATCACCCTTGCTGTGGTTGTACTGAACAGAGATGGCATTGAAGACATTCTTCATGTCATCTGTTACATACCCATCAACAAAGTTCATGTAATTCGTAGCAATCTCTGAATAAGGGGAGATAGCAGACAACTCCCCATCCTCGTAAACATACTGATAGGCAAACTGAAAGAGCTTGTCTGTAATGTTGTTGCTCGTAATAGAAGTGTCAGAAGAAACAGTGGCAATCGGTGGGGTTAACGAAGGAGCCTTAATCGTAGTGATACTCAACAGCTTCTCCGCATCTGTGTAACTACTAGCACCCGCAGCCTTATACGGATAACCACTCACCCCCGATGTATTGGCAAGCGCACGAGTTGCATTAATCTTCTTGGGGTCTGTAACCCCATCAGTAAAGTACAACAGCACATCACCATTCTCCTTAACCATACAATCCCCCTTCACAAAGCCAGTAGCACTAAACCCTAACACAGAGTCCCTGTAAACAAGCTTCGTATTATTCGTAGCCGTTGAATAACGATAGACGCTGTGGTTGTTACTTGAATTATGAACAAAGTAGAACACCTCCCCGGTCTGCTTACACCTAGCAGTGCCTATAACCGTGTTCGTCCCCGTTGGCAGCACATCCCCAGATGCCCCCGTAGCAATGACATCATTGCCAAGGGCATTCTTCATAACACCAGCATTACCCCCCTCATCATCGCTGGTCTGTATGTTCAAGGCATCAACAGCCTCAACATTCTTGACGATAAGGAAGTCATCATCCTTGTTAAGATACCTGGGTATTAGCTTATCTATCGGCATTAGTATTTCGGAGATTGCTTAAAGTTCTTGCGGATAACCTTCAGTGCCTCTGTCATATTAAATGACTTCAAGCGAGAGTTGGCAAGCCTACGCTCATTGTAATACTCAGCCCTCGCACGGTTCTTCTCAACAGCCGGAACACTTGACTTGCGCTCAATAACCTTGTAGTAGATGTAAGCCCTTATGGCAGACTCAGCATAAATGTGAACAGAAGGATTAGCAGAACGAGCCTCATCAGCAATGTACTCAATCACAACATAGTCAACACCATCAATGCCGTTGAGTTCAATCCTGTTCTGGTCATAGTCCATCCTATACTCACCTGCGTAATTGCCCCCACCAAGACCATACAAAGCACCATACGAGTCATTGTCAAGGAAGTTCCTAAACAGATATGTCTCATACCCGTAAATAGACTGATAAGCAGCCTCTCTGGCATCAGCATCCTCACGCTCGTACAAGCCGTCATTCCCCGTGATGTAGTTGCCAGCAGCATTCGTTTTGTAAATCTGTGATATGTTGATGTTCTTGTTCTCGCCAAAGACATAGACAAGGCCATCGCCACCAACAACACCAATCTTAACCAAGTCCACAAAGTCATCAGGCAAGTCAACACTCTGCAATGAGTGGTTGACAGGCATCTTCAAGCTACGAACCACCTTGGACATATCAAAGCCAATCTCACGAACCCCCCTCAAAGCATAGTTGCGAACAATGGTGTCATTAACATCAGAGCAATAATCATCACCCGATAAAGACAATACAAAGTCGTTAACTATTTGGTCTACTGTTACTAAGTTGCGTGACATTACTGCTGTTGTTGAGATTGACTATTAGCATACGCATACACATCAGAATCCCTTAAGTTAACACCAATCATCTTGGCTATCTCAAGCACAAGTTCAGGGATGTACTGCTCAGGTAACTCAAAGTCCCTTGAACTTGCGGGGTTAAAAACCTCAAGACTACTTGCTGTTGTATAAGCGTAAACAGGAACCGCGTCAGAACGACTGCCATCTGTTGCAAGGGTGCTTTGAGGGATTTTGTAGTACAACACCTTAACCTTCTTAATACTCGATGGGTAGACAGTAATCCTGTCTGAAACAGATGCCACAGGCTTATATTCAGTAGGCAATGAAAGCATACTGCGGAGTATGTA
>Ga0172372_10009575_pt1 | contig 12576 bp, 8 predicted proteins | sample LakKiv5m_2_FD_114544 | JGI IMG/M metagenome (GOLD analysis project Ga0172372, IMG submission 114544) | Freshwater microbial communities from Kabuno Bay, South-Kivu, Congo - kab_092012_9.5m | ecosystem: Environmental > Aquatic > Freshwater > Lake | place: Democratic Republic of the Congo...
AGAAATGCGAGGGCTGGCGTTTGAGGAAGCGGCCGCGACCGACCTGGCCGACAAACTTCCCGTCGCGCACCGCGACCTCGCCGCGCACCGTGACGATCGAGGGCCGCCCTTCGATTTCCCATCCCTCGAAGGCATTGTAGTCGACGTTCTGGGTCTGGGTTTTGACCGAGAGCTTGCCGCGGTAATTCGGATCGTAGATGACGAGGTCGGCATCCGCGCCGGGTTGGATCACGCCTTTGCGCGGATAGAGATCGAAAATCTTGGCCGCGTTGGTGCTGGCCACGGCGACGAATTGCTGCAGGGAGATGCGTCCCTTTTTCACGCCGTGCGTGTAAAGAAGATTGATCCGGTCCTCGATCGACGGAATCCCGTTGGGGATCTTGGTGAAGTCGTCCTTGCCCATCGGCTTTTGGTCTTTGAAGTCGAAGGGCGCGTGGTCCGTGCCGACCGTGTTGACCAAGCCGCTGGACAAGCCATCCCACAAAATTTGCTGGTTGGTGATATCGCGCAGGGGCGGGGACATGACGAACTTGGCACCCTCGAAGTTCGGTTTCTCGGCGTAAGTTTTGTCGAGGACAAGATATTGGATCAGCGTTTCGACAAAGACCGTCACCCCGCGCTCGCGGGCTTCGATCGCTTCGCGCAGGGCTTCGACGCAGCTGAGGTGAACGATGTAAGTGTGCGCGCCGGTCAGGGCAGCGAAGGACATCAGATGGTGCACCCCCTCGGCTTCGACGTAGGGAGGTCGACTGTCATGGTGCGCATCCGGCCCGGTCCGTCCGGAGGCAAGGAGCTCTTTCTGCAACTGCGCAACGAGAGTTTCGTTTTCGCAGTGTGCGGTGACGATCACGCCGAGTTCTTTGGCTAGTTTTAGCGTTTCCCAAAGTTCGGTATCGTCGACGCCGAAGGCACCCTTGTAGGCGAGGAAGACTTTGAAACTGCCCACGCCCGCCTTGACGATCTCGCGCAGCTGTTTGGCCGAGTCCGCATCGAAGCGGGTCACACCCATGTGAAAAGTGTAATCGCAGCAGGCCTTACCCTCGGCCTTGGAAAGCCAGGTGGCGAATCCGTCGGCCGGAGACATGTCGCGGGAAGGGCAGACCATCTCGAAAATTGTCGTGGTGCCGCCGACCAAGGCCGCTTTCGTCCCGGATTCATGGTCATCCTTGGCACAAGTGCCCATGAACGGCAGGTAGATGTGCGTATGCGGGTCGATGAACCCCGGGAAGACATGTTTGCCTGTGGCATCGATCACCTCGGCTCCGGCCGGTGCGCTAATATCTTTGTCGATGCGAGTAATCGTCTCGCCTTCGCAGAGGATGTCGGCGGTGTAACGCGTGTCCGCGTTGATAATATCAGCGTTTTTGATGAGGAGGGGCATAACGGTAGTGGTCAGTGTTGAGTTGGCAGAGTTCAGAGCAGTTGATTCAGTTGGGGCAGTAAGCTAAGCTGTTTCGGTATGAGCACGGTGCAGGAATTCGAGCAGGCGGCCGAGCAGTTGTCGCGCGCGGAGTTGATCCGCCTCCGCGCGTGGCTCGACGATAAGATTGAGGATGAGCTTGTCGTCCGTGATGAAGTGGTGGATGCCATCGCGCGGGCGCGTGGCGAGATTGCAACCGGGCAGTCAAAGGTGCGTAAGCCGGACGGAGTGTAAGGTTTCGTATGCCGGCGGCCACACAGGTTTGGTCGCAGACCTTCACCAAGGCTTTTGAATCCCTTCCGTCCAGTGTCCAGGTTCGTGTTTCCGAGGCCATCGATTCCTTGGGGCGTAACCTGTCTGCGGCGGCTCATCACCGTCTGCAGGGCACGGACGCATTCCGCCTGCGCGTGGGGAATTACCGTGTGATCTACGACTTTGACGTGACAGAGCAGCGAGTGGATCTGCTTTTCGTCGGTCATCGCCGGGATATCTACAGGGGGCTTTGAGCTCCGCTTATTTGTCGCTCCAAATGCTGCCCTCCCCATAACTGAACCACCGGGTGGTCGTGACTTTTTGCTGGGTGTAAAAGGCGACGCTTTCGCGGCCTTGGATGTGAAGGTCGCCGAAAAACGATTGGTGCCATCCGCTGAAGGGAAAGAAGGCCATGGGAGCAGGGACGCCGATATTCACGCCGACCATGCCGGCTTGGATGCGGTGACGGAACTCGCGGGCCGCTTTGCCGCTGCGGGTGAAGATGGCCGCGCCATTGCCGTAGGGCGAGCGGTTGGCCAGATCGATGGCCGCGTCGAGATCTTCCATGCGAACCACATTCAAGACCGGACCGAAGACTTCTTCTTTCATGGTGATCATGTCGGGCAGGACGTGGTCGAGCACGGTGGGTCCGACGTAGAAGCCTTTCGGAGCGGACTCGACTTTGGTCGTGCGTCCGTCGGTCAGCGGTTTGGCGCCTTGGTCGGCCGCTTGCGTGATGAGGTTGCAGACGCGATCGGCATGCTCGCGCGTGATCACGGCTCCCATTTGGGCCTGCGGGTCGCGGTCGGTCGGGCCGACGCGGATCTTCGAGACAACATCAACTAGCGCAGGAAGAACGGTGTGCGCGGCCTCGCCGATGGCGATCGCGGTCGAACTGGCCATGCAGCGTTCACCGGCGCAGCCGAAGGCGGACTCGACGAGGCCAGTGGCGGAGTTGGTCACGTCCGCATCGGGCATGATGAGGACGAAATTTTTCGCGCCGCCGGCCGCTTGGACGCGTTTGCCGTGGGCGGTTCCGGTTTCGTAGATGTATTTGGCGATCGGGGTGGACCCGACGAAGGAGACCGCTTTGATCTGCGGGTGTTTGAGGATGGCGTCGACCGCTTCGCGTCCGCCGTGGACAAGATTGAGCACGCCCGGGGGGAGTCCGGCTTTCTCCGCGAGTTGTGCGATGCGGATCGAAGTAAGCGGAACCTTTTCGCTCGGCTTGAGGATGAAGGTATTTCCGCAGGCGATGGCCATGGGCCACATCCAGAGCGGGACCATGGCGGGGAAGTTGAAGGGCGTGATGCCTGCGACCACGCCGAGAGGTTGACGAATGGTGTCGCAGTCGATGCCGCGGGCCACGTTTTCCAGCGATTCGCCCATGAGGAGCGAGGGGGCGCCGCAGGCGAACTCGATGTTTTCCAGTCCGCGCCGGACGTCACCGCGCGCTTCGGCGAGGGTTTTGCCGTGTTCGCGAGTCACGCTTTGGGCCAGTTCCTCGAAGTGGTCTTCGAGCATGACCTTGAGCTTCATCAAAATACGGGCGCGTTCCACCGGAGGGGTTTCCATCCATTTGGGGAAAGCTTCGGCCGCGGCTCGGACGGCTTGGTCGACCACATCGGCTCCGCAAAGCGGGGATTCGGCGATGACCTCGCCGATAGAAGGGTTGTGGACGGGGATGGTCGCCACGCCGGAGACGTTGGTCCATTCACCGCCGATGAACAGCGGAACAGGAAGGATTTTGCTCATAGAAGGAACTGCTTGGTTGAGGGGACGCTTCTTTTCCGTCCAAAACCCGTGGTGATCAAGGGGAAATCGAGTTCGTGCGGTGGGCGGAAGGCCTGAATCTACAACGAACGAGCGGAGTGTTCGCCCGAGGTAGTGGCACTTGATACGTCGACACATCGTGCGACCTATTCAACTGGACACCCATTCCCGTCACGGCTATTGGGATATTTGACACACACGTCTTTCACCTCTCGGTCCGCTGTTATCGAGCGTGGTCGAAGCGAGAACTCATGGCCACCGACACCCCCAAACGGCTTCCACCAATTGAGAGGCCATTGCCGTTGAGTCGAAGGGATTTTTTGAGAATGGTCGGCGGCGCGGGCGCGCTGGCCGCGACGCAAGGAGCCGTGAATTTCTGGCCGACGCCGGCGCAAGCCCAAGCCATCCGGCAACGGCGCAACATCATCATCTTCACCACGGACCAGCAGCAGGAGTTGCGGTGGTTTCCGGAGGGTTGGGAGGAAGCGAACCTGCCCGGCCTCGCGCGTCTGCGGAACAAAGGCGTCTCTTTCACGCGAGCCTACACGAACACGGCCATGTGCACGCCGTCGCGGACCACACTCTTCACCGGATACTATCCGGCCCAGCACCAGTCGACGGACACGCTTTCGGAGGGCATGTCGCAATCGGAGCTGGAGCACCAACTCGACCCCTCGCTGCCCAATATCGGGACCATCCTGCAGGCGGAAGGCTACGATGTGGTCTGGAAGGGCAAGTGGCATCTGAGCAAGGGCGTGGAGCATCCCGATGGCACGCATTCGGATGACGACATCTCGCGCTACGGGATGACGGAATGGAACTCGCCCGATGCCGGAGGCGACGCGAAGTTGAAGAATTACGGCGGCGGCACGACGGATCACGACGGGCGTTTCTTCGACGGCAGCACGTGGCAGGAGCCGCAGGGAGATCCGTCCGATCCCGACTTCATCTTCACGCAGGCCGATGGTCCGGTGAATCCGGATTTCGAGCGCGAAAGTGTGATGGCCTACTTGCGCCAGAGGATTGCCAATCCCGGTGGCAATCCCTTCTGCCTCGTCATCTGCCTGATTAACCCCCACGACGTGCTGGGCTGCCCGGGGTTGTCCGTGGACGCCGGCGGCAACGGCACCTACATCGAGGGCGGCTACTTCGGCCGCGAGGACGGCAGTTCCCCGTGGTCCGAGCAGACCGGTCCGCTGTCCATCGACGTGCCGCCCACGAGGGACGAGCAACTCCTCCTCAACCTCAAGCCGCCCTGCCAAGCGGCGTTCCTCGCCGCTTCGGCGCTTCTCGGTCCCGTGCCGACCGATGCCGCCAAGTTGAAATACCTGAATTTTTACGGCAACCTGATGAAGCTCAACGACCGGTATTTGTACGAAATGCTCGACCTGTTGGACGGCGTCGATGGCACGGTGGATCCCGTCGCGGCGCAAACGCTGCGCGACAACTCGTGGGTCGTCTTCACCTCGGACCACGGCGACATGGCCATGGCGCACGGCGGCCTGCGGCAAAAGTCGTTCATGTTTTACGAGGAAATGGCCAACATCCCGCTCGTCTGGTCGAACCCGGTGGATTTCCCGTCGCCGCGTGTGTGCGGCGAACTGGTGTCGCTGGTGGATTTCCTCCCCACGCTCTGCGCCACCCAGGGAATCGACACCTCGTCGCTCGACCTGCGCGGCGTGGACTACAGTTCCCTCCTCGCCGACCCGGACGGCCCCGCCGTGCAGGATGCCGTCCTCTTCACGTTCGACGACATCTGGTCGGGTCAGGAGGCCTCCGGCTCGCCGAACGGGGTCGTGCCCGCCCCGAACCGCCTGCGCGCTTTGGTCGAGAAGGATTTCAAATACGTGCTGTATTTCGACGGCACCGGTGCAGCGGCGCCAGTGGACGAGTTCTACGACCTGCGCCGCGCCGTTCATGGCGGGACCGACAACGACCCGGTCACCGGAAAGCCCCTCGAATACATCAACTATTCCGTCTGGGCCGAGGACCGGCGGGTCATTCCCCTGGCCACTCCGGCGATCGTGGCGAAGCGCACGCAGATGGAGAGCGACCTGCAAGCGGCCATCGATTCCAAGCTTGGTCCGCTGGCGCCCAAAGCCGCCGTGAGCCCCGAGCAATTCCAAGTGCACATCTATCGTTGGACCGACGGCGACGGCCAGTCGCAGGCGCAGATCCAGGTCACATGGATGTCGCGCTGCACCACGCAATACCAGCTGCAGACCTCGTCCGATCTGCAGGCGTGGAGCGACTCCGGCGATGTCATCCCGGGCACCAACGGCCCGCTTTGGGTGAACGCTCCGCTGGTCGGGAAGCAATTTTACCGCCTCCTCTGGTCACCCCGCAAAGAGCCCCCGACGCCGCAACCCTGACGGCGCCCCGCGCCTGAAGATCAAGCCCGATTCCATGCCGACCGATCCGGGCAGGGAGGGGAAAGTTTTTTCTCCCCAGGATGTAATCCCTTTGCAGGGCCCGCGCGTCCCGATTCAATCCGAATGGCACGATGAACACGCAGACTCCGCTACCCCGAAATTTCCACGTGATGGCAAAGCCAATCGGGCCGATCTGCAACCTCGACTGCACCTACTGTTACTACTTGGAGAAGGAGAAGCTCTTCCCCAAGGGCGGGAACTTCAAGATGAGGCCGGAGGTGCTCGAGACCTTCATCCGGCAATACATAGACTCGCAGAACACTACCGAGGCTACTTTCGCCTGGCAGGGCGGGGAGCCGACTCTGCTCGGCGTGGACTATTTCCAACGTATCATCGAGCTGCAGAGAAAGCACTCCGGCGGCCGCAAGATCAACAACACGCTACAGACCAACGGCATCCTGCTCGATGACGAATGGTGTCTTTTCTTCAAGGAGCACGATTTCCTCATTGGGTTGAGTATCGACGGCCCGCGCCGATTGCATGATATCTACCGGGTCGACAAAGGGCAAAAGCCGACCTTCGACCGCGTGATGGCGGGAATGAGGCTGCTCAAAAAACACAAAGTCGAGTTCAACACGCTCACTGTTGTCAGTGCCAGCAACGTCAAGCATCCCCTCGAGGTCTACAATTTCCTGCGCGAAATGGGGTCGGGTTTTATTCAGTTTATCCCGCTCGTGGAGCGCCTCCCCACGGAGGCATCCGCTGCGCCCGGAACCGGGGCAACCAGCCTCGCCTGTTACAAGATGGAGCGTTCCATCCGAGGCCTACGGGGACTTCCTCATCTCCATATACGAGGAGTGGATCAAGCGCGACGTCGGAAAAGTCTATGTCCAAATGTTCGATGTTTCCCTCGGTATCTGGTCGGGCCACGGCCCGGGACTCTGCCTTTTTCTAGAGGACTGCGGGGACGCCTTGGCCTTGGAGCACAACGGTGACCTCTACTCGTGCGACCACTTCGTTTACCCGAAATACAAACTCGGCAATATCATGAACGAGTCGGTCACGGCCCTGGTCAACACCGGCCGGCAGAAAGCCTTCGGCCAGGCCAAGAGTGACACCCTGCCCAAGTATTGCCGAGAGTGCGAGGTCCGCTTCGCTTGCAACGGGGAGTGCCCCAAGCACCGCTTTGCGAAGACCCCGGATGGCGAAGAGGGGTTGAATTATCTTTGTGCGGGATACAAAAAATTCTTCAGACATGTCGAACCGACCATGAGGAAAATGGCCGAACTCATGCAGGCTCGCATTGCCCCGGCGAGCATCATGGGAATGCTGCCCATCGGGGCGAAAAGGCAAGCTCGTTTCCCATGATGGCTCGTCTCGAGAACTTGCTGGATGGGGTGACGCCGCTTCCGCGGAGGGCATAAAAAACTGCGCGACCTTCCGATTGACAGCGAAGTGGGAGGCTTTTATGAAAAGCTGGCCCGCATGGACTCGAACCATGAATAACGGCTCCAAAGGCCGCTGTGTTACCATTACACCACAGGCCAGTAACGAAGGGATAACGTGGCTGAAGGTCGGCTCGGGTGCAAGTCTGGAGGATTGGAGATCTAAAATTGCAGATTTCACAAGGCGGGTGGGTTGGTGGTTGTGGATTGGAATTCTTCCTGAGCCTGTTGCGCTCTCCTGACACACGGTCTGGGGCGGCGCTCGGGGGATTGGAGATTTGAAATTTCAGATTTGCCTGGGGCCGTTTGGTCGCTGCGGCGACCTATCTACGGCTTCGCCTCCGGTTCTCAGGCTCGGCTCAGAGGGATCGTTGCTGTCGCGCTTTGCTGACACAACGCCGGGGCGCGGCTGGGAGGGATGGGAGATTTGAGATTTCGGATTTCAGGCCCGGCAAAAGAGGCAAAGGAAAGCCCGGGAAGTTGCCTTCCCGGGCCCGGTTTGGTGCGCGAAGTCGCGCAACAGGTTTTCAGCTGCAGCCTTGGCTGGTGCCGCACTCGGTGCAGACGCCGCAGGCGCCGGCGCGGATCACCTTGTTGCTGCCGCAGTTGGAGCAGGTGGTGTCCATGAACATCGTGCCCAGCGCGCCCTGGATGCGTTCGGCGTGGGTGGCGGTGCCGGCGATGTGGACCGGGGTGCCTTCGCTGTTCTGCGTCTGGGTGATGACGTCGATGATTTCCCTCTCGCCGGTGCGCGGGAGGTCGGTGACCGGACGGTTGACCGCTTTGCGTTCCATTTCGGTGATCTCCTTCATCGGGAGTTCCGGTTGGTTGCGGTTGGGCGCGGTGGCTTCTTTGTAGCCTTTGATGAACTGGCAGCCGAGCCAGCGGAACACGTAGTCGGTGATGCTGCTGGCGTTGCGGATGTCGGGGTTCTTGGTGAAGCCGCTGGGCTCGAAGCGCTGGAAGGCGAACTTTTTGACGAGGCTCTCGAGCGGGACGCCGTATTGCAGCGAGATCGAGGTGAGGGTCGCCACGGTGTCCATGAGGCCGCCGATGGTGCTGCCTTCCTTGGCCATCTGGATGAAGAGCTCGCCGGGCTGTCCGTTCTCGAAGAGGCCGACGGTGATGTAGCCCTCGTGTCCGGCGATGTCGAACTTGTGGTTGAGCGCAACGCGGGTGTCGGGCAGACGCTGGCGCGGGGGCTGGTTGAGCTTGGAGCGCATGGCGCCAAGTTCGTCCTCGAGTTCGATGATGCGTTCCTCGAGTTCGTTCTTGGTCGAGATTTCGGCCTCGAGTTCGGCGTTGCCGGTGCCGTGCTTTTTCTTGTCGGTGACGACGGGGGCGGAACGTTTGGAGCCGTCGCGGTAGATGGCGATGGCTTTGAGGCCGAGTTTCCAGCCTTCGACGTAGGTGTCGACGATGTCATCGACGGTGGCGTGCTCGGGCAGGTTGACGGTCTTGGAAATCGCGCCGGACAGGAACGGCTGGGCGGCGGCCATCATGCGGATGTGCGCATGGTAGCTGAGGCTGCGCTGTCCGCGCATCGGCTTGAAGGCGCAATCGAAGACGCTGACGTGCTCGGGGCGAAGTCCGCTCTTGATGGTTTGTCCGTCTTCCTCGACGTCCTCGATGGTGTCGTATTTGTCGATGTGGGCGACGATGGCTTCGATGTCGGCGTCGCTGTAGCCGAGCTTCTGCAGGGCGGGGCGGACGGTCTGGTTGACGATTTTGAGCATGCCGCCGCCGGCGAGGAGTTTGTATTTGACCAGGGCGATGTCGGGTTCGATGCCTGTCGTGTCGCAGTCCATGAGGAACCCGATGGTGCCGGTGGGTGCGAGGACGGTGACCTGGGCGTTGCGGTAGCCGTGGTCGTGGCCGAGGCGCAGGGCTTCGTCCCAGACGTGGCGGGCTTCGGCGCGGAGGTATTCGAATTCGCCGGACTTCTCGATTTTCTCCACGGCGTCGCGGTGGAGTTGCATGACCTCGAGCATGGGTTCGACGTTGTCGGGCGCGACGGTCTGCTTCACGCCGCTGGCGCTGGAATCGTGGTAGCCGGGGAAGGGCCCGGTGATGCCGGCGATGCGGGCGCTCTGCTCGTAGGCGTGGCCGGTCATGATCGAGGTGATCGATCCGGCCAGCGCGCGGCCCTCGGGGCTGTCATAGCCGTAGCCGTGGCTCATGATGAGCGCACCGAGGTTGGCGTAGCCGAGGCCGAGGGTGCGGAAGATGTGGCTGTTTTCCGCGATGTATTTGGTCGGGTAGCTGGCGTTGTCGACGACGATTTCCTGCGCGGTGATGTAGATGCGCACGGCGGCTTTGAATTTTTCCACGTCGAACGTGCCGTCCTCGCGCTTGAACTTCATGAGGTTGAGCGAGGCGAGGTTGCAGGCCGTGTTGTCGAGGAAGAGGTATTCCGAGCACGGGTTGGTGGAGTTCTGGCGCGCGGTGCCTTTGCAGGTGTGCCATTTGTGGATGGTGCTCTCGAACTGCATGCCGGGGTCGCCGCAGACGTGCGTGCCTTCGGCGATTTTGCGGAGGAGACCACGGGCGTCCTTCTTTTCGCACGGCTTGCCGTCGGTGACGCGGACGGTGGTCCACTCGCGGCCGGCGATAGCGGCTTTCATGAACTCGTCGGAGACGCGGACGGTCAAGTTTTCGTTCTGATACATGACCGAGCCGTAGGCTTCGCCGTTGAAAGAGCCGTCGTAGCCCTGCTCGATGAGAGCCCAGGCCTTTTTCTCCTCGCGCATTTTGGCTTCGATGAACTCCTCGATGTCGGGGTGCCAATCTTTGAGCGTGTTCATCTTGGCGGCGCGACGGGTTTTGCCGCCGCTTTTCACCACGCTGGCAACCTGGTCATAGACTTTGAGGAAGGAGAGCGGGCCGCTGGGTTTGCCACCGCCGCTGAGTTTTTCGCGGGTCGAGCGGAGGGTGGAGAGGTCGCTTCCGGTGCCGCTACCGTATTTGAAGAGCATGGCTTCGCTCTTGGCGAGGTCGAGGATGCTTTCCATGTTGTCTTCGACGGACTGGATGAAGCACGCGCTGGCTTGCGGGTATTCGTATTGGGTGGGCGCGCGCTCCGCTTCGCCGGTGAGGTGGTTGAAGAACCAGTTGCCTTGGCCCGCGTCCTTGCCGATGCCATATTGCTGATGCAGGCCAACGTTGAACCAGACGGGGCTGTTGAAGGCGCCGTGCTGGTGGAGGCAGAGCCAGGTCAGGTCATGGTAGAAGGCCTCGGCGCTGGCGTCGTCGGCGAAATAACCGTCGGCTTTGCCGAAGTCGGTGATGGTGCGGGTGACGCGGTGAATGAGCTGACGGATGGAAGATTCGCGTCCGCCTTTGTGCGGATCGGTGCCGTTGGAAAGATCGCCGTAAAAGTATTTCGAGACGGCGATCTTGGTGGCCAGCGCGCTCCAGCTGCGCGGAACTTCGACGTTTTCCTGTTTGAAGATGACTTTGCCGGAGTCGTCGTTGATCTCGGCGGTGCGTTTGTCCCACTCGACGTGATCGAAGGGGGTGCCCGGCTGGGTGTGGAAGCGGGGCTCGAATTTGAGGCCCTTAGCTTTGCCGGTGCGTGATTGGCCGGTTACCGGTTTGGTGACACGCGAGGCGGCAGTGCGCGGGGTGGACGACTTGCGGGTTTTGGAGCGGAAGGATGATTTAGTTGCGATCATGGAATCTTGTCTCTTTCGGGGAGGGTTTTGCGCCAACCAGTCAATCCTTGGGGGAGATCACCGGCAGGCCCGACACCACAAGATGTGGGCGAGCCCGCCCATAAAGCCACAACCGGTGGGGGTGGAAAAGAGATTTTTTGTGACAAAGCGCGAATTTTTTTAAGCTTTGATTGGCAGCGGGTTACGCTGAAACGCGCATTTGATTCGGGTGGTGCGGGCGGCACTTATTCACAATCGGAATTCCCGCGAGGCCTTTATTTATCGGACTTCGCAAACGCGGCCGCCCGCGAGGCCAGAAATTGAGCCACTTCGCGCTTGGTGGCGAAATGGACGGGCGATTGTTCGTCCTCGAGGAGACCGAAACCCGGTCCGTAGGCCGCGCCATTGAGGATGGTGGCGTCGGTGCGTTTCTGCGCGAGTTGAGCGCGGGCGATTTCGATGGCGTCTTCGCGGGTGCCTTCGAGTTCGTATTTCCAGCCGACGATCCACGCGCGCGGGAACCAACCGCGGAGGCGCGGGAGGACTTTGGCGGCGCGTTCAAGGACGAGATGGATTTGCGGGAGGTCGCCGGGGATTTTGCGGGTGCCAGCGAGGGATCCGTCGGGTCCGCGCACGTTGGTGATGGCGTAATCGGAGAGTGCGGCGGCGTGGAAGATGGCGCGGATGTCGGGAGCGCGGGTGGTGGAGAGTTTCTCGAGTTGGCGGGTGAGGTCTTGGTTGGTGGTGAATTCGTGGAGCAGAGCGCCGCGCGGCACGGCGGTGTGTGTGGCGCCGCGGGCGCGGAGGAGAAGGGGTTCGAAACCGTGGGCGGCGAGGGCTTCGGCGAGAAGGGCGCCGATTTCGCCGGTGGCGAAGTTGGTGATGTGACGCACTTCGTCGATCGGCGCGGAGGCGGGTCCGGTGGTGATGACGGCGAGCATGTGGGGGGAAGATGCCTGTTGCGATCTCCTGACACAAGGTCAGGGGCGTCGCCCAGAGAGGCGGAGGTGCACGATCAGGCGATGATTTCGCTCACCGCGGCGAACATGTCGCGGGCGGCGACATAGCCGAAGTGGCCTTGGGGGCTGGTGATGATTTGCGCTCCGTTCCAGGCGTCGGCGAGGGCGCGGACGCGGTCTGGCGGGGCGATGCGGTCGTAGGCTCCGATGGCGAGTATGATTCTTTCGGACGGAACGGCCGGACGGGCATGCAAGGGCGAGCTCAAGTGGGCGTGGCGCTGTGTCATATTTCCGTCGATGCCGTTGCGGTGGAGGAGGCGGCGCATGGTCGCGCCGGCGGGGCTGTGCCAGATGGCGTGTTCGACGTCAGCGATCGGTTGGAGGAGGGCGATGAACGAGATGTCTTCTTCGAGTGAGGCGAGGAGCGCACCGGTCCACGCGCCGTAACTGGTGCCGTAAATTCCGAATTCGCGGCAACCTTTGGCGCGGAGCCATTGCATGAGTTGGCGGAGTTCGCTCACGCCTTGGCGGAGTCCTTCGCCGTTGCGGATGAGGTCGGCGGTGACGGCGAGTTCGCCATTTAGGTAGCCGCGCGGACGGCGGGCGTAGTGGAAGGGGAGATGGAGGAAAGCCGCGTTCCAGCCGAGGGCGTTGAATCGGGCGGCGAGGCGACGGTAGCCGAGGTCGTTGACCGACATGAGG
>Ga0172372_10009577_pt1 | contig 12575 bp, 11 predicted proteins | sample LakKiv5m_2_FD_114544 | JGI IMG/M metagenome (GOLD analysis project Ga0172372, IMG submission 114544) | Freshwater microbial communities from Kabuno Bay, South-Kivu, Congo - kab_092012_9.5m | ecosystem: Environmental > Aquatic > Freshwater > Lake | place: Democratic Republic of the Congo...
AACGCCTCGTCCAGCTCCTCACCGGCCACCCCCGCTTCCGTGTGGCCGAGCTCTGCGCGTCGGACCGCTCGGCCGGTCGCCGCTACGACGAGGCGGCCCCGTGGCGCCTGCCCGGCCCGGCGCCCGAGGACCTCCCCGCGGTGGAGGTGCTCGTGCCGGACCAGGGGGGCGGCGACGCCCAGGGGGGGCCGTGGTTGTTCGTGTCGGTGGCTCCCGGCGCGTTCGGCGACCCCTGGTGGCGGCTCGTCTACGACCGCGCCGGGCGCGTGGTCTGGGCCAACCTGTCCGCCCCCGGCCGCGCCTCGCTGCACCCCCGGGTCGCGCTCGACGGGGCCTCCCTCTACCTGGACCAGAACAGCTTCTGGTCGCTGTTCGACGCGGGCGCCGCCTCCACCGTGGAGCAGACGCTCCTGGACGGCACGGTGGTCCACACCTTCGCACCCCCCGGCCTGCACCACCCCTTCACCGACCTCCCCGACGGCGGGCTCGCCTACGGCGCGGTGGACGGCATCTACTCGGACGAGGTGTTGACCCGGGTGGACCGCGACGGGACGACGACCACGTTGTGGGATTGCCAGGACCTGCTCGGCGAGCTGGGCGTACACGACCGCTGTGGCTCGAACGCGCTCACCCACGACGCGGCCCGGGGCACCTTCCTCTACTCCTTCTACTCCTTCGAGGCGGTCGTGGAGATCGACTGCGCCAGCGGCGCCACCCGTCGCTGGTTCGGCCACCTCCCCGGGAGCCCCGCCTTCGTCCCGGCGGAGAGCGCCTTCTGGTGGCAGCACGGCGCCACCTGGACACCCCAGGGCACGCTGCTGCTCTCCAGCGATCGCACCGAGGGGGGCGAGGAGACGGTGGTCCGCGAGTACCGCGTCGACGCCGACGCGCTCACCGAGGTGTGGAGGTTCGGCGAGGGGGAGGGGCTGTACGGCGGGCAGATGGGGGAGGCCGTCCGGCTCCCCAACGGGAACACCTGGCACAACTACGGCCAGCTCCCCCGGCTCCGCGAGGTCACCCCCGAGGGGGAGGTGGTCTGGGACCTCGCCTGGGACGCGACCGCGGTGGGCCGCACCATGCCCATCGTGGACCTCTACGCGATGGCGGGCGAACGGCGGTGAGCGTCAGGGGGGGAGGACCACGGACGTGTCGACGACCGCGGGGACCGGGCGGCGCGATCCGTCCGGGGTGAGGACGAAGGAGCCGGCCAGCACGCCGTCCACCTCCCGGGGCTCGGCCAGCCATACGACCTGGAAGCCGCGCTCGCCGGCGACGACGCGGCTGCCGGGCGGGACCTCGATCCCGCCCACCGTCTCGGGGACGGCGGTGGTCCAGGCGGCGAGGCGGCGGTCGGAGAGCTCGGCGCGGAAGGACCCGGCGCCGAGGGGGTGACCGTCGAACGTGGCGGGGGCGGTGAGCACGCCCATCACCACCCGGCCGTCGGGGGCCAGGCCCACGTGGGCGCCGGCGGCGAGCGCGAGCCCGTCGACCTCGCGCGGGAGGGCGAGGATGAAGTCGGCCAGCGAACCGTCGGGGTGCAGGCCGACGCGGGTGCCCCCGGCGACGGGCCAGCCGTCCAGCGTCCAGCTCCCGGCGCCCACGCTGAAGGCGCGGAGCCGGCCCTCGATCCACCTCGGGTCGTGGATGGGCACGCCGCGCCAGGGGCGCGGGGACGGGACCTCCACCTCGAGCCGCTCGGTGTCGCGGAGGAGGCGGACCACCCGGAAGGTGTCCCCCGCTTCGAGGGGCGCCCCCCGGATCGTCGCGGGCCCGGCCAGCGTCCCAAGGAGGACGTCCGGGGCGCCGTCGTCGCAGCCGAACACCAGCACGCCGGGGGCGTAGGGGACGTCGCCCACCACCGTCTCGGCCTGGAGCTCGACCCGGACGACGCCGGCCCCGTCGGGGTGGACACGCAGCGGCGCCTCGGGACGCCCGAGCAGGGTGACCCCGCAGGTGCGGGTCTTGCCGCGCACCACCACCTCGCCGTCCTCCACCCGGGTGCCCGCCGGCCAGCGCAGGCCGGCCCACCGGGTCGGGAGGAGGAAGACCCGCGTGCGGGGCGGCTCGGGCGCCTGCGACTCGGCGCGGGCCGGGCCGGGGGCGAGGAGCAGCAGCGCGGCCCACAGGGCGCCCCGTGGGCGGGATCGAGGTGGGGCGGGCGCGCGGAACATCGGGGTGCAAGGAGGATAGCCGAGCCGCGGCCGGGTCCGCCCGGGGCGGCGCGGGCGAGGGCCCGGGAGCGTCGCCCGCGTGGGGTCAGCCCCGGGTGGTCACGATGGACGTGTCGCACTGCCCGCCGGTGTCGATGAGCCGCACCTCGAGTGTGTAGCCGCCGGCCTTCCCGCTCAGGATGAGGAGCACGGGATCCACGCTGGTGGTGGGGGTGACCCCGGCGGCCCGGAAGCTCTGTTCGAAGGCGGCCGCGCAGGTCGCGGCGGTGCCGTCGGTGAGCCCCTCCACGTTCCACTCGGCGCCGGGCTTCAGCTCCCAGACGTTGTCGAGGTGGAAGGCCTTGGGCAGCGTGAGCGGGAACCCCGGGGGGAGCGTGGTCGAGCTGGGGGGCATGCCCGGCGGCGGGCCGACCGGCGAGGCCGGGGCGGGAGCGGCGACCGGGGCCGGCGGGGGGGCCGGGGTGGGGGCGGCGGAGGGCGCCGGGGAGGGGGCGCAGGCGAGGAGCAGGGCGAGCATGGAGCCTCCGGTCCAGGTGGACACCACCTCGGAACGCGGGGAGGTTAGCAGGCCGGAGGCCCGGCAGGCGAGGAGCACGCGATGGGTTCGACCGGTTGGACGTGGCGCACGGTGGGGCTCGCGCTGGGGCTGGCGGCGCCCGCGTGGGCGGCGGATCCGGCCGCGCCGGCGGTCCCGGCGGTCCCGGCGCCCGCGGTGGTCCCGGCGGTCCCGGCGCCCCCGACCGGCTGCTACCCCGCCACCTTCAGCCTGCCCTGCGGGGCGAGCGGCTGGACCGTCGCTCTCCCCGACGGCCCGGTCACCGTGCTGGCGCGGGGCCCGGGCGCCCCCCAGCGCGGCCTCGACGAGGACGTGCTCCTCGCCCCCGGGAACCGCTGGCTGCTGTGCGGCGCTGTCGTCGAGACGGTGGACGACGCCGCGTGCGGGCCCATGCCGGTCTTCGAGGCCACCGCGTTCCGCCTCGACGGGCCCGTCCAGCGCCTCGCTTGCACCGGCCTCCTCTCCGACTGCGCCGGCGAGGACGGGGTCGTCCCCACCCGCCCCGGGCCCGCCCGCCTGGTCCGGTCCGACCTGGAGGACTGCCCCGGCTGCCGCCTCCGCTGCGCCGGGGACGACTGCACGATCGACGTGCCGCAGCCGTAGCCAGCAGGGGCTCACCCCCCCTTCAAGACCTCGTAGGCCCTGTTGATACGCGCGGTCCGGCGGGTGGCGCCCGCCTCGTCCCCCGGGTGGCGGTCCGGGTGGTTCACCGCGACCAGCCGCCGCCAGGCGGCGCGGACCGTCTCCGCGTCGGCGTCCACCGCGACCCCGAGCACGGCGGCGGCGGCGACGCGGCTGGGCTCGGCGGGGTCGGCGTCCACCTCGGCCCAGAGCGCCTCCAGCCCGTCGACACCGAGCGCGTCGGCGAGCTCCGCGATCCACGCCTCCTGCGCCTCCCCGGGCCACGCGGCCCGCGCGCCGTGCATGACCCAGCGCACCACGTCCGCCGCGGCGTCGCCCTCCACGTGGCGGGCGAGCCGCGCGGCCACCTTCTCGGGCGAGAGCCGGGGCAGGGCCGCGTCCCGGAGCTCGTGCATCCAGGCGCGGAGCCAGGCGCGGCCGTCCTCGTCGAGGGGGTAGGCCTCCTCGAAGCGGGCGCGGACGAAGCGCACGTCGTCGCGGGTGAGCGCCCGGTCGCCCGCGCGGGCGCAGGCCAGGAGCGCCATCACCACGCGCGCGGGGCCGCTCCCCCCCAGGCGGCGCACCGGCGTGGGCACCGCCACCACGCTCCGCCGCGTGAGCGTCGCCCGGCCGGCCTGGAGCCGCACCTCGACCAGGACCTGCTCGGCCGCGGCCTCCACGTGACGGTAGGGCACGAACACCTCGGGGAGCGCGCAGCGCTCCGGGTCCGCCTCCACCTCGACGTCCGCCTTCCACGAGCGCCCGCCCAGGCGCACCCGCACCGCCACCAGCTCGCCTTCGAGCCCGCGCGCCTCCCACTCGGGGGTGAGCAGCATCCCGGGGCCGTCGGGGCGGAAGACGTGGTGCTGGCAGCCGAGCCGATCGAGCAAGAGCGGGCCGTCCTCGTCCGGCGCGGGGGCCTCGCCGTCCGCCACCCAGTGGCCCAGCGCCGCTCTGGCGTAGGGGAGGTCGCGGGGCCGCGGGCGGAGCTGTGCTCGGCGGACGGGATCGGGCGTGGAGTCGGCCCGAGGTGCTCGTACTGCTGCTCGAGCGCGGCGCGGTCCTCCACCTTGGCGTGGCGGATGTCCTGCTGGATGCGCTCGAGATCGGCGACCAGCTCGTCCTCGGACGCCCAGACGCGGCCCGGGGTGCGGTCGAGCCGCTGGCGCACGTCGACCAGGAGCCCCAGCTCTTCCTCGACGACCGGGTGGATCGTGGACATCCCATTCCCCTATCTGCATTCGCGGGGGGGCGGTTCCCGACGTGTGGGTTTTCACAGGGGGTGGTGGCTTTCGCACACCCGCCCCCCGGGGGAGGCGCGACAGTTCGCCGCGCCGACGGCGTCGCCGACACCGCTATTCAGGACACGACCCCTGGCCCGATTCTTGTATTCAAGGCCACCGCTCCATGGAGGTTTCTGTGTCCACCCGTGCCCCACTCATGCTCCTAGCGCTGCTTGCCGCCTGCGACGGCGGCAAGGACGACAGCGGCGGGGCCGGCGACACCAGTCCCACCGGCGCCACCTGGGTGGAGGCCTTCGACACCTCCGCCACCGGCGCCCTCTCCGGCGTCTGGGGCACCGGCCCGGACGACGTCTGGATCGTCGGCGGCACCTCCGAGCAGGGCGAGATCTACCACTACGATGGCACGAGCTGGTCGCCGGCCGTGGTCCCCGAAGGGGTCGGCCTCCTGGTGTGGGCCTACGGGTTCGGCCCGGACGACGTGTATGCGGTGGGCGTTCGCGGGGCGGTGGTCCACTGGGACGGCACCGCGTGGACGCAGGTGGACGCCGGCACCACCCGCGACCTCTGGGGGGTGTGGGGCGCCGCCCCCGACGACCTGTGGATCGTCGGCGGCGAGGTCAGCGGCACCTGGCCGATCACCCTCCACTGGGACGGGTCGGCGTTCACCGAGGTGACGCTCTCGACCGACCAGAACCTCCACGGCGGCGTGGCCCTGTTCAAGGTCTGGGGCATCGACGGCCGCACCTGGGCGGTCGGCGACCTGGGCCTGATCGTCGAGTGGGACGGCAGCCAGTGGGTGGAGCAGTTCGGCGGCCAGTGGGCCAACGACGACTTCGTCTCCTTGTGGGGCACCTCCGCCGACCACGTGGTGGCGGTGGGCGGTCGCAACAACGGTCGCATCGCGCGTTTCGACGGAACGACGTGGAACACCGAGATGCCGGGGGGCATGGTGGGCCTGAACGCGGTCTACATGGGCGCCCCGGACGAGGCGGTCATCGGCGGCATCTACGGCTTCACCGCCACCTACGACCCCGTCACCGGCGAGTACGTCGAGGACACGATCGTCACCCAGTACGACATCCACGCCATCTGGGGCGACGGCGACGGCACCTACTACGGCGTCGGCGGCACCTTCACCGACCCCTACCACGGCGTCGCGCTCGAGCGCGAGCCCACCAACTGAAGCGGAGGGACTCCATGCACACCCGTGCGTTGACCACGTCGTTGCTCCTCCTCGTCGCCTGCAACGGCGAGAAGGACGACTCCGCCACCCCGTTCTCGAACGACCACGGCCCCATCGCCGAAGGCATCTCGGGGATGCTCGGCGACCCCATGCCCACCGCGACCGAGGAGCAGCTCGCGACCTTCGCCCGCGGCCACGAGGTGGCGCTCAGGCGCTTCGACCGGGTGGACGGCCTGGGCCCCGGCTTCAACGTGAGCTTCTGCGTCTCCTGCCACGAGAAGCCGGTCGTCGGCGGCTCGGCCGGCCTCTACCGCAACTTCTTCCTCCACGGCCGGGAGCTGGAGGACGGCACCTTCTTCTTCGGGAACTCCGCGGGCAACTCCTCCGGCGTGGTCCGCATGAACTACTACGGCACCTCCTACGACCCGCGACCGGCGATCCCCGACACCGACAACGTCTTCACCCAGCGCAACCCCATCCCCTTCTTCGGCGTGGGCCTCATCGCCGAGTTGCCGGACGAGGAGATCCTGGAGTGGGAGGACCCGGACGACGCCGACGGCGACGGCATCTCCGGGCGGGCGAACTACGACCGCGGCTTCGTCGGCCGCTTCGGGATGAAGTCGCAGACGGTGTCGATCGAGGGCTTCATCCGCGGCCCGCTCAACAACCATGCGGGCATCACCACCGACCCGCTCACCGACGAGCAGCGGGCGAACCTGCCGGTGGACTCGAGCCAGGGCTCCGCCGCCTCGCTGGACCGCTTCCTCCCCGGCCTGCGCCCCGACTGGAGCCCGTTCCAGGACCTGCACGGCCTCGCCCAGGCCGCCGCGCCCGACGGACCGCTCACCGACTCCGACGAGGTCGCCGATCCGGAGCTGTCCACCGACGATCTGTTCGACCTGGTGAGCTTCTCCATGCTGCTCGCCGCGCCGGAGTTCGAGCCCCTGAACGAGACCACCACCCTCGGGCGGGACACCTTCAACGCCGCCGGCTGCGACGACTGCCACCGCCCTCGGCTCGACGGCCCGCGCGGACCCATTCCGGCGTACTCCGACTTCCTCCTCCACGACATGGGGGAGGACCTCACCGACGGCATCGTCATGGGGTACGCCTCGAAGACCGAGTTCCGCACCATGCCGCTCTGGGGCCTCGCGGCCGAGGGACCCTACCTGCATGACGGTCGGGCCGGCACCCTCGACGAGGCGATCCTGTGGCATGGGGCCGAGGCCGAGGCGGCGCGCGACTACTATGCGGGGCTTCCCCAGGAGCAGAAGGACGCGCTGGTGGAGTTCCTGCTCTCCCTGGGCGGCCGCGCCCAGGCCACCGGCGGCCTGCTGCTCCCCGATCAACCGGTCCCCGACCCCGAGGAGTACGGCGGACCCTACCGGGAGCTCGACGCCACCGAGATGGAGGCCTTCGTCGCCGGCCGCGAGGTGTTCGACCACGAGTTCACCCTGACGGCTGGGGTCGGAAACCCGCGTTACAACGGGGACTCCTGCCGTGCCTGCCACTTCGATCCGGTCATCGGTGGCTCGGGCCCCCGCGACCTGAACGTGATGCGCCACGCCATCCTCAACGAGGCGGGCGAGTACGTCGTGCCCTACATCGGAACGGTGCTGCACCGCGAGATCGCGCTCCAGGGCGTCGCCATCGAGCCCCAGGCGGAGGTCAACGTCTACGAGTCGCGGAACACCCCGCACCTCTTCGGGCTCGGGCTCATCGAGGCCATCCCCGACGCCACCATCCTCGCCGCCGAGGACCCCTACGACCTCGACGGGGATGGCATCTCGGGCAAGGCCTCCTGGGTCGATGGCGGCCGGCTCGGACGCTTCGGCTGGAAGGCCCAGGTTCCGACCATCGAGGAGTTCGTGCGCGACGCCGTCGCCACCGAGCTGGGAATGACCATGCCGCTCGTCGATGGCCTGACCTTCGGACGCATCCACGACAACGACGAGGTGGCCGATCCCGAGTACGACATGGGCGACGCCGCGCTGCTCGAGGGCTACCTCCGGCTGCTCGCCGGGCCGCCGCGCCAGCCCTCGGTCGACGCCGCCGCCGAAGCCCAGGGCGAGGCGCTCTTCGAGTCGCTGGGCTGCGCCCGCTGCCACACCCCGACGATCGAGGGCGACCTCGGGCCGGTGCCCCTCTACTCCGACCTGCTCCTGCACGACATCCTCCCCGACGGCTCCGAAGGCATCGAGGATGCGAGCGCGACGGTCACCGAGTTCCGCACCGCGCCCCTGTGGGGCCTCTCGGAGACCGCCCCGTACTTCCACACCGGAGAGGCTGACACCATCTCCGACGCCATCGAGCTGCACGACGGCGAAGCGGCCGCCATCCGCGACGCCTGGCGGGTGCTCACCCCCGAGGAGCAGGCGGCGCTCCTCGCCTTCCTGGAGACGCTGTAGGCCATGCGCACCGCCCTTCTGTGGACCCTGCTGCTCGCGGCGTGTGACGGGAAGGAGGACGACTCCGCCCCCGACACCGACACCGACACCGACACCGACGACACCAGCACCCCCTCGAGCGACGAGGTCACCGACCCCCTCTCCATGCCGGCCGAGCCGGCCTGGTCGGTCGACGACTTCAACCCCGCCGCGGAGTGCGCCACCTGCCACCCCACCCACTACGAGCAATGGTCGATCTCCAACCACGCCTACTCGATGGTGGACCCGCTGTTCCAGGCCCTCGTCGGGGTGCGGCAGGCGGACTTCGACGGCGCGTCGGACCGCTTCTGCCTCCAGTGCCACACGTCCATCGGCACCCGCGGCGGGGAGATCGTCCCCGGATTCTCGTTCGACGAGCTGTCCCCCATCGTGATGGAGGGCATCACCTGCGAGTCCTGCCACAAGGTGACGGGCATCGCGCGCGACTACAACAGCGGGCACGAGATCGATCCCGCCGCCCCGGTCCAGGGGCCGATCGCCGACCCGGTGGACAACAGCTACCACGCGTCGGCGGCGTCGACGGTGCACGACAGCTCCGAGTTCTGCGGCGCCTGCCACGACGTCATCGAGGTGTCGGGGCTTGACCTCGAGCGGCCCTACCGGGAGTGGTTGGAGTCGCCGGCGGCCGATGAAGGTCGCAACTGCCAGAGCTGCCACATGCCCACCACCACCGGGCCGGCCGCCGAGGGCGGTCCCGACCGGGAGGTGCACGACCACCGCTTCGTGGGCGTGGACACCCCGGCCATCCCCGGCTTCCTCCCCGAAGACGAGGTGGCGGCGCACGCCGCGCGCGTCGAGGCCCTGCTCACCGACATCGCCGCGGTGGACCTCCAGGTGGCGTCGATGGTGCCCCAGGGCGAGGAGCTCGACCTGGTGGTGACCGTGTCCAACCTCATCGACGGCCACAATCTCCCCACCGGGTCGACGTTCATCCGCGAGCTGTGGCTCGAGGTGGTCGCCACCGACACCGACGGCAACGTGGTCTTCGAGACCGGCACCCTCGACGCCAACGGCGACCTCCGCCACTACTGGAGCGAGCTGGAGCCGTACAGCGACTACGACCTCGTCACCTTCGGATCGGGGCTCATCGACCAGGACGGGGAGCCCACGCTGTTCCCCTGGCGCGCCACCGAGCACTGGTCGGCGGCGATCCCCCCGATGTACGACCGCACGGTCACGTACTTCATCCCCACCGCCGAGGCGGCGCCCGGCCCCCTGGACGTGCAGGTGCGCCTGCGCTTCCGCCCGATGGCCCCGCACCTCTTGCGGCTGGTGGGCATGGACCCGGAGGCGATCGTGACCTACGACCTCGCCGAGGCCACCGCCGAGGTGGAGGTGCAGTGATGGTCGGGGGTCTGCTGTTCCTGGGGTGCGCGGACCCGCTGCCGCCGCTCCCGGTCCTGGCGGACCCCGCGGCGTCCGCGGCCTGGTTGGGTCGGGCGCCCGATGGCGACGCGCTGGTCCTCGAGCTGCGCTACGGCGACGGCGTGCCCGAGGGGTCCATCCGCCGCGTGGCCCAGGGGTTCGGCCGCTTCGCCCGGGACGAGGGGCTGGCGCTCGCCCTGGACGGTCCGCCGCGCCCGGTCCCGGTCGGGGACCCACTGGCCGGTGAGGACCTCGACCCCCTTCGCGCCTTCCTCCTCGCCCAGGCCCTCCCGCCCCGGGACGCGGTGATGGTGGTGGTGACCCCCGCGCTCGCGGGCGCGCGAACTCCCGCGGCGCGCACGCTGGGCACGCTCTACGGGCTCGCGCTCGGACCGGAGGCGGCTGAGGCCGAGGTGGTGCTCGACCGCCTGGACCTTCCCGAGGACTTCACTCCGGTGGTGTTCGTCTCGGCCGAGGGGCTCCGGTCCCTGCCTCCCGAGCAGGGGGAGGCCATCGCGGTCCACGAGCTGGGCCACGTCTTCGGCCTCCCCCACGTCCCCGACCCCCAGAACCGCATGTCCCCGGCCCCCGGGCCGGACCGCCTCACCCTCACCCCTGAACAGCGATCGGTCTTCGCCGCGCACATCCCTCCGGAGTCCCCATGAGGCAGCTCGTTCCCTGGCTGTCCCTCGCCCCCCTCGTCCTGGCCGGCTGCGAGCCGGAGCCCCTGACCCCGTGCGAGGAGGCCGCGCTGGAAGGCGCGCTCTGCCACGTCGGGACCGGGGCCACCGCCTGGGAGGAGGTCGCGGACGGCGACGTCGTCGAGTTCGTCCGCGGGCCCCAGGGGGGCCTGCACGTCTACGGCAGCCTGCAGGTGGGCGGCATCCTCCAGGGCCAGACCGACGAGATCAGCGACCCGGACAACCCCTCGGTCACCTACGAGGTGGTGGACGCCGGCACCGTCATCGGCGGCTACCAGGGGCTCCCGCGACACTTCGTCGAGCAGGACGACGGGACGATGATCTTCGTCGGCGACCTGCTGGTGCTCTACACCCAGGACCCGGAGGAGGTGGAGGGCAAGACGGTGGAGATGCGGGCGGAGGTGGTCGACAAGTGCGGCCGGTCCGTCACCGACGCCCACACCGTCACCCTGACCCTGGGAGGTGAAGGATGATCGCCGGTTTGCTTCTGCTCGTCGCCTGCGAGGATCCCTCCGGCGAGGAGACGGGGGAGACCGGGAGCGCTCCCGCCTCCGTCTTCGACCAGGTGCAGTACGACGTGTTCCTGACGAGCTGCGCGGGGGCCGGCTGCCACGACAGCACCACCCGCGCCGGGGATCTCGACCTCACCGAGGACACCGCCTACGAGGCGCTCCGCGAGAAGCCCTGCTTCAACGAGGAGGCGGCGGCCGCGGGGCTCTTGCGCGTCACGCCTGGGGACCCCGACGCCTCGCTGCTCTACCTGAAGCTGGTGGAGCCGGTGCGCTACGGCGAGGTGATGCCTCCCTGGGGCCCCCCCGACGAGGACACCGTGGCGCTGGTGCGGCGCTGGATCGCCGAAGGCGCGGACCCCTGACCTCTACAGGCGCTCGCCGAGCCCGATGGCGTCGGCGAGGGCGTTCACCGCCTCCACCCGCTCGGCGATGGCCCGCTGGCCCAGCTGGCGGCTGCGCCCGGCGTCCGCCCAGTGGGTGAGGGTGTAGCCGGGCTCCTTGCGGTTGCGCTTGAGCACCCAGATCGAGCCGTCGGGCATGTCGCCGACGACGAGGCCGAGCGGGCCGTCGACGGCGCGGGTGACGTCCTGCAGCGTGTGGGGGAAGAAGGGGCGCGGCATGGGCCGGGACTCTACAACTCCCGGCGCCCCTCGAGCGCGCGGGCGATGGAGACCCGGTCGGCGAACTCGATCTCGGTGCCCACCGATACGCCGTGGGCGAGCACCGCGTGGCTTCGGTGCGACGCATGCGACCACGAGCGGCTCGTGTTGTTCTCGTGCAAGACGCGGGGGTTCTGCCCGTCGTGTGCGGGGCGCCGGATGGCCGAGAAGGCGGCGCACTGGGTGGACCGGGTGATCCCGCACGTGGCCACCCGGCAGTTCGTGCTGACGGTGCCGTGGAAGCGGCGGTGGCTGCTCGCCCGACGCCCCATGCTCGCAGGCGGGGTGCTCCGCGTGGCGCTTCGCTGCATCGAGCGGTTCTACCGCGCCGCGACCGGGCGGCGCGACGGGCGGTGTGGCGCGGTGACGGTGATCCAGCGCTTCGGCTCGGCGTTGAATCTGAACCTCCACTTCCACATCGTCCACCTCGACGGCGTGTACGCCCGCGGGCGCACCGGGGCCCTGCGCTTCCTCCAGGCGACGCCGTCGACGTCCGACATCGAGGCCCTGGTGGTGGAGATCTGCGACGGGTGTGAGCGGTGGCTGGCGGACCAGGGCTTCGCCGGGGAGGCGGAGGACCCGGACGTAGACGACGGGGAGGACGTCCAGGCGCGGCTTCAGCAGCTGTCGTTGCTCGGCGGGGTGGCGGTGGGCGAGCGGGCGGGGAAGCCGGTCCGGCGGGTACAGCGGCTCGGGGGTCGGGAGGTTCCGCTCGGGCCGCGGTGTGCGGGGTACGAGGGGTACAACCTGCACGCGAACGTGTCGTTCATCGCGTCGGATCGGCGGGGGCTGGAGCACCTGTGCCGCTACGTGCTCCGGCCTCCGGTGGCGGTGGGAAAGGTGGAGCGCTTGGCGGACGGGACGGTGCGCGTGGGGATGAAGCGGAGGTGGTCGGACGGCACCTCCGCCATCGACCTGTCCCCGATGGAGCTCGTGGAGAAGCTGGCGGCGATCGTGCCGCCTCCGCGGGCGCACACCATCGTGTACGCGGGGGTGCTCGCCGGGAACGCCGCGTGGCGGTCCGAGGTTGTCCCGAAGGTGGCGACCTCGGAGGAGGCGACCCGGGCGGCGCGGCCGGCGCGGAAGCTCACGCGGCGGCCGTCGGTGGGGAGCGAC
>Ga0172372_10009580_pt1 | contig 12574 bp, 10 predicted proteins | sample LakKiv5m_2_FD_114544 | JGI IMG/M metagenome (GOLD analysis project Ga0172372, IMG submission 114544) | Freshwater microbial communities from Kabuno Bay, South-Kivu, Congo - kab_092012_9.5m | ecosystem: Environmental > Aquatic > Freshwater > Lake | place: Democratic Republic of the Congo...
CGACACCAAGTTCAGCGCCAGCTTCGATACCGTCTGGGAGTCAGAGGCCGCTCGGGTCATCCAGATCCCGCACAGGGCGCCCGACGCCAACGCCTTCGCGGAATCGTTCATCGCGACCATCAAGCGCGAATGTCTGGACTTCTTCCTCAGCTTCAGCCGCGCGCAGCTCGACTACATCCTGCGGACCTGGGTGCGCCATTACAATACCGAGCGCCCGCATCGTGGGCGGGACATAGGCAACAACGTGCTTCAGGTCGATTTCCGGCCCGCCCGCGACGGCCCGATCCGCCGCCGGCGCCAGCTTGGCGGCATCATCACATCCTACTCCCGCGACGCGGCATGAGTTCTATGCCCGGTGTCCCGAAGGAGAGGCGCGCCGACTTGATCTTGCCGGGTTTCATGATTACCTATACAGTCATGTGAAATCAGCGAGTTAGACAGTTCCTACATTTTGGCGCCCCCCTCAGGGAAGGCGAAAAACGCTAGCGGCGAACCCGGACCGAGACGGGTGGAACCCCGTGGTGCCGCTGTCTTCAGAAGCGTTACGGGACGGTTTCGAGCATGGAACGCTAGATGTCCGATTGGCACCCTCCGCATGTTTCGTTACCGTCACTGCATCGACGGCACCCACCCTTCCGAGGCCCTCGGTATCGAAATGAGGATAGGGAATGGTACTGTGCACTCGGTTGGGCACGCGGGCTACGATCTCTTCGATACCCTTAGAGGGGTCGACGACCAGCAGCTTGGCATTGGTCTTGCCGATGTCGATGACCGCGATACCGGCCATGCCTTCCTCGCTGAAACGTCCTGGCGCGCGTTCACTGTCGTTCTGTGCGCGGTCCTCCGTGTCAAGCAACAGCCGGGCCCGGGAGGCACAGGGCGCGCGGGTGCCCGATACGTTCAGCATAGGGTTTTCCTTCGCCCTGCCTCGGCGCAAGATGCCGCCATGAGCAAGACAGACACCCCCTTTCGCCTTCCGCGCGACCGCCTAGTCCGGGCAATCACGGCCGATCGCGCGCCGGTGGTCGTCGTGGAAGGCGCGGCGGGAACCGGCAAGACTTGGCTGCTACACGATCTCGCCGCCGCAGGAGAGACGAGGCCCATGCTCGACCTAGCGCCAGGTGCTATCGCGCAGCTTCCCAAGGGTCCAGTGATCGTCGCGCTGAGGCCCGGCACGCAGGTGGACGGCCTCGCACGCGCCGAAGTCTACGGCAGGGTCAGCCGACATGACGATCTGCTCTTTGCCCCGTCCGAGCTGCCCCCCGGCCTGTTTGAGCGAACAGGCGGCTGGGCCTGCCTCATCCCGGCGGCACGGACGGGTGCCGCAAGCGCGGCAGCGATCGAGGAATTCTTGCGTTCCGAACTGCTCGCGCAGATCCCGTCGGCCGTACTCGTTGCGATGGATGCATGGCTTGCCGATCCGACCCGCCGCCCGCTGGCTGCGGTTCAGGCCCTTCCCTTTGTCGGAGGGCCGGAGGTTTCCGACCACTTGCCCGCGCCCTTTGCCGTCGTTCAAGTGCCTCTGCAGAGGGCTCTGCGCGCGACGTTGGCGCAACGAGCCGAGCAGGCAGAGGAAGCGTCGGTGATTGCCGGAGCGCAGGTGCAGGCTGGGCAGGGGCCGAAAGGCGTTGCGCTCTATCAGTCCATCGGCGCATGGGATGCCGCGCTCGCCGCTGTCCGCGAAGGTGGTGGGCCCTTCTTCGTGCACCGTTTCGGCCCTGAGGCCTTCGACACCATGCTCGCGGGCTTCCCCCCGCGGTTGTTGGCTGAAGAGCCGGTGCTGGTGCTTGCCCGCGCCATTCAGGCCATCAAGCGCGGTGAGGTGCAACTTATGCGCCGGATCCTCACTGACCGTTGGGGACCCGAAATGGCGGATGCTGCGGCGGTGATGGCCGCGCAGGCGCGCTATCCGCTCGAAGTACGGTTCATCCGCCTCCTGACCCGGACATGGGAGGATTTCGACCTTGAAGACACCTATCTCGATCAAGCGTGGTCGCTTCTGACCCTCATCCCGGCTGAGGATGACCTGCGCCGGGGCAGCTTCTACAACGCAATCCTCGAGTTCTACATCCGGGCCCGACGCTTTGCCGAAGCCGAGCATGTCGCGCAGCGCGCGTCGGACCATTATGCGCGGGTGAACTATCCGATCCTGTCGTTCTATATCGATTTGCATCGGGCGATCATCCGTCTCTTTCTCGGGCACGCCCGCTCTGCGGCCCGCCATGCCGCCGCAGCCCGTGTGCATCTCGCAGCCACGCCCTATGACAGCCCCGGCGACTCCCGTCTGCTCTCGCTAGTCGAGGCCTGCATCGCCTACGAGACGGGGCATCCCGACCCGCTGACACGGTTTCTGGCCCTTGATGCCGATGCGCTTGCGCAAGGGGAAATATGGCCCACGATCGTTGAGCTCGTCCTGACCTATGGCGCACAGGCCCTGTCCGAGCACTGGTCATCGCTTGCGGCGCGGGCCTTTCTGGACCGGTGGCGCGTGACCGAGGCACGCTCGAGCCAGTTTCACATGCTGATCGACATCCGCGAGGTCGCGGTGATCCAGTCTGCCGGCCGCTGGGCCGAGGCCGCAGCCAAGGCGGCGGCTCTGCCGGGCAGGGTCACGCAGGGATTTGTCCTCTCGGGCGCGGTCGCGACCCTGACCGATCGCGACGAGGTCGCACTGGCGCTCGTCTGGTTGCGGCAACTGGCGCAGGTCGCGCCGACCGTTCCCGGCATCGAGCAGGGGCTGCGCAAGATCCTCGACAACCCGCATCTGACTGCGCGGCAGCGGGTGGGGGCAGAAATCTGGCTGGCGCATGTGCTGCGCCGGACCCGGCGCCTCGTGGAGGCCGAGGCCCAGTTGCGCTCCACCCTGGGCGCGGTGGCCGAGGAGGGGGCGCTTGCACATCTGAGCGAAGAGCGGGTCTTTCTGACCGAGTTGCTCGCGCTCGGCCGGCTTCGTGCCACACTCGAGCGCGAGGCGCCGGTGCGGCGGCTGATCCGGACGCTGACCGAGGGCGGCCCAGGCCGCACCGCCGCAGCGCAAGCAGCGGGCCTGACCCGGCAGGAGGCGCGCGTGCTGCACGCGATCAGCGAGGGGGCTGCGAACAAGGCGGCGGCGAACCTGCTCGGATTGTCTGAGCGGACGGTAAAATTCCATCTGGCCAACCTCTATCGCAAGCTGGGTGTGGGGACGCGCGCCGAGGCGGTCAAGGCGGCCGCGGCGCTGAAGCTTGTGGGCTGACCGCGCGCGAATGGCACCGTCACGGCTACAGATCGGACCGAATTCGTGCATCCCGGATAAAAACCTGTCCTTCTGAGTGGAATACCTGTCCTTCTGCCGGATTGATCGGGGGCGGCGGGGAATGAAGGATGCTCCCAGGGGGTCTGGCAGAGGCCCCGAGACGCTTGATCTGTCCTGAAGGGGGATGACATGACCGGACGCCTGATGCTGACGAGTTCCGCCTTGGCCCTGAGCCTGTTGGCGGGGGCCGCAGCGGCCCAGAACGTGGTGACCGTGAACACCGTGCAGATCTTTGGCACGATCGATCCGGCCAAGATCAGCGACTACACCGACTACATGGCCGCCGTGAACCTCTATGACGGCCTCATCAGCGTCGATGGAGATGGCAACCTCGTGCCGCAACTGGCCACGAGCTGGACCATCGCGGACGATGCCAGTTCCGTGACCTTTGTGCTGAACCCGTCGGCCACGTTCAGCGATGGCAGCCCCGTCGAGGCGAAGGATGTTGTCTATTCGGTCGAGCGTCTGCTGCGTATCAACCAGGGGCCGGCGAACCTCTTTGCCAGCGTTCTGGCCCCCGGTTCGGTCGTGGACAACGGCGACGGAAGCGTGACCTTCACCCTGCAAAAGACGTTCGCGCCCTTCATGGCGACGGTTCCCGCGATCATGATCCTGAACTCGGATGTCGTGGCCGAGAATGCCGGACAGGATGATGGCCAGACCTGGCTTGCCGACAACGTGGCCGGCGCCGGCGCCTACACCCTCAAGTCCTGGGACCGCGGCAGCATGATGGTGATCGCGGCCGACCAAGACTATTGGGGCGGCTGGCCCGAGGGCAAGATCGATGAAGTCCGCATGATCATCACCAATGACGAAGCCACCGTCCGCGCGATGGCCGCGAGCGGCGAGCTGACGATGACCAGCCAGTTCCAGTCGCCCGAGACGCTGGCCGCGCTCGACGAGATGGACCGCTTCGACGTCGTGAGCCAGCCCACCGTCACGGCCTTCTACCTCAAGCTCAACAGCAAGCTGGCGCCGACCGATGACATCCACATCCGCCGCGCCATCGCCTATGCCACCGACTACAGCACGATCCGCGAAGTCATCTTCCCGGGCGAGGCGATGAACACGCCGCTGCCGGCAGGGTTCGCGCAGTTCCACGCTGCCGACGTGGCTGCCCCGACCTACGATCTGGCCAAGGCGGCCGAAGAGGTCGCCAAGTCCTCCTACGCGGGCAAGCCCATCCCGATCACGCTTGGCTACGTCGCCGGCGCGACCTTCGAGGAAGAGATCAGCCTGCTCTTGCAAGCCAATCTCGAGCAACTCGGATTCGTCGTCACCCAGCAGCCCGATCCGTGGAACCGGATCACCGAGATCGCGGCTGATGTCGCGACCTCGCCCAACGTCAACCAGATCTTCTTCGGCCCGACCTATCCGAGCCCCGATTCCATGTTCTTCACGCAGTATCACTCTTCTTCGGCTGGCACCTGGGCCAGCATGGAATGGCTGCAGAACCCCGAGATTGACGCGATGATCGATGCGGCCCGCACAACGGGCGACGTGGCGGCACAAGCGGCGATCTATCAGGATCTTCAGCGCAAGCTAATGGACATGATGGTCAGCGTGCCGCTGCTGGCGCAGACCCAGCAGCACGCCATCGATACCTGCCTCAAGGGGTTCCATGTGGTGCCGATGCAGTCGTTCGAATACGACTTCCACCGCTACTCCTGGGGCTGCTGAGCGGATACGGAGGCCCGGCCCTCCTGTGGCCGGGCCTCCGAGCTTGATGGGGCAAGATGGAATTCGCGGCCTTCCTCACGCGACGGGTGCTGTGGTCGCTCCTGGTCCTGATCGGCCTCTCGGTCGTGATCTTCCTGATCGCGCGGGTGGTGCCGGGTGATCCGGCCCGGATGGCGCTGGGCCCCACGGCGACGCCAGAGATGGTCGACGCGCTGCGAGAGAAACTCGGCCTCAACCTGCCGCTGATCCAGCAATACGGGCTGTTCCTGTCGGGCTTGGCCGAGGGGGAACTCGGACGGTCGCTGCTAACGGAGCAGTCGGTCAACAACGACATCGCCCAGACATTCCCGGCCACTCTCGAACTGGTGCTGACAACGATCCTGATCGCTGTTGTGCTCGGGGTGCCGCTGGGCGTCGCGGCTGCGCGATGGAAGGACAGCTGGCCCGACACGCTCGTGCGGGCCATCGCGATCGTGAGTGCGGTGATGCCGTCATTCTTCATCGCGTTGCTTCTGCAAGTGCTGGCGGGGTACGTCCTGCAGGTGCTGCCGACCACGGGCCGCCTTCCGCCCGACATGGAGTTCTCCGGCCCGACCGGCCTCATCGTTCTGGACAGCCTGATGGCAGGGCGCCTCGATGTGCTGGGCGAGGCGCTCCGGCATCTACTCTTGCCATCGCTGGCGCTGTCGCTGGCAACGATGGGCCAGATCGCCCGAATCACCCGGGCCAGCATGATCGACGTCAGCCGGCATGACTATATCGAGGCCGCACGCGCCTTCGGCATTCCCACATCGGTACGACTGTTCAAGTATCAGCTCCGCCCTGCCTTCGTGCCGCCCATGACGATCCTCGGGCTGGAATTCGCGAGCCTGATCGGGGGTGCCTTCGTCGTCGAACTGATCTTCGCCTGGCCGGGCATGGCGGCCTATGGCATTCGCGCGATCACGCAAAAGGATCTGAACGCCATCATGGGCGTGGTCATGGTTAGCGGCGCTTTCTTCGTCGTCGTCAACCTGCTGATCGACGTGCTCGTGGGCGTGCTCGACCCGCGCGTGCGCATCCGGGGCCGGCGGGCATGAGCGCGACCGAACCCCTATCGAACGCCTGGCAGAACTGGTATCGTTTCAGCCGCAATCCGACAGCCGTGGTCGGAGCGGCCATCGTGCTTCTTTGCGTGCTGGCCGCCATTCTCGCCCCGTGGATCACGCCGTTTCCCGAACATGCCGGGTCCTTCGTCGATTTCCGAAACCGCCACCAGCCCCCGAGCCTCGAGCACTGGTTCGGCACCGACAATGTGGGCCGTGATAACTTCACCCGCGTGATCTTCGGGCTGCGGGTGTCGCTGACGCTCGCCTTCGTCGTGCTGATCGTCGCCGTGCCCTTTGGCACCCTGATGGGACTGTTGGCGGGCTACTTCGGCGGGTGGACGGAAATCGTGATCATGCGTCTGACCGACATCGCGCTGGCGATCCCGCCGCTTGTGATGGCGCTCGCGGTCGCGGCCGTTGCTGCGCCGTCGCTCACGAACGCGATGCTCGCGATCGCCGTGCTGTGGTGGACATGGCACACCCGGCTCATCTTCTCGATCACACGGCAGATCAGGAGCCAGGAATACATCGAGGCCGCTGAAACACTTGGCGCATCCAAGGCCCACATCCTGTTCCGCGAGATCCTCCCCAACTGCGTCTCCGCAATCGCGGTCAAGACTTCGCTCGACGCGGGCTTCGTGATCTTGATCGGCGCGAGCCTGTCGTTCCTCGGCCTCGGGATCCAGCCACCGACCCCGGATCTGGGGACGATGGTTGCGGCCGGAGCCGAGTATCTGCCCGACTTCTGGTGGGAGTCCATGCTGCCCGCCGGCGCAATCTTGTTCGTGGCGCTGGGGTTCAACCTTCTGGGCGATGGCCTGCGCGACATGTTCGACGTCGAGGATGTGCGATGAGCCTCCTGTCGGTCGAGAACCTCCGCGTGAGCTTCACCACCTACGGTCGTCGGACCGAGGTATTGCGGGGCGTCTCGCTCTCGATCCCGGAAGGGGCGCAACGGGCGCTCGTGGGCGAAAGTGGGTCCGGCAAGTCGGTGACCATGAAGGCCATCATGGGCCTGCTGCCGATGCCACCTGCCCGGATCGAGGGTGGGCGGATCCTCTTTGAAGGACGCGATCTGCTGACCCTACCCGAGCGTGATCGGATTGCGCTGCGCGGCACCGCGATGAGCATGGTGTTCCAGGATCCGATGTCGTCGCTCAATCCCGTCTGGACGGTGGGAGACCAGCTGCGAACCATCCTCAAATACGCGGACCGGCGACTGGGCCGCGACCGCAGCAGCCGTGGCCGGCAGGCGCGCGTGCTCGAGGTTCTGGCGCAGGTGCGCATGAGAGAGCCCGAGCGCGTTGCCGCGTCATTCCCTATCATGCTGTCGGGGGGAATGCGCCAGCGGGTCCTGATCGCCATGGCACTCCTGAGCCAGCCGCGTCTGTTGATCGCGGATGAGCCGGGCACCGCGCTCGACGTGATCACACAAGCCCAGATCCTCAAGCTGCTCCAGGACCTCGTGACCGAACAGAAGCTCGCGCTGCTCATGATCACCCACAATCTTGGCGTGGTACGGCAGACGGCGTCCTATACCTACCTCATGAATCAGGGGCGGATCGTCGAAGAAGGTGAGACCCAGAGCCTCTTCGAGGCGCCCCGAGAACAATACACACGGGATCTGATCGCCGCCGTGCCCCGGCTGACCGGAGGGGCGCGATGACACCTGCGCTCGAGATTTCCGGCCTGACGAAGATTTTTCCGGTGCGCTCCGCATTCGGTCGCCTGATCGGCGAGGTGCGTGCGGTCGACGATGTCTCGCTGCAGGTCGCGCCCGGAACCGTCTACGGCCTTGCTGGCGAGTCGGGTTCGGGCAAGTCGACGATCGCGCGGATGATCATGGGGCTGACCGCGCCCGATCTGGGCGACATCCGCCTGAACGGTCAGTCGATCCTCGGTGGCGCCGACCGAAGCGCCGTCCAGATGGTCTGGCAGAACCCGGGTGCGTCGCTAAATCCCCGTCGCACTGTCGGTCAATCGATCCGGGTCGCGCTCGATGCCCATGGAAAGGATCGCGCGCGGATCCCGGATCTGCTCGAGATGGTCCAACTCCCGACAGCCTTCGCAGACCGCTATCCGCACGAACTCTCGGGCGGGCAGAAGCAGCGTGTCGCCATCGCGCGGGCACTGGCCGTAGAGCCGCGCCTGCTGGTCCTAGACGAGCCGACATCCGCGCTCGATGTCTCGGTCCAGGCCCGAGTGATCGAACTCCTACAGGATCTGGGGCGCCGCCTCGGTCTGACCTATCTCTTCATCAGCCACGACCTCTCGCTCATGCGCAATTTCGCGGGGACGGTCGGCGTACTCTATCGGGGCCGGATCGTCGAGACTGGCCCGACCGCGAGGGTCTTCGAGAACCCCCGGCACGACTATACCCGCCTGCTCCTTGCCTCGGTCCCGGTCATCAGTGCCGAGGAAGAGGCGATGCGCCCGCAGGTTCTCCTCATCAACGGTGAACTCCCCACGGCCGAAGACCTGCTGGCCTTGCGGGACAAGCAAAGGAGTCAAGCATGATCCGCATCGGCATCGACGTGGGCGGCACGAATACGGATGCCGTCCTGATGGACGGCACGAAGGTGGTTGCAGGGGTCAAGGCACCCACCAGCGCGGATGTGATGACCGGGGTGGTGCAGGCTTTGCGCGACGTGCTTGCAGCCAGCGGCAGGCAGGCCACAGCCGTGGATGTGGTGATGATCGGCACGACGCACTTCACGAACGCCGTGGTGCAGCGGCGCGATCTGGCGCCGACAGCATGCGTCCGGCTCTGCCTGCCGGCGACGCAAAGTCTCCCGCCCATGGTGGACTGGCCGCCAGACCTGCGCGACGTGCTCGGCAACCACTGGTTTCTCGCACATGGCGGAAACGAGTTCGACGGCCGCATCATCAGCCCCCTCGATGAGGCCGAGTTGCGCGGCATAGCCGCCCAGATCAAGGCGCGAGGGATCAACTCAGTCGCCATTTCCTCGGTCTTCTCGCCCGTCTCTTCCGAGATGGAGAAGAAGGCCGGCGAGATCATGGCCGATGCGCTGCCGGGCGCGCACATCACGCTGTCATCCGACATCGGCCGGATCGGGCTGCTTGAGCGCGAGAACGCCGCGATCATGAACGCCTGCCTGCGCGACCTTTCGCGGCATGTGGTCGAGGCGTTCCGGTCCGCGTTGAAGGACGTGGGCTTCGGGGGCCGCTTCTATCTGACCCAGAATGACGGCACGCTGATGGATGCGGCGTTTGCCGAACGCTTCCCGGTGCTGACCTTTGCATCGGGGCCGACGAATTCCATGCGCGGCGCGGCCTTTCTGTCGGGTGTGAAGGATGCCATCGTGGTGGATATCGGCGGCACGACCTCCGACGTGGGATCGCTGCAAAAAGGCTTCCCCCGGCAGGCGACCGTCGCAGTAGAGGTCGGCGGCGTACGCACGAATTTCCGCATGCCGGACGTGTTCTCGATCGGGCTCGGAGGTGGTTCTCTGGTGGTTGATGGTCCTGGCGGCGTCGCGGTCGGACCCCGCTCGGTCGGCTTCCGGATCGTGACCGAGGCGCTGATCTTCGGCGGCTCCACCCTGACCACGTCGGACATCATCGTCGCCGACGGCGCGGCCCGGCTGGGCGACCCCGCACGGGTCAGCCACCTTGATCCAGCCCTCATCCGCCGCGCCCGCGATCGGATCGCCTTCCTGCTCGAGGATTGCGTCGAGCGCGCGCGGATCAGTGCGGAACCTCTGCCGGTGATCGTCGTGGGCGGCGGGTCGATCCTGGTCGAAGGTCCGATCGCGGGGCTCGAACTGGTGTTGCCCGATCACTTCGCGGTTGCCAATGCCGTGGGGGCAGCGATCGCGCAGGTCAGCGGTGAGGTCGATCGCGTCTACGCCCTTGCCGAGATGACGCGCGAGGCAGCGCTGAACGATGCCAAGGCACAGGCCACCGCCGCCGCCGTCGCTGCCGGTGCGCGGGCCGACACGATCGAGATCGTCGATGTCGAGGACGTGCCGCTGGCCTATCTTCCCGGCAATGCGACGCGCGTGCGGGTCAAGGCGGTGGGCGAACTCCATGTCTGACGCATGGCCCCTGACCGAAGCCGACTTGCTGCCGCTCTCGATCGGCGCCGCGCTGCTGGGCACGGGTGGCGGCGGCAACCCCTATATCGGCATGCTGCGTGCGCGCGAGCTGATACGCAAGGGAGCGGTCGTGAACGTGCTGCCGCTCGGCGCTTTGCCCGACGAGGCTTGGGTGGGTGAAGTGGGCGGGATCGGCGCCCCCGTGGTCGGGATCGAGAAGATCGAGGAAGGCGGGGAATGCTACCGCGCCCTGCGTGCCGTCGAGGATACGCTGGGCGTGCGCACTTCAGCACTCATCAGCGCCGAGATCGGGGGTGCCAACTCGATCGAACCCGTCATCGCGGCTGCGCTCGCCGGGTTGCCGGTCCTGGACGGCGATGGCATGGGCCGCGCCTTTCCCGAAGTCCAGATGACGACCTTCTTCATCTACGGCGCCGAGGCCGCACCGGCAGCCATCGCGGATGACAAGGGCAACGTCGTGGTCTTTCGCGACGTCAAGGACATGTACTGGCTCGAACGCTTTGCCCGCGACACCTCTGTCGCGATGGGTGCCGGGGCGGGGCTGGCTATCACACCGATGCGGGCCGATTTCGTCCGGCGGGCAGCCGTTCCGGAGACACTGACGCAGGCCCTGACGATTGGGCGCACCGTGCTTGATGCCCGTGCGAAGCGGCACGATGTGGTCGACCGCATCTGTCGCGATACTGGCGCGCGGCTGTTCTTCACCGGCAAGGTGACGGATGTCCGACGGCACCTGCAGGGCGGTTTCGCGAGGGGCGAGGCACAAATCGCCGGAACCGGCGAGTGGCACGGCGCACAGGCACGGATCGCGATCCAGAACGAGAACCTCGTGCTCTGGGTCGATGGTCGCGCCGTCATCATGGTGCCAGACCTGATCGTGAACCTCGATCTTGACACGGGCGAACCGATCACCACCGAAATCCTGCGCTATGGCATGCGGCTGGCGACCATCGGGTTACCTGCCCATGACCTGCTGAAGACGCCCGAGGCGATGGCCGTCGTTGGCCCCGCCTGCTTTGGCTACCCCGATCTCACCTTCACCCCGCTGGCCGCATGAGTCTGACTTTGCCGCCAGTCCTTGTCCTCGAGTTCCGCCGGGGGGCCGCCCCTGCCCCGGCACGGGAAGGAGCCCCCGATGACCGCTAGCCACATGATCCATGCCGAAGATCTCGAAGACATCGCGATCGGCGGTGCAGTTCTCGGGACGGGTGGCGGGGGCGATCCCTACATTGGCAAGCTGATGGCACAGCAGGCCATCCGCAAGCATGGCCCCGTCCGCCTGATCAGCGCGGACGATCTGTCCGATGACGCCCTTGTCGTCCCGGCCTGCATGATGGGCGCCCCCACGGTGATGACGGAAAAGCTGCCGCAGGGCGACGAGTTGCTGAACGCATTCCGCAGCCTCGAAAAGGTCATGGGCCGCAGGATCGATGCAGTTTTGTGCGGCGAGGCGGGAGGGGTCAATTCCTGTGTCCCGTTTGTCGTGGCCGCCGCCACCGGCCTGCCCATGGTGGATGCCGACGGCATGGGGAGGGCCTATCCCGAGTTGCAGATGGTCACCTGGACGCTGCACGGCGTGTCCGCGACGCCGATGGTGCTGTGCGACGACAAGGGTAACAGTCTGGTCCTCGATACCGTTTCGAACGCCTGGACCGAGCGCCTCGCCCGGGCGGCGACGATCGAGATGGGAGGCTCGGCCCTCCTGACCTTCTATCCGATGTCGGGCAAGGTGGCGCGCGAGGGGTCGGTCAAGGGCACGCTGTCGCTGTGCGCCCGGATCGGTCGGACACTGCGGGCAACACGCGCGGCCCATGGCGACCCGATCGCGGCCCTGAAGGACATCCTTGGCGCACAGGAACTCTTCCACGGCCGTGTGGTCGACATCGAGCGGCGGACCGAGGGCGGATTTGCCCGTGGTAAGGCGATGTTCAGCGGCGTGGAAGAGTGGAAATCGCGCACGCTGCGCCTCGATTTCCAGAACGAATTCCTGATGGCTGAACGGGACGGAGAATTCATCGCGAGTACGCCCGACCTCATCGCCGTGGTTGAGGCCGACAGCGGCACCCCTGTTACCACTGATGCGCTCAAATACGGACAGCGGCTGATCGCCCTTGCCTGGCCCTGCGACCCGGCCTGGCGCAGCCCCGGCGGCATCGAACTGGTCGGTCCGCGCTACTTCAAGTACGACCACGACCATGTGCCGCTGCAGACAAATGGCTGATCCTGGTCATGACCGAGAACTCAGGCCTCGCCTTCGCGGCCAGCGCGCCCCGCGCGGCATTGCATGCCCCTTCTCTCGCGCTATGCCTGATATTCGCGCCTCCGGCTCTTGGACAGATGGATGTCAAGACGCCGGACGCCGGCAATGCCGAGGCCGGCATGCAGCGCCTTTTCGTCGAGGGCGATCGCATCGTCTTCGCGGGCGATGTGCC
>Ga0172372_10009581_pt1 | contig 12573 bp, 6 predicted proteins | sample LakKiv5m_2_FD_114544 | JGI IMG/M metagenome (GOLD analysis project Ga0172372, IMG submission 114544) | Freshwater microbial communities from Kabuno Bay, South-Kivu, Congo - kab_092012_9.5m | ecosystem: Environmental > Aquatic > Freshwater > Lake | place: Democratic Republic of the Congo...
AAGGTGCCGCCCTTGCGCGCGTTCGGGTCGGCGAACTCCGGCAGGGCGGCGCCGTCCTGCCAGGCGAGGCCGGCGGGCAGCTCCGCGATCGGCTTGAAGACGTAGAAGTCCGGCTCGGCGGCGAGGGTGCGCTTGAGGTCGGCCTCCATCCCGGCCGCGCCGGCGGCCGCCGCGGTCGCGGGGGCGGCGCCCTCCTTCGGGGTGGAGGGGCCGCAGCCGGCGGCGAGCAGGAGGGCGGCGGCGAGGAGCGGGAGGGACCGGGGGGACGGGCGCATCGGGTTCACTGGTAGAGGGTGAATTTCTTCGGGTCGAAGGCCTCGCGGATCGCCTCGCCGATGAACGTCACGAGGACGAGCACCAGCACGAGCGCGGAGAAGGCGGAGGCGACGATCCAGGGGGATTGCAGGTTGGAGGTGCCCTGGCGCAGCAGTTCCCCCCAGCTCGGGGTGGGCGGCGGCAGGCCGAAGCCGAGGAAGTCGAGCGCGGTCAGGGCGCTGATGGAGCTGGCGATGGTGAAGGGGATGAAGGTGACGATCGTCGAGAGGACGTTCGGCAGGATGTGGCGGAAGAGGATCCGCGGCGTGGAGGCCCCGAGCACCTGCGCGGCGTGCACGTAGTCGCGCGCCTTCTCCCGGTAGGTCGCCGAGCGCATATAGTAGGTCATCCCCGTCCACGAGAACAGCACCACGATGGCCAGCAGCACCCCGAGGTTCATCCCGATCCCGGCGGGCACGATCGAGGCGACGATGATGACGACGAAGAGGAAGGGGATGTTGGACCAGATCTCGATCAGGCGCTGGACCAGCAGGTCGAACCAGCCGCCGAAGTACCCCATCAGGCAGCCGAGGCTGATGCCGACGGCGTAGGTGAGGACGAGGAAGGCGGCGGCGAACGCGAGCGCGTTGCGGAACCCGTAGACGAGCCGCGCGAGGATGTCCCGGTTGATCTGGTCGGTGCCGAGGAAGTTCTGGCGCGCCCAGTCGGGCGGCCGCGGGCGGAAGGTCTCGCCCGGGTGGCAGTTCTCGAGCGGGTTGTAGGGGACGGGCGGCAGCAGCACCCAGTTCTTCCCGGAGGGATCCGCGGCGAACTTCCGCCGCAGCTCGCGGTAATTCACCTCGTAGGCGTAATCGAGGCCGAACTCCTTCCCGGTGTGGATGCGACCGTAGGTCGGGAAGTGCCACCGGCCCTCGTGCCGCACCACCAGCGCCCGGCTGTTCACCAGCAGCTCCGCCGCCAGCGACAGCCCCACTGCCGTGGCCAAAATCAGGAACGACACGTAGCCCCGCCGGATCGAGCGGAAGCGCTGCAGCTTCTTGCGCGTGAGGGGATCGAGGCGGGGGCGGGGCAGGTTCATCGGGCGCGCCTCACTTGAACCGGATCCGGGGGTCGATCAGCGCCACCAGCACGTCCGCCAGAATGTGCCCGAGCAAGATCAGCACGGACGAAAGCAGCAGCACGCCCATCACCGTCGGGTAGTCGCGGTCCACCACCGAGGTATACCCGAGCAGCCCCATCCCGTTGATGTCGAAGATGAACTCGATCAGGAACGAGCCCGTCACCAGCACGCTCAGGTGCTGGCCGAAGTGGGTCGCGATCGGGATCAGCGAGTTGGGCAGCGCGTGCCCCAGCACGGCCCGGCGGAACGTCACCCCCTTGGCCATCGCGGTGCGCACGAAGTCCGCCGCGAGGTTGTCCATCAGGTGGTTCTTCATCAGCAGGGTGACGAAGGCGAAGCTACCCACGGTGTAGCAGACCAGCGGCAGGACGGCGTGGTGGCACAGGTCCGCCACCTTGCCGGCGAGGCTGAGGTCGGCGAAGCCGCGGCTGACGAAGCCGCCCATCGGGAACCAGCCGAGGCGCGCCGAGAGGTACACGACGAGCAGGGCGCCGAGGGCGTAGCCCGGGATCGCGTAGCCGGTGAACACGACCGCCGAGGACACGTTGTCGATCCACGTGCGGTGCCGCACCGCCTTGACGATGCCCAGCGGGATGCAGACGCCGTAGACGAGGAGGGTGGTGACCAGCCCGTAGAGCAGGGAGACGGGCAGGCGGTCGGTGATGATGTGGAGGACGGGCTCGTTGTAGCGGTAGGAGTTGCCGAGGTCGCCGCGGACGACCTTGCCCAGCCAGAGCAGGTAGGCCTCGAGGGGCGGCTTATCGAAGCCGTAGTAGGCCTTGAGCTGGGCCATCTGCTCCTCGGAGATCGCGCCGCTGCCGATCTGGTTGGTCTGGGCCCCGCCCGCGTCGCCCATCCGCGCCTCCATCAGGGCCCGCTCGATCGGCCCGCCCGGCACCACCCGCGTGATCAGGAAGACGATCAGGGTGATGCCCAGCAGGGTCGGGGGGATCAGCAGGAAGCGGCGGAGAAAGTAGTCCCGCATGGGGGGCGGTTGAGCCCGCGGATCAGGACGCAACCGCGGCCCGGCCGCAAGCGTTACCGGCACGCGCGGCCGGGGTTGAATCCGCGCCGCGAACCCGCAGGGTGGCGGGGTGCTCGCGCGCGCGCTCCTCCTGTTGCTCCTCGCCGCCCCCGGCTTCGCCGCCGCCGTCCCCGCGGGACCGCGGTCCGGCCGTTGGGCCCACGAGGAGGTCAGAGGCGCCGCGCCCGACCCGCAGGTCACCTGGGGCCGCCTCGGCAACGGGTTCCGCTACGCGCTGCGGCCGCACGCCGGGACGCCGGGGCGGGTGACGCTGCAGTGGGTGGTGCTGGCGGGCTCGCTCGACGAGGGAGCGGATGAGCGCGGGCTGGCCCACTTCACCGAGCACCTCGCCTTCGGCGGCACGCGGCGCTTCCCGCCGGGTGCGATGCTCCGCCTCTTCCAGCGCCTCGGCCTCGAGTACGGCAGCGACATCAATGCGGAGACCGCCTTCGGCCACACCGCCTACCGGCTGGAGTTCCGCCGCGCCGACCCCGCGCTGCTCCACGAGGGGCTCCGGCTCTTCCGCGATTTCGCGGACGGGATCACCTTCGCCCCCGAGGTCATCGAGCGCGAGCGCCGCATCGTGCGCGCCGAGCTCCGCGGCCGCGCCAGCCTCGCCGGCCTGCGCCAGGAGGCGTCCCTCCCGCTCGTCTTCCGCGGGCTGGCCTTCCCGGAGCGCTCCCCGGGTGGCGGCGAGGAACAGGTGGCGCGCCTGCGCCGCGAGCAGTTCCTCGGTTTCCACGCCCGCCAGTACCGGCCCGACCTGATGGTCCTGGTGGCGGCCGGCGATTTCGACCCCGCGGCCCTGGCGGGGCTGCTGCGGGAGGAATTCGGCGACCTGCCGGCGCCCGCCCGTCCCGTGCCGCCTCGGCCCGAGGGCCGCCTCGACGCCCGCGCCCTCCGCGCCGGCCTGTTCCCCGTGCCCGGCCTCGGCTCCGTGCAGATCGAGGCCGCCTGCATCGCGCCCCCGCCCCCCGCCGACCCGCGCGCCGCCGCGGCGGAACGCCAGCGCCGCGCTTTTGTGCTGGAACTCCTCGGCGCCCGGCTGCGCCGCGAGGCGCCGGGCGGCGATGCCGGCTACGACGAGATCCTCGGCCACGGCGTCGCCTCCGCGGCCGTCTCCGTCCCGGCCGAGACGTGGGCGGACGGGCTGGCCGCCCTCGACCGCCTGCTGCGCCTGACGCTGGAGCGGGGCTTTGACGCCGCCGAGGTCGAGGCCCTGCGGCGCCGCCACCTGCGCGCCGCGACCCTCGCCGCGGAGCAGCTGGCCGCGGCCGATCCCGCGCTGTTCGCCGCGGGCCTGGTCGAGTCGGTCGCCGAGCACCGGGTCTTCCTCGGCGTGGCGGAGGAGGAGCGCCTGCGGCGCGAGTGGCTGGAGAAGTTCACCGCGGCCGAGGCCCTGCGCGTCCTCCGCAGCCTGTGGCGGCCCGACGAGCTCGCGGTCCAGCTGGCGGGGGGCGTGCCCTTGGAACTCACGCCCGACAAGGTGCTGCAGGAGCTGCGGCGCGCGCGCCGCGGCGGGACCGGCCAGGTGCTGGCGGCCGCCGTGCGGGAGACGCCGTTCGCGCTGCCCCGCTGGGGCGCGGGCGCCGGCCCGGTCGAGGAGCGCGAGTTGCCCGGCCTCGGCGCGCGCCTGATTCGCCTCGGCAACGAGGTCCGCCTCAATGTCCTGCCCGGCCGGAGCGAGCCCGGGCTGGTGCACGCGGTCGTGCGGGTCGGCACCGGCCTGCTCGAGCTGCCGGGCCAGAAGCCTGCGCTGAAGGAGTTCGGGCTGAACACGGTGCTCGCCGGCGGCGGCGTGCAGTTCCGCCCCGAGGTCCTCCGCGCCCTCGTCGAGGAACGGCTGCTGGAGTTCAGCTTCGACGTCGCTGACCGCGACGCCTTCACGTTCCGCGGCGTGATGCCCGCGGACCAGCTCGAGGTGTTCCTAGCGCTGGTGACCGACATCCTGCGCGCCCCGCGATTCAACAGCTTCGCGCACCGCGACCAGCGCCTGCAGGCCGCCCTCGGGCGCGCCGCCGCCGGTTCCGGGGTGGGCGAGGGCCTCCGCGAGCTGCACGACCACCTCTTCAAGGGCGACGCGCGCTTCACCGGCGGCTCCCCGCTCGACTACGTGGCGCTCAGCGTCCTCGACGTCCGCCGCTGGATGGAGCCGTCCCTCACGCGGGGCTATGTCGAGGCGACCGTGGTGGGTGACGCGGACGCGGCGTCCGTGGTCGCGACGGCGGTGCGGACCCTCGGCACGCTGGCGCCGCGGGCGGCCCGCAAGGAGACGGCGGCCGCGCCCCGCCCGGTCCGCCTCGGCGCGGGCCCGGGGCAGCACCGCATCGAGTTCGTCGGCGAGCAGCACTCGGCGCTGGTGGTCGGCACGTGGCCGGTCGAGGGCGCCGCGGGCCCGCGCGACCGGCTGGCGCTCGAGGTGCTGGCGAAGGTGCTCGAGATGCGGGTCCGCGCGGAGGTGCGCGAACGCCTCGGGTTCGCTTACTCGCCCGCGGCCGAGCTGGAGCCCTTCACCGGCCTGCCCGGTTTCGCGCTGCTGCGCACCCAGATCGACTGCGCGCCGGCCGACGCCGCGCGCGTCACGCCGCGGGTCGTCGCCGTCGCCGCCGAGCTCGCGCGCGGCGGGGCGGACGCGGGGGAATTCGAGGGCGCGCGGGGCATCGTGCAGGCCCGCGTGGGCGATGCGCTCCGCCGCCCGGCGTTCCTCGTGTCGCTGCTGATGCGCGCCCAGGAGCGCCCCGAGGAAGCCGCGGCCGCCACCGCGCTGCACGCGGGCCTCGCCGCGGAGATCACCCGCGAGGAGGTCAACCGCTGGGCCGCGCAGGTGTTGCCTGCCGCCCGGTGCCGGGCCGCGGAGGTCGTGCCCAAGGCGTTCGTCGGCGTGCTGACCCCGGGCCGCTGAACGGACTCAGGCCCGCGATCGCCGGCCTCAGGCGGCGCCGAAAAACCTCAGCACGCGGCGCAGGGAGGCGACCATCCGCTCCACCTCCTCCTCGGTGTTGTAGAGGTAGAAGCTCGCCCGCGTCGTGCTCGCGAGGCCCAGCTTCCGCATCAGCGGCTGGTTACAGTGGTGGCCGCCGCGCAGCGCGATGCCGTCCTCGTCCGCGAGGGTCACGACGTCGTGCGCGTGGACGTCCGCGAAGGCGAAGCTGACCAGCCCGCCCCGCGGGCCGCGGGGTCCGAGCAGGCGGATGCCGGGCAGTTCCGCCAGCCGGTCAAACGCGAGGCGGGCTAGCGCCGCGTCGTGCGCCGCGATCGCCTCGCGGCCGGCCGCCTCGAGGTAGTCGCACGCCGCGGCCAGGCCGATCGCCCCCGCCACGTGCGGCGTGCCCGCCTCGTGCCGCTCGGGCGCCGGTTTCCAGCGTGATTCCGTGAAGCCCGCCTGCGCCACCATCCCGCCGCCGGTCTCGTCCGGCTCCAGCCGGTCCAGCAGCTCCCGCCGGCCGTGCAGGACGCCGATCCCGGTCGGGCCGCACATCTTGTGGCCGGAGAAGGCGGTGAAATCCGCGCCCAGTCCCCGCACGTCGAACGCCCCGTGGCCCACCGTCTGCGCCGCGTCCAGCACCGTCACCGCCCCGACTGCCCGGGCGCGCGCGCACAGCTCGGCCGCAGGGTTCACGGTGCCGAGCGTGTTGGAGCCGTGGGTGAAGGCGAAGACCTTGACCGCCGGCGTCAGCAGCGCGTCCAGGGCCGCGCGGTCCAGCCCGCCCTCGGCGTCGGTCCCGGTCACCGGCACCAGCCGCAACTCGGCCCCGCTGCGGCGGGCGGCCTGCTGCCAGGGCAGCAGGTTCGAGTGGTGCTCCATCTCGGTCGCAAGGATCACGTCGCCGGGCTTAAGCGTCGCCGCCAGCCCCCGGGCGACGAGGTTGATGGACTCCGTGGTGCCCCGGGTGAACACGACCTCGGCCGGGTCCGCCGCGCCGATGAAGCGGGCGACGCGCTCGCGGGCCCCCTCGTAGGCGCGGGTGGCGCGCATCGACAGCGCGTGCAGGCCCCGGTGGACGTTGCTGTTGTCCCGCTCGTAGAAGGCCACGATCGCGTCGATGACGGCGCGCGGCTTCTGCGTGGTCGCGGCGTTGTCGAGGTAGGCGAGCGGCCGGCCGTTCACCTGCTGGTGCAGCGCGGGAAAGTCGCGGCGGAGGTCCGGGACGGAAGGCATCGGGTCAGGCAACGCGGGGAAACGCCGGGAGTCACCCCCAGATTTTCCGGGCCGCGCGGGGTCAGTCGGCGCGGGTCTCGGTGGTGGCGGGCACCGCGTCGCCGGTGAGGGCGTTCAGGACGGCGTGCCAGCCGAGGGTGGCGCACTTGATGCGGGCGGGGAAGGCGTGCACCCCCGCGAAGGCGGCGAGGTCGCTGATCTCCGCGGGCGCCTCGCCCGTGGTCACGATGTGATGGAAGGCGTCGTAAAGTCCCTTCACCTCGGCGGCCGTCTTGCCCTTCACCTGGGTGGTCATCAGCGAGGCGCTCGCCTGCGAGATGGCGCAGCCCGCGCCGTCGAAACTGATCTCCGCGATGCGATCCCCGTCCAGCCGCACGTAGACGCTGCACTGGTCGCCGCACGTGGGGTTGTCCCCGTGGGCCACGCGGGTGGCGGTCGGCAGGCGGCCCCGGTTCCGGGGGCGCTTGTTGTGGTCGAGGATGACCTGCTGGTAGAGCTCGGTGAGATCGCCGGACATCAGGCGAGGTTGGGGGAAAGGCGGGGCCGCGCAAATCTCGCTTTTGTCAGGCGGGCCGGATTGCGTCCGCGCCGCGCCGGGTGCCCGCTCCCGGCCGGGCCGCTTTATGCCGCCGGATCTCCTCCCCGTTTCTCTCCCGCGCGCGCTCCGTACCGGGGCGGCCGTGCTCTTGGTCGTCGCCGTCGCGCGCGCGGCGGAGTTCCCCGCGACCGCCGTGGCGCCGGGTGCGGCGGACCACGCGCTGCTCAGTTGGCGGGAGGGGCCGCCTTATTTCACCACCGCGCGCTACGACGAGGAGCGGCGCTTCCTGCGGCTGGAGACGGGCTGGTGGTCGGCCGAGCTCGACACGGTGGCGGCCGACCTCACGGGGTTCGAGGCCATCGGGCCCCGGGAGGCGGCCGCGAGCGTCGCGGCCGCTCGCGCCGCCAAACCCTTGCCGCTCGCGCGGCTCCACCTCCGGGCCTTCGCCGAGGGTCGGGCCTATTGGGTTCGCGGCCGGCGCCCGCCGGTCCTCGACCGCCACGGCCAGCCGACCCCGCCACTCGAGTTTCCCGTGCGCATCATCGAGACCGGGCGCCACTTCCAGCGGGTGACGCTCCACGACCTGGACCTGCGCGATGACGCGGGCACGGCATTTCCCGGCGAGGCGCACCTGGAACTGGCCGCTTGGCCGGACCGGTTGGTGGTCACCTTGGTCGCGCGGCCCACGCGCGCGCTGGCCGCGGCGCGGCTCTGGGTCCGCCTGCAATCCGCCGGTGGCCAGGATGCCAGCGTCCAGTCTCCCGAGGGTGCGTGGGCCGGCGGGGCGGAGCAGACGGCGGCGCTGGTGCTCGGCCCGGACGGCGCGGCCCGCTCGCCGGCGCCCCCGCCGGGGCTGGAAGTCGCCGCGGCGGACGGAAGGCGGGCGCTCCCGGTGGTCTGGAACGCCGGAGAACAGGCCCACGAGATTACCGTCCCGGGACCCGGTTGGGCGCTGCCGGAGGAGGGCATCTTCCCGGCGCAATACCTGGACGCCCTGACGCGCCACGCGCTGGTCCTCAGCAATGACCGCGATGTGCCGGTGACGGCACGGCTGAAATGGGTCCACCGCGATCCGCCTGCGATCACGGGCTGTGTCCCGCTGCTGTTCGACGCCGGGGGCCGGCCAACCGGCCTGCCCCTGCAGGTCAGCAAGAACTGGCACCACGTGCGCGGCGGGGTGCCGGCCCCTCCTGCCGCGGGCACTTGGCTCCACGTGCGTGCCGTCCTCCAGCTGCCGCCCCGGAGCCGGGTGCGGCTGCAGCCCGGGATGACCTACGCGCGCTGGGGAGGGGTGCCGGCGGCGTCCGTCGCCCAGTTGTGCCTGGTCGGCTGGGGCCACAACGGTTTCTGGGATCAGTTTGCGCTCGGCAGCTTCGGCGAGAGCCTCTGTGTGCAGCCGGGGCGGGTGATGCGCCGGGCGTTTCTCACCGACCTGCGGCCGCTGCTGCAGCTCGGCTTCGCCCGTGGGGAACGGTGGGCGTGGGCCAGCAACGTCGGCGGGGCGGACACGGTGGTACGCTTCGACCCCGCCGGGCGTTACGTGCCGTTCCGTCGCAACACCGCCTTGCCGGTCAGCCCCGGCCCGAACCTGGCGCGGGTGGATTACGAGGAAGAGGCGGCCGACGGCGCGCTCTGGAGCCAGGTCTCGATCCAGCTTGCCCGGGCGGATGACCTCGCGCGGGTCCGGGTCCACGCGGTGCACCGCGTGCGGCGGCGGGTCGAGTACGGGTCGCTCGCTTGGTTTCAATTCGGTGCGGATCATTACAATGAGGCGGACTCCCCGCGGCTCGCCTGGGGCGATGCCGCGGGGCTCGGGCGCGAGGTCAGCCCGGGGCCGGACGATCCCCTCCCGCGGTGGGCAGCCGTGGGGGCTGCTCCTTGGATCTCGCTCCACGGCCAGCCGCGGGCGGAGCGGGAGCGCAACGGCCAGGCCGGTCGAGGGCTGGTGGTCCGGGGTTGGCGCGCGCGGATCGGGGGCCGCGAGGTGCCCGTGCCCTGGTGGTCCGCGGCCCGCCGGCCCGCCTCCGGGCAGCGGCTTGGGGTCGATCTCATCCCTCCTCCCGGTCCGAAGGTGCTCGAGGCGGGCGACGAGGTGGCGATGGAGCTCGAGTTCTTCGCCCTACCGTTGGCCGCCGACCTCTATTACGGTCCCGACGAGGACCTGCGCGCCGCGCTCGCGGCCGGCGCCAACACCTGGCGTCCCGTATGGCGGGAGGCGCGCGATAACCGACCGCTCCTACGCCTTGAAGATGGAACCGTCACCCGCGACTTCCCCCTCGCCGTGCCGGTCTCGGCCGCGGGTGGTACCCGATTCAGGCTTGAGGGGGGCGTGGGTCGCGCGACGGTTCGCCTCACCGGCTTGGCCTCGCCGGCCGCGGTGGAGTTGCGGCGGATGGGGCAAGCCCTGCCGCCGGCGGACGCGCATGCACAGGCGGAGCAGGAGGTTGCGACCGGGACTTGGAGCCTGGTCTTCAACCTGCCGGCGGGAGGTTCGGGAGCGGACTACTCGGTCGAGCCCGGCGGCGCGGCGGCAGGGGTCCTGCCCTGAGCCGCGCGACGGCGGTCAGCGCAGGGTCTGCAGGTAGGCCTCGAGATCCGAGATCTCCTGTGGGCTGAAGATCGTCCCCATCGGCGGCATCGGGGAAACGACGTAGTGCTCGAAGCCGCGCGCCATCGCCTTGCTGGGCTCGAGCAGGCTCTCGCGGATCTGCGCGGGGGTGGCGCGGGCCGCCAGCCCATCGAGCGCCGGCCCCACCGTGCTGCCCTTGCCGCCCAGCGCGTGACAGAGCACGCAGGCCGCCGGATGCCGGTGGAACAGCTCCGCGCCGCGCGCGGCATCCCCCGGACCGGCGACGGCCGTCTCCTCGACCGGCGTGAGCTCCACCAGGCGCAGCTCGTCGAAGGCGGCCTCGCCGCGGGCCACGTGCAGCACGTTCACGCTCGCGGTGGTGCGCTCGCCGCTGTCGAACTCCAGCTCGACCTCCGTCCAGCCGGTCTCGCGTCGCCGCACGGTCTCGGTCTCCAGCCGGGCGCCGTGGACGTTGAAGCTGGCCTTGCCGCCGAAGGTGGTCCCGGTGCGGATCCAGCCGGCGAGCCGGTAACGAGTCTGCGGGCGCAGCGGCACGTCCGCGTGCAGGCTGGTGTCGGCGTCGGCGGTGGTGACCACGCGGATCCCGCGGCGCCCGCCGCGCGCGTCCGCCGGCTCCGCGGAGGAGGTCCAGACCGCGTCGCGGTTCCCGGCCCGCGTGCCGTAGTCGCGCCGCCGCCAGCCGGCGGGCAGGCCGTCGTCGCCCACGGTCTCGAACCCGGGATTCGGCAGCAGGTTCGGGCCCTCGCGGTGGGAGGCGACGCCGTGGACCCGCCCGAGGATCCGGCCGGCCTCCCGCAGCCACTCGTCCTTCTGGTGCGCGGGTTCGCGGAGAAAATTGGCCGTGACCGTCCGGATCGCGGGGGAGGAGGGGAACTCCGCCAATTTCACCGCGGCGGCGAGGCGGGTCAGCAGGTCCGGGTCGTTGACCACGGCGGAGCCGAAGAACAGCGCCATCGCGGCCTCGTCGCGACCGAGGGCACGGATGGCGTTGCGCCGCACCGCGGGGTCCGCGTGGGCGAGGGCCGCACGGTGGGTGGCGGCGTCGAGCGCGCCCAGCCCGTGCAGCGTCCACAGCGCGTGGACGGCGGGCAGGGCTGGCGGCGCCGCGGCGAGGCGGCGCAGCGCGGGCGCGGCCCCCTGCCGACGGCCCTCCACGAGCAAGCGCTGCGCGGTCAGGCGCCAGAAGGGGTTCGGGTCAGCCAGCGCCTCCGTCAACCGGACCTCGTCCGCGCCCTGCAGGGTGCGCCGGGGCGCGGGCGCGGGTCCGTCCCAGACCACCCGGTAGATCCGCCCGCGGAGATGGTCGCGGAGCGGGTTCTCGTGGGCGCCGCCGACGCCGGTGCGGGCCGCGTAGCCGCCGCGTTCCGGGCTCGGGGTCGGGTTGTGCTGGATGATGTAGTTCTGCCAGTCCGCGAACCACACCGCGCCGTCGGGGCCGACCTCGGCGAAGACCGGGGACATCCACTCGTCGGTGCTGGCGACCAAGTTGAAGGCGTCGTCCGCCGCGTAGCCCGCGCCGTCGCGCCGGACCGAGAAGAGTGCGATGACCTTCATCGTGGGCTCGCACACCATCGCCTTGCCCTGCAGGCGCGGGGGCAGCTGGGCGGAGTGGATGAAGGCGCTCCCGGCCGCGGCGGTGTAGCCGCCGAAGACGTCGGCCTGGCGGAAGTTCGGCGTGATGGGCCGGGCGCGGTCTTCGGTGTTGATGCGCCGGGCGGTCTGGGCCCGCATCCCGCGCGGCACGATCGTCGCCGGGATGCCGCCGAAGAAGAGGGGCGCGTTGTTGGCGGTCCCGCCGAACTGGTCCCCGGCCTCGTTGATCGAGTGGCCCCAGGAGTTGTTCGTGAACTGGTGCAGGAACTCGAGCGCCGAGCCGTCGGCGCGGAACCGGAAGGTGCCCTGCGCGAACTGCCGCTCCTCGCCGCCGACCACGCCCCGGAAGCCGGAATACCCCACGCAGCCATAGAGCCAGTTATCGAGGCCGTAGTGCAGGTTGTTCGCCTGCGCGTGGGTGTCGCCCACGCCCCAGCCGGTCATCACCTCGCGGCGCTCGTCCGCGCGGTCGTCGCCGTCGGAGTCCCGCAGGAAGAGGAACCGGGGTGGCTGCGCCACCACGATGCCGCCATTGGTGAAGACGAAGCCGGTGGGGATGTTCAGGTTCTCCGCGAAGACCGTGAACCGGTCCGCCCGGCCATCGCCGTCGGTGTCCTCACAGATCCGGATGCGGTCGTTGCCGCGGCCGTCCGGGCGCACGTCGTGGGGATAGTCCTGGGTCTCGGCGACCCAGAGGCGGCCGCGCTCGTCCCAGGCGAGGAAGATCGGCTTGGCGATGTCCGGCTCGGCGGCGAACAGTTCCACGCGCAGGTCCGGGGCGACCTGGATGCGCTCCCGGCTGCCCTTCGCCGACAGGGGCAACTGGAACGTCACCGGCTCCGCGCGCTTCTCGTAATTGGCGATGGTCGGCCGCGTTTCCCGCTGCTCCGGCTCCCGCGCCGCCACGAATCGCCGCCACTCCGCCACCCGCTCGGTCCCCGCGACGGCTACGATCCGCTCCCGGGCCCCAGCGGCGAAGCCGGGCGCGTCCTGTGCCCCGAGGCTCGCGGCTTCCAGCCGGCGGGACGCCGGGACGCTCGCGAGGGCGGGGAAACGTTCCACGGGGGCGTCGAGGATCACCGCGTCGAAGCGCCGGACGAGGTCGGGCGTCAGCTCGGCCGGCGCGGAGAGGTAGTCGAACCAGACGGCATCACGGCCCAGTTCCCGCATCAGGAGCTGGCAGCGGCCTCGGGGTTCCGCCGCGGGCGTGCCGAGGTAGAGTACGCGCAGGGGAGCCGCCGCGGTGGTCAGGGTGGTCAGGAGCAGGAGGGGC
>Ga0172372_10009582_pt1 | contig 12569 bp, 23 predicted proteins | sample LakKiv5m_2_FD_114544 | JGI IMG/M metagenome (GOLD analysis project Ga0172372, IMG submission 114544) | Freshwater microbial communities from Kabuno Bay, South-Kivu, Congo - kab_092012_9.5m | ecosystem: Environmental > Aquatic > Freshwater > Lake | place: Democratic Republic of the Congo...
AAAAATTATATGATCGCCTCTGTGTAACTCAATAAATTCAGGTCTACCTTTAATAGCCTCCCGAATTTGTTGAATATCTGTGATTATGGGAAATTTATAATTCATATACACAAACCATATAATCTTTCATATGAGATTCTATAATTGCAGATATTATATCCCAATTACCACCACCTAACCCTGCTCCTATTTTAGGCATATGTATCTTATTAAAGTTCAATGGTTCCATTAAATGCTTTATAGTAAAAAAACAAGAATCTACTGCATCATAAGATACATATTTTTTACCATCTTTACCATAATTTTCTTGTGTTATACAGTTAAAAATATATGTTCCTCTTTTTGTTTCAGAAACATATATTTTTCCTAAAACATTAGGAGATGCACAAAAATTTTTATAACCATCATATATTTCTGGATATTTAGTTACTAATTCTTTAGCAAATCCTGAACCCATTACTCCTTTTGAATTACATCCATGAACTATAGGATTAGGATAGTCTAAAAACAAATTCCCTTTGTAGTATTTTATCATAATACAGGACCTCTTACTTGAAAACAATAAATACCTTGTTCTCTCCACATATTAACAACTGTTTCTCTATCGTCTAAAGCTAAAAATGGGTCATAACCATCTTCTCTTATTTCGTTCAAAAGATCTTTTTTAACTATATAATCATCTCTATAATCTCCATTAGGTCTCATATAGAGTTTTTCTGATTTTTGTATTAATTCATGTTTAGTTAACCATTGTATTGTTTGTTCTCTTTCTGATTCAGGCCTTGCTGTAACAAATAATACTGTATTACCTGTTAAATGTAACAAATTAATGATCCAGTATACATCTTGATATACTGGATCGTGTTTTGATTCTTCGAAAAATTTTTTCCAGTTTTTCGGTTTTGTTCTTATATAATGTATACGATGATCTGAATCAGATATCGTACCATCTATATCAACTATAATAACTTTCTTTTCTATTTTCATATTGATCCATCATTTTATCATATTCAGATTTATTATATACCACATATAAGTAAAATACAAACAAACTTCCTATAAAAAATCCTGATATTATCTCTTCTATACTCATATATTTATTTTCCTATCGTTGTTTACATATATACTTATATATAAAAGCTATTCCAAAAAGGAATATCTCATATTAATTTACAGGAAAATATTGATTGTCGTATTTACCAACTATCACCTTATTTGGTGAATATATAAAACACTGTTTTTTAATATGATTAACATATTTAATCGCTAATTTATATGTAGATATTTCTTTGTCGTATATACTATCTTTTACAGAAAATACACAATAATAATGATTTTTATCTCTTATACGATATTCTTTTTGCATAATTCCTCAAATGTTTCTACTTTGTATCTGTCAAATTTTCCATATCTATCTTTTTTCAAATTATAACATATATTTAAGTCTGTACTCTTAATTTTACAAAATCCTATTTCAGATAACCTAAAAAGAAAAAAATCTAATTTGTTCATAGGTTTATTGTATATAACAGTTCTAATTAAATCTTTCTTTCTAAATATATCATATATTGTAGCTTTGTATCTATTGTCTGTTGGTTCAAAAGGTCTTAATTGCCTTAATGTAGCAGTTTTACATTCTGAATTATCTAGAAAATCTTCTCCATTTATATTAGATTGTTCTAATCTTCCTACATAAGACATAGTTTTTTCTAATAAAAATTCTATATTTAATTCGTTTCCGGATACTTGTTGTTCTATTTTTAGTTCTTGATCAAATGTTAACCATTTATACTCAGGATTGTATACCTTGATTATTTGATCGTAAATTATCCTTTCTTTGGGATAATTTTCGTTGTAATATGAAGCTATGTTACTCTAAGTAATATTATATCACTATTAATTCTTCCGGAAACTGTAGAATTAACCGATTTAATGCTCGAAAAATATCCTAACATTAATTTCTTACCTCTCTCTAATAATTCCTTTATCTGTATCTCAGGTTTTCTAATTGTTTTACTATAAGATTTCTTATTATCCCAATTAGTTAAACTAGCACCTGATACAGACAAAGTATACCCGTCTTTAGCCTGATAGTATATCAATTTACGTGTTTTAACATTGTAACACCATAATATCTCTGAACCTATAATCTTCTCAGGATTGATTGATTTATAATCTAAAAATTCTTTAGTGTATTTTAATTTTTTCACTAATCTGTCTGATGTCTTTACTCTTGATTTACGAATTCTCTGTTTCTTTTCAATAACTTTATCTATTTTCTTGAAATTTTCTAAAAATTCTGTATACCAAGATAACATATGTATTTTTTGTTTATTATTATAATTTCTATATGCTTCATTCAATTGTTCACATGTACCCTTACGTATCTCTATAACTTCTTTTATTCTTGGTATATAGAATTTTATTACTTGTTGTGCTAAATCTTTAGTTATATTTCTATTATCAATCCAAATAGGCCAATTGATTTTTTTCTTAAACATTAAATCTTCTAGTCCCATTATCTCGTCTATTAATAAAGATAATGGTGAATCTTTAATGGAAACTAATTCTTTCTTGCTTTCTGTTTTTTTATTTGTAGATCCTAGCTTAACTAGTCTCTTAGATGTTTCAAGAAAATATACTAATCCTGGTTTATATTTACTAGATCCATGTAATATTAAAAATCCTGCTGATAATACTGAAAATGGTATATGATATTCTTTTAATGATCGTATTTTACTAATGTCTTGTGAAGAAAATTTCGCTAATTCTAATACTTTATAATAGGATGGTAATATATCTTCTCTGGAAAATATTTTCTCTTTTTCACATTCCCAAAGATAATTTATATTATGTCCCCATTGTATTCTCTGATCTTCCTCTGATAAAGAAGACCAATCTATTCTAGGAGATGTAACTATTAACCCTTGTTTTCTGTCTTTCTTTATAGAAAAATATCTGGCTTTATAATTATTTGTTCTTATTGTTTGTTTGTTTGTTAATCTCATCTTTTAACCATTTTTCTATCTCTACAGTAGGAGTTTGATTATATATATCTTTTAATACTCTTACTAAATTATCATATATGTCTGTTTCAGACATAGAAGCATCAAATCCAGCATGATAGATGTTGATTATATCCCGTAATGTTATTAGATGTTTCATTTACTAATCCTATTATTCATTTTCCTAACAGTAGTATTATACTAATCGTTAAAACACCAGTAAAGTTCTTTTTTATCAATCTACATAAAAAAGAACTTTTATGTAATTAAATGTTGATTTATAATATTGATATCCTTATATTGAAGGGTATGATATCCTTATATTGAAGGGTATATTGAAAAAGGATATAAAATATGAACGTTGGTGTTATTGTTGCTAGATTTCAAACCCCATATTTACATAATGGTCATAAAAGCTTTATCAATCAAGTTTTAGAAAAGCATAAAAAAGTTATCTTTATTCTAGGCGTTTCTCCTGCTCTTCCTAATAATAGAGATCCATTAAGTTTTGAAGTTAGAAAAATTCTAATTAATAGGTATATTGAATCCTTAAGGAAAGTTGTTAGTAAAAACATACAAATATATCCTCTTAAAGATATTCCTGATGATAATTTATGGTCTAAAAAATTAGACGATCTTATTAAAGAAAAAGTTGATAAAGCCGAAGAAGTCATTCTTTATGGTTCTAGAGATTCTTTTATTAAGAATTATACAGGAGTGTTTAAAACACAATATATTCAACAAGATTATTTTGTTTCTTCTTCAGAAATTCGTCAAGAGTTAAAAACTAGAATTCCATTGTATCTTGAATTCAGAGAAGGAATAATTCATTCTATAATGAACAGACCACCTATATCTTATCCTACAGTTGATATTGCTTGTTTTAATAGAAAAGATAATACAGTATTGTTAGGTAGAAAACCTGATGAATCTTTATGGAGATTTCCTGGTGGTTTTTTTGATTCCACAGTAGATGATTCGTTTATTAATGCTGCTAAAAGAGAATTTAGAGAAGAAGTAGGATTGATAGAAACATCAGGATGGGCTTATTATGGTTCAGCAAAAATGGACGATTGGAGATATAAAAAAACAAATGATTGTATAATAACTTCATTGTTTATTTGTGATTATAATTTTGGCAAACCGAAAGCTTCGGATGATTTAGCTGAATTAGCTTGGATGAAATGGCAAACAGATATACATAAAATTATTGTTCCTGTTCACCATAAACTTTTGAAAATGCTTGGATTGGAGTTTTAATTATGGATAATATAGCCCTTTTAACAGATTCGTATAAAGTTTCTCATTGGAAACAATATCCTCCTGGTACCACTAATGTTTATTCTTACTTAGAATCTCGTGGTGGAAAATTTGATAAAACTGTGTTTTTTGGTTTACAATATATTTTATTAAAACATCTTATTAAACCAATTACTGTGGATGAAATAGATTACGCAAGAGCTGTTTGGAAACAGCATTTTGGTGCTGATTTGTTTAATTATGATGGATGGTTACATATATGTGAAACACATGGAGGCAATCTTCCTGTAGTTATTCATGCAGTTCCTGAAGGTACTGTGGTTAATAATAAAAATGTCTTAATGACAATACAAAATACTGATCCTAAAGTGCCTTGGTTGACTAATTGGTTAGAAACATTATTAATGCAAATATGGTATCCTACTACCATAGCAACACAATCATATTACATGCGTAAAAATATTCTAGATTTTCTTAATAATTCTGGAACACCAGAATCTATAGATTATAAATTACATGATTTTGGGTTTCGTGGATCTACATCTCTAGAATCTGCTGGTATTGGTGGTGCTGCACATCTACTATCTTTTAAAGGTACAGATACTTCACCAGGATTTCTGTTGCCTTTGATGTATTATAGTAATACTAGTCCGCCATTAATGTGTGGAAATTCTATTCCTGCTGCAGAACATTCTACTATTACTTCTTGGGGCAAAGAAAATGAAGCTAAAGCGTATAAAAATATGCTTGTTCAATATCCTGAAGGAATGGTGGCTGTTGTTTCAGATTCTTATGATATCTTTAATGCTTGTGACAATATATGGGGGGATCTTCTTAAAGATAAAGTTTTAGCTAGAAATGGTGTTTTGATTATTAGGCCTGATTCTGGTAATCCTGTTGATGTTTTATCTAAATGTTTAGATATTCTATACAAAAAATTTGGAGGATATGTAAATTCTAAAGGGTTTAAAGTTCTTAATGATAAAGTTAGATTGATTCAAGGTGATGGTATTTCGTTCGAAAGTATTAATGTTATTATGAACGAATTAACTAATCTTGGTTGGTCTATTGATAATTTGGCGTTTGGTTCTGGTGGTGGTCTTCTACAACAAGTAAATAGAGATACTTGTCAGTTTGCTATTAAATGTTCTGCTATTAAAATTAATGAAACTTGGAATGATGTTTATAAATCGCCAGTTACTTCTCAAAATAAAGTTTCTAAAAAAGGAAGATTAGCACTAATACAAGAAAATAATGAATATAAAACTGTTGTTTCTGATGGTACATATACCGGGTCATTAGTAAAAGTATTCGAAAATGGTGTGACAACAAAATTATACTCGTTTAATGAAATTCGTAACAATTTGATAGTGACAGGATAATGAGAAAAGAAATCGCAAATAAATGGGTCAAAGCTCTTCGTTCAGAAAAATATAAACAAGGAAGAGGAAATTTGAATATTGAAGAAAAATTCTGTTGTCTCGGTGTTCTTTGTGAATTAGCTACTAAAAAAGGTATTGTAAATAAAGAATTTGACGAAGAATTAGTGACTTCTTATGATACTTATACTGAAATTCTTCCTGATTCTGTACGAAAATGGGCTGGTATGTCCTCTCAAAGAGGAGAATTTATCGATTCAAAAGGACGCAGTATTTCTTTAACAAATTTAAATGATATTGGTAGATCGTTTAAACAAATAGCGAATATTATTGAAAATAATTGGGAGAAATTGTGATGAAAAAGAAAATAGCAGACCGCTGGGTAAAAGCACTTCGTTCAGGAAAATATAAACAAGGAATAGGATATCTTAATAAGGATAATAAATTTTGTTGTCTTGGTGTTCTTTGTGATCTAGCTACTAAGTCTAAATCTATTAATATTCAAACTAAATTTGATACTAATACTAAATCCATTTATAATGAAAATATTATTTCTGATCATAGAATATTTTGTTATTATGATAAAGAACTTGCTCTGTTACCACAAAAAGTGAAAGAATGGGCTGGTATGCGAAATATTAATGGTGTGTTTGAAAGTAATAACAAAACAGAATATTGTCTGACAGAATTAAATGATAATGGTAAATCGTTTAAACAAATAGCGAATATTATAGAAAAAAATTATAAAAATATTTGAAAAGATAAAAAATACTTTACTTGTACCCCTTCCTAGTATATTATATAATTGAGGGCGCGTATACTTTCCGTACTCTCATGAGCGAAACTAGTTTCAAGGAGAATTTAATCGTTCTCCTTGAAACCTTTTCAAAATATGAAGGGGGAAAAATGAGGAAAATAAACCAAGCCTATGTAAAAACTACAAGCCTTATTATAGAAAATATACGCTGTATGTTAGAAGAATGTTATTCTGTAGAAAATTTTATTACTACTTTCCGTGATACATATGGTGAATCTATAGAAGAAGATATATTAGTTATCTTGTATTGTTTAGAAAAACGTTCTAAAATTACTATGCATTGAGTATTGTGTTATGAACGTAGAAAAAATTTTAGATTTTTTAGATACCTCTCGTTCTTGTAAAGAATTCATTGATAAATTTATCGCAGAATATGGAATAGAAGAAATACCAGAAAAATATCTGGTGTTAATCTATTCTCTGTTTGATAAACTTACGAGGGCTAAACAATGAAATATGAGATAGCAAAATTGTGGGCAGATACTCTGAGTTCAGGAAAATATGAACAAATTAGGGGTTATCTGAAAACAAATAAAGGATATTGTTGTCTCGGTGTTCTTTGTGAATTAGCTAAAGAACATGGAGTTCCTATTAAAGAACTGAAATATTATAAATTTGATCTAGATAAAGATATATATACTATAGATGGGGAACTAAGATATTTACCAGAAAGTGTTCAAGTATGGGCAGGAATAAAAACTAGTGAAGGGTTAATACCATACACTCAAAAATATCTTTGGCAATATAATGATAATAATCATACCTTTGATGATATCGCTGATATCATTATGGAATATTGGACAACCATCTAAAAAAGAGGGGACATATCCATGAGTAAGAACAGCGAAAAATTCCGCACAGTTTATGTTGATGCATCTCATCCATCTTATGTATTGATACAATCTAAAGTATTAGTATATTATATAGACGGTTTATGGGTTGCAGAATATCCTTCATTAGGATGGCGTGGTAAAACGTATCTTACAATAAAAGAAGCTGTTTTAAATTTGCTTAAATCTCATGGATGTTTTAGTATTACTATTTACGAAGAAAAAATACAGGATTACAGATCTCAAGTTGGGCTTTCTCCGAAAACTATAGCTGCTTTACAAGAAATTATTAATAAAAATAAACCTGCTGGTTCTGTTGATCCTGTTGAATCTACTGGTCCTGTTGGATCTATTGGTCCTGTTGGATCTATTGGTCCTGTTGGATCTATTGGTCCTGTTGGATCTATTGGTCCTGTTGGATCTACTGGTCCTGTTGGATCTACTGGTCCTGTTGGATCTGATACTCCGCTTATAACTCATATAGATATTATAATAACTGCATTATTACATTTGAAAGAAACAACATTATCTGCTAGTGTTTCATTAGCAGTAACGAATGCTCTTAAAGATATAAAAGTATAGGTGTTACCATGAACATTTATATAAAATATCAAGATGATTTTTGGTATATTATTAGTGAAAATAAAAAATATTTTCACGAAAATGGTATTTGGAAAGATTATTTATGTAAATATTCTTCTAAAGAAACTGCAGAAGAAATACTATTTAAATATGTGGATCCTTCTGATAATATTATATTTAGAATTGGTGATGTTGTAATTCTAAAGAATTTAGAAGGGTTTCACCCAGAATTTATTGTTTGGTATAATAATAATAAACAATTGGTGATAAAAGGGTTTGTTGGTAATTCTTATATTATATTTGAAAGAAAAAATAATTACCCATTAATGTTTATGAATCTAATGTCTATAGATAAAATAACACATCAGTAAGTAAATGAGGTAAACATGAGTAATCTCTTTAAACTAGATGATTGGGTTACTATAGTACATATGAATCCTATATGGGATCCTGATTTTGTTCTGTGGTATGAAAACCTTTCTGAAAAGAAATTAAGAGTTCTTGGTCAATCTCCTATGTATGAAAAATTTTTGTTAGAAACTCCAGGATATTATAATGGTGTAGTTCATATTTCTAAAAAAAACTTAAAATTGTATTCTCAAAAACAATCTGTTGATATCATGAAACTTATCCGTGAAGCTGCTGGTAGAGGGTAATGATATGAAATATCACATTGGCAAAAATGTTGATTTTGGATGGTATGTCTCTAATCCTCAAACAAAGGAATATCTTCATCCGGATGGTGTATGGAGAGATTCTACTATGAATTCTAAAGGAGAATATACTGGTTATTATTCTTCTAAAGAAGAAGCAAATAATATCTTGAAAAATTTTACATCAAATGTATCTGATACTAAAGAAAAAATTGATATCATGAAACTTATCCGTGAAGCTGCTGGTAGATAGCTGACTTAAAAACTCTATCTAAAATCTGTCAATTATTCTTCATCTCTAAGGCGTCTTAAACTTAATTGTCTCCATGATGGCCGACGAGGGGTTTTTGGTCTTTCTGCAAATTTTTCGTTGCCTGGTCTATATTTTTCTATTGTTTTAGCTGCTGCATCTTTTGTTGCTGCAGAAACGTAAGGATGATCGTGTATTGCATGTACGAATTTTTGGTTTTTAATTAAAAACCCTTTTGTATTGTGTCTGTTTTTCCACATTTTATCAATATCTTCTGAATTTGTTATATATGGTAATACATGTGCCTTTTGATAAATCCAATCATCACCATTATTTAATGCTTGTTTTACCATACCCTTTTTAATAGATTCTGATACATGAGGGTTTCTTATTAAGTCTTTATGATAAAATTGATTTTGAACTAAATCAAGATGATGATCTGGATTATTTGTTCTTAATGGTATACCTGAATTTCTCATGGAACCTTTATCACTAAAATTACCATAATGTTTGTTTATATGTTCTTGTGCGTTTTTATTGTCTGCTTTTATTAAAGCTTTTATGCCGAAACTTAAATTCCAGGGATCCCCTGTATTCTTATCTACTATTTTCTTTAATATAGAAATGTTTGATGTTATTCGGCTTAAATCTGTTGGTCTATGATTAATAAAATGTTCAATAGAAGGATGGTTTGTTTTTATTACTCGTTTTGCTATATCTTCTGCCTTAATCTCAGGGATATCATATAAAGGTGATTCTGATGTAATAGAATCTAATGCTTTAGTTTTCATAGATGGTGATAATTTATGATAAAAATTTACTAGATTATGTGGAGTAATATGTTCTTTGGCTATTTCATCACTTATTTTTGAATCGTCAGATCTTAATTGTTTTTCTATAGCATATGATCTTAATTCTTTATTATCGCCATTCATATAATGTTGTATATATTTATCATGATTATCTATAATTTGTTTTCTTACATTTATAGATGGATCGTCTAATAACTGCTCTGCATGTCTTAATGATATTTGGGCTACTCTAGCTCTTACTGAATCTGATGGATCTTTTGATAATGTATCTAATATATGATTTGGTGCATTTCTAATAATATTTTTTCTTACTTCTGGATTTTTATCTTTAACTAAACGATCTAAAGTTTCTGGTAAATAGTATCCTAATATTTTTTTCTCGTCTACTGTTCCTGAGTTTATAATTTTATCTACTATCTTGTCTTTCTCGTGAGGCTCTAATAAATGTTGTCCAAATGATAAATTTGCCTTTGCATCATTCTTCCAATGATCAATTTTCTTAAGTTGAGGAAATCTATCTGCAAATTCTTTCAAATCTTCATGTCTATCTAATTCGTCCATAAATTGTTTTGATGGTAAATGTAATTGGTATTTTTTGTTGCTCTTCTTATCGTGTATAAAATATAATGGCCCATCTTGATTATACAAATCAAACATTGGTCGTTTAGATGTACACCATTTTGTTCCTGCAGCATATAGTCTTGCAGCATTATGATCTTTCATATGTATTACAGAAAGATCAGAATCATCGTGTATCTTATCTGCTCCCTCTAATTTCGCTAACTTTTCTTGTTGATTCGTTGATAATTTTTTTCTTTGTTCCTAAATGTGGCTCTAATGCACTTTCTAAATCGTGAATACTCTGGTATCTGTTAATATCTTTATGTGGCAATAATTCTTTATATGTATCAAATCCCTCAAGTGCTGTTCTTATTCTGGAATGATCCTCTTGACGAAATTGTCCTGGTATTGTGCTTCCGTCTCTGTTAATTCTCGTCTTGTATTTGTTGATTATCCACTGAGTGTATTGCTTGTTAGCTGATGGATCTGATCTCTCTGCAAAATGATCTATTATGTCGGATGATGATCTATACTTGCCTGTTGTATCGTGTGATGAATTGATATCTCCAGAAGTTCTCTTCAAAAATTCTATTCTTCCTTCCCATAATTGTATATATCTTCTGAAACGTAACATGTTATCTCTTATTTGTGGTAATCTGTTAAATGATCGTTTAAAGAATTTCCGCCCTTTTCTTGTAACTCTCTTATAACTTTGTGGATTGATTTGTTGAGCTTCTTAAAGTCTGATGTATTCGTTTAACCTATTTATATTATAAACTGTATTTATTCTATCTCAAAATTATTATTATCTAATATACTATGTATACGGTGTAAACCTACATTGAAATTTTTGAAAAATTTTTTATTTTTATCAGGGGTTCCTGAATAAGGGACCCTTTTTGAAATTTAAAGAATCTTGAACTTTTTTTGGGGGTTTCTGAAATTTCTTGGGATTTTCGTATTTCTTGGGATTTTCGTATTTCTTGGTATTTCTTGGGATTTCTTGGGATTTCTTGGTATTTCTTGGTATTTCTTGGTATTTCTTGGTATTTTCCTGGAGAATGTTGTGGCTAAGCATCCCACGAACACCGGGACTCCTAAGTGTTTTTACTAAGTACCCCCCCTTAGTAAGAACCCTTAGTATTCTTACGTATAATTTTTTACTTTACTTTTATTACGTTACAGGGTATGGTATAGTCATGGTTGGATAAGGGAACTGCCTACGGGCACCCCGGCCAACCTGTACGTATCGGGCGATACGTACAGCTCATGATACGGAGAGACTGTTATGGCTGGTATCAAGCTTTCCAACGTGCGCAACGGTTCCAAGCGCTACGAGGGCATGAAGCTCGTCATCGACAACCGCGAGCAGACCTACGACGTGATCGTAGCTCTGCTCGACGAAGCGGGTGTCCCTGGCGGCGGCAAGCACTGGTACAACTGGATCGCCGTCAACTGCGTCATGGAGGACGGTTCGCCTATCGTCTCTGTCGTGAACGCTCCGCGCAAGCGGCGCGCTCCGGCCGAGGTGGAAGGCGCAGCTAAGACCGAAGGTGTCGTGGAAGCGACGCCTGACGAGCTCTCCAAGCTCGTCAAGGATCTGAAGGCGGCCGCAGATGCCGCTCCCGAGGATCGCCCGGCGGTCTGACGTACGAGGAAGGGGCCAGGTCGAAAAACTTGGCCCCTTTCTTGCACGCAAAAAAGATCGAAAATCCTGTGTTGTTCCCATCGGTGGTCGAAAGACTGGCCAGTACGATGGTCAGAACATTGGTCAAGAATCTGGTCTGTGGATCAGATGTAGACCATGGTACAGGAGGACGATCATGACACATACTGTAGCAACACTCATATCGATCCACGTCATCTCGTGGATGTTGGTTGTTGTGTGGGTCTGTCATCTGATATGGGGTAATGCCTACAAGCATTCTCTGTCGGTGCAACTCGCCGCAATCGCATCCTTCGTTGGCAGTGGGACGTCTGTGGTGATGAGCGGGATGGGTCTTGTAAAGTTTCTGTAAACAAAATGGCTGGGTGGTCTGTAACAAAACTTCCCGGCCATTTTGTTGTATGATGAATCTTTATTGTATATCGTTGGTTCTGTTGTTGGTCTTGATGTTGGTCTTGATGTTGGTCATCGTGTTGGTCATCGTGTTGGTCTTGATGTTGGTCTTGATGTTGGTCATGATGTTGGTCATCGTGTTGGTCTTGATGTTGATGAAATGTTCAAGATGTTTAGACCAACAACCACCACAATACAGGAACACCGAAGAAGATACGAGAACACCGAAGAAGATACGAGAACACCGAAGAAGATACGAGAACACCGAAGAAGATACGAGAACACCGAAGAAGATACGAGAAGAGAGAACAAGAAGAACATTTAGAAAAGGGGATTTAGAATAAAGAAGCTTTACTTCTAT